>Ga0315282_10014625_pt1 | contig 11656 bp, 5 predicted proteins | sample YL17G07_20_MG_FD_203693 | JGI IMG/M metagenome (GOLD analysis project Ga0315282, IMG submission 203693) | Sediment microbial communities from Yellowstone Lake, YNP, Wyoming, USA - YL17G07_20 | ecosystem: Environmental > Aquatic > Freshwater > Lake > Sediment | place: USA: Wyoming | collected...
ACCTACACCTGCTCACCTGATCCCCTGTTCACCTGCTCCCGCGCCGGAGGCGCGCGCCCCTACATCCTGTGTCTTGCTCCTCCGACCCACCGTGAGACTCGTTCACCTCCGTAGAGAAAATCCGAATTCTTCATTCTTTCTTTAAGTCGCTGCCCGGCCAATGCCTTACGTCCATTTCTGGAAAACAATCTATTGGACTTACGTCACCCCAAATACGCCAATCCTCGTGCACCCCGCATAGTTATAGAGGGGCTGTGTTTCTCGCAGGCGACCGTACGGCGGTGGGAAGTGGTTTTCCCCTTTCGCGCCTTTCCTACTTTTCGCACCTTGCGGCCTTCGGCCGCATGGTCGGGCGAGCACCGCAGGTCTCGCCTGCCCCTCTTGGCTGGGGACATGGTTCTTGGTTGGTAGGGTTTTCCTTCAGCCTTCAGCCTTCGGTCTTCAGCCTGATTTGCGTTCTTTGACAACTGAAAGCTTGAACAGCCGGCGATCCGCCGGTCACGGTCAGAGTACGCCCGCAGGCATGGATGCCGGCTGCGGCGTACTCTCGGGGAGGAGGGATCGAAGGGGCGCGCTCCGCGCCCCTTCGGTCTCAGGCTGAACGCGCCTTACTTGAATCTGGGCAGGAATTGCTCCTGCACTTTGAACATCTCCTTGAGGCAGGCCTTCGCATTGGCGATCGACGTTGTGTTGGTGTCGGCCATGAGGCACTGAAGGGCGATGTGTTTGGATTTGTGAATCGCAGCGTCAGCAAGAAGCTCCGCAAACGCCACGCGAGCGTTGACGAGCCCAACGAGGGCGTCCGGCAGAGGGGCCGAGTGCACGACCTTCACGCCGGCGCTGTCGCAGACGACAGGGATCTCGACAACGGCGTGGTCCGGCAGGTTCGACACGGCGCCGTCGTTGCGGACGTTGGCGTAGAGCCGCGTGCGTCTGTTGTACCAGATGGATAAGAGGAGCCTGATAGCGAGGTCGCCGCTCTCGTGCGACTTGTGGCCGAGTTTCATTCTGCCCTCGCCCTGGGCCTTGTACTTCGCGCGAAGGGCCTTGTCGTCGCGCAGGCGCTCGTCGAAATCGTGCCCCTTGCGGAAGGGGTACCGCCTCAGGTTACGGCCGTCGCGCTGGTCGCCGTAGAAGTAGGGGAAGAACTCGGCGACGTGGTTGGCGCCGGGCATGGGCCACGCGCCGAATATCTCCATAAGCTCCAGGCTCGAGTACGCGTACATGCCTACGTGGAGCTTCTTTCGCATCAAAGCCTTGTGCTCCTCGGTCACGTCCTTGCCGTCGACGAAGACCCTGAGCGCCCAGACGCAGTGATTGACGCCGGCGGAGATGACGTCGACTCGCTCTTCGTCGACGCCCATCGCGTGGGCAATCTGACCCGGCAGATATGAAGCCGTGCAAAGGCCGACAGCCTTGACCTTCGTGGCCTTTTGCATGGCGCGGCAGATGGCGGTCATGGGGTTGCTGTAGTTGATCACCCAGGCGTCGGGGCACAGCTCTTCTATGTCGCGGCATATGTCGAGAAGCGGCGGGATAAGCCGGAGCCCGCGGAAGAGCCCGCCGGGACCGACCGTATCCACCGAGTGTCCGAAGAACCCGTGCTTTGCGGGAATCTCTTCGTCCTGCCGCCAGGTCCTGACCCCGCCGACCGCGATGGTGGTTATCACAAAATCAGCGCCTTCGAGCGCCTTGCGGCGGTTGACCGCGCCGGTCACTTTCGTCTTCTTGCCCCATTCCTTGGCCATGCGCCGGCCGAGGGCGGTGATTATCTCGATGCCGGGCTTGTCGATGTCCACAAGGGCGAGCTCGCTGCCGTCGAGATCCGGGGCGAGGATGAGTTCCTGCAGCAACGTGCAGAAACTCGTGCTCGCCGCCCCTATGATCGCGATTTTCGGCCTTGTCGTCCTCTGCATCCGAACGCTCCTTTCGAAATCCAATCTCAAAACCCCACGGCATGACGCTGCACGCGGGATGGTCCCTGGCGCACAAGCGCCTTCAAACAGAACCGGGCCGCCAGGACGGACCCGACGGCCCGGCTCGAATCCGAATAGTTACCTAAGCTCGCCCCTGGCGGACTTAGTACTCATACGCGCCGATGTCGAGCGCTCCGTTGACCGGACGCGCCTGGATCTGGCGATGCTTCACGTACTGTTGCGTAACGTTGTTGTCCGGCAGGTCGATAGCCGGCAGCGCCTTGCCCTGGTTGATGCAAGGGGAGTTGGAGGCGAGATGGAAGTCCTGGGTGCCGAAATTGACGAACAGCGGATCGGCCCCTAATACTTGCGTGCCGTCGTCGTGGACGGTGCCCGGGCCGTTGACCCAGCCGGGCTTCATGAAGTTGTGGCTCAGGTTCACCACGCCGGCGTTGTACGAGATATTCAAGTTGCTGCCCGCAGCCGTTACGAAGAGGATATTGTTGTAGCAATCAAACGTGACGGTACTGTACGAGCCGCGAAGCAGGTATGTCGCCCCGGTCAGATAGGATACGACGGTGTTGTTGTAGAACTGCACCGGGCCGACCCTCATGTTCTTTCTGCTGCCATCGTAACCGTAGTGCACAACCTTGCCCGTCTGGCCGGAATAGGTGTTTTTCAGGAGTATGTTGCCGTAGATGAACGCCTTGTTGTAATTCGGGTCCGCGCGGATGACGGCCGAGTCCTCCGCGTCGACGAGGTCCAGGAGCCTGTCGCCGCTGTCGATCCAGTTGTAGCGGATGACCATGTTCGAGGACCTGTCCTTGAGGTTGTTGCCGACGGCGCCTGAGGCCAGCGGTCCGTAGAAGTTATACTGGTACGTGATCCCCATCGATTCGCAGTAGCTGTTGTGCGTGCCGCTGCCGCCCTGGCCGTTGTTGTAGATGTAGCAGCCCTGCATGGTCATGTACTTACTTGTGCCGAGGCTGTTCGACGAGAAGAATACCCCTTCACTGTTGTCGTCGAAAATGCAGTTGTTGATGGTAATGTGCTCGCAAAGGTTGGCATAGAGGCCGTTGGCGGAGCTGCCGAAGTTGACCGTGCTGCCGTCGTATCTGGTGAAATGGTACGGCGAGCGCGCATGCTTGACTTCGAGGTTCTCGATGGTGACGTAGGTCGTGATGAAGCCCGTCGGGTGATTCTGGCCGTAGCCGATGTTGATTATGCCGCGGTCGTCCGTCGTGTAGACGAGCTGCGGACGCTCAATTGCCCCGTTACCGTCGAGCACGGGGAGGTTGCCGCTCCCGTCAGGGACGCCGTGGATGAGCACCGGCGACCCTGCGGTCCCGGCGACGGTGACGTCGAATTTGTCGTTGTATGGCGTCGCCTGATAGTAAATGTTTACAGTGTCCCCCGCTGCGATAGTCTCCCACGGCACGTCTCTTATGTGGGTGTAAGTCTGGCCGGGCCCCACGTTGTAAACCGCCGCCGGCGACGTTGCGGCGCACAGGGCGATGAGCAGACACACGGCACTAATAGTCATTGTTTTCATAGCCGTAAGCTCCCCAAGATTGGAATAACTGAAACCCGGAAGGAACTGCTTCCGCAGGCAGGTGTCGGGTTGTCCCGACTTCGTATCACCTCCCCCTAAGCACACGTACGGGCAGTCGCGTGCTTTGAACGAGAGGCCCAATGGACTTAACAGGTGAAGAGAACGCTGCTTGCCTGGCTGGTGGCCCAGCTGACACGCCCCGAGCGTTCGCGTATCTTATACACCGGCAGGGGCGCCGATGTCAACACAAAAAGAGCGTCTGTCGCAACGAAATCCGCATCTTCGGAGCGGCTAATCCCGGCGCTTTCCCTCCCCGTGGGGCACCCTCAGAATAGCCAGAAGCGCCGGCAGCACCACAAGCGCAAGAGGCAATTGGACCACAAGCCCGGAAATGATCGCGATCGCCAGGGGCTGCTGCATGGCGGAACCCTGGCCTATGCCGAGGGCAAGAGGGGCCAGGGCGAAAATCGCCGCGAAAGTGGTCATCGCAATGGGGCGCATACGGTTGCGGCCCCCGTCAATGAGGGCATCCCGGGTATCCTCGCCTCTCGGTAGCTCGCGGTATTCCGAAAAGTAGAAGATGCTTACCTCGGTCACGATACCGACGACCATCGTCATCCCCATCATGGAGCTGATATTGAGCTCCGTGTCGGTGAGCCAGAGCCCGATGAAGACGGTCGCCAGCGCAAGGAGCGTGGTGGCAAGCATGGCGACGGCCACGCGGAACCTTTCGTAGAGGAACAGAAGCAGCAGGAATACCAGAAGCACAGCGGCGGCTATGACGGCGACAAGCCCTTTGAACGCCATCTGCTGCTGGGCATAAAGGCCGCCCAGCTTGTAGTAGACGCCGGCCGGGAGGACCCCTTCTTTATTCAGCGCCGCCTTCACGTCGCGGATGGTCGAGCCCATGTCGCGTCCGCTGATGCGCCCGGTCACCGCCACCATGCGCTTGAGGTCGTCGCGTGTGATCTGTGGCTGGCCGATGACGCGCGTTGTCGTGACAACACGTCTTAACGGAAACTCATGTCCGTCCGGGGCCTTCATCGTCAGATCGAGGATGGACTGCTCCGTCGCCCGATCCTTCTCGCTCGTCCACACCCTTACGTCGACCATTTTCGGCGTACGCTGCACCTGGGTGCTCACGCGTCCGTTCATGTTGTCTTCGACAACGCCTGTAACCGTCTCGGGGTCGACTCCTTCGAGCGCGGCCTTCTGGCGATCGACCGTCACTTCAAGCGCGTCGCCCGCGATGACGAGGCCATTTGTCACGTCCACCACACCGGGAATCTTCTTGAGGGTCTCCTCAATCCTCGGCGCGAGATCGGAAAGGATCTTGCCGTCATCGCTGTAAAGCTCCACCTCGATGGGCTGCGGAGTCGCGATAAGGTCGCCGATGACGTCCTCCATCAACTGGAACATCTCGATATCGAGGCCGGGAACGGTCTGTTCGACCTTGCCGCGGACGTCAGACATGACGTTTTCGATGGGGCGGCGGGGCATCGGCTTCAGGCGGACGAAGAAGTCGCCTTCGTTCGCTTCCGTTATGCCGCCTCCCAGCTGAAGGCCCGTTCGGCGCGAATAGGTGTCGACTTCGGGCATGGATCTGATTATGCTCTCCACCCTGACCAGAAGCCTGTCTGTTTCGGCAAGAGAGGTCCCCGGCGGCGCGACATAGTCGAGGACGAAGCCTCCTTCATCCATCTGCGGCATGAAGCCCGACCCCACGCGCTGGTACGCAAACCACCCGGTTGCCACGAGCGGCCCGATTACTATGAGGATGAGCCACGGATGGCCGAGCATCGGTCTCATCACGGCCGCGTACGCCGCCTTGATCGGCCGCAGAATGAAACCCTCCTGTCTTCTGCGCGTCTCCTTTTCATCGAGAAGCCGCGCCGCCAGGAGCGGCACCGCCACCCAGGCTACGAAGAAGGAGATGACGAGGCTCGCCGCCATGGTGAGAGACAGTGCCTTGAAGAATGCGCCGGTTACCCCCGTAAGGAACGCCAGCGGCGTGAAGATGACAATGGTCGACGCGGACGATCCCGCGAGCGGCCCCGTGAACTCATCCACCGCGCGCAGGATGAGATTGCGGTGATGGTCCTGACCGCCGCGCATCCTGCGAACGACGTGCTCGATCATAACAATCGCGTCGTCGATGATGAGGCCGACCGCCGCGGCCATCCCGCCCAGCGTCATGATATTGAAGCTCATGTGGAGGACGTAGAGCATGAGTACGGTTACCGCGAGCACCGCGGGCACAACAACGGCCGCGATCAGGACGGTCCTGACGCTGCGCAGGAACACGAGAAGTATCAGTATCGCCATGAAAATGCCGACTATCACCGCATCGCGGACGCTCTTGGCCGACGAGACAATGAGCTCGCCCTGGTCGTACCAGTTGGCGATCTTGACGTCGCCGGGAAGCCGTGTCTGCAGCTCGGCAAGCCGCGATTTGATCTCCCGCGATATCGCCACGGTGTTGCCGCCCGGCTGCTGGTAAACCTGGACGATAACGGCCGGCCGGCCGTCCGCGGTCGCACGGGTCCAGTCGGGGGCATTGGCCGGTCTGACCGTTGCCACGTTCGCGAGGCGCACCACCCCGTTCTCATCGGACTTGATGATTGTGCCGGAGATGGTATCGACGTCGGGAAACCCCGTGTCGGAGATGATGAGGTAGAGCTTATCGTGATCTTCGAGCCTGCCGACGGCCGTGAGGACGTTCGAGGCCGAGAGGGCTTTGCCAAGGTCTTCGAGCGTCAGCCCATACGAGCGGAGTCTGGCGGGATCCGCCTCCACCCTGTATTCCTCGACAGCGCCGCCGGCGACATCGGTCTTGGCGACGCCGTCGACCGTGGCCAGCGTCGGGCGCAGTTGATACTGGGCGATGTCGCGCAGCTCCACGGGCGTGCGTTTTTCCGATGTGATGCTGTAGCAGAGGACCGGGAACACTGTCGGGTCCATCCTGCGCACGGAGAACGACGTTCCCTGCGGCAGCGACGGCATGACCTGATTGACGGCGGATTCTATCTGAAGCGCCGCGGCCGCCATGTCCGCGTTCCAGTCGAAGTTGACGGATATCTCCGCGCTGCCGCGGCTGGTCTTCGACCTGATGTTGCGCACGCCCTCCACGGAGCGCACGGCCTCCTCGACGGGCCAGGTGACCTCGATGGCCATCCGCTCCGCCGGCCGGTCTCCCGCTTCGAGCTCAACGACCGCGCGTGGGAAATGCACCGCGGGGAATAGCGAGACCGGCAGGCTGAAGCTGCTGATGAGCCCGCCCACCGCAAGCGCCGCGACGAGGAAGAGTATGGACCTGTGATGGGAGTGGATCCACCGCGTGAAACTCATTGCGCCTTCTCCACATCAACGGCCATCTTGTCTTCGAGCTCGTAGTTTCCTTGTGTGACCACCTCTTCGCCGGGTTTGACGCCATCGACGATCTCGACTACGCCGTTCTGCTGGGCGCCCGTCTTGACGGTATGCTCGACCGCGCGCCCTTCGCTTACCGTAAAGAGCTTCCATTCCTGCCCCTCAGGCAGCACCGCCTGTCGCGGCACGACGAGGGCCTGCCGCGAGCCCGTTACAATCTCTCCGCGGACGTAAGTATCCAGAAGCGGCGCCACGTCAGAAGGCAGCGATATGAAGGCGTCGACAAGGCGCGTCTCGGGATTGACCTTGCTCGATATCGTTCTTACAACACCGTCAAACGGCTGCGCGTCGCGTCCGTTGACCTCCTGCACATGAACCGTCTGGCCGACCTGTATCGCGGCGGTGTCGGCCGGCTCCACGCCCAGGTGCGCCACGATGTCCTTCTGGGCGACAATCTCGGCTATTGCTGCCCCCGCTTCGACCGTCTGCCCCTCCTCGACGTCGATCTTGCTGATCACACCGGCGTGTTGCGCCTCCACGGTGGTAGGTTTGATGCCGCGCTTCTCGAGGCTCTCCAGGCGCAGATTCGCAAGATCCAGCGCCTGCTGGGCGTCGAGGACATCCTTACTCGTGCCGATCTTCATTTGCAGGCGCTCCTGGGCCTGTGCCAACGTCTTTGCCGCAAGGTCGCGCGTGCTTCTGGCCTCGTCGAGGCCCAGAGTCGTCTCGGGGCTTGGTTCCACTTCGGCAAGCGGTGTGCCCTGTTTGACGGACTGTCCCGCAGCCACGAGGATCCTGCGGACAGTAGCGCCCCACTGGACGGATACGGCGCGAATCTCTTCGGGCGCAGCCACGATAGTGCCATAAGCGACTACCGTCTGATCAATCGTTGATTCTATGGCGGGAGCGACCGTGACCGCGTCGACCGGGCCGGCGGACTTGTCCGACGCGACCTGCTCCTCGTCCGCCGCTTCCGCTTTGCCCTCTCCGGGTCCGGATCGTCCGTAAAGAAATCCCATATATCCCGCGGCCGCCGCAATCGCAAGCGCGGCCAGGAATGCGAAAAGCTTGCTGGTACGTGTCATTATTGCCGCTCCGTAGATTCCACAGCCGGTGAGAGGGGCACGCCAGGCGTTTGCGTCTCCGACGCGGCGCCCGGGAGATACTCGCCCGCAGCTATCTCCAGAGCCGACCACGCCTTGACGAGCTCCTGCCTGAGGCCGATAACCTCGATGGTCTTTTTCGCGAGATCGTTTTTCGCTTCATAGTAACTCAGTATATCAACGTGCCCGCTCGAAAGGGCCTTGTTATAGGTGTCCACAAGGCGCGCGAGAACGGGCAGCGCTTCTTCGCCGGCGGCTATCTGTTCGGAAAGCGACTCGATATCAGCGAGCGCGACAGCGATGTCGCTACGAGCCTCGAAAACGCGACTGGCATATTCGTCGAAGAGCTGCTTGCGCGTAGCGGTCTCGATGGCGATATTGCCCTGGTTGCGGTCGAATATCGGTAGATCAATATCGGCCGCGGGCCCGAGCGTGACGTTATTACTTGTATCGCGAGCCAGATCGAGGCCCAGGTCGATCCTGGGGAAACGCGACAGCACCGCCGCCCTGACGCTCGCGTCCTGGCTTTCGTAGCCGCGCTTCAGGGCGATAAGGTCGAGGCGTCTGTCCTCCAATCCTTCGAGAAGTCTATCCTTGGCCGGCAGCTCAAGCCGCGATGGCAGCGTGATGCCGGCATGCAGCTTCACCTCGGCGTCTGTCGGCAGGCCGAGGAGGGCGTTGAGCTCCAGTTTCTGTTTCTTGAGTTTCTGTGTGAGGTCGAGAACTGTCGCGTGCGCCTCCTGGGCCGCCGCGTCGGCAGCCGCGAGCTCGACCGCTGTCGAGAGACCTTTCTCCACGCCCTGCCGCACGAGCGCCGCGTTCTCCTGCAACCCGCCCTGGACCTCGCAGGCCGCCGCTAACTGAGCTTCCAGCGCCATCCGCGCGTACACCGCGGAACTCGCGGCCTGCGCGGTCTGCCATTCCTCCCATGCCACGTCGAGGTCAACCGATTCGGCGTGCAGCGATGCCGCGTCCATTCGCGCGTTGCGGCTGATGAGCGAGGCTATGTCCCAGCTTGCGCCGATGCCGTACCCCGTGCCCCTGTCGGGGCCGGACAGTGTTGGCTCCAGACTGAGAGAAAGCGAGGGGTTGGGCAGGATTCCCGCCTGGAGAAGCTGTGCGCGGGCGATGCCTCTCTCGTCGCGTTTCGCGCGAAGAGACGGGTTCACGAGTACTGCAAGCACCGCCGCCTGGTCGGGCGAAAGGCCCTCGTCGGGGGTGAGCTCCACGGGTTTGAGGATCGGGTGTTTGATTTCCTGCGCTTCGACGCGCAGCACATCCGCCGCCGGCGGCGCAAGGGCCTTCTCAACCGCCTCCGAAGTAAGCGGCTCGCTCGAATAACGCGCGCAACCCGCGAACGGCGCGACCAGCGCCGCCGCGCAGACAATGAAGAAGCACCTTAGCAGCATTCCAATCATCCTTGTGCAACCCCGAGGCCGTTGTGGGGCGGCAAACCGTGTTATACTGCAACTCCTAAGACACTTCAGGGCCGCAAACCAATGGTACGCGCACTAATATACGAGGCAACTGTGAAATGGATTAAACCGTAATCTTTGTCAGAAGTGTCGGGAAGGGGCCGACTTACGTCGTGTTGCCGCGTGAAAATAGTCCATCAGGCGCCTTTAGCGGTTCCTCACGATGCAGGCCGACCTACTGCGCGTCGAGCGGGAGCCCATAGAACCGCAGGCGCTTCACCTTGGCCGTCCCCGCGGAGTTTGTCGTGCGCCAATCCATATCCACCGTGCGCGGCGTGGAAAGAGGGCGGATGTCTATCGAACTGAAGTTGAGAAGGTCGGTTGCGGCCTTTGGTCGCATCAGTTGATCCCCGCAGTCGGCGGAGTTATTGAGCTGCACGCGCACTTCTGTCTGGTAACTCGTCGAGGAGTTGTTCAGCCGGGCGCTATTGAGGAAGAGCCAATTGCCGCCTGGCCCATACGTCCAGGTAGTCGTAACCGCTTGCTGGAACGTGGTTTGAGTCGTATTCTGCTCGGTTCCGTAGCCCGCGGCGGTCTGGGCGAACCTCCCGCCGGAAAGCCTGAGCGCAAGAATCCTCGCCCTGCGGATGTAGTGGTTAATTGGGTCAGGAGCCATCTTTCTTGCGGCTATTTTGTGTGTAACCGGCACCCCCGCGGGCGCGTTCGCGCAGTAATTGAAGCTCATGAATGTCGTGAAGTCCCCGTTATCCGCCGCGCGGATAATCCCCTCGTCGTTGACCGCGCCGTTGTATATCGTCTGCACGTCAGTGGAAACTGTCGTTGTGGCGTTTATTTCCGCTGTCGAGATGACAAGGTAGTTTCCGGTTGCCGCGGGCGTCCAGTTGAGGCTCACGATGTCGGTGAGCGCGGTCGTTAGCGGCACGCCGGCATCTCTCGAGGTGCTCCAGAACTCGAGGGCCTTCTTCCTCACCGCGCAGATCCTTGCCTTGCGGACGTAGGCAGCCGCGGAGGAGCTCCCGGCGCGGTACATCAACTGCACGTTGTGGGCGCCCACAGGGAGATTCTTCACCTTTACCGTGATGAAAGGCAGGTAATCCGTTGGATCAACGGGTTTTCTCGTATTCTGCCCCTCCCCGACGCCATCGATGAAAAGCTGCACGAACGTCGCGAAGCTAACGTTGGGGCATCTGAACTCGCAGAAGCCAAAGATAATCCAATCGTCCTGGACTCCTGGAGTTATGTTCAGGGAAACCTTGCTCACGTAGGCTGTGCTCGTCACGGACGTCTCAGCGTCGGCAGTGGCAAACATATATGTAGGCGTCGGTGGGGCCTCCTGATACTCGTGAGCGCCCATGTCCGGCGCTTCGCCCTTGTAATCTTCGTCGATGCCGGGCAGCACGACGCCCGCGTCGCGGCAGGCGCTCGCGGAGACAACCCGGTAGTCTCCGCCATCCGCATCGACAAACTGCGGATTCTGGTCCGTGCCGTGAATGAGCCAGCCCAGAGAGGAGCGCACTTCGTCTATCGAGTAGTAGCTCGTCGGCCGGACGTAGCAGTACGGGGAGCCGGGAGTGTAGAGGCAATCATAGTCGAAATCCATCGGCGAAAGCGCCCCGGACCAATGCTCGAAGCCCATGTTCGGCCCGTACCAGATATTGTTACGGAATGTGAACTTCTTCCAGAGGACATATGACTTGACCAGCATGGCGCTCCAGCGGGGGTCGCTCGTGTAGGCCGTGTTGTGATAGAAGAACGCGGGCCCTGAACCGATTTCGGGATGTGGGCCGCCGTTTGTCTTGAAGGGGTATCCTTCCCACGCCTCATCGCTCGGAAGGCTCGAAGCGGTCGACGTGCCATAGTCGATGATCTCATTTCTGATGAGCCACGTGGGACCGTCGAGGGCCTGGGCGAGAGAGATGCCGCTCAGGGAGCCGCGCATATAGTTGCGGAAGTACCGGACGTTGCGCGAGTAGCCGTCGAGCTCGCAGTTGTCGTCGAAGATGTGCTCCATCCTGTTGTCGTAGAAGTCCGTCTCCATCGTACGTGCGCCGTCGTAGGAGATGTAGGGGTTTATCTCAGAGCCGTCGAAAGTGTGGGAGATGAAGTTGCGCCTGATGACAAGACCACGCCCGCTGTATGTGCCGTACGAGAGGACGAGACCGGTTTCCACGTAGTCGGAGTAGTTCACGGCCATCGATTTGCAGTATGAGAACTGCCAATCGGCGGTATCGTCGACGCAGGTGTTATCCTGGACGACAAGGCGGTCGCTCGAGCCCTTGA
>Ga0315282_10014626_pt1 | contig 11656 bp, 9 predicted proteins | sample YL17G07_20_MG_FD_203693 | JGI IMG/M metagenome (GOLD analysis project Ga0315282, IMG submission 203693) | Sediment microbial communities from Yellowstone Lake, YNP, Wyoming, USA - YL17G07_20 | ecosystem: Environmental > Aquatic > Freshwater > Lake > Sediment | place: USA: Wyoming | collected...
AGTTGGCATAGAATTGTTATTACAGAAGGAATAATTGAAAATTTGAAATTTACATCGTTTAACAACGCATATCTGGCTCCAAAATTTTTCATTAAGTATAAATAATAAGGAGTGAAAAATTTTCTCGACCCAAATTTTCATCCCTTAGTTTTAATGAAGGTTTAGGCGGAGATAATTAAACAAAGTATTGTCTGAAATCAAAAGTTTATTCTGCAAAGTCGGGATGAAAACTTCAGATGATGCGTAAACGTTGTATGCGGGGCAGGCCCCGCACAACAACAAGTTGTATGCGGGGCAGGCCCCGCACAACAACAAGTTGTATGCGGGGCAGGCCCCGCACCAAAATTTTTGTGCCCCCATAACTCAATGGCAGAGTAGTAGCCTTTTAAGCTATTAGTCCAGGTTCGAGTCCTGGTGGGGGCATTATCAAAAATTTGGTACGGGGTAAACGCCGCAACAGTTGATTATGGTTGCGCGCCTGCCCCGCCGTTGGCGGGGCGGACCCACTTAAATACTAGCGGAGGTTTAGCCCCCGAAATAATTATTTGATAGGCAAAAGGCATTGACCCCGTTAGAAGTCTGGCGATATCCTGAATAAAATTGTCATCCAAATTGTAAAAAATAAATTTACTTCACAGGCCGTTGATGGTAGAAAAAATTTTTCCAAAATTTTTTCTGTCCAAGACTTCTAACGGGGTTGACAACCGTCTTGATTAGACTAAAATTAGATTAACGTATTAATAGTTGTAATTTGAATTTCGATTATTAATATTTTAAAATTCGAAATTCTTTAAACTAATATGCCAAATTTATTTAAAACCATTAAATTCTGGATTGGTCTTGCGTCGTTTTTGGGAATCATTTTGATTCTTCTGGCGGTTTTTTTGGGAATCAAAAATGCAAAATCAACTGTTTTGACTCCGGAGAAGGCCGGCGAAGCAGCCCTAAATTACATAAAAAAGATTGTTAAAGAGGGAGTGAACGTTTCGCTTGACGGAAAAGTGGAAAAAAAGAACGGCCTTTATTGTTTTAAGGTCGCGGTAGACGATCAAAAATTTGATTCCTGCATTTCCTTGGACGGCAAGCTTTTGTTTCCTTCAATTATCAGTTTGGAAGAAAAGCCAGCAGCTTCGGCAACCGAGACCCCAAAGGCCATTTCAAAACAGGAAGTGCCTGGGGTTTTGCTTTTCACAATGGCCTATTGTCCCTATGGCAATCAGGCCGAGGAGGTAATGGAGCCGGTCCAAAAGCTTCTGGGCAGCAAAGTTAAAATCGAACCGCACTTCGTAATTTACAGCAATTATCAGGGAGGCGGACCGAGTTATTGTCTGGATAAAGAAAATAAATACTGCTCCATGCACGGAATTGACGAGTTGAAAGAAGACGTGAGGGAGCTTTGCATTTATAAATACCAGCCCCAAAAATATTGGGATTATCTGATGGGCGTTAACAATAAATGCAACGTGCAGGATATTGAAATTTGCTGGGAAGGGGTGGCCAAGGAAGAGGGGATCGATACTACGACAGTAAAAAAGTGCCAGAAAGATGAAGCCACGACTCTGCTTACAAAGGAAGTGGAATTGAATACGCAATATAAGGTTGAAGGTTCCCCGACATTAATAATTAATGGGACGTCGTACGAAGGCGCAAGAACGTCCGAGGGTTATAAACAAGGTATTTGTTCCGGCTTCCAAAACCCGCCTGCCGAGTGCTCTCAAACTCTGGAAGATACGGCACCCGGAGCGAGTGGCGGATGCCAATAAAATATTATGGGAGAATTTTTTTACAAATTACTTCTTCCGGTGCTCGTAACCAAAAAACTTTTTGAATTTTTGTTTGAAAAAGAAGAATAAAAATTTTTACCAGGATTTCTTTTAAAACCGCAAAGTTCATTTGCGGAACCCTTGACAAAATCTGATGGATGTGTATATAATACAAGGATATTAAAGTACCTTAAAAATCTATTTAAGGTCGCGAAAAAATAAAAAAGGAGGTAAAAAGGAATGAAGGTAAAGTTTGAGTTTACAGATGGCAAGACAGAAACTTATGATGCTGGGGATATAATTATTAAAATAAAGGATGGAATTTGTTTTCCGTCCAACGAAGATGAGTTTGAGGATTACGTTGATACGGCCATAATCCAGGGGGGGGTTTTTGAGATTCCTCCAGACCCGCATAGGTCTTTAATCAAAAAAATAAAAATTAATTCTCACGCTGTGAAGAAAGTAATTCTTATAGACGATGAGAAAAAGTCGTAAAAAAGTCTAAGCAAAAGCCGGCAAAATAAAGTCGGCTTTTTTACTTGCAAAAATATTAGTTTTTAGTAAAATATAGTTATATGAACCCCGTTAGAAGTCTTCGGCAGAAAAAATTTTTATAAAATTTTTTCTGTCCTGTAATAACGGGGGAATTAAAAAACAAAGGTCTGCCCCGTTAGAAGTCTTTGGCATAAAAATTTTCTTAGAAAATTTTTATGCAGGGTACTCGGCGGGGTAATAGCAATAAAAGTCTGTCTATTCTGCAACCAATAAGAATCCAGAATTGACGGACTTCTAACGGGGTCTGTTTGAAGTTGGCTATTTGCCATATAATAACAGACTTCTAACGGGGTGAAGAAGATATATCTTGATTATGCTTCAACTACGCCGATTGCCGAGGAAGTTCTTTTGGCAATGAGACCGTATTTGGATGAATTTGCCGGGAACCCTTCTTCACTTCATTTTTTTGGCCGAAAATCAAAAGAGGCGATCGATGAAGCAAGAAAAAGAGTGGCAAAATTTTTAAATTGCTCTCCCGAGGAAATAATTTTTACCGGTTCGGCAACCGAAGCCAACAATCTGGCGATTTTTGGCGTTGTCAAGCCGTTTAATTTTGTTTCGGTGAGACCCCATATAATCACCTCTTCAATTGAGCACAGTTCGGTTTTTGAGCCATGTCAGGTCCTGGAAGACGAGGGAGCGGAGGTAACTTATTTACCATCAACCAGGGACGGTTTTGTTAAAATTGCCGATTTAATAAAAGCTTTGAAAAAAAATACGGTTCTGGTTTCCATAATCTATGCCAATAACGAAATCGGCACCATTCAGCCGATCGCCGAGATTTCAAAAATTATCAAAAAATTCAGAAAATCCGAAAAATTTCCGCTGTTTCATATTGATGCGGTCCAGGGGATAAATTACCTGGATTGCAGCGTTGAAAAACTTGGCGTTGATTTACTAAGTTTGTCCGGCCAGAAAATTTACGGGCCGAAAGGCGTTGGCGCGCTTTACATAAAAAGGGGGGTATCAATTGCTCCTTTGATTTATGGCGGCGGCCAGGAAAAAGGATTAAGGTCTGGCACTGAAAATGTTGCTTTTATCATCGGGCTCGGCGAGGCAATAAGACAGGTTTTAAAAAATAAATCAAAAATCGCAAAAATAAGGAGTTTAAGAAATAAACTGTATAAAGGAATTTTAAAGAGCGTACCGGGTATTAAATTGAATGGTTCAATGGAAAATTCCCTGCCAAATATTTTAAATATAACCTTTAAGGGCGTGGAGGGGGAGGCCGTCGAATTGGCATTGGACAATAAGGGAATCGCAGTTTCCACCGGCTCGGCTTGCGCCTCTCACGATTTAAAACCTTCGCGAGTCTTGCTGGCAATCGGTCTTTCCCACGAAGAGGCACATGGCGCCATTAGATTCAGTCTGGGAAGATACACAGCCAAAGAAGAAATAGACGAAGTTTTAAAAGTTTTGCCCCAAATTATAAAAAGATTAAGAAAAATTTCAGGATATAAAGTTAAAAAATAAAAATTATGTACACAAAAAAAGTTTTGCAACATTTTCTTCATCCCAGAAATATGGGCAAGATAAAAAATCCCGACGGTATCGGTAGAGCCGGAAATCCTGTCTGTGGAGACACGATGGAGCTTTATATTAAGATAATGATGGATAAGAAAAAAAAGAAAGAGGTTATAAAAGACCTAAAATTTCAGACCATCGGTTGCGCGGCTGCCATTTCTGTTTCCGATATTGCCTGCGATATGCTGAAAGGAAAGACAATCGAGGAAGCGTTGAAATTAAAAAATCAGGATATTATTAAAAAATTGGGCGGATTGCCCGAAAACAAAATTCACTGTTCTTTGCTGGCTATTGAGGCATTGAAATCCGCCATAAATAATTATTACAATAAAAATAAAGGCAAAGCAAAAATATGAAAAAAAGATATTTTATTTTGATTATTGTTTTAATTTTTATTTTTTCTTCGGCTTTTGGTTTTGTGGCTGGAAGCATTGGAGGGTTTGTTGGCACAAAATTTGCAACCCAGCTTAATGATTGGCTTGTAAAGGAGAAGATAATCCAGGAGAACGAAAACAACGCTTCCACTGCTATTTGGGAAAGTCAGAAAAAAGAAGATAATTCGGCTTCAAAATACATTCCGCCGACTACCCAAGAGCAGCAGATAATCAATGCGGTGAAAAAGACATCGCCGGCGGTTGTTTCAATTATTATCACCAAGGATTTGCCGGTAATTGAACAGTATTGGAGTAACCCTTTTGAGGAATTTTTTGGTCCGGGATTTGAATTCCAGATTCCTCAATATCGCCAAGAAGGGACGAAAAAGCAGGAAGTCGGCGGCGGAACCGGATTTATAGTTTCTTCCAATGGGCTGATTTTGACCAATAAACATGTTGTTTCCGATGAAGCTGCTGAATATACGGTTTTGACAAACGAGGGAGAAAAAATTCCGGCCAAAGTTCTGGCCCTTGATCCTTTTCAGGATATTGCCATTATCAAAATTGAAAAAAATAATCTGCCGACCGTGACGTTGGGCGACTCGGGAAATCTGGAAATAGGACAGACTGTTATTGCTATTGGCAATGCCCTCGGCGAGTTTAGAAATACGGTTTCGGTCGGAGTAATTTCCGGGCTTCAAAGGAATGTTGTGGCTTCTGGCGGCGGAGAAAGCGAAGAAATAGAAGATGTTATTCAGACCGACGCGGCAATTAATCCAGGAAATTCCGGCGGACCGCTGCTTAATCTCCGGGGCGAGGTAATCGGAATTAATGTGGCCATGGCGTCCGGTGCGGAAAATATCGCTTTTTCCATACCAATTAATAATGCCAAAAAAGCCCTGAAGGATGTGGAGGAAAAAGGAAGAATAATCTATCCCTATCTCGGAATCCGATACATTCCCATCACCAAGGATATCCAAACAAGCAATAAATTGCCGGTTGACTATGGCGCCTTGGTTCAGAGGGGCCAGAACGCCGGGGAGTTAGCCGTAATTCCCGGTTCTCCGGCCGATAAAGCCGGAATTGAAGAAAATGATATTATTCTGGAGCTATCAGGACAAAAAATTGACCAGAACCATTCCCTGGCGATTTTAATAAGGAAATTTAAAGTCGGGGACGAAATAACTCTGAAAATTCTGCACAAAGGCACGGAAAAAGAGATAAAGGTTGTTCTGGAAGAGTATAAATAAATTTTTAAGTTAAAATTATAAAACTCCGTTGCAATACGGGGTTTTATCTATTGTCAATCAGCAAAAACGTCACCTCCAACCTCTCAGCAAAATGTCATGGTGTCAAGTAATTTCCGAGGTGTTGATCCTACGAATTTACGAATCAGTACGAATATACCGATTGCTAGGTACGAATTTACAAATTTTAGCAATCGGTTACGAATAATATATGGATTCGTAACCGAAACCGTAGATTCGTAAATTCGTATTTCGGTTTCGGGATATTCGTAAATTCGTAAAAATTCGTAAATTCGTAGGGAGTTGCCGTCATCCAATTTCTAATATGTACCTTTGAGCATCTACGACATCTTGCTGAAAGCTAACTTACGACATTTTAGCTGAAAGGCAACATATCTATTGTCAAGCAAGACAAAATAAGTTATATTTTAAGATATGAACGGAGGAGTTGGTCCAAATTTTACTATTAAAGCTCAAGAAGCATTGCAGCTGGCGCATGAGGCGGCTCTTGAGCGGAATCAGCAGCAGGTTGAGTCGTTGCATCTTTTGTACGGAATGCTTTCCCAGAACGAGAGCATTGTTTTGGCTATTTTGGAAAAATTGGGAATTGACAAGGAGGAAGTGAGAAAGAAAACCGAGCAGACGATAAATCTTCTGCCCCGGGTTTTTGGCGAGGCTTCTTTGGGCCAGATTTATGCCACTTCCGATTTGGCGAGGGTCATCTCGCAGGCAAAAAAAGAGGCAAAAAATTTGACTGACGAGTATATAAGCGTTGAGCATCTGTTTCTGGCTCTTTTGCAGGTTCAATCCAGCGCAAAAAATATTCTGGAAGATGCGGCAAAATTTCAGCGGACCTCTGCCGGCATTGCCCTGCCTTCCGGCAAACTTGATTATGAAACGGTTTTAAAAATTATTGCCGAACTCCGGGGCGGTGCAAGGGTAACCGACGAGACGCCGGAAACCAAATATCAGGTTTTGGAAAAATACGCCAGAAATCTGACCAAACTCGCTAAAAATAACAAACTTGACCCGGTTATTGGCAGGGAAAACGAGATTAGAAGATTGATGCAGATTTTATCGCGGAGAACCAAAAATAATCCGGTGTTGATTGGCGAAGCCGGAGTTGGAAAAACTGCCATTGTTGAGGGCCTGGCCCAGAGAATTGTTTCCGGCGATGTTCCGGAAAGTTTGAAAGATAAGGAAATTATTGGTCTTGACCTTGGGTCTCTGGTCGCCGGAACAAAATATCGCGGCGAGTTTGAAGACAGAATGAAGGCGGTTTTGAGGGAAATTGAAAGGGCAGCCGGCAAATTCATTCTTTTTATTGACGAACTTCACACTTTGGTTGGCGCCGGTGCGGCCGAGGGAGCGATTGATGCCTCAAATATGCTAAAGCCGGCTTTGGCCCGGGGAGAACTTCGAATGATTGGCTCCACCACTTCAAAAGAATATCAAAAATATATTGAGAGAGACCCGGCTTTGGCCCGTCGCTTCCAGCCGATTTACGTTGCCGAGCCGTCGGTTGAGGACACGATAGCGATTTTACGCGGGATTAAAGAGAAATATGAAATCCATCATCGCGTCAGAATTACCGATGCCGCCTTAATTGCGGCCGCCAATCTTTCCCATCGCTATATTAGTTCCGACCGATTTTTGCCCGACAAAGCGGTTGATTTGATGGATGAGGCGGCTTCGGCCTTGAGGTTAGATATTGAAAGCCAGCCCCAGGAAATCGACAATTTAAAAAGAGAGATTGCCAAGCTTCAAATTGAAAAGCAGGCCTTAAAAAAAGAAAAAGGTTCAAAAACGCGCCTGCTTGAAATTGATAAAAATTTGGAAAACCTCCAGGAAAAACTTAACAGTTTGCAGGGTCAATGGCAGAAGGAAAAAGGCATCATAGACAAAATTCATAATTTAAAAAAGGAAACCGAAGTGTTGCGCTATCAAATTGAACAGGCGGAAAGGGAGGCCGATTTCCAAAAAGTGGCGGAAATGAAATACGGAAAAATTCCGACCACCAAAAAAGAACTCAAAAAATTGGAAAAAGAATTAGCCGAAATTCAAAAAGACCACCAGCTTATAAAAGAGGAAGTTACCGAAGAAGATATTGCCAAGGTTGTTTCCCGCTGGACCGGCATCCCGGTTGTCAAAATGTTTGAAGAAGAAGCCCAGAAACTTTCCAATATGGAAGAAATTTTGAAAAAGCGGGTGGTCGGTCAGGAGGAGGCGATTGAAAAAGTGGCAAATGCGATTCGCCGGGCCAGAGCCGGAATTGCCGAAGAAACCCGTCCCATCGGCTCCTTCTTCTTTTTGGGCCCAACCGGCGTTGGAAAAACCGAATTGGCCCGGGCCCTGGCCGAATTTATGTTCAACGACGAGAATGCCATGGTCAGACTTGATATGTCCGAGTATATGGAAAAGCATACTGTTTCCAAAATGATTGGCTCCCCGCCCGGCTATGTCGGGTACGAAGAGGGGGGGCAGTTGACTGAAGCCATAAGGCGCCGGCCATACAGCGTTGTTTTATTTGATGAAATTGAAAAAGCCCATCCCGAGGTGTCTAATATTTTGCTTCAGATTATGGAAGACGGAAGATTGACCGATGCCAAGGGAAGGATTGTTTCTTTCAAAAATGCAATTATTATAATGACATCAAACGTCGGTTCTGAGCTGACGCGGGAAATGGGGCATCTCGGTTTTGTTACTTCGCCCGAAATTGAAGAAAAAGAGGAAGATTTGAAAGAAAAGTTGAAAAATTCTTTAAAAAATTATTTCAAACCGGAATTTTTAAACCGGATTGACGAAATCATTGTCTTTAACAGCTTAAGAAAAGAGTCCTTGATGAAGATTGTTGATATTCAGCTTTTAAAGGTTGAAGAGAGGCTGGCTCAAAAGGGCATAAAAATTATGGTTGCCCCGAAAGCCAGAGAGCTTTTGGTTAAGAAGGGGTATGACCCGAATTTTGGCGCCAGGCCCCTAAAAAGAGTTATTCAGACAACGATTTTAGACCCGCTTTCAAAGATGATTATCGAGGGCAAAATCAAAGAGAAAAGCAAGGTCAAAGTTGATGCCGGTGATGGCGAGATTGTCATTAAATAGATGAGAATGAACCCCGTTAGAAGTCTTTGGCATAAAAATTTTATAAGAAAATTTTTATGCAGGGTACTTGACGGGGTCATAGCAATAAAAGTCTGTCTATTCTGCAACTAATAAGAATTCAGAATTGACAGACTTCTAACGGGGTGAAAAAAACAATTTTAAATTTAATTTTGATTTTGATTATCGGCGGAATCGGCGGGATTTTAATGGATAGGTTTCTTTTACCTTATCTTTTGCGCTTTTCTCCCTTTGATAAAATAGGGTGGCTCAAAAACCAAGAAAATATTACCCAGATTATCAATAAGACCGACGAGGTTATAATTAAGGAAAATGAGGCACTGGAAAATGCGATTCAGAAGGTTTGGATAACAGTTGGGGTCGTAATGCAAAAGGACAAAAATGGAAAAATTTTAAATCAGTTTTCCAGTTTTGTTCTGACTGATGACGGCTTGATTTTGACTTCCTATGATGCGGTTGGGAGCGGCTTGGAACTTTATTTTTTTACAAGGGAAAATAAAGAATTGCTGCTTAAAATTCAAAAAAAGGACAAAAAACTGGGTCTGGCAATTTTAAGAGCTTTAAATTACAATTTTTCCACGACTCCCCTCGGCGATTTTGATAAGATAAAACTGGGAGAGGCGGTATTTTTGGTCGGAGCGAGAAACGAGGACGGAACTTTTCAAAATTTCGTAAATTCGGGAATAATCAAATCAATCAAGGAAGATGAACTCACTTTAAATTTTTCCGAGCAAAAATTCGCTTCCGGCTCCCCGCTTTTTAATATTAAAGGCGAACTAATCGGGATAAATTTAGTTGGAAGTACCGGAGAAATAAAGGTCATACCAATAAATAAAATAAAAGAATTTATTAAATAAATCAAAAATCAAAAATTAAAAATCAAAATGACATAGTAAAATTTAAAATTTTGCATTTTGATTTGTCATTTTACATTTTGATATTTGATATTTGAATTTTGTATGATAGAAGGAGTTAAAATAAAACAATTAAAAATTTTTGCCGATGACAGAGGTTTTTTAACTGAACTTTTAAAGGAAGGCGACGAAATTTTTAAGGAAATCAAGCAGTCAAATTATACTGAAAGTTATCCCGGGGTAATTAAAGCGTTTCACTGGCACAAAAAACAGTGGGATATCTGGTTTGTGGTTAAAGGAATGGCCCAGGTTGTGCTATATGATTTAAGAAAAGATTCGCCGACCCATAAAGAAACCAATGTTTTTTACCTTGGCGAGGATATTCGTCAGGTTTTATTGATTCCGCCCGGCGTCGCCCACGGCTATCGCGTTCTGGGGAATAAAAAATTGGGATTGATTTATTTTGTGACCGAAAAATATAACCCGGAAAATCCCGACGAAGAAAGAATTCCTTTTGATAGCAAAGAAATAAATTTTGACTGGAGCACCAAAAATCGTTAATTTACTACAAATTACGAATCCATTACGAATATACGAATATTTGTATATTTGTATAAAAATTTGTAATTTGTAGGATTTATGAAGTTGTTGGTCACCGGCGGATTGGGATTCATCGGCTCCAATTTTATCCGCCTGATTTTAAGAAAATATTCCGATTATACGGTCATTAATTTTGATAAGATGACCTATGCCGGAAATCCCGAGAACTTAAGGGATATTGAAAACAACCCCCGTTATCTTTTTGTCAAAGGCGATATTTGCGACGAGGCGTTGGTAAATAAAGTGATTGATGGGGAGAAGCCGGATGCGATAATTAATTTTGCCGCCGAGTCTCATGTTGACCGTTCGATTTTTGATCCCCATTCGTTTATCAGAACGGATATTCTGGGAACCCAGAATTTATTGGAAGCGGCGAGAAAATACAAAGTTCCTCGCTATCTTCAAATTTCCTCTGATGAAGTTTATGGCAGCATTGAAGATGGTTCTTTTTCCGAAAAAAGCCCTCTAAACCCCTCAAGCCCCTATTCAGCTTCCAAGGCGGCGGCTGATATGATTGTCAATTCCTATTTTGTGACTTACAAAATGCCGACGCTTATCACCCGTTCTTCCAACAATTACGGACCAAACCAATATCCGGAAAAAGTTATTCCGCTCTTTGCGACCAATTTGCTGGAAAATAAAAAAGTTCCGCTTTACGGCGACGGTTTGAATGTCCGGGACTGGATTTACGTTTTGGATAATTGCGAGGCAATTGATTTGATTCTGCACAAAGGGAAAGAAGGCGAGGTTTACAATGTCGGCGGCGGAAACGAATTCCCCAATATTGAACTGACAAGATTTTTACTGAAATTTTTAGGAAAAGACGAAAATTACATTGAGTATGTCAAAGACCGGCCGGGACATGACAGACGATATTCTCTTGATTGCACGAAGCTTAAAAAGAAACTTGGCTGGCGGCCGAAATTCAAATTTAACTACGGAATTTATATGACCGCCGACTGGTATCGGAAAAACGAGTGGTGGTGGAAGCCCATCAAATCAGGTAGTTATCTTGAATATTATAAGAAGCAGTATACAGACAGATAGAAAGCGGAATATCGATTGCTTCCAGCACCATTCGCACAGGAGGGGTCGGGAGGATTGGGGTTGAAGCCAATCTACTTGGCTTCAACGGGCAGTTTAGGCGAAGCTCCTGCGGAGCCGTTTAAAACTGCCCAGGGCTGTGGTGGAAAAACAGCCCCGCCAAGGCGGGGCGTTAGAAACCGAAGGTTTCTAAGGAGCGGTGTTAGTCCCGCCATGGCGGGACATGCCGCGACGAGTGGTGGTGGCGGCCGTTGAAATCGGGGGAGTATCTGGAATATTATAAAAAACAATATCAGGAAAGATAAAAATTTTAAAATGGAAAAGTTTGAGGAAAAACAATTAAGTCAGGAGAAAAAAGAGGAAAAATCCGTCTTGGCGGAAGATGATTTTAAGAAATTTATTGAAGTAAGAGAAATAAAGCCAGAAGATTTCCATTTAATTGAGGAGCTGTCGCGCTACCCTAAAAATTTTTTTATTTTGGAATTGCACAATTATTTTGGTTTCAGCCGTGAGAATACTGTCCGCGATTTGGAAAGGGATATTAAATACCAAAAAGAAGAAATTGAAAGAACGCATGA
>Ga0315282_10014628_pt1 | contig 11655 bp, 10 predicted proteins | sample YL17G07_20_MG_FD_203693 | JGI IMG/M metagenome (GOLD analysis project Ga0315282, IMG submission 203693) | Sediment microbial communities from Yellowstone Lake, YNP, Wyoming, USA - YL17G07_20 | ecosystem: Environmental > Aquatic > Freshwater > Lake > Sediment | place: USA: Wyoming | collected...
CCCGGGATTTTTTGAAAGTTTCAGAAAGTACCCTTAAACGCCTTTTAAAACGAGGAATAATTAATGCCTATAAAGTTGGCGGAACTTATCGTATTTGGGGAAGGGAAATCTTAAGATTGCTTTCTCCAAAAGCTGAAGAAAAGGCAGTAGGTTATTATCGCAAACTAAAAGAAAAGACAAAGAAAGCTGTCAAGGATTGGTAAAATATAATTGGAATAGTATGCTAAAAAAGAAAGTTTCAGAATATAAGTTAGGATTTTTAATAGGATTTACCCCTCAGAAACTTATTATAAAAAGATATGTTTACACCAAAAAACTATCGGCATAAATCAGCCGTAATCAGCATAAATCGGTGGTTAAAAAAACCAAAAAAACCATTGAAAAATGGTAGTTTTTTAACGTAAAGCAATTATGAATATTAGAACTTTTGCTGATATTAAATCATTCTTTCTTGATAATAAAACCTTAAAACAAACGATTTTTAAAAATACTTTTTGGTTATCGGTGGCAGAAGGAGTGACCCGGTTTTTAAAATTGATTTTGATTATTTATGTTGCCCGAATTTTAGGAGCCACTGAATATGGAAAATTTAATTTTGCCTTAGCTTCTGTCTCTCTTTTTGCGACTTTTTTCGACCTTGGTCTTTCTCAAATTACCACCCGGGAATTATCCCGGGATAAAGAAAGTGAAAAGGAATTCTCTTCTTTGCTTTCTTTAAAAATTCTTTTGAGTTTAGGAACCCTGATTTTAATTTTCATTGGTTCTTTCTTTATTACTTCTGACCCAATAATTCGAAAATTAATCTGGATTTTAGGGCTCGATGCTATAATAGGCGGTTTTGGCTGGATTATTTCTGCTTTCTTTCAAGCCCGTCAAAAAATGGAATATCAAGCTATGACCAAAATTCTGGAAGCAATCTTAATTACAGCAGTTGGATTTTTTGTAATTTTTTATTTTCCTTCGGTAATCAATTTAAGTTACAGTTACTTATTTGCCGGTTTTACCGCTTTGATTTTTATTTTGATTTTCTTCCACTTCAAAGTTTCCCCATTAAAAATCTCCTGGCAAAAATCAACTTGGCAAAGATTTCTCTCTTTATCCTGGCCCTTAGCTTTAATTGGTATTTTCGGGGGTATTTGTGGTCAGGCTGATTCGGTAATGATGGGCCATTTGGGTCAGATTACCCAAACTGGTTGGTATAACGCTGCCTATAAAATTATTGGAATAATCTTAATTCCGGCTGCTCTAATTCCTCAAAGTTTCTTTCCGGCCCTAAGTTTAGCTTTTAAAGAATCAAAAGAAAAACTTCAGAGAATCTGTAATTACTTTATGGATTCAATGATTTTTTTAGCCGTTCCAATTGTCGTTGGCGGTGTCGCTCTCGCCCCAAGAATTATTGATTCCATTTACGGTCCAAGTTATTTCCCTTCAATTTTAGCCTTTCAGATTTTAATTTTGGTGGCAGGAATTTCTTTCATCGCCGCTCCTTTTGGCCAAATTCTTATTGTTGCTAACCAGCAAAAAAAACTTTGCTGGATTACTTTGACTGGGGCAATAACCAATGTAATTTTAAATCTAATTTTAATTCCCAAACATTCTCTTTACGGTGCAGCCGCCACTAGCGTTTTTACTTCGGTTTTAATTTTCTTTTTACTTTTTCGTTTTACCTCTAAACTTACTTCCATTAAACCTTTTAATTTAAAGTCCCGATTTAGTTTTTTTGGTGCTGTTTTAGCCAGTATCCTAATGGATTTTGTGATAACCCAGCCCAAAATTTACCATTTCAATATTTTCCTTTCTGTTTTAATCGGAACCGTGGTTTACTTTTCTATTCTCTTTGTCTTTAAATTAATGCCAAAACATTTTAAAATCATTAGGATATGTCTTTAAAAAATAAAACCAAAATTGGAATAATTGGAATAGGTTATGTTGGAGGTGCTGTAAAATATTGGTTTGAAAAGAAAAAGTACCCTTTATATTTTTATGATAAATATAAAGGAATTGGTTCTATTCAAGAAGTTAATAAAGCCCAGATAGTTTTTATTTGTGTTCCAACTCCATTTCATAAAAAGGAAGGCCTTGACGATAGCGCTATTCTGGAATCTCTAAAAAATCTTTCGGGTAAAAAGATAGTAGTGATAAAATCCACAATTTTACCTGGAAGCACTGAAAGATTTCAGAAGAAATTTCCTCCGCATAAAATTCTATTTAATCCCGAATTTTTACGAGAGAGAACTGCTTATGAAGATTTTATTCATCCCGACCGTCAAATTCTTGGCGTGACACAAAAAAGTAAAAGCGTGGCTAAAAAGATTATGAATCTTTTACCAAAAGCTCCCTATCAGAAGATCGTGGAAGCAAAGGAAGCTGAGATGGTAAAATATATGGCAAACTCTTTTTTAGCAATGAAGGTAGTTTTTGCTAATGAATTTTATGACCTATGCCAAAAAGTAGGAATTGATTACAATAGAGTTAAAGAAGGAGTAGGAAAAGATCGTCGGATTGGCGAATCGCATTTCGATATTTTCCAGGATGGTTATCGTGGTTACGGAGGTTCTTGTTTTCCTAAAGATATTAATACGATAATCAAGTTTGCTTCTGATGATAAAATTAATATGCCGTTCCTCAAGAAAATTAGAGAGATTAACCGTTGGTTATTGAAAAAGAGTGGTTTAAGCGAGGACTATTTTTTAAAATTTTTGCATCGTAAAAAACATGATAAAAAGACATAAAAAAATATTAATAGCAGGGGGAGCTGGATTTATTGGTTCGCATTTAGTAAAAAAATTAGTTGATAATGGCAATAATGTTACGGTCATTGATAATTTTTCATCAGGAAACCTGGAAAATTTAAATGGTATTAAGGTAAAAGTTATTCGTCACGATATTATTGATCCGGTTACTCTTTCAGGTTTTGATGAAATTTATCATTTAGCTTCTTTAGCCTCACCAGTTTTTTATCAAAGAAATCCAGTAGAAACTGCTTTAAGTAATTCAATTGGTACTTATAATTTATTATCTGAAGCCAAGAAACATAGATCAAAAATTTTATTTGCTTCTACCTCCGAAGTTTATGGTGATCCGTTAGAGCATCCCCAAAAAGAAAGTTATTGGGGAAATGTAAATCCGATTGGTCTACGAAGTTGTTACGACGAAAGTAAAAGGTTGGGTGAGACATTAATGATGGATTTTCACAGAAAATATGGCGTTGAAACGAGAATCGCTAGGATTTTTAATACCTATGGTCCTAAAATAAATATAGGAGATGGGAGAGTGATACCAAATTTTATCTTCCAGGCTTTGAAAAATGAGCCAATTACAATTTTTGGCCACGGAAAACAAACAAGGAGTTTTTGTTATATTTCTGACTTAATAGAGGGACTAGTCAAATTAATGAATTCTGATTTTTCGGAACCGGTTAATCTTGGTAATCCTGAGGAAATAACAATTTTAGAATTGGCAAAAAAAATTAAAGAATTAACTAATTCAAAATCAAAAATTGTTTTTAAAGAATTACCAATAGATGATCCCAAGCGTCGCTGTCCAGACATTTCTTTAGCCAAACAAAAACTCAAATGGCAACCAGTTGTTGATTTAGAAGAAGGTTTGTTAAAAACGATAGAGTATTTTAAACTGTTAAAGTAATACGGAGTATTTATAAAGATATTTAAATTCATTAGAAAGATTAATCTTTTTAATTGTTAATAAAATAACTTGGCTAAAAACACGATTTCAAAAATTAAATTAATGATAATTTATCATTCCGGGATGGCGAAGGCGTCGCAGAAAATTTTTGAGGAATTTTCAAAAAATGAGTTTATTGAGGAAATATTGGTTTTGGTGCCAAAAAGAATGCCATCCGAGAAGATATATGCTTCCTCTGGTTTTTTAGAATTAAAACAAACTATTAGAAAAGATAATTTAACTATAAAGCCAGTTAATTTTTTGAAATGGAAATATCATCTAATAAATCCTGTTTCTGTTTTAATAAATATTTTGAAATTTAAACCATCGGCGATATTAGTTTTTAATGAAGGCTATTCGGGCGACCTTTTTTCTGTAAGTTTAATAAGAGGGATTGTTTCGATTTTTGGCCTAAAACCAGAGATCTTTTTCTACCAATTTGAAAATATAAATAAAATATATGTAGAGAAAAAAATAGCCGCCTGGTTTATCAAAAAAAATGTAAAATACGGTTTTTTCTGCAGCCAGGACGCAAGAAAATCATTAAACCAATCTGGTTGGTTTCCAAAACTTAAAAATGTTTGGTGGGGTGTGGATATAAAGCATTTTCAAAAATATATTCCAAAAGAAGAAATTATTACTCTGAAAAATAAAATAGGTCTACCGCTTAATTATAAAGTTATCGGTTTTATTGGTAGATTTACTGAAGAAAAAGGTGTTAGAGGTTTGGGAGAAGCATTTTTAAAAATTGATATACCTTCTACTTTATTATTAGTGGGTGATGGCCCTGAATTTGAATATTTAAAAGGAAAACAAAAAGAAGTTACTGATAAGAATAAACAAATTGTTATTTTGTCGCCGCAAGATTTTACAAATATGCCGATTATTTATAGATTGATGGATGTTTTAGTTTTGCCTTCTAAATCAACTAATTATTGGAAAGAACAATATGGCAGAGTTTTAATTGAAGCTATGGCATCGGGTATACCAGTGGTTGGTTCAAATTCCGGTGCTATTCCAGAAGTTATTGATGGCATGGGTTCTATTTTTGAAGAAGGTAATATCGAAAACTTGGCAAAAGCGATATTAAATGAATTAAATAATTTTTCCCCAGCGAAAGGGAAACAACTTCAAGAATATTCTCGAAGAGGTTCGGTCGAAAATTTTGTAAAAGAAATAGTAAATTTTATAATATTTAAGAAATGAAAATAAAATTGAAACATTTTTTGCATCCCATCCGTTTTGTTAAAGCAATGATTAGAAAGATTTGTGTTTTATTTTAAAAATTTACTTTGGATAAGTTTTTTAATCTGTTTTGCTTTTCTCATCACTAAAAGCATTTAAAATTTTGTAGGAAAATTTCAAAATGGTAAAAGAAATTTTTAAGCCAATTTATCAAAAAATCTTTCCAAGCCTAGTTTTATATTTAAAAAGGGAGTTATCTAATTGTAATACAGTTTTAGATTTGGGTTGTGGTAATAATTCTCTTCTTCAATATTGCAACGCTTCTTTTTCATTAGGGGTTGAGAATTTTGAACCTTATCTTAAAGAAAACAAAAAGAAAAGAATTCATAATCAATACATAAAAGCTGATATTACAAAAATCGATTTTAAACCAAAATCATTCGATGCCGTAATAGCCATTGATGTTTTAGAACATTTAACTAAGAAAGAAGGATATAAACTATTAGAAAAAATGGAAAAGTGGGCGAAAAAGAAAATTATCATATTTACACCAAATGGATTTGTATTTCAAGACGGTTATGATAACAATCCATTACAAGAACACAAGTCTGGTTGGGAAGTTAAAGAATTAGAAGAACTGGGATTTGAGGTTTTTGGGATGAATGGTTGGAAAGAACTTAGAGGATATAAAGCCTCAATAAAATATAGACCTATCATTTTGTGGAGAATAATTTCGGATTTAACTCAAAAGATGGTTTATTATTATCCAAAATTGGCTTTTCAGCTTTATGCCGTTAAGAAAATAAATATTAATAATTCCAAGCCGGAACAAAAAATTTATGGAACTTAAAAACAAGAAAATTTTAGTCACCGGTGGAGCAGGGTTTATTGGTTCTCATACCGTTGATGCTTTAGTTGGAGAAGGTGCCAATGTAGTTGTAATTGATGATTTTTCCACTGGCAGAAAAGAAAACCTGAATCCGAAAGCAAAATTTTATAAGACAAATATTGCCTATCCTGAGATTGAAAAAATTTTAGAAAAAGAAAAACCAGAAATTATTTATCATTTTTCTTTCTTTGTTTTAGTTCCGAAATCAGTAGAAAATCCTCTTTTAGATATTGATAATATTATCGGCTCACTAAGGATATTAAAAAAAGTCAAAGAGATGGGAGGAATAGGAAAGATTATTTTTAGCTCTTCTGGATTTATATATGGAAATACTAAAAATTTACCAGCCAGAGAGACAGAACCAGTCGATCCCGTTTCTCCTTATGTTGTGGCTAAACTTGCTGTTGAGAATTATTTAAAATTTTACAGAAAGGCCTTTAATATTCCTTATGTTATTCTTCGCTATTCAGCAGTTTATGGACCAAGACAAGTAACTGGCGCAATGGCTGATTATATTCGCAAATTATCTGCTGGGCGACAAGCTGAGATATGGGGAGACGGAAATAAAACAAGAGATTATGTATATATTTCAGACGTAGTTAGAGCCAATCTTTTGGCTTTAGATATTCCAAATAATCATCCTGATCCTGTTTTTAATGTCGGGACAGGTATTGAAACTACTTTGATTAACCTTTATAAAAAAATTGCTGATATATTAAACAAGGAAGCTAAACCAATTTATCATCCAGATAGGCCTGGCGAACAAATAAGGTATTGTTTAGATATTTCAAAAATTAAAAAAGAATTTGGTTGGGAACCAAGATATAATTTAGACGAAGGCTTAAAATTACTATTAAAATCTCAAAATTTATTAAAATAAATTTATTAAGATATGCCCAATAGTAAAAGAAAAGAAATTTTAGTATCTATAATTACCCCCACTCTTAATCAAGCCCGATTTTTAGAAAAAAATATTCTAAGTATTAAAAATCAGGATTACCATTTTATTGAACACATTATTGTTGATGGGGACTCTACCGATAATACCTTAGAAATAATTAAAAAATATGAAAGAACATATAATTTAAGGTGGATTTCAGAAAAAGACGAAGGATGTGCTGATGCTATGAATAAAGGATTTAAAATGGCAAAAGGTGATATATTTTGTTGGTTAGATGCCGATGATATGTATCTTCCAGGAAGAGTAAGAAAAGTAGTTGAAGTTTTCCAAAAACATCCTGAGATCGATGTAGTTTTTGGTGATATTTTAATTGCTGACCAAAATGATAAAATAATTGGTTATACGAAACACACCGATTTTGATTTTGAAATGTTAGTCTATATTGGTATGAATTTAAGTACCCAGGCTACTTTTTGGCGTCAAACTTTATTCGATAAATTAAAAGGGTTTAATAAAAAATATTTACGATGCGCAGATTACGACTTTTTTTTAAAAGCAGCTGCCTCTGGAGCACTATTTTATCACCTTCGGGACTTCTTAGGGATTTATAGACATCATTCGCAACAATTAAGCAGATCGGTTGAGCTTTGTAGATTTGAAGTTAATGAAATTTCTCAAAGATACATTAATAAAAATCTTTCGCCTCAATTTTTGAAATGGAAAAAAAGAAAAATTTTAGTAAAACGAGCTTTACAGTTTATAAAACAAGGAGATATTTGGTATGTTTTGCAAGGAATCATAAGACGAATTGGGATTTTACATAAAACTCAATATTTTAAAAAATCTTAATTAAATTCTATGAGAACCTTAATCGTTTTACCTTACCTTCCTTGGCCATTACACAGCAGTGGTTCAGTCGGGATTTTTAATATCTTAAGATAATTTTGGAAATTTTGGCAAAGGAAATTCAATCGAAAAAATATGAATAATAAAAGAAAAATTGAAAATTTTTGAGCAAGGGATAAAGTTAGAGTCATTAGAGGAAAAATCCTAAAGTCGACTGATGAATTCCAAATCACCCGGAGGTCGAACAGGTGAGCTACTTCGTTTAGTATCATTTAATCAAATTCAATTTCCAATCAATTTTATGAAAATATTAATTACTGGAGTAACTGGTTTTGTCGGTTCCCATCTTGCGGAATATTGTCTAAAAAAGCCCAAGATAAAAGTTTATGGGACGGTGCTTTCCCATCATCTTGGAGACGAATTAAAAAGGATTGAACATATCAAAGATAAAATTGAACTTTTGGAATGTAATCTTACCAATCGGGTAGCTGTAGAAAGAGTTTTGAGAATATCAAAACCAGACAAAATTTTTCATTTAGCTGCTCAAAGCTTTGTTCCCAACTCTTGGAAATCACCAGAAGATACTTTATCTAACAACATTATGTCTGAGTTAAATGTTCTTGAAGTAGTTAGAGAACTAAAATTAAATCCAGTTATTGTTATAGCCGGCAGTTCAGAAGAATATGGTTTGGTACTTGAAAATGAATTACCGGTAAAAGAAACTAATCCTTTAAGGCCCCTATCACCTTACGCTGTTTCCAAAATTACTCAAGAGAAATTAGCTTTCCAATACCATAAAAGTTATGGTTTAAAGACGGTTTTGACTCGATTTTTTAACACCGAGGGCCCGGGAAGAGGTCAGGATTTTGTTACTTCCAATTTTGCCAAACAGATTGCTGAAATAGAAAAAGGTAAAAGGGAACCGATAATTTATGTTGGTAATTTGGAAGCCAAAAGAGATTTTTCAGATGTCAGAGATATGGTCAGGGCCTATTGGTTAGCATCGGAAAAATGTAAATTCGGCGAACCCTATAATGTTTGTTCAGGAAAAACAAGAACAATAAAATCAGTTTTGGACTTACTTTTGAGTTTAAGTAAAGTGAAAAATATTGAGATAAGACCAGACCCCGAGAGAATGAGGCCCTCGGATGTTCCGATTCTTTTGGGTGATTGTTCAAAATTTCGAAAAGCAACCGGTTGGAAACCCAAAATTCCATTTGAAAAAACAATGCTTGACCTATTAAATTATTGGAGAAAAAATGTATGAGAATTTTGATGATTTCACCTTATCTCCCTTGGCCTTTATATGGCGGTGGTCCAGTCAGGATTTTTAACATTTTAAAAGAATTATCTCAACGAGGGCATCAAATTATTTTGTTAGCGGGACATACAAACAATAAAACTTTAAGGCCAGACCATAAATTAAATCAATTTTGTGAGAAGGTGTATCTATATAAATTGCCTTCATGGAATCGTTTCGAATTTATTCTTCGTTCCATTTTTTCAAGCCAACCCTATCCGGCTTTAAAATTTCAGAACGATTCATTAAAAGAAAATTTAAATCGGTTATTATTGAATCAAAATTTTGATTTAATTTGGGTAAATCTTTTAATTCTTGTTAATACTTTACCCTATACTTTAATTCGAGATATACCGGTAGTTTTAGATCAGCAGGAATGTGAGGAATTAGTCTATCAGGGCTATCTTCGAGAGGGAAACTGGAAAGAGCGCCTTCCAGCTCTTATTAATTTGATTAAAATTAAGAGATTTGAACAAAAAGTTTTACCTCAGATCAGTGCTATATTATGCGTTTCTGAAAAAGAATCGGCTTTTATGCAAAGTAGGGTACCTCGGCAAGTAAAAGTTTGGACAGTTCCTAATGGAGTAGATGAAGAATTTTTTCGTCTCGGCTCACCCTTAGAAAATAAAAAAAATTACATTATCCTCTGCAGTAATCTGAGCGTTCGGAGAAATATTGATGCCGCAATTTGGTTTACTAAAAAAATTTTCCCAAAAATCCGGGAGCAAATTCCTGATGCTGAATTTTGGATTATTGGGAGTTATCCAACATCAGAAATCCAGCAGCTTAATTTAATATCTGGTGTCCATGTAACTGGAACGGTAAATGAGATTAGGAATTATTATTTAAAAGGTAAGGTTTTTGTAGCACCTTATCGCTTTGGTGCCGGAACCAAATTAAAAGTTTTAGAAGCAATGGCAATGGGATTGCCGATTGTAGCGACAGAAGTTGGCTGCCAGGGGATTGATGTTATTAATGGCCAGCATCTATTAATTGCTAACACCGAAACCGAATTTAGTGAACGAGTCATTGAGTTACTACAAAATCCTCAGCTGGCCCAGAAATTATCTGCAGCAGGGAGGACCTTGGTCGCGCAGAAATATGATTGGAAAAAGATTGTCGACGATCTTGAGCCAAAACTCCAAAAATTAATATATGCCCGAGAAAAATAAATTGAAGATAGGTCTCGATCTTATCAACCTACATAGTCTACATGAGGGCCTAGCCCGGTATGCACAGCAATTAATCGAAGGGCTGGCGGCTGTGGATTGTGAAAATGAGTATGTCCTTTTCATGAATAAGGAGGTCTCAAACCAGATCAATGTGGAGAGCCCGAGATTTCATAAGCGGCTTATCAGAATCCCACGGCAACACTATGCGCCTTGGAATCAACTATATTTTGCGTTATATTCTTTAACAAGGAGGTCTGAAGTTGATCTGCTACATTCCCCAGTAACCCCATCTCCGCTACTTCTATTTAACCGTGTGAAAACTATTGTGACCGTTCATGATATTGCTTTCAAATTATTTCCAGAAAAATACCCTAAATTAGGAGCGCTTTGGTCGAATATTGCTTGGCCGCCTTGTCTTAAAGGGGTGACACACATAGTGGCTGATTCGGAGTGTAGTAAACGAGATATTATTAAATTCTATAATATACCAGAGGAAAAAATAACCGTGATCTATCCTTGTGTTTCGCTGAGATTGCCACAAATCTCTGAGGAAATTTTGATCGCTATTAAGACGCGATATCACTTACCCGAGCCCTATATCCTTCATGTGGGTGCTCCCTATAAAAGGAAAAATATTATTGCTCTATTAGGGGCTTTTCGAATTCTAAAAAAGAAAAAAATTCCACATAAGCTTGTTTTAATTGGCCCTAAGGGTTGGGCAATTCAAGAACTTTATTCGGCAGTTCGCAAATTGGATTTATCTAAAGAAGTTATTTTTCTTGGTCTTGTCCCTGAAATCGATTTACCTCTTATATACAAAGCGGCTGATGTCTTTGTTTTCCCTTCTTTATATGAAGGGTTTGGTTATCCGCCTTTGGAAGCTATGGCTTGTGGTACCCCGGTTGTCGTCTCAGGAACTTCCTCTCTACCCGAGATTGTAGGTGATGCCGGACTCTTTGTCGATCCTCTAAATCCAGAAGATATTGCTGAAAAAATTTTTCAAGTGATTTCTTCTTCTGATTTGGCTGAGAGGTTAAGAAAAGCTGGCTTAAAAAGGGCACAATACTTTTCAAAAGAAAAGATGATTAATAAATATCTAGAAGTTTACCAAAAGTGTGCAGAACAATAAATTTTATAAATAATCATAAAAAATGAAAATTTTTCATTTCCTTAAAAGATTTTCTTACCATCCATTCATCCGATCAATGATAAGAATTTTTGGTTTTAGTCCTATTATTAGAAAATGGTATTGCAGATCGGTATGGCCAAAAGATAACATTTTGGACCTCGAATGTGGTGGAATAAAGATGAAATTTTATGTCCGCACAAATGATGATTTACGAACTTTGGAATTCGACGTGTTTAAAGAACAGCGAATAATAAAATGCATAATTTCTTTCTTAAATCCTGGTGATATTTTCTATGATGTCGGGGCTTATGTTGGTCTTTATACTATTCCATTGGCTAAAATAGTGGGCAATAGAGGTTGGGTGATTGCTTTTGAACCCAGTAAACAAAGTTATGAACGACTTCAGGAAAATTTGAATTTGAATGCTTTAAATAATGTTCGATTATTTTGTTTGGCGCTGGGCAACAAAAATGGAGTATCAAAACTCTTTATAGGAAATATCCCGATAAGCTCCAGTTTAGTTTATTCCTCTGCTTTTAAACAAATTAT
>Ga0315282_10014629_pt1 | contig 11654 bp, 11 predicted proteins | sample YL17G07_20_MG_FD_203693 | JGI IMG/M metagenome (GOLD analysis project Ga0315282, IMG submission 203693) | Sediment microbial communities from Yellowstone Lake, YNP, Wyoming, USA - YL17G07_20 | ecosystem: Environmental > Aquatic > Freshwater > Lake > Sediment | place: USA: Wyoming | collected...
ATATCTTTAATCTTGCTCTTCACCTGCGTCTTCTGTCTCCTATATCGATCTTGTCTGCAATTGTTGCCATATCTATATGGCCAGGGCATGTGATGGTACATCTTCCACATCCTACGCATCCGAATCTACCGAAATGATCCGGATAATATATTAATTTATGGAAATACCACTGTTTAATTTGTGCTCCCTTATTTTCAGAAGGACATATATCCCCTGCCATCCTTGTAAAACCCTTAAACATACAGGCATCCCATATCCTGAAGCGAACACCGTTACTGTCTGATTCAAGCCTGTCAAGGACATTAAAACATGTGCATAAAGGGCATTCATATACACACCCACCGCATTCAAAACATCTTCTGGCGATCCAATCCCAGAAGCGGTCACTAATTCTTCCGCTCAGGATATTCTGCCGCGCATTTTCAAGATTTATCCTTTTTTCAAACTTTGACCGGGAGCTTAGGATAATCTCATACTGGTCTTCGTAATCTGATTTTCTAACCTTCGAAAAGAGATGAGCATGGTCTTTAATCAAATGTATCCCCTGTTTCGAAGCTGTTTCGACCATATACCTGTTGCCGAGGTCAGTAAGCTGGATGTCAAAATTGGATTTGAGAAAAGGCCCTGTACCAAGCCTGAGGCAAAAACAGGTCGTGTCCGGATTATTGCAGACGATAGAAATAAATATGGTGTTTTTCCTTCTTGACATATAATAGTCATCAATAAATTTCTCACCGTAGAACCTGTCAAGGAGCGTAATCGCAGATATGTCACAAGACCTTACGCCAAAGATCAATCTCTTTGTATTATTTTTAAGGATGTCTACTTTGCCCTCTGAAAATCTGAACATATCTTCTTTTTGAGGGAAAAGGAATCCTTTGACGGACGGCATAGATGCAGGACAATTGAGTTCAATCTCATGGATATTTTCAACAGTTTTCAGTACGACATCTCCATTCCCTGACCGCAGTGGTGCTATCAGTGACATCTTTTTTCTTATCTGCCTGAGCCAGTAGGAAAGATAGTTCTTATCCAGGATGAAAACCTTATTCATGGTATTGGTTCTATATTTACTGCGCAGACCTTATATTCCGGTATCTTTGCAATAGGGTCAATGGCTGGATTTGTGAGGAGATTTACCGCAGCTTCTTTGAAGTGAAAGGGGATGAAGACAACTCCACGCGGAGTATCGTCCGTTACATATACCTTTACCATTATTGTTCCACGCCTCGAGGATACACTGACCCTATCCATATGCTTTATATTTAAGGAACCCGCATCTTCCGGGTTTATCTCCATCAGACATTCAGGATATTCCCGGTTGAGTGTAGAGGTGCGCCTGGACATTGTTCCTGTGTGATAATGAAAAGATGTCCTCCCGGTTGTAAGGATGAAAGGGAATTCTTTGTCAGGTGTTTCTGCGGGAGGGGCAAAGACAACAGGGATAAAGGTACCGAGTCCCTTTGCAAATTTTTTTCTGTGCAGGAACGGTGTCCCGGGATGTGTTTCATCAGGACAGGGCCATTGTAATCCACAATTATTATCAAGCCTGTGATGAAGTATTCCCCTGTAAGTAGGGGTAAGGAGTGCGATTTCCTCCATGATTTCATATACGGCCCTATAGTACATATCATATTTCATCTCTCTTGCGAGTGCTGATATGATTTCCCAGTCAGGTTTTGATTCTCCTAAAGGTTTTATTGCAGCCCTTATTTTCTGAACACGACGATCAGTGTTTGTAAAAGTGCCGTCTTTCTCTGCAAATGTTGTAGCCGGAAGTACTACATCAGCAAACTCAGCAGTCTCAGACAGAAAGATATCCTGGACAACAAGAAAATCAAGTTTTCTTAATGCATTCGTCGTATGGGTTACATCAGGGTTTGACAAAACAGGATTTTCACCCATTATATACATCGCCCTTATGTTACCTTTTAATGCAGAATCGAACATCTCTGTGAGCGTAAGTCCTGGTATTGAGGGCAGTTTTATTTTCCATACCTTTTCGAATTTTCTCCTTGTTTTTGGGTCAATAACTTTCTGATATCCTGTATAGAGATCAGGTAATGCCCCCATATCACAGGCGCCCTGAACATTATTTTGTCCCCTCAATGGATTAAGCCCTGCCTTCGGCAGCCCGATATGTGCTGTAAGCATCGTGAGATTTGCACATGCGCAGACATTGTCAACACCTGTCCTGTGCTGTGTAATTCCCATTGAGTAAAAAAGCATTGCTCTCCTTCTCGTTGCATAAAGTCTTGCGACCTTTTTAATATCCTCTGGAGAAACACCTGTTATTTGCTCGATAACCTCCGGGGAATATTGCATGACAGTATTTTTAAAGGCATTGAAGTTCTCTGTGCGACGCTTCACAAAAGATATATCCACAAGCTCTTCTCGTATCATCACATACATGATGCTATTAAGGAGTGCTACATCAGTGCCTATGCGGTGTCTCAGATGGATATGTGCTAATTCTGCAAGCTGAGTCTTTCGAGGGTCTGCTACTATCAGTATGGCACCTTTATCAACAGCTTCGAGCATATGCATTCCAATCATGGGATGCTGTTCTGTAGTATCAGAACCAATCACGAACAAGAGGCGCGCATCAGCTATTTCGTTAATCGAATTAGTCATAGCACCCGAGCCGAAGGCATCTGCAAGTCCTCCGACTGTTGATGAATGACAGAGCCTTGCACAATGATCTATATTATTTGTGCCGATTACCGCTCTTGCAAATTTCATCATAAGATAATTCTCTTCATTGGTGGATTTAGCGGAACTGAGTATTCCGATAGAATCAGAACCCGATGACCTTTTTATTTTTGAGAATCCGGACGCAATAAGTTTCAGCGCGTCATCCCATGAGGCTCGCCTGAAAGAACCTTGTTCCTTTATGAGAGGATACTTGAGCCTATCCGGATGTTGTATAAATTCAAAACAATTCCAGCTTTTAACACAAAGGCTGCCTTTGTTTACAGGATGGGTTCTTATAGGTGAGATACCTACAATATTGCCATTCTCTACATGGAGGTAAAGACCACATCCGCAACCACAGTAAGGACAGACGGTAGGGACTTTATCCAATTTATCTGCCCGTGCTATTGAAAGAAAATTTTGCAATGTTTAGATTTAGCCACCAATTTTTGACATCGGTCTTCTAAATTTTTCTCTATCTTTAATCTGTTCACTGAATTCGGTGGGGTTCTGTATTTTGATAGTATGGCCTTTAGGCTTTACTTCAATGGATAGTCGAATAAGACGTTCGATTTCATCATCGGATGCACCACCATGGAGGGCAGGTTTTAAATCTATCTCTGTCTCTGAGAAAAGGCATGGTCTTAATTTTCCGTCAGCAGTTAAGCGAAGACGGTTGCATTCCCCACAGAAATGGTTACTGAGAGGGCTTATGAAGCCAATTACACCACGGGCGCCATTAAATCTAAAATATCTTGCCGGTCCTGATTTTCTTATATTAGCAGGTGTGAGAGGACCTATACCTTCAACAATGGATTTTATTTCATCTGCGGCAATAAATTTTTCACTGCTCCACATATTTGTGTCAAAAGGCATGAATTCAATAAATCTTACCTGATATGGAGACTTCAGAGTAAGTTTTGCAAATTCCTCTATCTCATCATCATTGAGCCCGCGGATAGGAACCATATTTATCTTTATCGGTATGAGACCTGCCCTTTCAGCGGCTTCAATGCCATTAAGCGCCATATCAATATCTCCGCCTCTTGTTATCTCACTGTATCTATCCGGCCTTAAAGAATCAAGGCTTATATTGACCCTGTCTATGCCTGCGTCAGCCAGTTCTTCTGCATATTGCTCAAGAAGGACACCATTCGTTGTCAGGCTGAGGTCTTTTATGCCTTCAATGTTTTTTATTGATGCAATAAGATAGGAAACGTTTCTTCTTACAAGTGGTTCCCCGCCTGTTATGCGTATCTTTCTGACACCAATATCAACTGCAACCCTTAGAATCCTCACAATCTCTTCATAACTGAGGATGTCTTTATGCTCCATTGGTACGAGACCTTCAGGGGGCATACAATAGATGCAGCGAAGATTACACCTGTCAGTTATGGATATCCGCATATAATCTATAGTGCGTTGAAAACTATCCTTAAGTCTGCTCATTTTTTCTTTTTTCCAGTCTTTTTCTTGGTATCCTCAATATTTTTCCTTGCAATCCCTGCCTCTTTTGAATTAGGGTAACGTTCTATCAGTTGCTCAAGGATTACCTCTCCTGTTTTTTTATCTCCTATCTCAATAAATGAAAGTCCCTGCTTTAAAAGGGCAGCCGGTGCCTTTTTGCTGTTTGGATATTTCTTCAGTAATGTCTCATAAGCAAGAATTGCACCCTCAAAATCTTTCTCCCCATAGAATGACTCTGCAATCCAGAATTGTGCATTGTCAGCAAGTTCGTCATTGGGAAACTCTTTTATAAATACCTCAAATTTCTTTCTTGCCTCTTTATATTTTTTATCCTTAAATGCATTATATGCTGCTTCATATTTTGCTGTCTTATTATTTGATGTTACTGGTTTTGCAGGTTGCTCCTCATGGTATTGTGGCTCTTTTTCAGGTTCTTCAATCTTTTTTTCAGTTTCTGTTAGCTGTTTTTGAGGAGGTTCTTTCTGCTGTTCTGTCCGACTTTCTAAGGCATTCAACTTCTCCTTGATATTTTTTATCTGGCCTTCAAGACTTGTTATCTGTACCTTTATGAGTTCCATTTCTGCTGCCGAATCTTTCAACGCCTTTTCTGTAAAGTATTTGTTTTCGTCAAACCTGCCACTCAGAATCTGGATGTCTTTCGATACATTAGATAACATGGATTGTATTTCCGCCTGACTCTGTCTTACAACATTAAATGAGTCTTCCCTCGCAACTCCTGTGGTTTTTTCTTTTAAAACGGTCAACTCATTCTTCATTGTCAGAGATTCCTTCCGGAGCTGAGCTGTCTCCTGCCTGAGTAAATCAAGATTTTCGGTAGTCGCACAAGAAAACAGTAAACAGTAAATAGTAAGTAGTAAGCAGCAAATAATAATTTTTAATCTTGAGTCTTTAATCTTGAATCTACAGAACACTATTTACCTGCCTCCTTTAAGATAACAAAGTGTGCTCTTCTGTTTTTTGCCCAACACTCTTCTGCGCTTTCTTTACAAAGTGGTTTCTCTTCACCGTAGCTTAACATCTCAATCCTGTTTGAAGCTATGCCGAGGGCAATAAGATAGTCCCTCGCTGCCTTTGCCCTTCTGTCTCCAAGTGCGAGATTATATTCATTCGTTCCTCTTTCATCACAGTGGCCTTCAACTAAAATCTTTGCAACGGCATTCTTAAGTAGATAGGAAGCAACATTCTGCAAAATGGGCTTTGCATCCGGTCGTATATCATACTTATCGTAGTCAAATTGGATGTCTCCAAAAAGACCTCTTTCTTCGATATACTTAGGTGTTTCCTCTTTTGTTTCTATTTTTGCGAGCCGCTGTTCTGTTATCTTTTCTTCGGGTTTGACCTCAGCAGCCTTCTGTGTAGTCTCCTTCGGGGTAACCGTTGGTCGTTGCTCTATCTCCGGCTGTACTACTTTTCTTGACGGACAACCAGCAAGAATAAGCCCGAATACCAATAATACTAATGATACCAATACAAAAGTCTTTTTCATAAAACCTCCTCCTTTTTAGTAGTTTGTAGTATGTCCCCCTTAATTCTCCCCTTGGTCCGCCTCAGGCGGATGGGATAAAGCGGGGTATATTTTTTAATTCGGTGCCCATCTGGGGCCGGAGGCCCGCAGATTCTTAGGGGAAATCCTCTTCTGATATTCTCCATTTGCCCTCATGATATATATACCCTTAACTCCATCCCTGTCCGAAGAAAAGGTGATATACCTTTCGTCAGGAGAAAATGATGGATCTTCGTTATTCCTCACGGTTGTAAGTTGTGTAAGTCCTGAGCCATCAGGTCTGACTGTGAATATCTGGTTTGTCCCTCGTCTGCTTACAAAAACAATCCTGTCACCTTTTGGAGACCAGGATGGAGAGGTATTGTAAGAGCCTTCAAAGGTTATCCTCTTCACATCTGAGCCGTTTCTGCGCATTATATAAATCTGAGGACTCCCGCCTCTGTCTGAGACGAATGCAATATATTTGCCATCAGGAGACACAGCAGGTGATACCTCGATGCCATAAGATGAAGTCAATTTAATTATCTGATTGTTGCTTAGACTCATTATATAAAGATCAGGTGTTCCATTCTTTGAAGAAGAGAAGGTAATATCATTCCCTTCAGGTAAAAAATCTCCGACCATATTTGTGCCTTTTGCGGAAAATACTTTCCTCTCGCTCATACTTTTAAAGTCTAACAAATAAATTCCCCATTGTCTATTCCTTTCAGTGGAATAAATAAGTTTTGCGCCATCTCTTGACCAACGGGGAGATAGGATGATATTCCCTTTCAGTCCCATGCTTGTAATCCTGCTGCCATCCCAGTCCATAATATAAATTCCCATTTTATCTTTGTCCTCAGCAACAAATGATATCCTCGACCTGAAAATGCCTGTTTCACCGGTAAGCGTGTAATAAATATCGTTTGCAATAGCATGGGAAAGCGGCCTTATAAATTCCCTTTCGGCCTTATATTCTTTTTTGAATATTTCTTTTCCTTCGAAGACATCGTAAAGGGACATTGTTACAGAGAAATCTTTACCCTCTTGAACGGAGCCTTTTACAAGCGTCTCTACGCCGAGAGGGGTCCAGTTCTTCGGATTAAATGGCTGGGACGGATTTTCTAAATATGCATTTCTGTCTATATAGAAAAAAAGACCTGTAAATTCGAGGTCGTTCCTGATAATATCTGATATCTCCTTGCCCGATGGTCCGGAAAACTCCTGTATTGCAATCGGCAGTTTTTTGAAGGCAGGCGATGAAATGTCTATATAGACCTTAGCCTCAGCAATAGTGAATAATGAATAGTGAATAGTGAATAGTAATAAAATAAAGATTAAAACTTTGAACTTTGAAACCCTCGGCCTGAGCTCGGGTCGAAGGCTTTGAACTTTGAACCTTTCTTTCATGGATAAAACCTCACTCCTATCTCTATTTCATAAGGCGGTGGTGGTAAGGGGCTGGCCTTCGCGAGCGCTTTAATAGCTGACCTGTCAAAACGTGGATTGCCTGAACTTTTCTCTATCTTCTGAACAATAACAGTACCATCCCTTAGTATTTTTATCCCTACAATTGTCTCAATATCCTTTTGTACAATAGCCTCACCGTGCCATCCCCATTGATCATGTATTTCATTCATTATCTTCGAGTAATAATCATCTGATGTATTCACCTTGCCTTGAGTAGAAGATGTTGTTTTTGCAGCAATACTGTGTTTGCCGCCACTTGCTTTAAGAGAAATAATTTCGTGAAGTTTGGCCAATGTGTCTATCTTCTTCTTTTTTGCTGCAATGGCAGATATTTTTTCCTCTACCATTTCTTTTCCATTAGATATTTCTTTTATGTTTTTCTTAGGGATATCCGCTTGCGTAACGGATTCTTTCGACGTATCAGGGGAATCTATATTTTTTCCGTTATCAAATCCAGTTAAAATATCAGAGCTGATGAGGCTGACAGTATAAGTGGGTGAAATGATAATATGATTGGATTGTTTTAGAAAGAGAAAGGCTATTAAGAATGCTGTCAGGTGGAGGGCTAATGATAAGGCGGTTGTTTTCTGGAGGCCGGGTTCCCTCATTTCAGGCTTATCTTAGGCTCGGTAATCATACCGAGCTTTTCTATGCCTGCCTCCTTTATCTCACCCATGACTTCAACAACAAAACCGTAGGGCACATCTTTATCAGCTTTTAAAAACACATTTGGATTCAACTTACTTATCACCTGTAGTTTATGTCCCATCTGCGATAGAGAAACAGGATTATCGTTCATATAAATAATCCCTCCTTTTTTTATAACCAATGTTATCCTTTCCTCAGGTGGCAGATCTTTGCCCTTAGCCTTCGGGAGATTCACATCTATTCCCTGTTGTAGCAATGGGGCTGTTACCATAAAGATGACGAGGAGGACAAGCATGACATCAACGAATGGTGTCACATTTATTTCTGAAAGGACGTTCCTGCCTCTATTTGATTTCATGTATTATCCTGTGTAAAGAAATCGAGGAGCTCTTCTGAAAAATCCTCCATCTCGATAATCATCCTTCTTGCCATGCTGAGATAATAATTGTACGCTATGACAGCAGGTATTGCAGCAACAAGACCGAAAGCAGTTGCTATCAGCGACTCTGCTATGCCGGGTGCCACAACAGCAAGCGATGCAGCGCCGGCTGCTCCGATACCCCTGAAGGAATTCATTATCCCCCAGACAGTTCCAAACAGGCCGATAAATGGAGTCGTTGAACCGGTTGTTGCAAGAAAGTTAAGATACTTCTCGAGTTTTGCTGATTCCAGTGCTCCATATCTCCGTAGAAGTCTTTTAGTCTCACTCTTTGCCTTATGCATTTCATCCATATAAACGGCCCTGAAGACGTTTGCAATAGGGCTGAAAGTTAAATTCCTTGTTGACTGGTAAAGCCCATTAGGGTCTCTGCCTGACCTGTATGCCCGTAAGAATTGTTCGGATTCTTTATTCGCCCTCGAAAAATATCTCTGTTTAAAAAATATTATTGCCCACGATACTATTGAAAAAAACAAAAGGATGATTAAAACACCCTTGACAACGTATCCTGCCTGCAGGATTAACTGAAGAGCTGAATCTTTCATAATTACCTCATAATATCTATAAATTTTAAAACAAACTTTATTTAAAAGAATTCAGACTAAAAAGTCAAATGAAGTTTCTGTTATAATATTAACGTATTTTTACTAATAACTGCTTACTGTTCACTATTTACTGTCGTATCGGAGGGGTTGCCGAGCGGTTTAAGGCGACGGTCTTGAAAATCGTTGTAGGGGTAACTCTACCGTGAGTTCGAATCTCACCCCCTCCGCCAAAAAATCTTTCCCTTAAAGCCCCAGAGCCTCAACTATCCTTTTTTTCTGTTTTTCGATTACCTTCTGTCCATGTTCGAGGTTCTTTACAATCTCCTTTTTAGCATTGTCTGACAGTTCTACGCCTCGCTCAATTATATCTGTTACCCTGTCCTTCACATCACCGGCAAAATCATTGATACCCTCAATGGTCTCCTCAACTAAATCAACAGATTCCTTTTTTATACGCCGTGCAGCCTTTGAGATATCCTTTCTTGTCTCCCGGCCGGATTTAGGTGCATATAGAAGTGCGACAAAAGCACCAATCATTCCGCCTAATAAAAAAGCCCCCGCAATCTTTTTATAATCATCGTCCATGTCCATTACCTTCTCCTTTCAGGCTGTATTTTGTTTTTAAATTTAACAGGTATGAACAATAGAGTCAACTACTACTAAAAAAAGGACAGCCGAGACAGCTGTCAAGGGATATGTTTTCAAGGAAAAGAATCGCTTAATTTAGCTATAACTTGAGTTTGCTAAGACGGGGGTTGCTTTTTTAAGTGATTTAGATAAAAATTAATCGTGGCTGATGATACTGATAAAAAAACAAAAATAGCTGACAAGATTAAAAGCCCGCAGTGGAGAGTCGGCCTTGCTGTCTTATTAGGTTTACTCTTTATATATATATGGAGTCAATTATTTAATCCGGGAGTCTCCCAACAGTATAGTGTCAGTTACAGTCAGTTTATTGCTCAACTTGGCGCAGGTAACATCAAATCCGTCACAATAAAAAATTTGGTGGTAAGCGGAGAGTTTGTTAAGGAAATAAATATTCAGTTAACAGGTGAGAAAAAAACTACAGCAGTAAAAAAATTTCAAACTTTTCTGCCTTCATTTCAGGGTGAGGGACTCATTGCAAAACTTGAGGAGAAGAATGTACTTATCAATGTGGAGCCCTCCGAGAAGGGGGGTATTTTGTGGCAAATTCTGATAGGAATCTTACCATGGGTGCTGATTATAGGCGTGTGGATATTCATCATGAGACGCGCTCAGCAGCAGATTCAGGGAGGACCTAGTGGACTCTTCTCTTTCGGCGCAAGCAAGGCTAAACTCTTTGATGCAAAAAAACCCGGCGTAACTTTCAATGATGTAGCAGGGATGGACAACACTAAACAGCAACTCAAAGAGACCATAGAGTTTCTTAAAGACCCATCCAAGTTCAAAAGACTTGGTGCGAAGATCCCAAAGGGAGTGCTTCTGGTTGGACCTCCTGGCACAGGGAAAACGCTTCTTGCACGTGCTACGGCTGGTGAGGCAGGCGTGCCGTTTTACAGCATCAGCGGGTCCGAATTCATCGAGATGTTCGTAGGGGTTGGGGCCTCTCGTGTGAGGGATATGTTCAAGAAGGCAAAGGCCTCTCAGCCGAGTATTATTTTCATAGATGAGATTGATGCTGTCGGCCGCACCCGGGGAGCAGGACTTGGAGGCGGTCACGATGAAAGGGAGCAGACACTCAATCAGCTTTTAAGTGAAATGGACGGATTTGAATCTCATGAAGAGGTAATTGTTATGGCGGCAACCAACAGGCCGGATGTGCTTGACCCCGCACTTCTCAGACCGGGCCGTTTTGACAGGCATATCGTGATTGACAGGCCGGGATGGAAAGAACGCAAATCAATTCTTGAGGTACATGTAAGGGATAAGACATTGGCAGACGATGTTGACCTTGAGACAATGGCAAGAGGTACCCCTGGGATGACAGGTGCGGATATTGAAAACCTTGCAAATGAGGCTGCGCTTGTTGCAATAAAGAAAAACAAAGAGAAGATAGATATGAGTGATTTTGAGGAGGCGAAGGACGTTATTCTGATGGGTTCTGTTAGAGAAGAAACCATCAGCGATACAGAAAAACGAATAACAGCATACCATGAGGCCGGACATGCCCTTGTTGCCTGGAAACTCCCGGGAACAGACCCCATACATAAGGTCAGTATTCTACCCAGAGGTATCGCTATGGGTGTTACACAACTTCTGCCCGAAGAAGACAGGCATTACTATCCTAAAACATATCTTATGAGCAGATTAAGTGTAGCTCTTGCCGGAAGAGTTGCAGAGAAGATAGTCTTCAATGATGTTAGCAGCGGCGCCCAGAATGACCTGAAGGAAGCAACATCTCTTGCAGAGAAGATGGTAGCACAGTGGGGGATGAGCGACAAGGTTGGACCTATAAACCTCGGGAGAGGGGAAGAACACCCTTTTTTAGGTAGAGAGCTTGCTCAGCCAAAAAGGTATAGCGAAGATATGGCATGGCTTATGGATCAGGAGATAAGAGAGTTAATAATTGAAGCAGAATCCAGGGCAGAAGAGATATTGAAGAGTAACAGGAATGCCCTTGATAATTTGGCAGAGGCACTTATAAAAGAAGAGGTGCTGGAAAGAGATGATGTAGAAAGGATAACAAAAGAGTCAAAGAATTTGTAAGAACTTCACGTAAACCCGAAAAATGCATTTATCTGATGACCAAAGCAGTCATATATGCATAAAAACCTTTACAAAGCAGAATTGGGTTATTCAATGTTATCAATCGTTACTGATGAAAATATTCAGGCTCTTTGAATATCATGTGTCTTACAAAGGTGCTGCTGGTAAAGCTTTTTCTGCATATATACCTGCCTTAAAA
>Ga0315282_10014630_pt1 | contig 11654 bp, 7 predicted proteins | sample YL17G07_20_MG_FD_203693 | JGI IMG/M metagenome (GOLD analysis project Ga0315282, IMG submission 203693) | Sediment microbial communities from Yellowstone Lake, YNP, Wyoming, USA - YL17G07_20 | ecosystem: Environmental > Aquatic > Freshwater > Lake > Sediment | place: USA: Wyoming | collected...
CTCCATGACATCATTTTCCGTGAGCATCCCCACCAGGTTGCCATCCTCCACTACGGGAAGGCAGCCGATTTTGTTGTCATGGAGCAGCGTGGTGGCTTCTTCGACGGAGATATCCGGAGAAATGGTGATCACGTTTCGGGTCATAATTTCGCCGGCGGTTAGCTTATCCAGAAGGTAATGGAGCTCGCGGATCTCCAGGGAAGTTGCCGGTGAGGCTTCCGCTTTGCGGATGTCCATGTTGGTCACCAGCCCGATCAATTTCTTTCCGTCAACGACGGGGAGATGCCGGATATTCTTTTCTTTCATGATTTTTCTGGCCGTGGTCATCCGCTCATCTTTGGTAATGGTGACCAGGTCCTTTTTCATCTTCTTTCTAACCAGCATATCGTTACCCTCCTATCTGGTGTATTGGGGTAATACCGTTCCAACCTAGTTCAGTTTATTGAATCCCACCCCCGGAGTCAACAGGTATTTCCAGGATGGTTGAATTTTTGGCCCGGCTGGGGTACATTGGAAAAAAATTCGGCGGATGAGACACCCCATGAATAACCAAACCCCCATGATCAAACAGTATCTCGAGTTGAAAGAAAAATACCCCGATGCGATCCTCTTCTACCGCATGGGAGATTTTTATGAAATGTTTTTTGAAGATGCCAAATTAGCTTCAGAATTATTAGATATTACTTTAACTTCTCGCGACAAGAACAAAGAAGACTCGGTCCCCCTTTGTGGAGTACCGTACCATGCCGCTTCGGCGTACATCCAAAAACTGGTTGACCATGGCTACAAAGTAGCCGTCTGCGAGCAGATGGAGGATGCCTCCCAAGCCAAAGGGATCGTCCGGCGGGAGGTCATCCGGGTCGTCACGCCGGGAATGGTCCTGGAAGATGAGCTTCTTCAACCCAAAGCCAACAATTTCTTGATGGCCTTTGCCCCGGGGGAAGCTCGCTTTGGAATGGCTTTCCTCGACGCCTCCACCGGGGATTTCCTGGCCGCCGAAGTCAATACGGTCCAATCCCTGATGGATGAGGTCATGAGGATGGACCCGAGGGAGATTCTTGTTCCGGAATCTGCCAGGGGGCAAGTTCCCGTCAAACAATTGATGAAAACTTGCCCCAAGGCTCTTTTTACCCCCCTGGCAGATGCCGTATTCGCAGGAGACCGATCCCGAGAACGCCTAACGAACTTTGGTCTCTCGATCCCGGCCGGCAATGAAGAGGCTTTGCGAGCTGTGGGGGGGGTCCTTTTTTACGTGCAAGAGACGCAGAAGGCTGAACCCGGGCACCTCTCCCGCCTGGAGCTTTACCGGGTGCATGATTACATGGTTTTGGATGAGACCACCCGAAAGAATCTGGAACTTTTCGAAAACATGCAGACCCGCAGTCGTAAGGGCTCCTTATTGGAGGTCCTGGATTATACGGTAACCCCCATGGGGGGCCGGATGCTCAAACGCTGGATGAGCTTTCCCTTGCTGGATTTGGCGACCATCAATGCGCGTCTGGATTCCGTAGCGGAGCTGAAAGAAAAAGATATTCAACGACAGAGGCTGCGGGAAATCCTCCGCCAGGTGAAGGACGTTGAGCGCTTAACGGCCCGGATCTCCCTGAATGCAGCCAACGCGAGAGATCTGGTTGCTTTACGATCATCCCTTCGACTCTTGCCCGAGGTCAAAGGTCTTCTCTCCGGACTGGAATCTTTGACTTTCCAGAAACATCTGCATGAATGGGAAGAGCTTCCGGAAAGCAAAGACCTTTTAGAACGGGCCATCGAAGACGAACCGCCAGCCGTGCTGAAAGAAGGGGGTCTGATCAAAAAGGGGTTCGACCCTACGCTGGATCGCTTGCGGTCGGTCAGCCACGAGGGGAAAAAATGGATTGCCGAGCTGGAAAGCAAGGAGCGCCTGCGCACGGGAATCTCCTCCTTGAAGATCCGTTACAATAATGTATTCGGCTATTACATCGAAGTAACCAAACCCAACCTGCCAGCGGTCCCCCCCCATTATATGCGCAAGCAAACCCTGGTAAATGCCGAGCGATTCATCACCCAGGAATTACAGGAATATGAGACTCAGGTTTTGAATGCCGAGGAAGAAAAGGATGCCCTGGAATATCAGATCTTCCTTCAGGTTCTGGGGCGAGTCGCCTGCGTAACGCCGAAGATCCAAAAAATCGCTCACGCTTTAGCCGAATTCGATGTGCTCTCCGCCCTGGCGGAAGCAGCCGAGCGTAACGGGTATTGCCGGCCACACCTGGATGGGGGCGATGGACTGAAGGTGGCGGAGGGAAGGCATCCGATACTGGAACGGACGGGACTGGATGAACGGTTCGTACCCAACGACCTTTTCATGAATTCTGATGAAGCGCAAATCTTGATCATCACCGGCCCGAACATGGCCGGAAAATCGACGATCATGCGGCAAGCCGCCCTGATCGTGATCATGGCCCAAATGGGGAGCTTCGTCCCGGCCAAGGAAGCCCACCTGGGCTTGGTCGACCGGGTTTTCACGCGGGTGGGTGCCTCGGATGACCTGGCTCGCGGCCGCAGCACCTTCATGGTGGAGATGGAAGAAGTGGCCCATATCCTGCGCAACATCTCTCCCCGCAGCCTGATTCTACTGGATGAGATCGGGAGAGGGACCAGCACGTTCGACGGCCTTTCGATCGCCTGGGCGGTGACGGAGTATCTCCACGACGGATGTCCCGGGCGCGCCAAAACGCTGTTCGCCACCCATTACCATGAGCTAACGGAGTTAGCCCTGACCAAACCGCGGGTAAAAAATTTCCATGTGGCCGTAAAGGAGTGGAATGACCGGGTGATCTTCCTGCGGAAGTTGGTGGAAGGGGGTACAAGCCGGAGTTACGGAATCCAGGTCGCCCGCCTTGCCGGCCTTCCGGAGGGGGTGATTGACCGTGCCAAAGAGATCCTGGGTAACCTCGAGCAGGGAGAATTCGGGGAAGAGGGATTTCCCAAGCTGGCTGCCTCCCGCAAGAAGAAGCCCGCGTGGGATTCCCGTCAGATGAATCTCTTCCAAAAGCCCCCTGATCCTTTGCGGGAAGCGCTGAGAAAAGTCGATCCGGACCGTATGACACCTTTGGACGCTCTATCTCTTTTGAGCGAAATCAAAGCCCGGATGGACTCGGAAAACTCGTAAAGGATTGGAGTGCAGGGGGCAGGGGGTAGGGGGGAACGGCAAAAATTTTGAGCATGTATTTCAGTTTTCCCTAGCCCATCCACCCTACTTTTCTCTTACAATCGCCACGGGGCGAACCCAGCCGGCGCTGGCCGATTTGATTTTGACGGGAAAACAGATCAGGGTAAACCCGTGAGGGGGAAGTTTGTTCAAATGGGTCATCTTCTCGATATGCAAATATTCTTTCTCGATCCCCGCAAAGTGCGCGGCCCAGAGGATGGTTGCATCCTTTTTTTCGGCGAATTCTTTCTTAAGGAAAGGAAGCGGGCGGTCCCAGCTCCAGGCGTCGATTCCTACGACTTTTACCCCCTGATCCAAAAGCCATAGAGTCGATTCACGGCCCATCCCGCAGCCTTTGACCAGGTATTCGGCCTTTCCCCAGTAACGATCCGCGCCGGTCATGATTAGGACGATATCCCGGGGCTTGATCCGGTAGCGAATTTTATGGAGGGCCCGCTTTAGGTCTTCAACGGTAATCAGGGCGCCATCTTTCTTCCGCCGAAAATCCAGGACGACCCCATTTCCGTAGCACCATTCTAATGGAATCTGGTCGATGGTCTTGGCTCTTTTCCCCTCGGAGACGGGGGCGTAGTGCCAGGGGGCATCCAGATGAGTCCCGGAATGGCTGGTGAGGATCAGCCTTTCCACGGCCCAGCCCAAACCCAGGGGCAGGTCTTCGGGGCGGCAGCCCAAGATTTCCTGGGCCGAAGCCAGCCCACCCCGATGGTCGGTGTATTCAATTTGGGGGATCATGAATTCCGGGTCACTGGGCACGGATTCGATGGGGATACTCAGGTCGATGAATTTAATCTTTTTCGGCGCCATGGTTTTCCCTCCCAAATACAAAATTTAACCGCAGAGCACGCGGAGACCGCAGAGAAGTTGTGAAGTTAGAAATCCATTATAATAAATGCCTAACTCGGCTGAGCCGGAACCAAACAGCACATGTTGCAATATGGATGAATTTTCCGCAAATCCCCCCAACCCCCCTTTGTCAAAGGGGGGCCAGGGGGGATTTATCGCGAATGCGCGGGATAATTCCTTCTTACCAACATGTTGGTTTTAGTTTGGCGCTAAGCGCCTAAAATGCCGAAAATTGGGCCGAAAAAGAAAATTATATTTCATCTCCGCGCTCTCTGCGTTCTCTGCGGTGAAGGATGGGTATTTTCCTGGATCTGCCGGCGCATTTCGGCGATGGCCTTGCCGTAGTCGCCAGTCTTGAAAATGCCCGAGCCACTCACCAATACGTCCGCTCCCGCTTTGGCGACTTGACCGATGTTTTCAACTTTGATTCCTCCATCCACCTCCAGCTCCAGCCTCCAGCCTTTCTGGTCGATCATCCGCCGGAGTTGTTCGATCTTCGGGAGCATGGAGGGGATGAATTCTTGGCCGCCGAAGCCCGGGTTTACGGTCATTACCAAAGCGAGGTCAGCATATTCAAGGGCCGGCTCCAGAACGCACAGGGCAGTGGCCGGGTTGAGGGAAACACCCGCCAGGGCTCCCCTTTCTTTGATTTCCATCAACGCCCGATGGAGGTGAACGACGGCTTCCACATGGACGGTTAAGATGTCGGCCCCCGCCCCGATGAAATCTGCCAGAAATGGATCGGGGTTTTGGATCATCAGGTGCACATCCAAAGGAAGGCGCGTGCTCCTGCGCAGTGCTTCGACGACCTGGGGACCTGCTGTAATGTTCGGGACAAAATGGCCGTCCATGATGTCGATATGAATGTAATCGGCTCCAGCCTCCTCCGCCGCCTTCACTTCTTCTCCCAGTCGGCTGAAATCCGCAGAAAGGATTGACGGAGCGATTTTCTTCTTCGGTTCAAGGATTCTTGGTTCCACGGGTTTGCCTCTTCCCTTTCGCACTCTTAATTCAATTGGATGGGAACGTCCCTTTTCATCTTTCCCCCTCACTCCCGCGCTCTGCCCCGTTTACGGGGGAGAGGGCATTGACCTGAGACTTCGGCGTGAGCTCAGTCGAACGCTCAGCCGAACGGGAAGGGTGAGGGGGCGTAACCTGCGAAGATCACGTTCTTACCATTCGGGCCGCGAAGAAACCATCCAGACGGTAGTGATCACGGGCGACCGTCAACCCCGGGTACGTACGCAGGATGCCCTTTTCATCGATGAGAGGATGAAGATACTGCGGGACGATGAGACGCAGGTCCTCCCGATGAAAGTCCTTATGGCTGCTCAAAAAGCCCTCCACAACAAAATCATTCTCCTCCCGGGTCACCGTACAAGTACTATAGACCAAAACTCCACCCGGTTTCAAGCGTGTCCGGAGATTTTCCAGAAGAGCGGCCTGAAGGCGCTGCAGGCGCTCGACGTCCTGAGGCTTTAGCCGCCACTTGGCCTCCGGGTGGCGATGGAGCGTGCCGAGTCCCGTGCAGGGGGCATCCACCAGGATCCGATCAAAGAGAAATTCTTCGGGAAAGGGCAGGGGTTTGGAAGCATCTGCTCGGAAAACCGTAACGATGCGAATCCCCATACGGCGGCAGTTGTCCCGGATCCATTCGATCTTGGGGCCATAAAGATCCAATGAGATGATCTCCCCCTGATCCTTCATAAGCTGGGCCAAGTGGGTTGTCTTCCCACCGGGAGCGGCGCAGGCATCCAGCACTCGCTCCCCGGGTTGGGGATTTACCAGGTGAGCAACGATCTGGGAAGCCTCGTCCTGCACGAAATAGAAGCCTTTTTGAAAGAGAGGCTCTGTGGAGAGCCAGAGACCCTGCTGCAAAATCAATCCCTCAGGAGAAAAGGGGGTTGGAAGGGACTGGACGCCGGCCTCTGCCAGCCGTTCCTGAAGGATTTTCCGGGTCGTCTTCAGAGTATTCGCCCGCACCGTGAAGGGCGGGCGGAGGTTGTTCGCCTCGCACATCTTCCGGGCCATATCGGGCCCAAACTCATGTACCCAGCGCTCCACCGTCCACCGCGGATGGGAGAGGACTTGAGCGATGTATTCAACGGGTTGTTTTTCAAAAGGGGGGAAACCTTCCTGACCCTGGTTACGGGCGACCGACCGGAGAACGGCGTTGGTGAACCCGGAAATCTTTTCGCTTTGGAAGGCAGCTTTGGCCAAACGGACCGATTCGTTGACCGCCGCGAAAGAGGGAACGCGGTCCATGAACAGAATCTGGTACGCTCCCATTCTTAGAAGATGGAGCAACTTGGAATCGATCTTTTTCTCCGGGAATTTTGCCGCCCGGTGAATCGCCAGGTCTAGCCGGGAACGCCAGCGCAGCGTACCCAGGACCAATTCGCTGATGAAGGCCCGATCCAGAACCCGCAATTTAGGATTTTTGGAAAAAACGCTGTCCAGGAGAAGGTCGGCAAAAGCCTGGGAGCGCTCGACCCGCTGCAGGAAGTCCCAGGCCAACATGCGCACTTCATCAAAAGTCGGAGGGGTTTCGGCGCGCATGCCGGATCAGGCTCCTAGCTGCATCCCGGGCTTCAGTGGATAGCCCCGCAGGAATTCACTCACGCCCATCCGCGGGCGGTTTGCCAGCTGCAGTTCCCGGATCAGGAGATAGCCGTCAGAGGTGGCGATGCGGAGCCCCGTAGCCGAAGTTTGAGCCACCGTGCCGGGAGCCTCTTTGGCCTCTTCTTCCAGAGGCCTCGGCTGGAAAAGCTTCAGAATGCGTCCGGCCCAGACCGTAAAGGCCCCTGGCCAGGGGTCAAACGCTCGGACGAGGTTGAAAAGCTGACGAGCCGGTGTTTGCCAGTTAATTCGTCCCTCCTCTTTTTGAATTTTTGGGGCGTAAGTGGCCAGGGAGGGGTCCTGCGGAATCGGGGGGAGCGTGCCCTTTTCCCATCCCTCGAGGGTCTGCCCCAGCAGGCGCGCACCCATGCGCGCCAGCCGATCATGCAGCGTCCCCTGGGTATCTGATTCTTCCACGCTGGTTTCGGCCGTCAACAGGATCGGCCCCGTATCCATACCGGGGTCCATAAGCATAGTGGTTACACCCGTCCTCGTTTCTCCCCCCAGGATCGCACGCGCAATCGGTGCCGCTCCCCGGAATTTCGGAAGGAGGGAAGCATGGACGTTTACACACCCGCGGGGCGGAATGGCCAGAACTGCGGGGGAAAGAATCTGCCCGTAGGCCACGACCACCATGAGGTCCGGGTGAAGTGATTTTAAAACCTCGAGTGAGGAATGGTCCCGTACCCTTTCCGGCTGAAAGACCGGAAGGTTTTTGGCTACGGCCAGGGATTTTACCGGGGAAGGAGCAAATTTCTGACCCCGTCCCTTCGGACGATCGGGCTGCGTGACGACGCCGATGACTTCATGGGCAGATTCCAGGAGGGATTCCAGCGAAGGGCAAGAAAATTCTGAGGTGCCCAGGAAGAGGACCTTCAAGACTTCTTTCCTTCTTTGCTCTCCTTCTGCAGTTTTTTTCTGAAAAGCCCGCGCTTCAATCTACTGATGCGGTCGATGAAGAGGATTCCGTCGAGATGGTCGATCTCGTGCTGTAGAGCAATGGAGAGCAAGTCATCATCCCCGACGATCTCCCGCTTTTCCCCCTGGAGGTCCTGGTAGCGAACGACGATTTTCTTTTTCCGCTTCACCTCCTGGGTGTATTCCGGGATGCTCAGACAACCCTCCTCCCAGGAACACTCCCCTTCGACGGCGATCACTTCCGGGTTGATGAGCACCACCAGGTTCTTGGGTTGATCGGCCGGAGTGATGTCGAGGACAGCCAGGCGGAGTGGACAACCCACTTGCGGCGCAGCCAGGCCCACACCGGGGGCCGCGTACATCGTTTCGGTCATGTCCTGGATCAGTTGATGGATGGCCGAGTCGATCTTCAGGACGGGCCTGGATTTTTTTTTCAGGATCGGGTTTGGGTACTTGAGAATCTGAAGAGTGGCCATAGAAATTTTATAGCATATTCACCGGGTCTACATCAATGAACAAGTTCACCCCCGGGATGGATACTTCATCGGCCTTCTCCAGCACCTGCTCGGTAAAATGATGAAGAATGGACCATTTTTTTCCTTTCAAGAGCATCTGGCAGCGGCATTTTCCCCTCAGCCGGGCCAGAGGAGCCAGAGTCGGACCGAGCACTTCCACATGCCCTTGAAATCTTTCTTCTTGATGCAAAATCCGGGAAACAATTTGCTCCATCATTTTGGCAAACCGGAGCGTTTTCGCCTCGGCATTTCCTTCCAGACGAAAGTTGACCAGGCGGGTGAAGGGAGGGTAGGCCATCTCCTGCCGGAATTCGGCTTCTTGTTGATAAAAAGAGATGAAGTTCTGCTCTTGGGCCATCAGGATGCTATGGTGGTGCGGGTTGAAAGTTTGGATGATGACCTTCCCGGGCAATGAACCCCTTCCGGCCCGGCCGGCAACCTGGGTAAGCAGTTGGAAGGTCCGTTCGCTGGCTCGAAAATCGGGAATGTTCAAGGAAAGGTCGGCGGCCAAGACGCCCACCAGCGTGACCCGGGGGAGGTCATGACCTTTGGTGATCATCTGGGTCCCGATTAGCAGGTTGACTTCCCCCCGGCGAACCTGGCTCAGGATCTTCTGGTGGGAGGATTTCCGGCTGGTGGTGTCGCGGTCCATGCGGCCCACCCGAACCCCGGGCAGCTTTTTCTTAATCTCTTCTTCGAGACGCTGTGTGCCCAGCCCGAAGAGCATGATATGAACGGAGGCGCATTCCGGGCAACGGGAAAGTGCCGGGAGGCGGTAGTCGCAGTAATGACAGTGGAAGGACTTGTCCGACAGGTGGTAGATCAGGGAGACGCTGCAATTGGGGCAGCGGTAGACAAAGCCGCAATCCCGGCAGAGGGCAAAGGTGGAGAAGCCCCGCCGGTTCAAAAAAAGAAGGGCCTGCTCGTTTTGTTCCACATTCTGTCGCAGAGCCTCCTCGAGGGCCCGGGAAAAAATCAGCCGTTCCTTTCCTTCTCCTTTTTCCTGGCGCATGTCCACCACCTGGATTTCCGGGAGGGGGCGATGATCGATACGGCTGGGAAGGGAGAGATAATGAAATTTCTTCTCTACGGCATTGTAATAAGATTCCATGGAGGGGGTTGCCGAACCGAGGACGACCACAGCATTCTCCATTTTGCCGCGGACCAGGGCCAGGTCCCGGGCGTGATAACGCACTTTTTCTTCTTGTTTGTAGGAAGGGTCGTGTTCCTCATCGATGATGATCATCCCCAGATGGTCCAGCGGGGCGAAGATCGCGGATCGGGCACCGAAGACAAGCTTTACCAGCCCTTTTTTGATTCTGCGCCATTCATCGTACCGTTCACCCGCGGACAACCCGCTGTGCAGGACCGCCATGGGAAAGCGGATTCGCGCCCGGAAGTACGCTACCAATTGGGCCGTTAGCGCGATCTCCGGAACTAGGAGAAGGGCCTGCCGGCCTTGGGCCACCGTTTCATCGATGACCCGCAAATAGACTTCTGTTTTACCGCTTCCCGTGACTCCGTGGAGGAGAAAAGGATGGAATCTTTGGGAGCGCAGGGCCTGACCAATCTCCTCGACTGCTTTTCTCTGGGGTTCGGTCAGGAGGGAAGGAGGACCATCCGCCCAATCCTCAATGCCTTCCCAGGAAGGTTGCCGGTAGGATTCCTTATGAATCATCCCGATGAATTCATGATCTTGGAGCGCCGCAAGGAGTGATGAGGGGCTCTTAAAATTTTTCTTAAATTCGGCCACCGCAACTTCGCCCGCCTTTTGAATGAAATCCAAAGCCTCTTTTTGCCGGGGGGTGAGAAAAACCTCATCATTCTTTTTCAAAAATTGGGCATAAGCGAAAGTCTTTCCTTTGACTTTCTGTTCCAATCGGTTCTCTTCTTTTTTGATCCATCCTTCGTCGATCATCCGCTGGATCGCCTCGTAGGTCGCCGGGGAGGAATTTTTCTGCGGCCGGGTGGAAACGGACCCTTTCCCCCCCTGTCGCTTTAATGAGCGCAGGATTTTGTTTTCGAGAGATTCGCCGGGCACTGTTGCCAGGTTTTCCAGGCCCTTCGGCGTTATCGTGTATACCTCGCGGGAGCGGAGACGGATACCCCTCGGGAGGGCGGCTTTAATGACTTCGCCGATGGGCTGGATATAGTAATTGGCCACCCATTCCATGAGGGCCAGAAATTCTTTGGAGATCGACGCCTCATCATCCAAGACCTGCCGGATCGGCAGGATCTTTTTTCCCGGGGGGATCTCTTTGGCCGGGCCGAGGACAAAGCCCAGGAGGAATCTCCGCCCGAAGGGGACCACAACTCCTTTCCCCGGAAAGGCCGCAAAGCGCAGCTCCTCGGGAACTTCGTAGACAAAAGTCTTCCGAATCGGGAGGGGTACAGCGACTTCGACAAAATGGTTCGTTTCGGGCATGGTGAACTTGTCGCTTTATTCAGGCAGGGAAAACCGGATCAGAAAAGTGGCTCCAACCCCGGGATGGTTGATGATTTCGATTTCTCCCCGGTGCTGGGTGATGATCTTGTGGGCAATGGCTAAGCCCAGACCCGTCCCGTCATGTTTGGTGGTGAAGAAGGGATTAAATATATTATCCAGGATTTCCAGACGGATTCCGCCACCCGTGTCCGTCACTTCGACCTGCAGGACGGTGCGTTCATTCCGGCGCTGGACAGAGGTCTTCACGGTCAAATGGCCATCTTTTCCCATCGCCTGAAGGGCATTGACGAAAAGGTTGAGAAAAACCTGTTTCATGTGTTGCGGGTCGCTGAACAGCGGCGGTAGATTTTGGGCCAGCTCTTTTGTAATCGAGATATTGCGTTCTTGAAATTCTCCCTCCAGGACGAAAAGAGTATCCTCAATTATGCGATTGAGGGGGTGGAGGGCAAAAGAAGTAGAGGGCTCCTTGGAGAAAGCCAGCGTCTCATTGAGGATGGATTCGAGGCGTTTTACTTCTTTTATAAGGATACGCATATATTTTTTTTCCGGGGAGCTCTCTTGGAAATGGCGGTCAAGCCGCCGGGCGAATCCCCCGATGGACACCAATGGGTTTTTGATCTCATGGGTGATGGAGGCGACAACCTCTCCCAAGGCCGCGAGCTTTTCGGACTGGATGAGGCGACTCTGGGTTTGCAGGAGTTGGGTATTCATCTCCTGCAAATTCCCATAGAGGCGGGAGTTTTCGATGGCCAGGGCCGCCTGATTGGCCAGCAGGGTCAGAAAACCCAGGTCCCCGGTTGTGATGGGACGTTCACTCAGAAGGTTGTCGACCGCAATGAGGCCGATGGCCTTTTCTTTGGCGATGAGGGGGACGGACGCAAACGCCTGGCTGCCAAACCAGCCCAGAATTTTTGGATTGACCTCCGGGTCAGAGGTGGCCTTTTCCACGTTGAAAGAACGCTTCTCCCGGACGGTCCGGATTAGGAGCGAGTGTTTTTCGTCGAGCGGGATCCGGGCCTGTCGCACCCTCAGGTCATAGGGGGTTTTTTCCATTTCCTCGGGGAGCACCCAGTCGGGCGAGAAGATGTCGTGTGCGGCGAGT
>Ga0315282_10014631_pt1 | contig 11654 bp, 11 predicted proteins | sample YL17G07_20_MG_FD_203693 | JGI IMG/M metagenome (GOLD analysis project Ga0315282, IMG submission 203693) | Sediment microbial communities from Yellowstone Lake, YNP, Wyoming, USA - YL17G07_20 | ecosystem: Environmental > Aquatic > Freshwater > Lake > Sediment | place: USA: Wyoming | collected...
CCGGCGCTCAGCACCGTGCCGGCCGCAGGGCTGTAGGCGAAGGTACCTGCCACCGAGGCGGTGGCGTTCAGCTGGGTGCTGCTCAGCGCCGTGCCGTAGGTGATGGCGGCCGGGGTTGCCCATGTGACCGTGGGCGTCGCCTTGTTGACGGTGATGGTCACGCTCTTCGTGGCCGTTGTGTAGTTCTCGGTGGCGGTCGGGGTGAATGTCACGCTCAGCGTCTGGCTGCCGGCGCTCAGCACCGTGCCGGCCGCAGGGCTGTAGGCGAAGGTACCTGCCACCGAGGCGGTGGCGTTCAGCTGGGTGCTGCTCAGCGCCGTGCCGTAGGTGATGGCGGCCGGGGTTGCCCATGTGATGGTGGGCGTCGTGTCTATGTTGAACGAGGTGGAACCCTGGTAAGAATGAACGGTCCTATCGCCGCTGCAGTTGACATTTAAAATAGCCGAGTAGCTCCCATCTGGGGCATTATCGTCTTTGAACGACCACAGGACCCTATATCTCAGCTGAGTCGGGTAGGTGGCCTGATACCCATAACCATACCCGTACCCGAAGTTATACCCATATCCCGCATTATCATAACCGTATCTGTAACCATACCCGTAATCCTGATACCCGTATCCAGTTCCGTAGCCGTACCCGTAATATCCAGGCTCAACGGACAAGAGGATTATGGTCAAGTTGGTACAATTTTCGATCTGGGCTCCGTCAACAGAAAAAACGCTCGTCTTATCGAAATCCCCTCCATTCCTCGATATTCTCAGGGAGAGATTATCCACCGGGAGCAGCTCCTCGGCCTCGATAATAACGGAGATGTTGAATCCCACGAATTGATCGCTTTTGTTGTAATCAGTTTTGTCAGTCGTGATGGAGACTTGGACCGCCCCTACCATGGGGAGAAGTAAGAGCATGAGAATGATGGCCCCAGTAATTCCCGCACTGACAATCAATCTCTTCCTAGAAGCATATGAAGCACTTTTTCCGGCCCTATGCCTCTGAGAACTCACCCAATCTCCTCTTTTTACTAGTTCCAGCTTATTTAAAAGCTTTTTTTGGGGCCTCCACCCAAAGCTGTTAGAACACGGATCCCTGCCCAGGTTGATCGGCCAGCGAAGAGCTAAAAGATGTCCTGCCGTGTTCGTCCGTGATGTTTTTAATCTGCCTCGCGCTATGATTATGGAGGGGATGAGAGGAGGTGGACGGATGGAAAAAGACAAACTTGCGGGCGCCGGAATACTGCTGACAAGCATCGCCGTTGGAATTGTGTATGCACTGCTCCTCTACTTCGGCTATGGTTCGATACTCGCAACCATTCTGGTATCCATAGCATTCTTCGTTTTGCTCGGCATAGTGGGCTGGATCGGGTGGGCGATGGCTACGACTCCCTCAACAAAGTCAATCGAGGTTAAATCTGAAACCCAGCCGGAAGAAATCGTGAGCGAGAAGAAAGCCAGAAGGGGCAGGCCCAGGAAGAAAAGGACTGCCTAAACCTGAGTTTCTTACTGCGGGGTCCTCACGGAAAATGCGAAATGAGGTATGGAATCTCGCCTTACTTTCAAGTAAACTAACTGAAGAATAGAACTGGATAATGTTCGTGAGACTGTCGGCGCAAGGACCTCCATGTTCTGACCATAGATGACGAGCTTGTCAAAGAAAACTGGGGCGGGGTTGGCTATTCGTTGCTGGGTACCCCTGCGCGGAGGAATCCCGAGTTTTTTAGGGGACACGGTCGATTGGACAGACAAGGAATATGTGAGAAAGCTTCAGCGGCGGAGAGGCCGAGGTAGATGGTATCGACATCGGCATGGCTATTTCTGCATGATTTTTATTTCTTTTTGCAGGTCATCTATTGAGTAGCTGGATTTGAAACCCCGTTCCACCAGGTATTTTTCCATTTCCCACAGGGTTAAACCCGCACGGTGGGCCGCTTCGGAAAACGTTATGCTGCCCCTGAGATACTCCTCCGCAGATCTCCTTTTCATCAAGTCCTGGTAGCCGAGCATTATCAGTTTCCTGATGGTCGTGCTTCGATCTGTCACTTCTTCTTCGCTGAGCTTCTCTATCCGCTTTAACACATCCTCCGGAAGTCTCACGCCAATTGCTTTTTCCATTTTGATCCCTCCATCGAGATTTTGTCCATCACGGCATCGCTAAACCATCCAATTTTCCTCAATTCGGCCAAACCTTCCTCAAACTTCGCTTCGTCGACTATCTTCTCCTGATAAAGTTTTAACACTATGGCCGGCGTGCCTATCACCCTCAAGTTGAGCATGACACTCTTTTTTCTCACGTTGTCATCGTCAGTCGCGAGGTAATCCGCTTTTTCCTGCCAGTACAGGGCAACCGCTTCGGCTTCACCTCTTTGGACATTGAATTCGTTGGCCCTTCTGATCAATCTTTTGTATTTGACCTTTCTCACGGTTATTTTTCTCCTTTTGATCAAACCCTTGATCATTGCGACGTCAGGGTAACCTTTTTCTCTGCCAATCATGATTTCGCGGTATACAATCTCCGGGACAACGACTTTTTTGAAAAAACTACAGCTTTTTTCCAATAATGTTATCTTTGCCAGGTGTATCACAACCATCGAGTCTTTCACAACGATCATGTTTTCGCTCGTATTATATTGTGCACATTGTAGATTTAAACTTTTCGCGCCAAAACCCAGAGCCGTTGCCGAACCGGGTGCGTCATGACCAACTATTTGGCAACGAGATCGGAAAAAGCTTGCCAGGATTTTCAAGTGAGACCATCGCGCGAATCACTTCCAGGTCAGCCGTCCGATGCTTTTTTCCAGTTTTCTCTAGTTTCGACTTTTCATGGAGGGCTAGACAAACCATAACGATCGCGGCAACTGAAAGAATTGAGATGATGTACGAGATCTCGTACACCCTGAACCGTGTGTACTCCACCCTTCCGCTTTGGCTTTCCCATGCCGCGTAAAAGTCCCTCGGTGCTCCCCCGCCGTTGAGCACCCATTCGCTCGAATCCAGGTTGGGGGGATGAAAACCGTGTACTTTCTGTCTCGTTCCGCATACCGACATCGTTCGTTTTCGCTACTCGTTCCTTGAATCTTTGCATACCACCGCTGGAAAATGAGTGAAGCACCGAAAAACTATTTGAGATCATTAGCAAGGTCTAACTGGTGAAAATAATCAAGGTTGCAACAATTTTTTGATATAGTCAGATAGTCAACAAAGCGTATAAAGCTCCTTGAGTCTTTCGTCGATGGTTTTTCTCAACAGATGTCCAATTTCACCTATTTCGCCCACAACCAAATCTTTGGATATTGTGGTAATCTTGTCCAACCGTATTGCCGACGATCTCTTGAGTCCAGTCTGCGGAAACTCTGGATGATCTTCGCCAACCACAATCTCGGTTTGAGACGGCTCTTCTGGTAGCCTCGAAGAGATAAAGGCTACGACGACATCTCTTTCCGTTTCGAGCAAAGTTAAAGCAGGTCTTAACTTGGTAGCCGTCAAGTCCGTGAATGGGAATGGGATGAGTACTATTTTTCCTTTCACTTATATCTCGCTCTCACGTCTTTCATCGAGTAAAGATCGGGTTCCTTGGAGAGAAAATCCTTTAAGGAACGCTCGGAAATTGACGCCAACGCCAACGTCTCCCGATCCTCTATAATGGCGTCCAACTTTCTGTTGATCTCGTCCATCGCAAACCCAATTTTTCTGAGTTCGCTCTCTACTGCCATCAAATCACCAACTTATTTTCTCCCCACCGATATTAAATCTATCGAATTTCGAAGATGAGAATTCCACCGGTCTTTGATCAGTGGTAGTTCACTTTTTGGTATTTCTGTTCCCGTGTGCTATAGATCGCTCCTAGAGAAAGAGGTAGAATATCACAATTGCTGCCGCGGAAACGAGCGAGATGATGTATGAGGCTTCATATATCCTGAAACGAGTGTACTCCACTTTCCCTCCCCGGCCTCCCCACGCCGCGTAAAAGTCCCTCGGTGCGCCCCCGCCGTTGAGCACCCAATCGCTCGAGTCATGCTTTTATCTTCTTCGACGAGGATCCTTAGGATGCCAAGCGCGTCTTCGGACGTAATATGGTTAAATATACTTCCTTACGTTTGGTTTTTGATTTTTTCTTACCTCTTCCAACCATGCCGATGTTCACCTCGATGTTTGGCGTGAAGTTCCAACGAACTCACGGCCCCGCTTGATACTTCGTGCCCCTGCCTTTGCGGCCGAGTTTTTCCGTCCCCCCGTTTTTCTCTTCAATTCCTTGAGTCTGCTTAAAATGTATTCTTTGCTTTCAACATTTCTCGCCAGCGCCGTTTGGTATATCCTCTTCGCTTTTTCGTAGTCCGGGGGAATCTCATCGCTCACACGGTTCAGCCGGTACACATCTCCCCACCCGATATACCCCCAAACAGAATTCGGGAACTTTTTTATCAGGGCCTTGAATGCCGTTTCGCCTTTTCTAACATCCCGAGGGCCATATAGGATTCCGCCTCGGCCCTTTTCATATTTTGGATTATAAAGTCGTCCGTCTCCGGGAAGAGAAAACAGAACTCTCGACAGTATTTGATCCTCTTCTCGTGAAAGGCGGGATCTTTTTCCCCCGCGTTTTGTAATCCCCTTTCCACATCTTGGCACCAATTGTAAAGGGATTGTAACCCAGAAAAGACACGGTCTGCATCTTGGATGGATTTCATGTTGCGAGAAAAAAATCGCTTCTTCAAATGCCCCCATGCTTTTAACCAAACGATACAACCCTCCGCCTCTTTTCCTTCTCTCAAGAGATCGTACCCCATTTGCATCATGTCGTCTATCTGCTCAGAATTGACAACGTGGGGAGCCAGCCTCTCCCACAAGACCATCGCAGCCATCCAGATGAAGTCCTCGTCAAAACCCTCTGGTGTAACGGGGTAGATTTCTTTCCAGTAATCAGCGAGGTCGCATGCTGAGTAGAAGTTATTCACATCTTTGAGGAATTGCTCCTTCGTGAACTCGATGCCAAAACCCCGTAGCTTCTGAATGATTTGCTCAGTAGAAAGATCCCTGACTCCTTCCGTGCTCCACATATATCTCCTCCTTACCCCTCCGTACCCTCATAGGCCGCTTTCATGGCCTCTTCCTGAACTATCCCATAAATCCGTCCGAATTCGACGTAAAAATCGTGTTTGCTACCGCGCCAGAAAGTCGGCTCACCCAAGCGTTTGAGAACCGCGATGGGCACGTTTGGTGGGTGAATGGACACGAAGAACGTTTTGAATTTTTCGCCTCTCTTCCAGAAGCCGTCGATACATTTTTCAAGCGGGGGGAAATCCCTTAGCTCAACGGATTCTCCCGCTTTTATCGCTTCACCGCCGCGCCAGGTTTTAGCTTTCGGTGCCCCCTCCCCGATACCCCGGCCACGCGTTTCGGGAGGAATGTGCCGTCCCCGCAATTCTCTGAGTCCCTCTATGATTTGGGATTTCGTCCGGCCGCGGAGCTCGAATAGCATGAAGGGGTCCCTGTCGAATTCTTCAGCTAGGATGTAATAGACAGCTGCTATATGCTTGCAGGGGGTCATCCAGTCAGGGCAGGAGCAGTCGGTGTCGAGGTCGCGGGGTGATTTGGGAAACAGCGGCACCTTTACACCCGAAAACACTTTTTCGATATCTTCCGGCATCTCGTCGTTCAGCAACCTCGCGGCATAAACCGCCTGGGATGCCATAGCTGACATCACTTTTTTCCAGTCTCTATCGGAGAGGGGCCTGAGCCTGATGCTCACAGAATACGGTTTCGGTCGAGTTCCCTGAACCCTTGCCGTCACCAAACCCGGCGCGAGTTTAAAATTCACGACCTGGCCTTTTCTGGCATACGAGCGGCCGCGTGGAAGTCTGTTCGACCAGCCGAACGACTCAAGAACCGACAGCCATTTCCTCGACCACCACGTCGACCCGATTTTCGACTCCAGTTTTATCCCGTTCTTGACTTTCTTCGGTTTCGCCGGCTTGTAATAATACCAGTAATGCACAAGACCACCTCACTCGCCCTGTACTGCCTCCTTGCGGAGCGTGAACACATCCCGCAACTCCTCGTTTGAAAGTTCTGTGAGCCAGCTCTCGCCCACGCCCAGGATGCTTTCGGCCAGCCCTTTTTTGTGTTCCAACATCTGGTCTATCCGTTCCTCCAGCGTGCCCAAGCACACGAATTTATGGACCAAAACATCCCTCGTCTGCCCTATCCTAAATGCCCTGTCCGTGGCCTGATTTTCAACTGCCGGGTTCCACCATCTGTCGAAATGGAACACGCGGTTCGCGTTCGTCAGGTTCAGCCCTAAACCGCCCGCTTTAAGAGATAGCACGAAAACCGGTGGCCCGTGTTCACCTTGGAATCTTGCGATCATCTCATCGCGAGCTTTACGCGAGGTACCGCCGTGGAGGAACAGCGGCTCAAAACCGAACCGGGCACGGAGCTCGGCTCGGAGCATTTCGCCCATAGACACGAATTGCGTGAATACCAGCGCACGGTCGCCTGCGGACAGCACCTCTTCGAGCATCTCCATGAACCGCATCATCTTTCCGGATCGCGTCCCGATTTCACTGTTGTCCTGTAAGAACAACACGGGGTGATCACAGATCTGTTTCAATCTCATCAGCGCCGACAACACGAGGCCGCGGCGCTTGATGCCCTCTGAATCCTCAATCCGCGCAATCATGTCGTCAACGATGGCCTGGTAAAGCGTCCCCTGCTCCCGCGTCAGGGTACAGAATGTCTTCATCTCGAGTTTCTCCGGAAGATCCTGGATTACGCTTTTGTCTGTTTTGAGCCTCCGCAACACGAAGGGCTGGATCAGCCGTCTGAGTTTCTCGGATGCAGCTTTATCGGCATAACGTTCTATTGGCGCGGCAAAACGGGTCTTGAAGTCCTTCAGCGAGCCCAGATACCCCGGATTCAAGAATTCCATGATCGACCACAGCTCGTTGAGGCGGTTCTCTACAGGTGTGCCGGTCAACGCGATTCTATACCCGCTGCTGAGCCGCCGGATTGCCTGCGCCTGTTTCGTGTATGGATTCTTGATATTCTGCGCTTCATCGAGCACGATTCCAGCCCATCTTATGCCTCGCATGTCAGCTTCGTCCCGGTACGCTAACGAATACGTACTTATCACGATATCATGGCGCCTTGCTTGAGACGTGAATCGTCTCCCGGAGTTACGTTCGGAGCCGTGATGAACCACAACTTTCAGCTGGGGCGCAAATCGCTCGAGTTCGTGCTTCCAGTTTCCCACAACCGAAGTCGGACAGATCAAAAGAACTGGCGCGCGCGTCTCTGGAGAATCCATGGTGCTTTTGTTGTAGAGAGCCAGTGAAATGAATTGTATGGTTTTGCCAAGCCCCATGTCATCGGCGAGACATGCGCCGAGCCCCCGTTGCTGAAGAAACGCGAGCCATGAAAAACCGCGTTTCTGATAGGGGCGGAGTTCACCTCGAAATCCGGCGGGGGCGTCCATCAGGGCGAATTGCCCGCGTTCGGGGCCAGCGATAAAATCCGCGAGCCAGCCTCCGGCGGTCGACTCGGCGATGGGCAATCCGATGTCCCTCTCGCCAAGCCCCACACGTAAGGTATCTGCTAAAGTCAATCCATCCCTACTGGCCTTGTCCAGAAAGTTCATCGCCGCCTCTATCTGGTCTTCATCTATCTCAACCCATCTACCGCGAACGTTGACCAGCGGCATCTTCAGCTGTGCCAGTTTTTTGAGTTCATCACGGGTTAGTGTTTCGCCGCCGAGAGCGACCTCCCACTGAAAATCGACGATCGAATCCAACGTGAAGAAGCCCGTGCCGGCTTCAGCGGCCGACCGCTTCGGGGAACCGAGCTTCAGTTTGAGCGCCAATTGTGCCATCTGCTTTTTATAGGTCCACCATGAAGGCACCATAACCCCGTAACCGCATTCTTCCAAAAGCCATGCCGCTTCCCTCAAAAACGCGTGCGCCTGGTGGGCATCTAAACTGCAGCACGTTGGCGCGGAGGTTTTCAAGCTCTGTTCCACAGGTTTGTAAAGTCTAGAGGCTCTTTCAAGGTCTTCGAGAAATGTTTCTTCCGGATGCCAGAATTTTCTGTCGATAAACTTCGCCTGGCTTTCGCCCGACCACAACGCTTCTGCAGGCACGATCAGACTTTTATCATCTGTTGCTTGGAGATGAAATGTGAGCCGCCAATCCGAGTCGTGCGCTCGTGAGCTTGTTCCCTCCTTCAAGACCAACGGACCTGCGGGTTCTTCGAGTCTGAAGGCCAAGCGCCATGGCCTGTGTTGCCCCGCACTCTGAATGTTGGCAACCCAGCTATTCACCGAGTCGCGTATCGTTTTGAGTTGGTGGGGCGAGCCCTGAAGTTTCGGCCTGTCACAGGATACCAACCCGCTGAACCAGATGGCGGTTAAATTATCGCCAGTGAGCAGCCGTTCCTTCCATGATGGGTTCAGCAGGAGTTGTCTGGCGAGCCACCTTCTAATGACCCCGTCTGCTGCGCGATTGATGAAATCAACGATGAGCTCACGCGGAGCAAGAGTTTGTGCAAAAGACTCAGCGCGGCATGCAGGCGGCATCGATCCCGCGAGGATCGAGAGCCTTTGCAAGTCTTCTGGCCTGTCTATGATAGGGATCCATCTCCCCTCCAGCCCGGCGTCTGTTTCCACTACGGACGGCATGAATCTCTGGCGCACGAGCAGTTCAAGTGTGAATTTTGCCGTTGCGCTCCAGAATAATATATCGTCTCCTAACACAATCTCCGTGAACCGTTCTGTATTTTTTTCAGGAAATCGTGCGAGCCGCAGCAGTGCATCACAAGCGTTGAGTTCGACGCATCGTATTTTCCAGGATGTGAGTGATGATTCAATTTTGGAATCAGCATCTGTGTTTTTTTCGATGATTCCTTCAGAATGGCTCGGTATCCCATTTCGGCTCGGGATAAGCATCTTGCGCCATCTGATTGCGGGATGTTTCCAAAATCGGTTCTCGGATCTTCCACCTGATTGTCGTTGATCTCTTTCAAATGGGGCCCCGAACGATTCCAAAATGAGAAGTGTATCCTGCGCCGGGAGTTGATATGGATACTTCGGACACTCGGCATCCTTTCCTTTACGTGATTTCTTCACTCGGTTGATTCTCAGTCTGCTCGCTTTGGTTGATGCCGTCTCCGACCAGAAACAGAACACGCCGGGGGGGCTATTGTTTGCAGGGGCCCATGTTCCATGTAGGATTTTCATCATCTCGCTCCTTCAAAGATGTATCGAACGCCTGTCTTTTAAAAATTTACGTGATGATGTTGGGATCGTCTGGGCTCTATATTCCTCACCAAATCTGGATTAATGCCACTTGATTCATTTTCATATGTTTCACGAAGAACGGCTCGGGAAGTTTGGGGTTACCTCAGACCGAAGTGACACTGAAAACATCCATATATTGCTTGGGTGAAATTTGCTTGGGGTCATGGGGTAGCTCGGGCCGCCCCAGCCCTGCCGGCCCTCGTTTGAACACGTTTAGGGCCGCGTTGTGGTCTCGATCAAGTTCTCCACGCTTGCATTCCTGTGAAGTGCCTCTCGAGACTCGGCTGGGCGAGGTTGCCAAGGCGGGAAAACTCGAAGGGGCAGACCCAGAAAGAAAAAGGCCGCTTGATGTTTTTTGCCTGCCTTGATATACCGACCAATTTTTTGCGTTGCTCGAAAGTTGGGGTATATCAGGCATGACCTACTTCCGAGTGAATAATTGAAAATGCAATGTTTGAGGATCTGCCAACTAAAGACTGATGATGTCTGTCTTGTTATCATTTCAAGCGAAACCATCAACGCGAACCGATGCCGAGTCTGAATAGTCGTTTTAGTCGTTTAATACCATCTCCGAGCTTTCTCAGTAAGGACTCCTTCTTCCAGAGGATCAGGCAGACCACCGCTATGGCAATGGCCGAGCTTATGGAGATGATGTATGAGGCTTCATATATCCTGAAACGAGTGTACTCCACTTTCCCTCCCCGGCCTCCCCACGCCGCGTAAAAGTCCCTCGGTGCTCCCCCGCCGTTGAGCACCCATTCGCTCGAATCCAGGTTGGGGGGATGAAAACAGTGTACCTTTTATCGCTTGCTGCTGCCCTGTACTCCACCGGCGTGATGATCCTGTAATCCAATGGCTCGAGAGCTCCTAAGGAAAGCTCGTCCGCCATATATCATGTATAGAACCTCGACACCGCTCTGGTTTTTGTAAAGCACTTCCCTACCGGTAAGGTTAATCACGAAAAGACGATTTCAAACGTGGGAAGAGTAACTTCATATCTAAGTGCTTGTGCCCTTTCAGATGCGGGAATCACGGTTTGGTTCCAGATAAGAGCTCGAGCAGTTCTCGTGTCGAATATACCTTGACCATGGATTGTCTTTTCAGATCTTCGTCTTCCGACCAGATGGGGCAACCGAGTTTTAACCCTAACGCGATGTATGGAACATCATCCGGGTCCTCCGGCAACAACTTTTCCGCTTCCAAAAGAAGTGACTTGAAAACAGACTTGGGGACTGTGGTCACGAACATGGACAGTGAGGACAGAATCACGTCGAAATCCCCTAGTGAAATCCCGAACTTGGAACAGATCTCGCCCCCGTGCTCCTTCAGCTCTTCCAAGGCATCCACCGGCGTGAACAATTCCAGACTGAATTCAAGTTCCGGGTCGATTATGAGTTTTCTGGTTGTAGAGTCCTGCTTGAAGAAAGAGAACAAGACGTTGGCATCTACGACCAATTTCATGGGCCCGGCCTACTGGGTCTCTGACATTTCCCGCCCTATCCTCAACTTCATGGCCCTGTTGACTTCCTTGCCAAGCCTCAAGCAGTCCTCGTTGGTTAACGTGCTGTGCTCCAGCATTTTATCAAGTGCATCGAGCAGAAGTTTTCTGAACGCCTTGGACCTTTTCAGCTTCAATTCAAACGCCCTCAGCCTGATGGCGTCCAGGGCAACCGCTGACCAGTCCTCCGGTAGCTCCTCCAGCTCCTCGGGAATCTTCACTACTATCTCGGCCATCCCACCACCGATGATGACTTTGGCGACGGGCGGTTAAATAACTTCTCGTCAAACGAGTTTTGTATACTGTCACTGCTGAAGCTACGGAGATGCATGATATCTTGTATATTCGGCCGGGTTCCACGTTAGCCATCAGCTCGAACGACCGAATCTGAACAACCGCCTGACGGTCTCCGGTTTTTCTCCACAGGAACTCCCTCTTCCAGAGGATCAGGTAGACCACCGCTATTGCCACAGCCGAGCTTATGGAGATGACGTATGAGACCTCATATGTCCTAGACCGGGAGTATTCCACTTTTCCACCTCGGCTCTCCCATGTGGCGTAGAAGCCAGCGGGGGCCTCTGCACCATCCAGTAGCCATTCGCTCGAATCCAAGTTGGGGGGATGAATATCGTCTTCAATCAATCTCTGGCCCAAATCTTTTGCTCCTCCCCCTAGTAATCGACCACCAAACCGCTCCCCTCGGTCGATAAAAATACATTCATGGCGCTGGTGTTGGAGAGTCGATCATTGACCCGTCGTGAACAAAAACCCACCAAAAAGCTTTATGTTACTATTTGTATACAAATAAACACGGTGATCGGATGGCTGAGGCGATATCGGCTAGGGTACCCAAGGAGCTCGAAGGAGGGGTGGAGGA
>Ga0315282_10014632_pt1 | contig 11653 bp, 10 predicted proteins | sample YL17G07_20_MG_FD_203693 | JGI IMG/M metagenome (GOLD analysis project Ga0315282, IMG submission 203693) | Sediment microbial communities from Yellowstone Lake, YNP, Wyoming, USA - YL17G07_20 | ecosystem: Environmental > Aquatic > Freshwater > Lake > Sediment | place: USA: Wyoming | collected...
CGCACGAGTCGCTCTGTGCAGTAACAGGGCGTTGAAGTGCATAGGCTAAACTGGACATCGGAGAGGTCGAGCATAGACACCTAGAGATTTAACGTCAGCTCAATCGTTTACTAGTAACATTTGTCCAAATTGTGTGACTAGCTTAGAGGTTCAAGCTAGCCGCAGAGATTAGCTTTGTAAAGATAGACCTCTTGCTGTTCGAGCTCCCGCCTCTTTTCTTCCGGCAGTGATGCCAGAAGCCTTTCCCTATCCTGTAGGATCTGTCGTTTTAGCTCTTCTTTATTCATCCCGGTCACCCCTTCAGCCTTTCCTTTATAAGGGGAGGCATCAGTGCCAATGGCTTTCCCCTTTCTAGCCTCTTGGCTTCGTAATAGGCTACGACTGGCGCCACGCCATAAACAGTATGGCAGGAGTGGCACTTAAAGAGGTAGGTACAATGGGGATACTTAAGCTCCCAGTCCCAGTAGTGGTCCTGGTGCAGATCAAATTCACAGCCACAGAAGGGGCAGCTTTGAAAGTCAAATTTCTTAATCTCATCACTTGCCATTTTGAGCTCTACTCTATATTTTAATGTAACTCAGGGGATTTGGACAATACTCTACACAAAGTATTGACAGCACCTTAAAAACTGGTCATAGCTGCTCTGCCTCTCTCGGCCATCATAGTCTGCCGTAATAAATGAGCCTTCTGATTCCATCATCTGTGAGCGTCCACTCGCCCCTACGGTCATTTATTACTAGGCGCTGCTTTTTGAGCCAAGTCAGCATCCAGCTAGCACCGCCACGGCTGTAGCCGAAGCTGTTCATCAAGTCAAGTGGGGTTACAATCTCCCTTTCACTTATAAATTCTAAGGCTAGGAGTTTTGATGCCTTTTTCATGGTAACACTTGATTTAAAGCAAGCATTCGCCTAACTATCGGTAAACGACAGTATACTCTCGGTTTGTTCATTTAGATCTTACACCGAAAGTACTGAATGGGAAAAGCACACATTCCGATGAAATGTTGGTGACTATGGCAAACGATTAAAGCTACCTCTGTGATGTGACATCGCAACCGAACCTACGAGAGTTAAGTTTCACCTTCTCTTTCAGCATGAAGTTGACAAGGGCAGCTTAGAGCGGTAAAGTTTCACTATGGAGTGGTGTCCAAACTTGTGCCTCTGCGCATCACCGAGGTTTATCTGTTCCTCCCTTGGACCGGCTTACTTCGAGCACGTTTGACCGAAAGCCTGAATGAGGGGTAGGCTAGCTGCCTGAGGCTGGGACACCAGCCACTCCGAAGGACTCAAGAAGGTTGTCATCGCTCACCGGAGAGGAAACAAAAGATCTAAACCTGATTGCAAACCACAGCGGTCAAGGAGCCAAATTAAGGATGGAGAAGAAAGCTAAAATCCTACTGGTTGATGATGATATTGATTTTGTGGAGGCGACGAAGACCATCTTGGAAAGCAAGCCCTACGAGGTAATCGTAGCCAATGAGGGCGATGATGGGTTGCGAAAGGCCAGAAAAGAGAATCCCGATTTGATTCTGCTGGATATAATAATGCCGGTAAAAGATGGGTTTACCGCAGCAGAACAGCTTAAAAAAGACCCTCAACTGAGTAAAATTCCGGTAATAATGCTAACATCTTTCTCCACAAGAGGGGTAGGAACCGGTATTCCGCGCGGTCGAGGGACCACTCTTGAAGCTGAAGATTATATCGAAAAGCCAGTTAGTCCCAAGGAATTGCTGCGTAGAGTAGAGACATATCTGAAACCACGAAGCCGTAAATAAATGCAGTATTGCTAATCTAGTCCCATTCCTACAGGGGGGAGGAGGTTTTGTAATGGAAACAATTACCATTACACTTGATGGGCGGGAAGTAAGTGGCCATTCCGGAATGACCATACTGGAGTTGGCACGGGAATCGGGCATAAATATCCCAACACTGTGTCATGACTCATACCTGAAGCCAAGTGGCGCTTGCCGTATCTGTTTGGTAGAAAACGAAGCCACAGGTGCACTTCTGGCTTCCTGCGTCACCCCCATAGCCCGAGGAATGGTGATTAACACTTCATCACCAAAGGTTCTAGAGCGCCGCACCGTCATTGTTAAGCTAATGCTAGCCAGCCATCCCGATTCCTGCCTAGTATGCGACAAGGGTAATCGTTGTCAGCTACGTCAGATAGCCTCAGACCTAGGCATTGGTTTAGTGGACTTCCAGAGGATTCCACAGCCGGGTGCCATTGAGGAGGTCAATCCCTTCATTGAAAGAGACCTGAGTAAGTGTATTCTATGCGCCAAATGCATTCGGGCGGATCACGAACTAGTCGTTGAGGGTGCCATCGATTATCTTAATCGCGGCTTTATCACTAAGCCGGCAACACTAAACGATATGCCACTGGAGAAGTCTGAGTGTACTTTTTGTGGCACCTGTGTGGCGTTATGTCCCACCGGCGCATTAATGGAAAAGGAGCGTTCAGGCAGAGGAACAACAGCCACCACTGTTGCCACCATCTGCCCTTATTGTGGCTGTGGCTGTAGTCTTTCCCTAGAAACTAGAGATGGTCACATAGTACGGGCTAGGCCAGGTAAAGAAAGCGCGGTAAACCGTGGTGCGCTTTGTGTCAGAGGGAGCTACGGCTACGACTTCGTGCACCATCTAGAAAGGCTAACCAGCCCTCTAAGAAGGGTAAACGGTGACTTCGAGAAAATATCCTGGGAAGAGGCTTTAAATCTGATAGCCGGCGAACTGGGACGGATAAAAGAAACTTACCGTCCCAGCAGTTTAGCTGTTCTTGGCTCTACTAAGTGTAGCAATGAAGAAAACTACTTATTGCAGAGATTTGCCCGAGGTGTGCTTGGCACCAACAGCATTGACAATGGCAGTCGCCTATACAGTGCGGCCAGTCGAATAGGCTTAGGCTGGAATCTCAGTTCGCCTAGAGCTGTGAACGCCATTGACGGCCTAGAACAGTCGGAGGTGATACTGGTTATCGGCGCTAATCCTGAAGTCTCAGCCCCCATCGTCAGCTATGCTATAAAGCGTGCTGTTAGGTATAAAGGTGCTAAGTTGATAGTGGTGGACCCACAACCTACGAAGCTGGCTTTATTTACCCACCTCTGGCTAAGACCCGGGGTTGGCAGCGATGTTGCTCTCGTGAACGGTCTAACCCGGGTGATTATCACCGAGGGTATATTTAATAAAGAGGCTATCGCCGGAAATACAAATAACTTTGATGCCTTTGGCAAGGCCCTGGAGAAGTATACCCCTGAGTATGTAGAAGAAGTTACTGGAGTTTCTAGTGAAGAGATATGCCGGGCGGCTAGACTTTTCGCCGAGGCAAAACAGGCTTCGATTGTTTATGGCAATGGTATCACTCAGTATGCGAGCGGAACAGATGGCGTAATGGCTCTGGCAAATCTAGCGATGCTGACTGGACACACTGGCATCTATGCACTACAAAGGGACAGTAATGCGCAGGGCGCTGCTGACATGGGCGCCCTACCTGATTTCCTCCCTGGATATCAAAATATGAGCGATCCCGAGGCTAGGAAGAGATTTGAAGACCGCTGGGGAGTTTCGCTGCCGACTGACGCAGGCCTCACGGCTGTGGAAATGATTGAGCACGCCAAGGAAGGAAAGCTCAAGGCTATGTACATCGTAGGGGAGAATCCAGTCTTGAGTTTCCCGAAGCCAAGTCTGCTTAGAGCCGCTCTGGGTTCTCTTGACTTTCTGGTGGTACAGGACATGTTCCTTACCGAGACTGCTAAACTGGCGAATGTGGTGCTGCCTGCATCCAGCTTTGCCGAGAAGGAGGGCACCTTCACTAATTTCGAAGGCAGGGTGCAGGGGGTGCACAAGGCTATTGAACCCCTCGGCGAGAGCTTGCCAGACTGGGAGATAATTCTCCGTTTGGCTAGCAGTATGGGCCAGCCGATGCCCTACTCCTCGCTCCAAGAAGTTACCAGTGAAATAGGTGATATGGTTTCTTCATATCAGGGTAGACACCTAGACACAGCAAAGCCTACCAGTGGGTCTAGGCACTTTGCACTGGTTGAATATACTCCACCGGCAGAGACAACAACCGATGGTTACCCCTTTACCTTACTAGCTGGAACTATCCTGTATCAGTTTGGTTCTGGCTCAAGGAGTTCACGAGCTAAACGGCTTAATAAATTCTGCCCGGAGTCTTTTGTAGAGATCGGAGAAGCTGATGCCAAACAAAGCGGGCTTAAATCCAGTGATAAAGTCAAGGTTATCTCTCCGGCGGGCGAAGTCACTACCACCCTTAAAGTTACACCGACATTGCCTCAAGGAACGCTTTTCATGCCTATATCCTTCCCAGAATGCCCTGTCAGTGAATTATTTGACATTGCTTTAGACCCACATTCAAAAAGCCCATCGTTAAAAGCTTGTAAGGTAAGGCTAGAAAGGGTAGGCGCTAATGGTTGAGCAGAAGTCAATAACAGAAGTCGACCTAGCCCGTATTGAGGCGATTATAGCTGAATACCAGAACCAGCGTTGGGCTTTACTGCCACTTCTTGAGAGAATCCAGCAGGAGTTTGGCTTTATTCCCCCCAGTAGTATTGACCTTATAGCTAAGGGTTTGGGGGTATTTCCGGTTCAGGTACAGGGGGTAATTAGTTTTTACGCCCAGCTCTATACTGCGCCACGGGGGAAAAACATTGTTAGGGTATGTCGGGGAACCGCCTGCCATGTGCGGGGCGGGAAAACTATACTAAAGTTAGTCAAGAGGCATCTCGGTATTGGAGAGGATGAAATCACCCCTGATTTTGAATACAGTCTGGAGACCGTTGCCTGCATTGGTTGTTGTGCCCTAGCCCCTAACATGGTTATCAACAGGAACATCTACGGTCGCATGAACCCTAAGAAGGTGGCATTAATCTTTGGTCATTACGGGGGGCAGTGAGATGCCAAAACGAAAAGCCGCAGTTTCCACTAATAGTCAGCATACTGTCCTTATCTGCCGGGGGTCAGGTTGCCCTGGGTCGGATGAAATTCTGAAGCGTCTAGAAAAAGAAACCAGAGGCTTACCTGTTGAAGTAAAGCTCACTGGTTGCCACGGTTTTTGTCAAGCTGGTCCTACCGTGATAGTGCAACCCGAGGATGTCTTCTATTGCCATGTCTCTGCTAACGATGTGCCTGAAATCGTCCAGAAGCATTTGAGAGACCATCAGGTGGTGAGTAGGTTACTTTATACTGATCCACTGACTGGACAAGCTATACCACACTACTCAGATATAAACTTTTATAAGAAGCAGGAGCGTGTTATCTTGCGTAACTGTGGGCGTATCAACCCGGAGATGATTGATGATTACCTTGCCACTGGTGGCTACCAATCCCTGCGGAAAGTCCTTTTCCGGATGACACCGGAGCAGGTGATTGAGGAAATCAGGAGGGCAGGACTCCGGGGACGAGGTGGTGCCGGGTTCCCCACCGCAATCAAGTGGGAATTATGTCGCAAAGCCCTTGGCTCACCGAAATATATGATATGTAACGCCGATGAAGGCGACCCCGGTGCCTTTATGGACCGCGCTATCCTAGAGGCAGACCCTCACTCCGTCCTTGAGGGATTGATTATCGCGTCCTATGCTATCGGTGCTTCGGAAGGCTATGTTTATTGTCGGGCAGAGAAGCCTCTGGCTATAGAGCGGCTAAAGATTGCCTTGAAGCAGATAAAAGAATATGGTTTAGTCGGTGATAACATACTTGGTTCTGGCTTTGGTTTTGGCATAGAGATAAGAGAAGGTGCCGGGGCTTTTGTCTGCGGCGAGGAGACGGCTCTTATGATGTCTATAGAGGGACTGCGGGGAATGCCTCGCCCTAGGCCCCCGTTTCCGGCTCAATCGGGGCTGGACGGGAAACCCACCATCATCAACAATGTAAAGACGCTGGCTACAGTTCCGATTATTATTGAGCGAGGCGCTGACTGGTATGCCAGTATTGGCACGGAGAAGAGCAAGGGTACAGCAGTCTTTGCCCTCACGGGAAAGGTTACCAACTGTGGTTTGGTCGAGGTGCCAATGGGCACACCACTCTCTAAAATTATCTTCGATATCGGCGGCGGTATCCTGCGTGGAAAGCGCTTTAAGGCGGTGCAGACCGGTGGTCCATCAGGAGGTTGTATTCCTGCCCGCTTCATGGACTTGCCTGTTGACTATGAATCACTGACCAAGTTAGGCTCAATAATGGGCTCCGGTGGCATGGTAGTAATGGATGAGGCTACCTGCATGGTAGATGTCGCCCGCTTCTTCCTCAACTTTACTCAGAATGAGTCCTGTGGTAAATGCACACCATGTCGGCTGGGCACAAGACAGATGCTGGAAATCCTGACCCGAATCACTGAGGGTAAGGGCCGCGAACAGGATATTGACACTTTGCTTACCATAGCCAGCACAGTAAAGGAATGCTCACTGTGCGGGCTTGGTCAGACCTCCCCCAACCCGGTGCTTACCACTATTAATTATTTTCGTGACGAGTATGACGCCCATATCAAGGAAAAGAGGTGTCCCGCGGCAGTCTGCGATGCTTTGATGATATCACCTTGCCAGCACACCTGCCCCGTAGGTATCAACATCCCCAAATATGTGGCCCACATTGCTGCCGGCGAGTATCAGGAAGCTATCGACACCATCAGAGAGCGAAATCCCTTTCCGGCTATCTGCGGTCGTATCTGTCATCATCCCTGCGAAGGCAAGTGCCGGCGTGGTGAGCTTGAAGCCCCGGTAGCTATCAGGGAACTCAAGCGCTTTGCTGCCGACTGGTCTTACCGCCACAACGGTAAAGAGCCCGAGCCCTTTCCTAAAACCAAGAGTCAGAGAGTGGCGGTTGTAGGTGCTGGCCCGGCGGGACTCGGTTGCGCTTATTTCCTGGCACAGATGGGTTATCCGGTAACGGTCTTTGAAGCCTTGCCCGTAGGCGGTGGCATGCTGGCTGTGGCTATACCCGAGTTTCGTCTGCCCCGTGAGGCAATCCAACAGGATATCGATTATATTGCCAAGCGCGGTGTGGAAATAAGATATAATACACCAATTAACGTGAACTTTACTGTAGAGGATCTTAAAAAGGATGGCTTTAGTGCTATCTTTATTGCCGCTGGTGCTCAAAGAAGCCAGAATATAGGCATACCTGGCGAGCTAGAAGACATTGAGAACTTTTACTACGGGCTGAGATTCCTGAGAGATGTGAAGGTAGGACGGGCAGTTAGGGTAGGGCGCCGGGTGGCGGTCATTGGGGGGGGCAATGTTGCTTTAGACTCGGCGCGCACTGCCCTCCGACTTGGTGCTGATGAAGCAAATATCTACTACCGGCGGTCACGGGAGGAGATGCCAGTAACCGAGGTGGAATATGACGAGGCACTGAATGAGGGCATTCAAGTCAATTTCCTGGTCAGCCCCACACGGATAGTAAGTTCTAACTGGAAAGTAACCGGTCTCCAGTGTATTCACATGAGGCTGGGTGAGCCTGACGAGGGCGGAAGACGGCGGCCTATTCCGGTTGAGGGTTCCGAGTTCCTTATTGAAGCCGACACGGTTATTGCCGCCGTGGGACAAGCCCCTGACCATTCCTTTCTACCCCCGGGCAGCGCCTTAGAACGTATGGTAGTTGACAACAATACCCTGGCGACCAATGTGCCTGGTGTTTTTGCTGGCGGCGACTTTGCTACCGGACCGGGGTTCGTAGTCGAGGCTATTGCTGCCGGCAGGCGAGGGGCTATCGCCATAGACAAATATCTAAGAGGTGATACCTCAAGGGTCGAGATATACGACCTGAAAAGCGAGGTCATAAAGGAAGTAACCAAGGAAGAAGAGGAAACCTGGGAGGAGCAACCAAGGATTAAGATGCCTCGCCTCCCGGTGCCAGAGCGAAAACGCAGCTTCATTGAAATCGAGCAGGGCTTTTCCGAGGAGCAGGCGAGGCAAGAGGCAAAGCGTTGCTTGCGGTGCGACCTGGAAACATAAAGGCTTTGTCACGGTGACTGTTTGATGGGGAGGTCAGAAAATGAAATCAATTACCAAACAAAAGTCTCTTGAAGAGATTCAGCAGCAACTGGATGGGCTGAGCCGAGTTTATATCGTTGGCTGTGGCACCTGCACCACCATGACCCGAACCGGGGGAAGGGAAGAGGTTCTGGCGATGAAGGAGCACCTCCAGGGACTGGGCAAGATAGTCACCGGTTCGATAGTAATACCTACTGCCTGCGATGAAATGACGGAAGCGTCGTTACGAGAAAACAATCAGGCCATTCAGAATGCGAATTGCATTCTAGTGATGACCTGTGCTCTAGGCGTACAGAAGGTAGGTTCATACCTCAGTAAGCCAGTGATTCCAGCCTTGGATACCCTCTTCATTGGTCTAGAAGATGGCCCGGGTAATTTTCGCGAGGTTTGTGCCCAGTGCGGCCATTGTGTCATCGGTTGGACGGCTGGTATCTGCCCCATCACGGCATGTCATAAGCATCTGCTCAATGGCCCCTGCGGTGGCACCAACAATGGCAAGTGTGAAGTTGATAAAACAAAGGATTGTGCCTGGACTCTCATTTACCAACGCTTGAAGGAGCAGGGGCGGCTTGATTTGATGCGGAAGTACCAGCCGATTAAGAATTCTCAAGTTGCACCTAGGCCGCGTATGATCACTATCTCGTGAGCGAGGGAGGAACGCGATGGCGCAGAGTTTCAGGGAAGCTTTTAAGTCCGGTAAATTCGTGGTGACCAGCGAGATTGGCCCACCAAAGGGGACCAACATCGAGAAGATGCTTCACCACATTGATATGCTCAAGGATAAGGTGGACGCCATCAACGTCACTGACCATCAGAGTTCGGTGATGCGTTTTCCTTCCCTCGGCGGCTGTCTGTACATCAAGGAGCGGGGTGGCGAACCAATATTGCAGATGACCTGCCGCGACCGTAACCAGTTGGCTCTTCAGGCTGACCTCCTTCTGGCTTATGTAAGGGGCATAAGGAACGTCCTCTGCCTTACCGGAGATGCTGTTGTTGTTGGCGACCACAAGGAAGCCGTAGGTGTATTTGAACTTGATTCGTGTCAACTGCTGCGGGCAATTAGGCAAATGGAATCGGGAAAAGACCTGGGCGGGAATGAACTTGACGGAGGCGTTGAGTTCTGCGCTGGAGCCATAGTTACCCCTGAAGCCCGACCCATAGAACCCCAGCTTATCAAGTTTGAAAAGAAAGTCGAGGCTGGAGCTGAATTCTTCCAGACTCAAGCGATTTATGACTTGGATAACTTCCGCAAGTTTATGCAGTATGCCCGTAAGTTTCCGGTTAAGATTCTCGCAGGAATAGTCTTGCTTACCTCAGCCAGGATGGCGAAGTATATGACCGAGAACGTGCCTGGCATCTTTGTCCCGCAAGCTCTCATTGATGAAATGGCGAGCGCACCCAAAGGTGAGGCACTCAAAAAGGGTATTGAGATTGCCGGGCGGATGATTGCTACCCTGAAAAAAGAGGCGGTATGTGACGGGGTTCATATTATGGCTATAGGCCGGGAAGAACTAGTCCCGGATATCCTGACTGCCGCTGGACTGGCTGCCAAGACCACTGCTTAGCCGAAACAGGGTTTATCGCTTTAACCCGTGCGGGCTAGCCGCGTTTTGTTCTTTATTATAATATTGGGGGAGCTCTCTGGGCCTTTTTTACCATATTATTCACGAGTTGGCACATCTGGTAGAGTTTGACCATTCGAGCAGCTTCTGGAAGATAGTCGCTTCATTCTGTCCAGATTATGTTGAGAGAAGACAATTGTTGAAACTATATGTTCCTCTTTACTCGGCCATTATTTAACCTGAGAGCGGCAAGGCATTTTAGAAACGTCGTTACTGGCAGCTAACACCGCCAAACCTCCCATAACGGGGGCCCCAATGTAGCACAAGGGGACACAAAATAGCGAAATGTTGATTTCAGGACACAGTAAGTCTTATGGCTTTTATCCCTCTTGGTGGCAGTGGCAAAAGCCTGGGCTTTGGCTATATTGCCGTCATCACCAGCCCGGCAAATAGAGGCACAGTTAAGTTATCATTTACGGGTAATGGTATGGCTTCAGCGATAGTCGCACCTACTGAGCCTACCAAGATAGCCAGCAAAGGGATATTCAAACCTGAGTAATAGAAGATAAATCCTGTCGCAATGCAAGAGAAAAAACAGGCTAGGTTTCCCTCCACTGTCTTACCAAGGAGTTTTCTTTTCCCTACCTGCTTACCAACAAGGGTAGCCACTGAGTCACCCACAGCCAGAAAAGAAAGTGCCAGCACGGCAATATCTCTTTGGAAGGCCAGGAATGCTATCAAAGACGCAATGAGCATATAACTAGTGCCAGTTAAGCGTGACACTTCTACTTCCCTTAGTAGCGGCTTAAAATATGAGAAGAACCACCGGTTTATTCCTTGAGCCCTAAATCTAATTAGCTCAAAGGTTAAAAAAATGAAAGTCACCACCCCAAGGGATATCAATAAGACCATCCTAGCAAGAAACAAGACAGCTATCGGGATAAACAACCCACCAACTAGGTGAAATAGCCCTCGCTTCAGCGTGTCTGACATGCTCAAGACCTTTCCCGGTGCAAGTGTCGGTAATAGGCATAGGAACCACAGGATTATGAGCTTATTGACGAGGCCTTCAAGTAGAGTCGCTATTAACCCCTGTTAGTATCCGAAGCCCGTCTCTTTCCTCAGTTCAGCTTCGTCAATAAAAGCGATGAGCCCACGAAGAAATGGAGTTGACACCTCGCCATAGAGCCACTGACCGAATTGAAAGCCTTCCTTCTCAAGTAATTCAGCGGGCAGCCCAGGCATTTCCTCAAGGATAAGATGTCTTTGCCGCAGAGCACTACTACTCGCTATTCTATACTTGATTAGGTCTATGCTCTCCATAGCTAAATCCTCTCAATCCTAACGGCACAGACCTTATATTCAGGTATCTTCGCCATCCTTGCCCCAAATCTTAAGCTATTTTAATCCTATCGTCAATACTTTGACAGCATATCGGCGGTGTGTTATCATAACTACAGCATACATCCGTATCATACCTTCCCTTACATAGATGAAGATGCTTGATAATTTACTTTCCACACTCAACCAAAAGCCACAGAAAGGAATAGACAATGCCTCCCATAGTCTCTATTATAGGTAAATCAAAGTCAGGAAAGACGACACTTATTGAAAAGCTAATTCGGGAGCTAAAATCAAGGGGCTATCGAGTAGCTACCATAAAGCATACTAACCAAAAACTGACCTTTGATGAGCCGGGCAAGGATAGCTGGCGCCATATCCAGGCTGGGAGCGAGGCTACTATGATTAGCTCCCAAGATAGAATTGTGCTAATTAAGCCTGTTGCCAAGGACATCAGCCTTGAGGAGATAGCCCATCTCGTCGGCGAAGACTATGACATCATCCTGACTGAAGGTTTCAGGGAGAGCGATGCGCCCAAAATAGAGGTTCATCGCAAGGGAGCCGACCCACCCTTTGCCACCACCAAGAAACTCATAGCCATAGCTACAGATGAACCCGTGGAAACCAAGACCAGGCAGTTCTCCCTAGATGACATTAAAGGTTTGGCTGACCTTCTGGAGAAAGGCTTCATAAAGCCACAAAGGGAGCGAGTCACACTTTATGTAAACAATGCCCCCATATCTTT
>Ga0315282_10014633_pt1 | contig 11653 bp, 12 predicted proteins | sample YL17G07_20_MG_FD_203693 | JGI IMG/M metagenome (GOLD analysis project Ga0315282, IMG submission 203693) | Sediment microbial communities from Yellowstone Lake, YNP, Wyoming, USA - YL17G07_20 | ecosystem: Environmental > Aquatic > Freshwater > Lake > Sediment | place: USA: Wyoming | collected...
GGCAATATATAAATTAATTTTAAATAGATTTCCCACCTTTGTGGGTATTGATACGGGAGGTAATAATCTATGAGTTTCGATCGAAAATTTCATCCTCTTATAGAACACAAACTTACCATCCTAAGAAACAAGACTACAAGTACAAAAGAGTCGAGAGAGTTGGTTATAGAAATTTCAATGTTGTTAGCTTATGAGGCTACCAGGTATCTCCCCTTAGAAACTGTAGAGATAGAGACTCCAATAACTTTAACCAAAGCCTATATGATCAAAGGGAAAAAGTTAAGTGTAGTACCCATCTTAAGAGCGGGATTAATAATGGCTGAAGGTATTCTCAGCCTTGTTCCATCAGCTAGAGTAGGACATATCGGATTATACAGAGACCCAAATACTTTAAAGCCTGTACCATATTATTGTAAACTACCCAATGATATCAAAGATAGAGATGTATTCGTTGTAGACCCAATGCTTGCCACAGGTGGTTCGGCTGATGCTGCAATAGATATTCTAAAAAAGGAAGGTTGTAAGAATATAATTTTTATAAGCCTTATCGCTGCCCCAGAGGGAAGAGATTTTGTTGTTAGCCGACACCCAGATGTAAACTTTTTTGTTGCCAGTATAGACGAAAGGCTTAATGACCAAGGTTATATAGTCCCTGGACTAGGAGATGCTGGTGACAGACTATTTGGTACAAAATAAAAAGAAATTAATGTTTGTATTTGGGACAAGACCAGAAGTTTCCAAGCTTGCCCCTGTAATATTCGAGGCAAGGAAGGATCCAATCTTCGATATAAAGATAGTCTCTACTGGACAACATAGAGAGATGCTTGATCAGATGTTGAAAGCATTCAATATAGTGCCTGATATAGACCTTGGAATAATGGAAAATCGGCAGAGTCTTAGTAGTATCACTTCTAAAGGGATAAAAAAGATTGAGCCTATATTAGTTCAATATAAGCCTGATATGGTAATTGTTCAGGGAGATACTGCAACTGCATTTTTAGCAGGATTAGTAGCCTTTTATAATCTTATTCCTGTAGCCCATGTAGAGGCAGGACTGAGAAGTTATGATATCTATAATCCATTTCCTGAAGAAGCGTATAGAAGGTTCATATCAGTAATCGCTACTGTAAACTTCGCTCCTACAAGGAGAGCTAAGGAGAATCTAATAAGAGAAGGGGTAAGGGAAGAAAGTATAATGGTTACTGGGAATACAATAGTAGATGCTGTAGAATGGATCTCTAAGCAAGTTCCTGACATCAAATCAGATAAGAAGATAATACTTGTCACTGCCCATAGGAGAGAAAACTGGGGTAAGCCTATGGAAGAATTAGCTTTAGCGATAAAAGAGTTAGTAACAAAATTTTCTGATATAAAGTTTATAATCCCTCTGCATAAGAACCCAAGAGTAAGGCAGGTATTTATAGAAATTCTTTCTGGGGAAAATCAGGTGGAGCTTGTTGAACCTCTAGACTATCCCTCCCTTATAGGTATAATGAAGAATTCATATATAGTTCTTACAGACTCTGGAGGGATTCAAGAGGAAGCCACAACCTTTGGAAAAACTGTTTTGGTATTAAGGGAGACTACAGAAAGGCCAGAAGGGATAGAAAGGGGTATAGCTAAACTGGTGGGTATGAATAAAGAAAATATTATAATGAATGTAGAGAGACTTATTACAGATGAATCTTATTATCTATCTATGAGTAGGGCAGGGAATCCATATGGGGATGGTAAAGCAGCCAAAAGGATAGTAGAAGGTATCTTATATTCCCTAAAAATAGGGGATAAGCCAGATGAGTTTGAATCCTAAAAGGCAAAAGACGTGGCAGTCAATAGGGATAGCTTTATCTATAGGATTTACGGTAGTCTCTTCTATCTTTGTAGGACTATATCTGGGGAAAATTCTTGACGAAAAGTTGTTAACTGGATATTCTTTTAGACTCTTACTTATGTTTGTAGGAGCTTATGTAGGTTTAAGGAGTATTTATAATCAGCTTAAAAAATGAATAGAATATTCTCAACCCTAATTAAAACCTACATTATTATAGCCTTACCTCTAGGAATTCTATTCATTTCAAGACAAGTCTATCTTACAGGATACCTTATAGGTATTTTCATTGGACTATTAGACTTCTTACTTATCTTTATGCTTTTAAGAAAAAAGAGACTTTCTCAAAACTATTTTAGTGTAGCTATTGGTATGATAATGAGGTTAGCAGTTGTGAGTGTAATAGTATCTATATTACTCTTTTGTGATATAATAAATAGGTTAAGTATGTTAGGTTTATTAATAGGATTAGCTATATATCCTCTAGCATTATTAATAGGAGGCTTAAAAGTTTTAAAATGGAAGAAATAGCTCCAAGGATAGTTTTTAGAATTCTAGGAATACCTATAACAGATTCTGTCACTACTACTTGGGTAGTGATGGGGATAATTTTTATACTAAGCTGGTTACTCACTAAGAGTCTTTCTGAGTATCCAAGTAAGCTCCAATCTATTTTTGAAAGTTTAGTCGAATTCTATGAAAATATAGCTATACAAGTGATGGGAGAGAAAGGAAGGCAGTTTGTTCCATTAGCCCTTTCTATAGGCATATTTATCCTCTTGTCTAACTGGATAGAGATTATCCCTGGATTTAGTGCACCCACTAGGGATCTAAGCACTACAGTAGCTCTTGCTATAGTTGCTGTAACTTCTACTTATGTGGCAGGAATCAGAGAAAAAGGGTGGCGTTTCTTTAAGAAATATATAGAACCTAATCCTATACTTTTACCCATAAATATACTAGAAGAGCTAGTAAGACCTGTTTCTTTGTCCTTCCGTCTATTTGGAAATATAATAGGGGAAGAGATTGTTATAGCTATCCTTGTAATGCTTGTACCCTTTATACTTCCTATTCCTATGATGTTGTTAGGTCTTTTTACAGGACTTATACAGGCATTCATATTTTCTCTTCTTACCCTTCTATATATAGCGGGTGCTATAGAAGAATAGATAATTGGAGGTGATCTTTTATGTTAACTAGTAAGGCGTTAGTAATTATAGCTTCTGTGATTGCAGCAGGCTTTGGTATGAGTATAGCAGTATTGGGAGGAACACTGGGAGAAAGTAATGCAGTGTCTAAGGCTATGGAAGCCCTGGGAAGACAACCAGAAGCACAGGGGTCTATTATGACCATACTACTTTTAGGGTTAGCATTTATAGAATCATTAGTTATATTTATGCTAGTCGTAGCACTAGTACTTTTATTTGTTAATCCATTTGTGGGGATGGTATAGTAGTGATAAGGTTTAATTTTCCTACATTTATATTTCAAATCATAAACTTTATCGTTACTCTATATCTTATATATAGGTTTGCCTATAAGCCTCTTGCTTCATACATAGAGAGGAGACAGAAAAACATTAAGAGTGGACTAGATGAGATAGAGAAAGAAAAGGGAAATTTAGAATCCCTTCAAATCCAGTATGAGACACAGTTAAAAGAAGTTCAAAAACAGGCAGAAGAAATTATAGAGAAAGCCAAGCAACAGGCTGAAGTGGAAAGAGCTAGAACCATTGAAAGAGCGCATAGGGAAGCCCAATCTCTCGTAGAGAAGGCTCAAAATGAAATACTATTAGAGAGAAAGCATACTATAGAGAGGTTTAAAGAAGAGATAGTAGGAATTATACTAGATACCACAACCAAACTGATAAAGGATGAAGTTTCAACTCAAGAAGAATTAAAAGAGAAGGTCTTTGAAAAATATCTTAAGGATGTGAGTTCTATTAATGAGTGAAGTATTAGTTTCCCCTAATATAGATATTCTAAGTGAAGAGTTATTGAGGTTAGCATTAGAAGATGAGGCTATAGATGTGTATAGGGAATCCTTAAGAATATTTATAGAGGATATTACTCATAATTACGACTTAAATAAGATTCTTTTTGATAGAAACTTAGGTCCTGATACGAAGAAGCGTATTATTAGAGAAAGATTTACTGGTATATTACCATCCAAGGTCCTAGAATATATCTATAAAATAATAGAAGAAAGAGAAGAAGAGCTTATAGACCAGATATATTTAAAATTTATTGAACTTGTAGAAACAAACCTTCCTTTGAAAGTAAAATTAGAACTGCCTTTTAGTATTTCCCAAGAGAAGATAAAAGAGATAGAAAATGACCTTTCTAAAACATTAAATAGGAAAGTAGTCAGTATTACAGAGATAAATCCAGAGTTGATAAATGGAATAAAGATAGAGTTTCAAGATGAAACTATAGATATCTCCGTTAAAACTCAGTTAGATATTATCAGAGATGAATTATCTAGAATAGAAGTTAAGGACTCTTTCCCAGAGGTAATCAAAGACTTAAAGAATGTAGTTAGGCAGTTTTCTCCAAAACCATTAAGACTTTCTACAGGAAAAGTAAAAAGTATAAGAGATTGTGTTGTTGTTGCCTCTGGATTAAGAAACAGCCAATATGGAGAACTGGTCCTATTTCCTAATAATATCCCTGGAATGGTTATGAGTCTAGAGGAAGAAGAGACAGGAATAATACTTTTGGGTCATCCGGATGAAATCTCTGAGGGAGACATTATTAGAAGTACCCAAAGGATGTTGACAGTCCCTGTAGGAGAAGAACTGATAGGAAGGGTTATCGACCCTTTGGGAAGACCCCTTGATGGAGGGCCACCTATTACAGCAAATAGATATAGAAAAATAGAGGCATTAGCTCCAAATGTGGTAGAAAGGGAACCAGTAAACACTCCTCTTCAGACAGGGTTAAAGGTCATAGATGTCCTCTTTCCTATAGGAAGAGGACAGAGAGAGCTCATTATAGGAGACAGGCAGACAGGTAAGACAGCAATAGCAATAGATACTATCCTCAACCAGAAGAATGAGAATTGCATATGTATATATGTAGCAATTGGGCAGAAAGCTACTACTGTTGTAGACATAGTAAAGGTATTAAAAGAAAAAGGAGCTCTAGATTATACTATTGTTGTTTCTGCAACAGCGAATAAACCTGCATCCTTACTTTATATGACCCCTTATGCAGGGTGTGCTATAGGAGAAGAATTTATGTACCAGGGGAAGGATGTCCTTATAATATACGATGACCTTTCTAAACATGCTAAAGCATATAGGGAGATATCACTTCTTTTGAGACGCCCTCCTGGCAGAGAGGCTTATCCAGGCGACATATTTTATCTTCATTCTAGGCTTCTCGAAAGAGCTGCAAGATTAAATAGCCGTTTAGGGGGTGGTTCTCTTACTGCTTTGCCTATTATAGAAACACAGTTAGGAGATATCTCTGCTTATATTTCTACAAATCTAATTTCTATTACTGATGGACAGATATACCTGGACTCAGCTCTCTTCTATGAGGGTATAAGACCAGCTGTAAATGTTGGCTTATCTGTTTCTAGAGTCGGAGGAAATGCCCAGATAAAAGCTATGAGAGAGATATCAGGTAGGCTAAGACTAGATTTAGCCCAGTACAGAGAGGTAGAGACGTTTGCCCAGGTATCTACTGATATAGATGTGGCTACTAGGGCTCAACTAGAAAGAGGAGTCAGAATTAGAGAGATTTTAAAGCAGCCTCAGTATACTCCTATAGAAGTTATAGACCAGGTTATTATCCTCTTTACTGTGACAAGAGGATATATGGATGAGATAGCATTAGAGGAGATACCACATTTTCAGAATGAGTTGTTAAAATTTATAAACCAGAATTATGATAAATTAAAAACAGAGATAAAAAATAAGGGCCTTACTGAAGAGATTAGTAAGGATTTAATTAATGCTATATTTGAATTTAAGAGGACCTTTTCTAGCGAATAATGCAGTCTCAACAGAAGATTAAAAAGAACATAAATAATATAAGTCATATTTCAGAGATAATTCATTCTACCGAGCTTATAGCTGCTTCTCGGTTAAGGAGAAGTCAAGCTCGACTCAAAACTATTACTCCTTATAGCGACCTCTTTATAAACTTATTAGAAGATTTAGTCAATAGCCTTAAAGATGAAGAGAAACAAGATTTTCCCCTTTTGTATTCCCCAAAAGGAACTAAAAGGAATCTCTTTATTGTAGTAGGAGGGGAGAGAGGATTATGTGGTGGATATCTATCAAACATATTAAAGAAAATACAAGAGCATCTAAGAACTCTCAAAGAGACAGAAATTATTGTATATGGAACGAGAACTGGAAAGATGCTTTCTAATAGGGGTTATAATATAATAGAAGTAAATTCAATAAGCCCTGTAATAAGCTTTGATACTATTCATAGTATTTCTAATAGGATTCAAGGAGCTTTTTTAAGTAGAAGATACAGTGAAGTATCTATAATCTATACCTTATTCAAGAGCGCCTTCTTATACATTCCAGTAGATTCTCTGCTTATACCAATTCAATTTCAAAATACAGGCATCACCAGTAGATTAGAAAACTATATCTTTGAGCCATCTATAAAAGATATTTTAAAAGAATTACTGCCACTTTTTATTGGAGTAAGGCTATATAGAATATTTTTAGAAACCATAACTAGTGAATATGCAGCAAGAAGAATCGCTATGCACCAGGCATATGAAAATGCCAATGAATTACTAAAATCACTATACACTACATATCAGAGATTAAGACAAACGTCTATAACTACAGAACTTATAGAAGTTTCTTCGAGTAAAATAGCACGAGAGAGGAAAGAAGAATTATGAACATAGGACGCGTAGTTCAGGTCTTAGGGTCTGTTATAGATGTAGAATTTCCTATAGGGGTTACACCTAAAATAAAGAATATGCTTATTCTTAATAAAAAAGATGGCGAACCTCTATTTATAGAGGTAGAGATTCTACTTGGTAAAGGGAAGGTCAGGGGTATAGCCTTAGGTCCTTCAGAGGGTATCTATAGAGGTATGGAGGTAACAAACACAGGAGAGCCACTTAAAATTCCCGTTGGAGATAAACTATTAGGAAGAATCCTAAATATATTCGGTGAACCCATAGATAGCCTTGAAGAAATAGAAACAGAGGAAAAATGGAGCATATATACTGAACCCCCTCCTTTTGAAAGACTCATTCCTCCTAATGAAGTCTTTGAGACTGGAATAAAAGCCATAGATCTCATTGCACCATATCCAAGGGGAGGAAAGATAGGTCTGTTTGGAGGAGCAGGGGTTGGAAAGACTGTGCTTATTATGGAACTTATCCATAATGTGGCAGTAAAACATGGAGGTATTTCTGTGTTTGCTGGAGTAGGAGAGAGAACACGAGAGGGAAATGACCTCTGGTTAGAGATGCAACGTTCAGGGGTTATTAAAAATGCAGTATTGATCTTTGGACAGATGGATGAACCCCCAGGTGTCAGATTTAGGATTCCTCATACCGCTCTTACTATAGCAGAATATTTTAGGGAAAGAAAGTCTAGTGAAGTTCTACTCTTTATAGACAATATATTTAGATTTATCCAGGCTGGAAGCGAAGTTTCTGCATTACTAGGGAGGCTCCCATCTGCAGTAGGTTATCAGCCCACCCTTGCCACAGAAGTCGGGGAATTAGAGGAGAGGATTGTTTCTACAACTAAAGGTTCAATTACCTCTGTTCAGGCAGTTTACGTTCCTGCTGATGACCCTACAGACCCTGCACCTGCCACTACCTTTGCCCATCTCGATGCAACTATAATGCTATCTAGGGAGATTGCAGAAATGGGAATATATCCAGCTATAGACCCTCTAAATTCTTCTTCTCGCCTTTTAAACCCATATTATGTTGGAGAAAGACACTATAAGATAGCTAGAGAAGTACAAAGAATCATTGAACATTATAACAGGCTCAAAGATATTATAGCTATTCTTGGAGTAGAAGAATTATCAGATGAAGAGAGAAGTATAGTGGCAAGGGCTAGACGTATCCAAAGATTCTTATCCCAACCAATGTTTGTTGCAGAACCATTTACTGGCATCGCAGGAAGATATCTTCATTTAGAGGAAACGATAGAAAGTTTTGAAGAGTTAGTCAGTGGTAATTTAGATGATCTTCCTGAACAGGTATTTTATATGGTAGGAAATATTGAAGAGGCGAAAGAAAAGGCTAGGAGACTAAAATGAAATTGAATGTTATGTTAGCTACACCAGAAAAATTAGTATATAGCGGAGAGGTAGATAGCCTAGTTATTCCAGGACAAGATGGGTATTTTGGGGTATTACCGAACCATGCACCTATGGTATCAACCCTAGAGATAGGAGAACTAAAGATAAAAAATGATAATCAGGAGTACTATTATGCCATAGAAGGTGGATTCTGTGAAATCAGTAATAATAAAGTTATCATACTCACCTCATCCGCTCAAAGTGCAGATGAAATTGATGATACTACCGCTAGAGTTCTTCTTCAAAAGTCTAGAGAAAAATTTCATTCTAAGTTAGAAGATAAAGAAATCTTACAGACACATATTGCAATAAGAAAGGCTAATGTTCAATTAGAAGTATCAAGACATAAAGTAAGGAGATAAGATTATGCGATTAAGGATAGAAGGTGGAATTAGATTAAAAGGAGAGGTAGAGACTACAGGGGCTAAGAATGCAGCTCTACCTACAATGGCTGCAACGTTACTTACAGATGGGACTAACATAATTCACAATATACCCAATCTGAAAGATGTCCATACGATGATGAGCATGTTAGAAAACTTTGGTGCAAAAATGAAACTTGAAAAAAATACCTTGCAAATAGCTATAAAAGACCCTTTACCTGTAGAACCACCCGAGGACCAGGTGAAGCAGATGCGGGCATCGTTTCTTGTAGCTGGACCTCTTCTTGCCAGATTGGGTAAAGTAAGAATTCCACTCCCAGGTGGATGTCAGATAGGCTCAAGACCTATTGATCTACACTTAAAAGGTTTTCAAGCCCTTGGAGCTAAAGTATCTAGTGAGCATGGATATGTAGAATTAGAGTGTAAGAATCTAAAAGGTGCTTCTATATACCTTGATTTACCAACTGTTACTGGAACTGAAAATATAATAATGGCAGCAGTATTAGCTAAAGGTAAAACTGAGATTATTAATGTAGCTAAGGAACCAGAGGTGGTAGACCTAGTAAATATGCTCAACAAAATGGGAGCTAAAGTAGATGGAGCGGGAACAGATAGGATAGAGATAGAAGGTGTAGATTCACTCTCCCCCATAGAATATACAATCATCCCAGACAGGATAGAAGCAGGGACATTCTTAGCAGTTGGGGCAATTTCTGGTGGAGAAGTCACCATCAAGAAAGCAAGGAAGGAACATCTCGGAGCAGTAATTGGAAAATTAGAAGAGATGGGACATAAAATAGAAGTAGAAGGAGATACTATAAAAATTACGGCTAAAGGAGTAGGTAAGGCTTGTGACATTACTACAGCTCCATACCCTGGTTTTCCTACTGATATGCAAGCTATTTTTGCTAGCTTGTTAGGAGTAGCAAAAGGGACAAGTGTAATAACAGAGACCATATTTGACCGACGTTTCGGCTTTGTAGATGAACTAATAAGGATGGGAGGGGATATGAAAACCCAGGGTAATGCTCTAATTATTGTAGGAGTTAAGAAATACTCCGGTGCCAGTGTTACAGTAGGTGACCTAAGGGCTGGAGCTGCTCTCATTCTCGCTGGACTTAGCGCTGAAGGAATCACAGAAATTTCTGGAATTGAACATATAGAACGGGGATATGAATCTATTGATAAAAGACTTGCCTCTCTGGGAGCCAAGATCTCTTTCGAACCTTAAGAATAGAAATTGCATATATTCATTACAAAGCATACGAGGAGGTGCAACTTTGCTGAAAAAGGTTCTAAGGATAGTTATTATTGTATTATTACTAGTCCTTACAATTGTACCTGTAGCTTTATCAGAGGACAGACTTCATATAGTTAGAGTTGACATAGTAGGTAATGCAAGTATAAGTAAAGAAGAGATTCTTAAAGTTTTAAACATTGGGGATGAAGTTGATAAGGAAAGCTTGAAGGCTAGTTTACAAAGGCTTTTAGATACTGGTTTGTTTTCTAATGTAGAAGGGAATGTCAATATAGAAGCCAATAAGTATATACTGGTTATAGATGTAAAAGAGAACCCAATACTAAAGTCTATAGAGCTGACTGGTAATAAAGAAATAAAGATAGAGGAGTTAAAGAGTCTAATAACCTTGAAAGAAGGAGAAGTTCTAAATTTTAATATCCTAAAGAAGGACTTAGAAAATATAGCTAAACTATACAAAGAAAAAGGATATGCTGGCGCCAACTTTCAGTTTAATGTATCTAATGATGGAATCTTAAGCATAATTATAACGGAAGGACCTACTATTTCAGATTTTAATTTTCTAGGGAATTCTGTTATAAATTCTTCTAGCCTTACCCAAGAATTAAATATATATAAAGGGAGAGTAATTTCAAATAACCTCTTGAAAGAAGTTGCATTAAAGATTCAAGATTTATACAAAAGTAAAGGTTATGTAGCTAGTACAGTACTCAACGCATATGTTGATAATAAAGGTGTCTTGACATTTGAAATAGCTGAAGGGAAAATCTCCAGTATAGAAATAAAAGGGAATCAGAAGACAAAAGACTACGTAATTCTAAGAGAGATGAGCCTAAAACCTGGAGATATACTCAATGTAAGCTCTATTCAAAAAAACCTTCAAAAGATATATAATCTAGGCTATTTTTCTGACCTAAATGTCAGTCTTAAGAACTCAGAGACTCCTGGGGAAGTAGTATTAGTAGTGCAGGTAGTAGAACAGCCTACAGGACAACTTAGTGGCTCTCTTGTTTATTCTACAACGGAAGGATTTTCTATAGCCCTAGGCTTAATGGACTCGAACCTTTTAGGAACAGGAAGGAAGCTTGGATTGTCTTTAAACCTTGGAGCAACTACAGAAGACCTCTCACTAAATTATACCGAGCCATATCTAGCCAATACTAATACTACATTAAACAGTGTCATTATATGGAGAAATGGGGATTATACTGAGACGATAGATGGAAATACAGTTAAGTATAACGAAGACAGAAAAAGCCTAGATATAAACCTTAATAAATCGATAGGGAACGATTTGTATGGGATATTAGGAGTCTCTTTTAATAACTTCCAATACCAGCCACAAGAAGGCTCTTCTTTACCAGATGTTATAAGTTCAGGAACTTCTAATTCTATCACTCTAGGTATCTCTCAAGATACTAGAGATGTTACAATTAGCCCTCAGAAAGGGAACTATCATACCATCAGTGTAGAGGATGGAGGAGGTCTACTTGGAGGAGATTTTAACTTTACCAAGATAAATACAGATTTTCGCTGGTATGAACCTATCTCTGAGAGTGAAACTTTAGCGGTGAACTATATGTGGGGAATAGGATTGGGAAGGATTCCTTATATAGAAAAATATAATGTTGGAGGCTTTAATTCTATAAGAGGTCTTCCGGAGAACTGGAAAAAGTCTGATATTACAGAATTACTGAGCTTTGAATATAGGTTGAAATATGACCAAAATGTAATTGGAGTCATCTTTTGGGACATGGGAAATGGGTGGAATAATGATGAAAAAGTAGACCCTGCTGACTTTAAGATGGGAATTGGGTTAGGATTGAGGATAATGGTCCCTCCTATGGGTGTTATAAGGATGGACTATGGCTGGGGTAGT
>Ga0315282_10014635_pt1 | contig 11652 bp, 12 predicted proteins | sample YL17G07_20_MG_FD_203693 | JGI IMG/M metagenome (GOLD analysis project Ga0315282, IMG submission 203693) | Sediment microbial communities from Yellowstone Lake, YNP, Wyoming, USA - YL17G07_20 | ecosystem: Environmental > Aquatic > Freshwater > Lake > Sediment | place: USA: Wyoming | collected...
TAACCAGTGAATTCTCATGGGAATAGCAGCCATAATAACCAAAGGGTCTAAAAGACTGGAGTGATTAGCAACCACTATAAAATTGGTTTTTTGCGGAAGATTTTCCAACCCCTCTATCTTAAGCCTAAAAAATAATTTTAAAGCTATAATAGATATTTCCCTGAATATCCAATACCACATATTTTATATTCTTACAAAACCGGCGCCTTGGGCACCCAGACCTCAAAGCCGTGCTGCACGCTAATATCAGCAATCTCCTCTAACTTATCAAGGTTTACGTTTTCACCTAAAGAATAATCGACGAATTTTTCCTCAAACGCTAAAAGCATGGTTTCTGCAAGGCTCGCATAGGTAATTCCCTTTGGCAGTCCGTTCTTTATTCCTAATCTATCCGGATATGGCAATTTAATGAGCCCGGCTTGGATAAATGTAATATCTTGACGTAATTTAGACTTATCGGAAATATTGTAGCGCAGGGAAACATCGCAGAAAATCGAATTCGGTTTTAACTTTTCTATGTCAAATAGTTTTCCTTGTAAGCTGTCTGTGTTAATTACGATATCTGCGTCTTGAACCGCCTTATACGCATCCTCCTCCATAATCAACTCTATAGAATTCAAATGCAGAGTAGTTTCTTTAAGCTGTTCTAGTTTATCCTTGTCTTTTGAAGTAATAATTATTTTAGAAATGTATTCAGATAGTTTTCTTGTGCAAAGATTTCCCACAGAGCTGGTAGCGCCGATTATTGCTAGTGTAGATTTCTTCAAATCAATATTTCTTGCGCGGGTAAGCCTGTAGATCGCCTCAAATACTGACCAGGCTACAAGAGCATTGCCACTGGTAACCGGCATTTTTAAGCTCTTAGTAAGTCTTTTATATTCTTTATCAGCCACGGCAGCTACGAAGCCACCTAAGCCCAAAATTCTTACACCCAGTTTTTCTGCCAAATGTCCTGCAGCAAAAATTTTATCTAGGATAAAATCTTCCTCTAATGGACCCGGACAGATAATCAGATAGCCTTGAATTTCTTTTCCTTGGATTGATTTTATCCTCTTGATATGTAAGACCTTAAATGGTGCAAGATTCTTAATTCGCAATATTGACCAGAAACTCTTAAGTTGCTTGATAGTTATAGGACTAACTATAAAGGCAAAACTTTCCATTTTTTAAACCTCTTTTGAGCCTCTTATTTGAATAGAGTTTTGTTTTCCTCGGTCTCGGGCTGATAAGAGGATTTCTCTCTAATCCATCTCGCGATGTATTTCTTGTGAAATCTCCAGTCTGTGCCAATTTTGAACGCGGGAATTTTGCCTTCGCGGGCATACCTATGCACAGTAAGAAGATGGATTTTTAGATACTCAGCAACCTCTTTGGCAGTTAAAATTTCCATATTCTTTTTCATATTGCCACCTTTTAGCATATTTACGATAGTCATATATATACTAATAAAATTAAGTGTTGTCAACTATTATCTAGAATAGCCAAAAAAACACCTGGTGCTGAACTAATCTTGCACCAGGTGCTGAATTAATCCCTTATCTGTCCTTGGGTCTTAGCTTTCCTCAATAATTGCCAAGGCCTCTCCCACATTTACAGTATCTCCTTCGTGAAATAAAATCTCTGTAAGGGTTCCTGTGCAAGGGCTGGGTAAATTGAAAGTAGCTTTGTCTGTAGTAAGCTCTACCAGGTCGCCTTTTTCATTTACCTTCTCACCCTCTTTAAAATACCAATAAGAAACTGTGGCTTTCTGGATTCCTTCACCCAGTTCAGGCAAATGCACTTTGGTCATTTTTTAATCTCCTGGTTAAGATTTTCTTTAACTGATTTACCCTAATTTCTGAGCCTAAGACTGATTCCAAAGATGTTACCATTATATCCATACCGCAAGGCCTAATCAGGGAAAAATTAGTTAGATCCTCTTTTCTAATGTTAATTGTAAAACCATGAAAGGTTATCCAGTTTTTTATGGCTATACCTATGGAAGCAATCTTCTTCTTATTCACCCAAACTCCTGTCAGACCAGGAAGTCTATGTGCTCTCGTGCCCAAATCCGATAAGCAACCAATAATTATGCCTTCTAAATATCTTAGAAACCAGTGAATATCTTTCTTCAGATAATTCAAATTGAATATCGGATAAGCAGTAAGTTGGCCAGGGCCGTGATAAGTTACATCTCCTCCCCGTTCGATTTCATAAACCTTAATCCCTTTATTTTTAAGTTCTGCATCACAAGCGAAGATATTTTTTCTTGTGGCAGATCTGCCTAAAGTAATTACCGGGTAATGCTGGCAAAGGATTAATGCGGATTTAAGGCGGCCGTTTTTTACTTGAAAGAATACCTCTTTTTGGAAATCCCAGGCTTTCTTAAAATCCACTAAACCTAAATCAAATACCTTAAATTGCATAATTTGGTCCTAGTGCTTCAGTTATGCATTCTGATAATGTGGGGTGGGCAAATATGCTATCGCGTATCTGGGATAGCTTAAGGTTAACTGATACAGCAAGAGTGAAGATAGCGATTAGTTCAGTTGCTTTGGGACCGATGATAGAAGCACCCAGAATTTGTTCTGTTTTTTTATCAGAAACTACTTTAATAAAACCCTCTGTTTCATCTATTATGCGCGCCATGCCAGAACCTAAAAAATCAAATTTATTTATCTTCGTGTCTATGCCTTTATCTTTCGCCTCATCTTCACTTAAGCCAATACTAGCTATCTCTGGATCAGTAAAAATGCAATTTGGGATATTGGTATTGTCTGCTTTTTTGAAGTTATTTGGATTGGCGATATTTTCTGCAGCAATTCGGCCTTGATAAGCGGCAAAATGGGCCAGCATAATACTACCAACACAATCACCTGCAGCAAAAATATTAGGAATGCTTGTCCTCAGGCATTCATCTACTACAATTTTACCCTTTTCTAGTTTTACCTCCAACTTTTCAAGGCCTAAACCTTCTGTCCGAGGAGCCCTACCCACACAAACGAGTATCAAATTGTAACTTCTTAAATCTACTGACCTAGCATCGGTATTTGTACTTACTCTTATTCCCTTCTTTTTAAAAACCGTCTCGATTTTCTTCGCAGTCTCTGAGTCTACGCCAGGAAGAAGCTGGGGCATTAATTCAACTATGGAAACCTCGCTTCCTAAAGCAGAAAATAGACTGGCGAATTCACAGCCAATAACACCCCCACCGATAATTAATAGTGAAGAGGGAATTTCTTTTAAATCCAAAATTTCATCGCTAGAGACTATTTTTTGCCTGTCAAATCTAATCTTGCTAAGTTCGATTGGCTTTGAACCTGTAGCGATAAGGATAAATTTTGTCTTAATGATTTGCTCTGCAACTTTTAATTCTCCGGGAGAAAATATCTGGGCCTGCGCATTTAAAAAATCAATTCCTTTAAGCATAAACTGCATACCAGAGCGTAATTGCTGAATAATCTTTTCTTTCCTTTCCTGGATTTTATTAAAAGCTATTTTGGGAGTCAATGTTTCTATGCCAAAGGTAGCGGATTTTTTGGTTAGCGAAAATACTTTTGCAGATTGGATTAATGTTTTGGTGGGAATACAGCCTTTATTTAAGCAGGTGCCACCGATTTCTGCTTTTTCAATTAAGCAAACTTTCAGGCCTAATTCTTTTGCCTTTAAGGCGGCATTAAAACCTGCCCAGCCAGCTCCAATTACTACCAAATCGTAATCCACCATTAGGGGACACCCTTCCGATTTCCGCCAAAGATTCGCCAAAAAGATTGGCGAACTCGCCAATTGGTGTGGCGAGGATTGGCGGACTCGCCACGCTTTGTGGCGAGGGCAGCAAAGACGTCCCTCGAGTTCCGCCAAAATACTTGGCGGACTCGCCACGCTTTGTGGCGAGGGCAGCAAAGACGTCCCTGCTAAAGTGGTAATTGCTTGATTAGTTCACGAAGAGTTTCAGCTGAGTTAATTAATTTCTTTTTCTCTTCTCTATCTAAGTCTAGTTCGATTATTTTTTCTATACCGTTTTTGCCTATTCGGCAAGGAACACCAATACAGATATCCTTTAGGTCATATTCTCCGTCTAAATATGCGCAGACTCCAATGGTCTTCTTTTGATCTTTAACAATTGTTTTTGTAATCTCTGCTATAGCTGCAGAAGGTGCAAAAAAAGCGCTACCACTTCCAAGTAAAGACACAATCTCTGTGCCTCTGTTTACTGTTTTATTTTCCAGGTCTTCAATTTCTTTATCATTAAGAAATTCATCTAAAGTAATTCCTTTTATTTTGGTAAATCTGGGAAGCGGCAACATTGCCTCGCTGTGACTGCCAATTACGCAAGCATCAATATCAGTAGAGGGAATATTTAATTTTTTACTAATCAGATTAGCAAATCTAGCGCTATCTAGACTTATTCCCATGCCAAATACTTTATTAGATTTAAAACCGGTTATTTCCAAAGTAAGGCATGTCAGCAAATCCAGTGGATTTGTAACTACAATAATAATTGCCTCAGGAGTCAATCTCTTTATATTTAAGCATATATCTTTTAGTATCTGGGCATTTTTGTTAAGTAGTTCTTCCCGGCTCATTCCCGGTTTGCGCGCCAGGCCTGCAGTTATTATGATAATATCTGAATCCTTAATCTTACCGATATCATCGGTGCCTTCTATTTGATAATCATATTTTAGAATGGGGCGCGCATCTTCTAAATCAAAGGCTTTACCTTGCGCTAAGCCCTTAACAACATCCACAAGCAGAATTTCTCCTATGCCTTCCTGGGCCAGGCGCACTGCCGTAAAACTTCCTACATTACCCGCTCCGATTATACTTATCTTCATATTAAACTTAGTCACCACGACACCACGTCACCTGTTGAAACTTTATTGGTGACTGGTGACTTTATGACTGGTGACCTATCCTATTTTTTTTAAATTCTTAATAATGGCATCTGCCATTTCCTGCGTACCTACAGCAGTTGGATCCTGGGGTTGAGGTTTTAAATCATAAGTTACGTATTTACCTTCAGCAATAACTTCTCTTACTGCATTTTCTAACTTATCTGCTGCTTCGTTCTCGCGGATATATCTTAACATAAGCACACCAGATAAAATCATGGCTGTAGGATTAACCTTATTTAGTCCTTTATATTTGGGCGCTGCGCCATGCACTGCCTCAAATACTGCCATATTCTCACCGATATTTGCACCTGGGGCAACTCCCAAACCACCCACAAGACCTGCGCATAAATCTGATATAATATCTCCGTAAAGATTGGGTAAAACTAAAACATCATAATTCTGCGGCTTCTGTACAAGCTGCATAGCCATATTATCTACAATTGCCTCTTCAAAGATTATTTTTCCTGCAAAATCTTTTGCTACTTCTCTGGCACTTTTTAAGAATAATCCGTCGCTAAATTTCATAATATTTGCCTTATGCACGCAAGTTACTTTCTTTCGGTTAAATTTTTCCGCATAATCAAAAGCAAATTTTACAATCCGCCCTGAGGCATATTTTGAAATCGGTTTTATGGATATACCAGAATCAGGGCGGATTTTCTTTTTAGAGCATTTTTCTATCTGCGCAATTAGATTTTTAGTTTCGGATTTTCCCTCTTCAAACTCAATCCCTGCATATAAATCTTCGCTATTCTCTCGGATAACCACTAAGTCTATATCTTTATAAAAACTCTTTACTCCTGGATAAGTCTTGGCAGCTCGTACACAGGCATACAAATCTAGGGCCTGTCTAACAGCCACATTTACCGAACGAAAGCCTTCTGCGATAGGAGTAATAATAGGGCCTTTTAGCGCAACTTTATTCTTTTTAATTGAATCTAAGGTCCTTTTGGGTAATATATCTCCGGTTTCATCTAAGGCAACCTGGCCTAAAAGCGCCTCCTCCCATTCTATCTTTACTCCAGTTGCCTCAATACATCTTCTTGCTGCCCCAGTTACTTCCGGGCCAATTCCATCTCCGGGAATTAATGTTATTTTATGCGCCATAAGACAACCTCATTTAAGAGGTCTCTGGGAAACATCCAAAATCATATCAGAGAGCTCTGTATATTTTTAGACTTTTCAGAGCTCTCTTTAACTTCGGGTAACATACGGTATTTTCTATAATATTTAATAATTCCGCCCTCTTCCAATAACTCTTGCATAAATTTAGGCAAAGTAATTATCTTTACTTCGATATTCTTAGTTATATTCTTAACCATGCCTCTATCCAAATCTATTTCTAAAGAATCAAATTCTTCAATTTTATCTGTATCGGCCTCAATTAAAGGTAAGCCTATATTAAAGCTGTTGCGGTAAAATATTCGGGCAAATGACTTTGCTAAAACAGCAATAATCCCTGCTTCTTTGATGACCAATGGCGCTTGTTCCCGCGATGAACCCATACCAAAATTTTTTCCTGCCACAATTATGGATTTGCCTAGTTTTATCTTGGCAGCAAAATCAGGATCAATATCTTCCATCAGGTGTTTAGATAATTCTTTAATGTCTGTAATGGCGAATTTATACCTACCAGAAATAATAAAATCCGTATTTACATTGTCGCTTAATTTTATTGCCTGACCTTCTAATATCATTTCAAAGTATTATTGTATTTTTAACGCAGATTCTCGCAGATTGCACACAGATGGTCGCAGATAAAACATCTGCGTAAATCCGCGTTACCTGCCTGCCGGCAGGCAGGGATTTGCGTTTATCTGCGTTTTTAATCATAACTGCTTAAACTCTTCTGGATTCTTGACCTTTAACATAATAGCATCTAAACTTACCAGTCCGCGCTGCACCAATTCCTTTAAGGATTTATCCATTGTCTTCATGCCATATTGAGAGCCGGTTTGCATCAAGGTGGGTATTTGCTCAATTTCCTGCTCACGAATAAGGTTTCTTACGCCTGCTGTGCCAATCATTATTTCTGTTGCCAGCACCCTACCTTTACCAGATGCATGCGGCAGTAATAACTGTGAAATTACGCCCTGTAAAGAATCTGCTAATTGCAGTTTTACTTGTTGCTGTTGGTAGGGCGGAAATACGTCAATAATTCTTTCAATGGTCTGAGGGGCATCGAGCGTATGTAAAGTGGCAAGGACCAGGTGTCCTGTCTCTGCCGCAGTAAGGGCAGTGGATATCGTCTCTAAGTCACGCATCTCCCCTACCACAATAACATTGGGATCCTGCCTAAGTGTATGTCTTAAGGACTCGGCAAAAGAATGCGTATCTGCATAAACCTCCCTTTGTTTAATTATACTTTTCTTATTGGAAAAAATAAACTCAATCGGGTCTTCGATACAAATAATCATGCACTCTCTTTCATTATTAATAAGTTCAATCATTGCTGCCAGAGTTGTAGTTTTTCCCATTCCGGTTGGTCCGGTAACTAAAACCAGGCCATTGGGCCTGCGCGCGAGCTCTGTAACCACTGGTGGTAAGCCCAACTCATTCATGCTCGGTATAATAAGAGGCACACGTCTAAATGCTGCCTCAACTGAACCTTTTTGTATATGCACATTAACACGAAACCTCTCTAGATCTGGTAAAGCCAGGGAAAAATCCAATTCTAAGTTCTGTTCAAACATCTCTTTTTGGAGATTAGTTAAGAGGCTGTAAATCATTCTTTTAAGATCCTGCTTATTTAAAACCGAAAGATCTGTGCGATGCAATTTACCATCAATGCGTAAGATGGGTGGTTCGTTTTCTGTAATGTGTAAATCAGAGGCTTCTTTGTCGATACACAATAACAACAGTTCTCGTATTTCCATAATAACCTCCTGTTATAAATATTTTCTAGGATCAGTGATTTTTCCTTCTATCGCAGAGGCAGCCACAGTTGCTGGTGAGGCAAGGTATATAAAAGCATTGGGATTGCCCATCCTGCCTTTAAAATTCCTGTTTGCAGAGGACACAACTATTTCACCGTCACCAGGAACACCGTTGTGTGTGCCTACGCAGGGACCGCATCCCGGAGCAACAATTACTGAATTTGCCTTAATAAATATATCTATCAAACCCAGTTTCAGGGCATGCAAAAATATGCTTCGCGAACTCGGCGCGATTATAAACTTAACACCTTTAGCAACCTTCTTTGATTTTAATATTGAGGCTGCTATTTTTAAATCCCCCAGCCTGGCATTGGTGCAGGTTCCTAAAAATGCCTCATTTATCTTGATATTTTTTAATTTATCCACTGGTTTTACGCTATCCACACTATGGGGAATAGATACTTGTGGTTTAAGTTTTGAAATATCAAACTCTAAAACTTTTTCATATTTTGCATCCTTATCGGCTGCTATAGGTTTTATTTGCTTATCTTCGGGTATTCTTGGCTTTAACCAGGCAAAAGGTTTTTTATCTATGGGCATAAATCCGCATTTAGCTCCCATCTCTACAAGCATGTTACATATTGTAAAGCGGCCATCCATATCCAATTTGTCAATCACTGGACCGTAAAATTCCATCGCCTTATAAGTTGCACCATCGGCTTTTATCCTGCCGATAATATAAAGGATAATATCTTTAGCAAATACACCTTTTGGTATTTTGCCTTTAACTATTATTTTAATAGTTTGCGGCACTTTAAACCAGTTTTTTCCTGTAGCCAACGCAATTGCTAAATCTGTAGAACCTACTCCAGTGGAAAAAGCACCCAATGCACCGTAGGTACAGGTATGCGAATCTGCTCCTAGGACCAAATCTCCAGGCAAAATTTGGCCTGACTCCGGAATAACCTGATGACACACACCGCAACCAATATCATAAAGCTGCGTATTAAACTCTTTACTAAAATCGCGCATTCTTTTATGCACGCGCGAGACGCCCTCACTCGGTGAAGGCGCGCTATGGTCAATAACCATACAGAATTTTGTTTTTAACTCCTTGAGTCCTAGTTCTTTTACCCTATCAATTATAATTGAAGAGGTGCCATCCTGACCAAAGGTAAAGTTGACCTTACATACTGCAAAATCACCTGCTTTTAAATCTCTATTCGCATGAGCACTTAATATTTTCTCAGCAATTGTCTTTCCCATCACCTATAACCTATTGAGCCAATCCTGGAGTCTATCCATTCCCTTCTCAATTTCTTCTATGGAAGTGGCAAAACTTATGCGCACATAATCATCCTTCCCAAAGCCCTCTCCTGGTATAAGCGCAACTTTTGCCTCCTCAAGTAGACGATTGGCTAAAGTTAAAGAATCAAGACCAGTTTTAGAGATATCACAGAATATATAAAATGCTCCTTGCGGCGTGACATAACTTATTTTTTTGAGCTCTTTAAGCCGGCAAACTAAATAGTCGCGCCTTTTCCAGAACTCCTGACAAATTTTGCGCGGAAAATCATCTGGCGCACTGAGGGCACTAAGCGCAGCTTTCTGTGAAATTGAGGTTGGATTAGAGGTAGAGTGGTCCTGTAATTTAGATATAGCCTCAACTATATCCTGCGGCCCGCCTAAATAACCAATTCTCCAGCCAGTCATAGAATAACTTTTTGATAAGCCATTAACCGTAATAGTCAAATCATATATATCTTTATTTAAGCTGGCAATAGATATATGCTTTAGGTTATCATAGATAAGTTTTTCATATATTTCATCACTTACCACAAAAATTTTTTTCTTTACACAGATTTTAGCTATTTCTTTTAACTCATCTAGATTATACACGCACCCTGTAGGATTTGATGGGCTATTTAATATCAAGAGTTTAGTTTTGGCGTTAATCTGCCTCTCCAAATCCTTAATCGTTAATTTAAAGTTATTCTCAGGAGTTGCTCTTACAAAGCGCGGGATTCCCTCACACAGATTTACCATTTCGGGGTAACTCACCCAATAAGGACAAGGTATTATTACCTCCTCACCTGGATTCACTAAGGCGACCAATGTATTAAAAATACTATGTTTTGCTCCACAAGAAACAACTATTTGCTCAGGAGTATAGTCTAGAGAATTATCTTTTTTAAATTTTTCGCAGATGAGTTTTTTTAATTCTGGGATTCCAGTGGTAGGCGTATATTTGGTAAAACCGCTTTTGATTGCCTCACAAGCAGCCTCTTTGATAAAATCCGGGGTATCAAAATCTGGCTCACCGGCACTAAGATTAATCACGTCATGGCCTTCAGATTTTAGTTTTTTAGCTTTTGAGGTTATGGCAAGTGTGGAGGAAGGTTTTATCTTTTTTAGGCGTTCTGCTAGCCTTGTGTCTATACGCATCGAAGTATCTTTTTTATAAAGAATCTCTTTCTTTTTTGAAAATGGTTCTTAATCCTCCTAAGAATTTCTTGGTAGGCTTTTTAGTAATCGGCGGTTTTTCTTCGATGTGTTTTTCTTTGGTTACTTCTGGTTTTTTCTCCTCTTGGGGCTTAGTTTCTTCTTTCTTTTTGGGTTTTTTGACTTCCTTTTTCTTAATCTCTGTCAGCTCTAAAATTGCTAACTCTGCATTATCACCGCGTCTTGTACCTAACTTAATTATCCTGGTAAATCCGCTTATGCGGCTGGCAAAACGCGGGCCTATTTCATTAAAAAGCAGGCTTACTAATTTATGGTCGCATAGTATCCGAAAGGCATATCTTCTTGCAGCAATAGAATTATTTTTAGACAGAGTAATAAGCTTCTCTATCTGCGGCACAGCTGCCTTGGCCTTGGTTAGTGAGGTTTTAATACTCTGGTGTATAAGCAAATTTCTTGCCAGGCTATTTAATGTTGCCTTTCGCCAACTGGTAGAGCGATTTAATTGTAACCTTTTTTTTCTGTGCCTCATTTATCAGTTTTAAATTAGTTTTTCATTTTTAGGTTTTCTTTAATTTCTTGGCATCCAGCTGCATACCTAAAGTTAATCCCATGCCCGCAAGTAATTCTTTTATTTCACTTAAGGATTTTTTACCAAAGTTCTTAAAACTTAACATTTCCTCTTCTGTCTTCTTAACCAAATCTGCAATAGCTTTAATATTTGCTTCTCTTAAGCAATTTGAGCTCCTGACTGACAATTCTAGTTCAGAAATGGGTAACCTTAACTTCTCATAAAGAACAATTTCTTCTTTAGTCATTTCTGGCTCTTCTTCTGCAATATCCTCCGGTAACTGGCCAAAATTAACAAAGATATCCAAGTGCCTCTGTAATATGTTGGAAGCGTATAGTAAGGCATCTTTAGGAGTTATTGCCCCATTTGTCCATATCTCTAAAATCAATTTATCGTAATCCGTGCGCTGGCCAACGCGGGTATTCTCCACGGAATAATTTATTTTTTTAACCGGGCTAAATATTGAATCTATAGGAATTACACCTATGGTCTTTTCTTCTTTTTTATTTAGCTCTGCGGGCACATAACCCCTGCCTCGAGCAACCTCCATTTCCAGATGGAACTTGGTATCTTTGGTTAAGGTAGCAATATGTAAATCTGGATTGACTATTTCTATAGTCTCATCTGTCTCTATATCCTTTGCCTTTACCTGGCCTTTGGTATCTTTCTTTATATATATTGTCTTAGGTATTTTTGAATGCGAATTTAATATCAGGCTTTTTATATTTAAAATTATCTCCGGCACATCCTCTAATACTCCTGGTATAGTAGAAAATTCATGCTGCACGCCGCCAATCTTAACTGATGTTATGGCACTGCCTTCTATGGAAGAGAACAAAACCCTTCTTAAGGAGTTACCCAAAGTTACGCC
>Ga0315282_10014636_pt1 | contig 11652 bp, 14 predicted proteins | sample YL17G07_20_MG_FD_203693 | JGI IMG/M metagenome (GOLD analysis project Ga0315282, IMG submission 203693) | Sediment microbial communities from Yellowstone Lake, YNP, Wyoming, USA - YL17G07_20 | ecosystem: Environmental > Aquatic > Freshwater > Lake > Sediment | place: USA: Wyoming | collected...
TGAAGCCGTACGGACCAGATTTCTTGTGTGCGTGGGCTTGGTCAGCACTTGCCACGAAAACATATCTCTTCGATCTCTTCTCCGCGAGTTCGCCAATTGCACGTCCAAATTCATAGTTCTGCTTGAGCGGGATCTCTCGGGAAGGTGTAACTATAACCACCTTGGGCTTGCGGCGGTTTCGCTTCATGATGAACCAGAGGGGAACTAGAGTGCCCCAGTCCATCGGCATATCAGACGCGGCACCTTGCGACGTCCCATAATTCGCCCCTGCGACAGGCAGTTTTTTCCTCGTGGCCAAACTCAGGAGTTTTTCTGCAAACTCCTGGTCGCATTTGACCTTCAGGCTCACAGATGCTTTCCTTTTCCGTGAAGCTTGAAGTCGACCAGATGAGTTCTCAGCTGTCACTATCCCAATGCATCGTCGAAGACGGAGATTGTGCGGTGTTGCGATAACGACTGTGTCTGGCTTTGTGTTTGCGATTTCGTCTGCGAGTTTACGTAGCCCCTACCTTGTCGCTTTGAACTTTTGTAGGGTGGATTTTGAAGCGAGCTGAGGTATGGCTTCTCCGCCATGCGGTGCAATGCAAGCGTAGACTATGGGCATGAAGACTCGATGTCAGGTTAGGAATGTGAGACTAATGAATGAATGGCGGTTGGAGGCGGGCCCGCCAGGCTTGCGCGTGCACGCTTGGAGTTGAGGGGGATGGGGGGGCTGAATTTTGTGGGGACAGCTTGTTACTTTGCGGTTAACCGAACCTCTAGGCGAGTATTGACATGACGCGGACCTTGGGCTTGTGGATGGCTTTCTTGGTTATGTCCAACGAGCAACTTCCGTGAGTGTCACAGTATTCCTCACATCGCTCGGCCGTGTCAAGGTCCTTGTATCCGAAACCGCAGAGCTCGCACTGGAACACTGTCTCACCCTTCCTTTTCAGCTCGGTTACCATCTTCAAACCTCAGAAGACCGCGCCCTTGTCGTCGAGATAAGGGTATCACGCAACTCTTCGAGACCTATCCTTTTGGGAAGGCACCAGTCTGAATTTTGACTGTTTTCCGGCAAGCGCCTTAAGGCAGAGACTGAGGACTCGTTCCTCGATTTACATCGGGTTGGCTATCGGGTTTCGAGCGTCAGATCTCATTGACTGACAGCAGCGGTTACCATTGCTAGGAGCTGCTCATCTGTAAGGTTCCTGAGCGTCAACGCGCCGGATGGGCAGGATGCTACACAGGTTCCGCATCCTTCGCAAAGGGCCTCTGAGACTTCTGCAAGCTTGGTGGTCGGGTTCAGGGTGATTGCTTCATAGGGGCATAATAGGAGGCAGAGGCCGCAGCCGCTGCAAGATTCTCCGTCGACTTCTGCTACTGTTGGCTCACGCTCAAGAGTAGGACTTGAAAGAAGACCAAGTGCCTTACACGCTGCACCGCTAGCTTGCGCGACAGTGTCAGGTATATCCTTGGGGGCTTGACCTGCACCAGCCAAAAAGATACCTGCCGTTGCGCTTTCCAAGGGTCGTAGTTTCGGATGTGCCTCCGCGAAAAAGCCATTCTGATCTAGCGATGTTTTCAGAACATTCGCCAATTCGTGTGTTCCGCGGCTTGGGACCATGCCAACAGCAAGCACAACGAGATCCGCCGGGATTTGCACAGTCCTTCCGCTCAGCGTATCCATGCCTTTCACAATGAGTTTGCGGTTCTCTTCGTAGACTTTGGCGACGCGGCCACGCAGGTATAGAATCCCGCCTTCCTCTTGGCAGCGTTTCACAAATTCCTCGTATCCTTTTCCGCCTGCACGTATGTCCATGTAGAAGATGTATGCCTGCCCGTCTGGGACCTTGTGACGAAACAGCATCGCATGCCTAGCAGTGTACATGCAGCAAATCTTGGAGCAGTATGGCAGCGCCGTTTCAGGCTCTCGTTGCCCGACGCATTGAATGAATACAATTTCCTTTGGGACGCGCCCATCGGAGGGGCGTTTTATGGTGCCGGAAGTTGGTCCGGAAGCGGATAGCATTCGCTCGAATTCCAAACTGGTCATGACGTCTGGATATGCTCCATACCCGTATTCAGTGCGCTTCACTGCCTCGTCCATTTGATACCCAGTCGCAACCACGATGGCTCCAACTTCCAGCTCGTGCACTTGCGGGTGTGCATCGAGATTTATGCAGCCTGTCCCGAATTTGTCGCAGGCTTTCTTGCACTCGCCGCATGCTCGAGGTAAAAGCCCTAGGCAGCTTTTATCGTCCAAAACGTAAGCGGGCGGGACTGCTTGGGCGAATGGAATGTAAATCGCCTTTCTCCAAGTTAGCCCGCAGTCAAATTCGTTCGGTATCTCGGCGGGACATACCTTTGCGCATTCTCCGCAGAGGTTGCAATTGGTTTCGTCCACGTATGATGGTTCTTGGCGCACTTTGACCTTGAAGTTTCCAATGTAGCCCTTGACTTCTTCTACTTGTGATAGCCTGAGGATTTTGATTCTCGGGTTTCGATAGGCCTCTACCATTAATGGTCCTAGAATGCAGATGGAGCAGTCTAATGTGGGGAAGGTTTCGGAGAGTTGTGACATTCTGCCGCCAATTGAGCCTGTTTTCTCGACAAGATAGACTTGAAATCCGCTGTTAGCTATGTCTAGAGCTGAGCGGATCCCTGCGATACCTCCGCCAATAACAAGAACTCGCCTGGTCACTGGGACGCTTATCGGGTTGAGTGGTTTGTTGAGTTTCGCCTTTTCGATTATTTGACGTAGAATGACGTGAGCCTTCTGAGTTGCCTCAGTGCTGTCATCATGTACCCAACTGCACTGCTCACGTATGTTTGCGATCTCGCATTGATATCGGTTCAGGCCGGCCGTTTGTGCGACATTTCTGAAAGTGACTTCGTGCATTGCGGGTGAACATGCTGCTACGACTATTGTGTCTAGGTTGTGTTGCTTTACGCTTTCTCCGATCAGTGCTTGCCCTGGTTCGGAGCAGAGGTATTTGTGGTCGGCTGCAAAGGCGACGTCAGGATTCTTGCTGGCTCTGTCGACAACGTCCTTGATGTTGACTGTTCCTGCAATGTTCAACCCACAGTGACAGATGAACACTCCAACACGTTTCATTGTTGGATTGCGTCCTCCTCGACGGTCTTGACGTTGTCCTGAATTGTTTGGAACTGCTTGAACTCTAATCCGAGGTCTTCTGGGCTCAAGCCAAGAGCTAGACCGAGTAGTTGCGTGAAGTAGACTATCGGGAGCCTTTCAGACTCAGTGACATCTGACCTATTCTGAAGCTCCTCGAGATTGTATTTGCAGAGGGGGCAGCTGACGGCAAGCATCTTGGCGCCGTGTAATTGAGCTGACTGAGTGATGGTTTGGGAGAGAAGCGTCGCGGTCTTGGTTGAAGTTACCGATAGGTAAGATCCACAGCATTCAGTTCGCATGGGGTAGTCGATGGCGCTACATCCCAAGGTGGTCAGCAGGTCCTCTAACACGGTAGGCCTGTGGGGGTCGTCGAACTTCATCTCATCGAAGGGGCGAAGGAGAAGGCATCCATAGTAGGCGCCTACTTGCAATCCAAGTAGAGGCTTCTTCACCGAGCCCTGGATTGTGTCGAATCCCACTTTGTCTCGCAGGATTTCCAAGAAGTGTAGTACATCGATTCCGCCAGTGTATCTTTCCTCGTTGAAGGTGTTGATCTTGTCCTGAGTTGTCGAGTTACGCTTGGCTTGAAGGTTCGTTCTCTTCAGGACATTGTAGCATCCAGCGCACAGGGTCACTAGCGCATTGCCCTGTGCTTGTGCCCTTGCTAGGATTCTGTTTGGGCCGGAATGCAACATGAGATTATCTGAGACATTGGAGAACACAGCTCCGCAACACAACGCCTCGTCCATTTCCTTAAGCTCAATGCCCAGAGCGCCAGCACATGCCTTCGTGGACATGTCGAAGTCCTTTGCTGCGGTCTTGAGTGAGCATCCCGGGAAGTAAATGTAGGATTGCATTTTCCCAACTCAATACGAGCTCAGTTTCCTGAATGCACTCACCAAGCCCTGTTGAGGCATCTGAACTGGAAGTCCCTTGATCTCTACTTCGCGATCATTTGCACGGAGTCTGATGGTTCGTAGAGCTTCACAAATCCTGCTCACGTCAATGCCCCTGGGACACTGTGTTTCACATGAGAAGCAGGCTGCGCATAGCCAGTAGGAATTTGCATCAAAGACCTGTTCGATACCGAGTTGTAGCATTCGAACGACTTGATGCGGCAGGAGATCCATGTAAGATGCTAAGGGGCAGGTGGCCGAGCACTTTCCGCACTGGTAGCAGAGTCCAATATTCTGCCCGCTTATCGCTTGGACCCTGCGCAACAGAGGGTTTGCTATCGCCTCTGCTGAGAGCGGATAGGCCACCTGTTTCACTCCCATCCTTTGACTGCGAAGGCTTCGACTTCGATCTTTGCTTCTTCACTTCGGTAGTCCGGAAGCAGGACCGGGCTGCGTCGATCGGGTGTTATCCCAGCTTTTTTCAGTTCTTTGTGAAACCGAGCTACGTGGTTGAGGGTAGGTTTCCCACCGGAGGCAGCTCTAGACTTCTGCGCTGCGTCTTTTCCGGCGCGTCTTCCGAACACTAGAATGTCCAGCAGTGAGTTGCCCATCAAGCGGTTTCTTCCATGTATGCCGCCCGCTGCCTCGCCAGCTACATACAGGTTCGGCACGTTGGTTCGTCCAGACTCGTCTATCAGAACGCCTCCGTTTTGGTAGTGCTGGCTTGGATAGACTAGAACGGGATCGTTGATTATGCCGATGCCGAATCTCTTGAATTGTCGGACCATTGCTGGTGCGAGTCGTAGTGTTCGACCTGTTCCTTTCAGAATGTCGATGAGAGGTGTGTCAAGCCAGACACCCACTAGTCCACCGGGCGTCTCGACCCCTTTCTTACGTTCCTTGCATTCCTTGATTATCGCAGACGCCACAGCATCTCTTGTTTCGAGTTCGTTTACGAACCGTTCGCCATCAACGTTTACTAGCTGTGCTCCTAGGCTTCGCATCTTCTCGGTTATGAGCTGTCCCGAAATTAGCTCTGGAAACGCAACTCCAGTGGGATGGTATTGGATCGTATCTACGAACGCTAGTTTACAGCCGACTCGATACGCGAGCGCAAGCCCGTCCGCGGTAGCACCGTAGTGGTTTGTTGTCGGAAACTCCTGTGGGTGAAGTCTTCCGCAGCCTCCAGTCGCTATGATCGTCTTCTTCGTCTGCACAACGATGAATTCGTTTGTTTCCATGTTCAGAAGAACTGCACCAACACAACTACCCTCGACGTCGGTGAGCAGTTCAACGGCTGGAGAGAATTCGATGACCTGAATGTCTCGGTTGAGGACCTCGTCACGCAGCGTTCGCATGATCTCTGCTCCGGTGTAGTCTCGGGCAGCGTGCATACGCCTCCTACTGGTCCCTCCCCCATGCATGGTCACGAAGGTCCCATCAGTTTCCTTGTCGAACATCATTCCAAGTTCTTCGAGCCATTCAATTACTGAGGGGGCATCGAGGACTAGTGCTTGAACGAGACTTGGGATGTTTGTGTACCCACCACCCCCCATGATGTCGAGATAGTGAGTCGCAGGCGAATCATTGGCCTTATCTGCGGCCTGTATGCCGCCTTGCGCCATCATGGTATTCGAATCGCCAAATCTCAATTTCGTGCAAAGGACTACGCTGGCGTCTTCCTGTCGGGCGGCGAGGGCTGCAGCAGCTCCAGCCCCGCCTCCTCCAATCACCAAAACATCAGTGTGAATGCGGATTTCTGTCAGATCAGCTTTCTCGGGGTTCATGCGGCTGTAGGCTTCGACAACATTGCAGAGTTCATTCACGATCATTTCCCCTTTGTTCGCGCCTACCACAAGTTTGCGTGCGGTCCCAGGCTTGTAGTCTGGATGATATTTCGCAAGAAGCTCCTTCTTCTCCTCCGGTTTCAATTTCGGAAAAGATTGCTTCACGCGCAGGGGCCTGGTGGCTGTGACTTTTTCGATTGAGCGGCGCATTTCGTCGCTGTAGGTTATCACTGTGCGCCATTGTTTCAACTGAGCTTGGGCCATCTAGGCTGCCTCCAGTTCGATTTCTCTGGCGTTGTACAATTTCGCCAGTTCTTGGGTGCTCATGTTGGCGAGTTTCGCTAGTTCCTCATCGTAACGACCGCTCTTGATCTCCGCCAATCTTTCTTGCAGATGTTTCGACCTAGGTGCTAGGCGTGTTCCGTATAATCGTCTTGCAAGGATTGCAACGTAGTACTGTACGATCTCAGCGGGGCATCTGGTTGCGCAGAGTCCACACATAATGCAGTCGAATGAAAGATCAGCTGCGATAGCGATGTCGCCCCTCATGGCCGCGGCCATCACGTCAATCACAGGCAAATCTTGTGGGCACGCTCGGCTGCAGGAGTTGCATTGCAGGCAACGCATGATCTCGGGATAGTAGCGGATGAGTGACTGGAGGTTTGGTTGTAGTTCTTTGATGTTGTATTGTGGTTTTGTTGCGGGGTGGAAGGGGAGCATTGAGAAGACCATTCCGTCTTTGACAGGCGTCTGACAGGCGAGGCCGGTGCGGAGTCGAAAGTCGCCTTGAATTCTGTAGACAGTGGCACATGCTCCGCAGAATCCGCTGCGGCATCCGCAGCCTCGAAGTAGTCGATATCCAAGCTGCTCCATGGCTGTCAGTATTGTGAGGTTTTGTGGCACTTGGTACTCTTTGCCAAAGACGTAGATGGTTACATTCGAATTCTTAGAGCTCATTCACATCTCCTTCACATCGTGAGATCCCAATTACGTATGATGACTCTGACACTATGCTGTCACCGTCTGTTGCTGGAGTTGCTTGCGTGCGAACGAGTATCCGCTTCTGAAGGCCTCTAGATTCAGTTTCTCCGTGCCTCGCGGCGTGTATTTCGCGATGGCCTTCTCCACCGCAGCCACATCCACCATTTCTGTGAGCGCAACAATCGCGCCCACCATGACCATGTTGGCAACTATTCTTTTGCCGAGCTGCTCAGCGATGCGAGAGGCTGGGATGCGGAATATTCTCGAAGACTTGTATGACGGATCTTCTATGACCATATCAGGATCGATGACAACGGGGGCCTCTCCATTCAGGTCGGCCACGTTCTTCAGGTAGGCTTCTTGCGACATGATCGTGATTAGGCTGGGTTTCCTGACCTTCGGGTAGTCGATCGGCTCATCCGAGACGATGACTTCGGTCTTGGAAGCGCCGCCTCTAGACTCTGGACCGTATGACTGAGCGAGAGTCACATTCTTCCCGGCAAATATCGACGCAGCCCTTCCAATAATCACCCCAGCCATTACGATTCCCTGGCCTCCCATGCCCGCGATCCTGATCTCAGAGCGTGACATTGCTCAGCTTCCCCTCCTTGTCAAGTCGGACCTGAATGCTCTGTGCCTTGCCCCACAGCAAATCAGTATACTCGGGTTTCTCGACGTCCACAAATTCCCCCACGACAATCTTGTCGGGCTCAATCACTGCGTCTTTCGGATCCATGCTGGATTCGACGATGCTTGCGTCTCTTAGCCACTTCATGTTCTGGATTGGGTCAGGGATCTTGTTTCTTCGCCCGTATTCTTCAGGGCAAGCGGTGATGATTTCGACGAAACTGAATCCTTTCTTGTTGATGGCCTTCTTTATCGACTCCCTGATACGCCTGACATGGATAGCTGTCCAGCGTGCCACATAGATTGCTCCACAAGCCGCGGCGAACTGCACGAGATTGAGTGGATGCTCGATGTTGCCGTAGAGCGTCGTTGTCGTGTACGCGCCGGATGGGGTGGTTGGACCCGACTGTCCGCCGGTCATGCCGTAATTGAAGTTGTTGGAGCAAATCACTGCAATGTCGACGTTTCTTCTCGCAGCATGTATGAAGTGGTTTCCTCCGATAGCGAACAGATCGCCATCTCCGCTCATCACTACTGGCTTCAGGTTTGGATTTGCAGCCTTCAATCCAACAGCCAGAGCTAATGCGCGGCCATGTGTGGTGTGAAATGAATCAGTGTTAGTATATCCCGAGATTCTCCCTATGCAGCCAATCCCTGATACAACGACGATCTTGTTGACGTCATAGCTCATCTCGTCGAGGGCTCTCAGGAATTCTCCAAGTATAACCCCGTTTCCGCAGCCGTTGCACCAGATGTGGGGAACCATTCCACTCCTCGTCGCATCTTCGAGTGGATGTTGAATTGCTGACATTATCATTCACCCTCTCGCATTATCCGCCTGCCTCGGCAAGAATCTCCTCGGGTGTGTGAAGTGCATCACCAAGTCTCGGCAACGACTTGACTTTCCGACGGCCAGCATTTCTCTCGACCTCGCGGACCAGCTGCCCGTAGTTCATCTCTGGCACTAGGACTCTGTCAACTTGTTCGGCCACTTCTTCGACGATATCGTCTGGAAACGGCCAGATCGATATCAGTCTCAGAAGGCCGATCTTGATTCCCTTTGCTCTTCCTTCAGCTACGGCAGATAGAGCGGATCTGGCTACGCTACCATAAGCCACGACGCACACATCGGCATCATCTAAAGAGACTCGCTGAACTCTGCTTATCTTGTCAACATTATTGCGAATCTTGTCGCAGAGTCTCTTCACCAGACTTGCATGATGTTCCGCGCTATCAGTCTGCGGATGACCGGTCTCATCATGTGTCAGTCCAGTTGCGTAGAACCTGTAGCCCTCGCCGAAGGTCGCCATTTCTGGCACAAGGGTGTCATCCGCTCGAAAAGGCTGATACTCCTTGGGCGGAGAGGTTGGACGCTTCCTGTTGACTAAGTGAATATCCTCCGGCTTGGGGATTGTCAGCCGTTCCATTAGATGGCCGATGATCTCGTCCGACATCACGAAGACCGGGCATCTGTAGGTCTCAGAAAGGTTGAAGGCCTCAAGCGTGAGGTCGAACATCTCTTGAACTGATGACGGTGCAAGTGCGATTATTTCATAGTCTCCGTGCGATCCCCACTTCGCCTGCATAACGTCCTGTTGACCTGTCTTGGTCGGCTGCCCTGTGCTCGGTCCCGCCCGCATCACGTCAACTACTACGCATGGGGTCTCAGTCATGGCGGCGAGGCCAATGTTCTCCTGCATAAGACTGAAGCCAGGACCTGAGGTTGCGGTCATCGATTTGACGCCAGCATAAGATGCTCCTATAATCGCGGCCATTGAGGCGATTTCGTCTTCCATCTGAAGGAAGACTCCGCCGACTTCAGGTAGTCTTCTGGACATGTGTTCCGCGATTTCTGTGGCCGGAGTAATCGGATAACCTCCGAAAAATCTGCAACCTGCGGCCAGCGCGCCTTCGGCGCAAGCTATGTCGCCGAGAGTGAAGTACGTGCCTGTTAGGATGTCTCTCCTCAGGGTGCTCCCCTCTTATCGACGAGGAAAATTGCGAAGTCTGGGCAGAGCTCCTCACATACTCCGCATCCTACACAGAGTGTGGCGTCTTTCACTCGCGGAGGTCGAACTCCTTTCGAGTTCAGTTTCTTGTCCTGTTCAAGGACCTTCTTGGGGCAGAACTCTATGCAGTACGAGCATCCTTTGCATCTGTCTCTAACAATCACAATGTCGACGTCTCTGAGCTTGAGCATCTGTGGGGGTGAAAGTGGACGTCTCGTTGACTTTACCAGGCGATTGCTTACGCTGAGAAGGGGGCCTTCTCGGTGCAGCGGTCGGGCTGGGACAACGCTCAATGGGCACAGACCTGTGTCTTGTACGTGCCATTTTGGATTGCATCATAGATAATGACATAGTCACGGAAATACATACTATCTATATTGGCAAATCAGAATAAGTTCCGTAGAGCTTTGAGAGGTCTGAAACGTGAAATGTGGTACACTTCGGCCCGATTGTAACACAATAATGCTGCTGATTTGTACGCTCTTGGGACAGACAAGCGCGGTCAATCGAAGCGTGGTGAGTTCCCATTCACAGGGCCTGTGAGGCAGATTCCTAAACCTAGGTTGGGTGGGTCCCACCCTTGGTGGGGCCACGTCCGGTTTATCGAAACGTGCTGAGGACTTGCTTGAGTTCCAGTTTCTGCAGGGAAGTGACTCTGACGCGTTCTGCGAGTGTTGGGCGATTCTGTTTGTAGATGATGCCTATCGGAATCTTGTCCTGCCGTCCGATCAAACCGAGCGCCGCGTCATAGTCGGCAGGGTCATGCTCTGGCCCTATCTCAACGGTCTTAGCGGGATATTCCTTCCAAGTGTCATGGAAAGTTGGACACGGATTGAGCACATGTATCAACGCGAAGCCTCTGTGTCGGATTTCTTCAGCGATGAGATGTGCTAGGTGGTTCGGTTTGCCAGGAAATCCTCTCGCCAAAAATGAGACTCCGTACGCTAGTGCCAGTCTGCTGATGTCAATTGGATCCTCTTGGTTTCCTTCAGGTGTAACTTTCGTCTTGTACCCGAGCGGGGGTCGTAGGAGAGGGTTGTCCTTTCGTCTGTCCATAGATTCCGTTGTCGAGGACTATGTAGGCGATGTCTGGGTTTCTTCTCGCCGTGTGAGGAACATGCCCGCCCCCAATTGCGAAGGCGTCACCGTCACCCGCAATGCCTACGACGCAGAGTTCTGGGTTGGCGATGTGAATTCCCTGTGCAATTGGGAGAACCCTTCCATGAAGCGTGTGAATACCATAGGTCTTGAAATTGTGTGGAAAGCGTCCGTTGCATCCAATTCCTGAAACCATCACGATCTGCTCGTTTCTTAGACCGAGTTCTTGGAACGCCATCCCAACTGATCTGAGTACACCGTAATCTCCGCATCCGGGGCACCAGTTAGGATTGTAATCGTTCCGGTACTCACCTACAAGATTCGATTGCATTTCCTAAGCCACCTCCTCGATCTTACGCAATATTTCATCCGGCGTGAATGGAAGCCCCTCGGTTTTCGCGAGAGAGATAGCATCAATTCCCAAGCGTGCTCGTAGTAGGTTGGCGAACTGCGAAGTGTAGTTCAACTCTGGAACTAGCACCTTCTTGGCTTCTTTGAGAAACTTGGAGAGCTGAGCTTCAGGAAGTGGATTGAGGAGCTCTTCTCCGCGTGATCCTAGCTTGTTGCGGACTACTCCTTCTCTCTTGAAATCTGAGCTTTCCAGAACCTTCTGTGAGGTTATGTTTCTCGTGTCAGCCTGAGCTTGAATACGCACAACATCTCTTGAGAGAAACAAGTAGTCCACCATAATCTTGGCAGCTTCAGTGCAGTAGCCCTTCCCCCTCTCACTTGGGATCAAAACAAAACCTATTTCCAACAATTTCTCCGCGGTAGGGAAATGACCTACAAAACCAATCTTGCTTCCATCTTTCTTCTCCATAATGAAGAACTTATTCTCTGAATTAGGATCATCACACCTCTTCTCGATCTCTGTTCTGCGATCCTGCCGTAGAGGTACATATTCACCAGCAACCTCAAGATTGTTCCACCATTCTGCAAACAGTGGCAGGTCCTCTTTCTCCACCACTCTCAAATTCACATTCTTACCTTCAAGCAAATCCCAACACCATACACTATGCCTTCTGTGTGCGTCTGTTCTTAATGGTGATGCAATGCTTAGACTGCTTGGCGCAGGTCGTTTTAGTATATTTGAAGGAGTCAGGGATGATCCAGTCGCAGTTCGTTATTGGCGACTG
>Ga0315282_10014637_pt1 | contig 11652 bp, 7 predicted proteins | sample YL17G07_20_MG_FD_203693 | JGI IMG/M metagenome (GOLD analysis project Ga0315282, IMG submission 203693) | Sediment microbial communities from Yellowstone Lake, YNP, Wyoming, USA - YL17G07_20 | ecosystem: Environmental > Aquatic > Freshwater > Lake > Sediment | place: USA: Wyoming | collected...
CGATCCGAGGGTGATGTAGACATCTTCGATGGGCGAGTAGAGGATCTTCGCCTTCGTCCAACGCATGTCCTCCGCGTGGTAGTCCTCTTTCACCACCTCTGCCGTCGTCAAGGGCTTGCCACCCTTGAACACGTCGAAGTTCGCGGCGTGTACATCGCGATTCGGTTCCTGGAATTGGCGGAAGCCGAGGTACCGAAACGCATATTCCTTGAACACGCGCGTTTCGCCGCGACGGAGCGTCAGGTCGGTCTCCTCTTGGTAGGTCCACGACGCGGTGACGCCGATGGCGATCAGGACGACGCCGAGGTGGATGATGTATCCGCCGTAGCGCCGGTTCTGCCGCCGGACGAGTCCCGTCAACGCAACGGGAACCGATTCCTTCGAGCCGGACATCCGGACCTTTGTTCCCCGGTAGAACTCCTGCACGATGGTCGCCAGGACGAACGCACAGAGGCCGATGAAGCCGATGGCGTAGCCGTTTCTCATGCCGAGCGCGACGAGGCCGACCATGATGAGGACGCCGAACGCCACCGGGTAGGCGACGTTCCGCTTCAGGTTCGCGCCGTCGGCCTTCCGCCACGCGATGACCGGCCCCACACCTGTCAGGACGAGGAGAGCGGCCCACATCGGCCAGAGGATCGAGTTGTACCACATCGGACCAACGGTCACCTGCACGCCCCGGAAGACCTCGCTCAGCACCGGGAAGATCGTCCCGAACAGGATGACGAACGCGGCGCCAACGAAGGCGACGTTGTTGAAGAGGAATGCCGCTTCACGGGAGATGAGCGACTCGATGCGATGTTCCGACTTCAGGAAGTCAAGCCGGATGATCAGGACGTAGAGCGCGGCCATGACGCTCGTCACCATGAAGAGGATGAACGTGAAGTTGAACGCCTCGTTCCGGGCGAACGCGTGGACGGAGGAGATGACGCCGCTTCGCGTGAGGTAGGTGCCGAAGATGGTCATGCCGAACGCGGTGATGATGAGCACCATGTTCCAGACCTTGAGCATCCCGCGCTTTTCCTGAATCATGACCGAATGGAGGAACGCCGTCGCGAGGAGCCACGGCATGAACGCCGCGTTCTCCACCGGGTCCCATGCCCAGTAGCCGCCCCAGCCGAGCGTGACGTATGCCCACCACGCGCCGAGGATGTTGCCGACGGAGAGGAACAGCCACGCGACGATCGTCCAGCGCCGAGTCAGGATGAGCCACTGGTTGTCCACCTGCTTTGATAACAGCGCGCCCATGGCAAACGAGAACGGGATCGCCATACCCACATAGCCGAAGTAGAGGTTCGGCGGGTGGAACATCATGCCGGGGTTCTGAAGCTGCGGATTGAGGCCGAGTCCTTCAGCCGGGACGAACGGCAGCCTCCAGAACGGGTTGCACGTCGGGTGCAGGCCACCACCCGATATGCCGAGCACCGCCTGCATGAGGCTGTAGAACGGGTCGCGCACCATCTGCGGCGTCATGCTCGGATCGACCTGGAAGAGGAAGATGATGAGGGTCAGGAAGAACGACCCGATCATCATGAGCACCCCGACGGCATACGGGATGACCGGCGTGTCGGTAATCCGATGCCGCCAGACCATGAGCGCACTATAGGCCGAGAGAATCCACACCCACAGGAGGAGGGAACCCGCGTTCCCAGCCCAGAATGCCGGGATGGCGTAGGACATCGGCAGCGCGGAGCTCGTGTACCGGGCGACGTATTCGACGTTCAGGTCGCGCACGGCGAGGAGATACATGAGCGCAAGCGAGGCGACCGTGAGCAGGATGAAGAGCGACCAGACGCCTCGGTAGGCCGACCGGATCAGCTCCGGCGAGTTCCGGCGAGCGCCCATGAACGCCGCGAAGATCGTATACCAGCAGACGAGGAACGCAACGAGTAGAGAGAGGTGACCGATGTCCGACATGTATGCCTCGTGGTATCCATCCCGCAGACCGTCATTCCGAACGCAGTGAGGATTCACGCAATGTGCACCTTCCTCGCGGTAGTATCGGGCGTAAGGGCAGGCCCCGTACCCGCTCAGGCATCGCTTTGCGTCCTCAAACGGCCTCGAAGTGGACCCTGGGCAACCACAGGGGGTCGCCTCTACGGGTCACGAGTTGGGTTCCAGTCTGTATGTGATAGTTGTTCGGTGGTCGCTGAGATGCGAGGTGCCTCAGGCAGGAGCGCGGCGAGCTACATCCGGTCTCCCGCCGCTCCCCGAGGGATTCCAGCCGGATGCGCGGGGGCCGACTCGTACTTCGACGGACACTTCACGAGTAGCTGCTTCGCCTGGATGACTCCTTCCCGCGTGTAGACACCCTCGACGACGAGCTCCGCGCCTTCCCTGAAGGCATCCGGTACGCTCGTGCCGACGTAGTGCACGGGCACGCGCGCGTTGAGCGAGTCGCCCAGGACGAAGTCGAGGGCCGGGAGGCTGTGCTCAGCCGAGATGGGGATCTGCCGGACCGAACCTGGAACCACCTTCCCGTTCACCCGGACCGCGCCGTTCACGTAGTCCTGTGCCTTCGCAAGGAACTCCGAAGTCGTGTGGTAGTAGTGCGTCGTGTATCCAGTTCGCTTCGTGCTCGTCACGACGAGCAGGATGATCGCGCCGATAACGAGGGTCAGGCTGATGACGATCTTGACGTTTCGCGCTCCCATGGAGCAAACCCTCAGAAACCACGGCCCCGACAACTACGAGAATATACGAATCCCAACGGCGGCGATGTCCGATTATCTGCACTGTCTGGTCAGTCACCGCCCGGCTGCGCCCAACATCCCTGCCCGCGGATCACTTCCCCACCGGCTCCAGCCGCCGCCACTCCCAACGATGTGAAGCATCCGGCTCGTCTTCACCGCGGACGAGGTCCTTCGCTCACGAGCACTCCGTGCACGCTGGTCGGAACGACATCAAGAGGAGCCGTCATGCCGAGCGGCGAACTCGCCGGGGCGAGTTCGTTTCCGAGTTCGCTCTGCGAACTCGCCGGAGCATCTGGTTGTCCCACGAACGAGCGTTCCGGAGGCACTCTCAGAACAGCCGTTCGAGGTCAATGATCGTCACCATGATCATGAGGCCGACGAGGAAGACGATCCCGACGTGCTGCATGATCCCCTGCTGCCGCGCGCTGGGCCGCTTCCCGGTGAGTCCCTCGAACCCGAGGATGGCCAGATGTCCCCCGTCGAGCACGAGCAGCGGCAGCAGGTTGATGAAGCCGAGGTTCGCGCTCAACGTGGCCACCAGGACGAGGTAGGTAGCCAATCCCCTCTGCGCCGCGACTTCCGTCATGTGGAGGATGCCGACCGGTCCCGCGAGATATTTCGGCGAGAGCACGCCGGATATGACCCGTTCGATGAACCTGACGATCTTGACGGTCACGATCCAGGTCTGCCTGATTCCCGTCTGGAGCGCGGAGAACGGCGGGAGCCGAACGCCATCCTCCGGCTGTTCGGCGGCGATCTCCATCGACGGGGTCACCTCGATGAATCTGCGTCGGCCCTCCCGTTCGACCTCAAGGGTTACCGGACGGTCCGGACTCCGCCGGACAAGCGCGCTCATGGCGGTCCAGGAATCAACCGCCTCACCATCGACCGAGAGGATGCGGTCGCCGAGGCGCACACCCGCCTCACCGGCGGGTTCGAGGGGAATGAGCGTGCCGACCACCGCGTCGGTTTCCCATGTGACGCCGAATTCGTACAGGTCGCTCAGATCATGCTTGACCGCCACCGTGAGGGTCCGGCCGGAAGGGCTCGCGAGTTCGATGGTGACCTGCTCGGCATCCTTAAGCTCCTTGGCGAGTGCCTCCCACGTGGTGAGGAGCTGGCCGTTCACAGACACCCACTTCGCGCCCGGCTTGACGCCGAGGCTATCGGCACGAGAGCCAGCTTCCACGGTTTTCACGCGCATCTCCGGGGCGGGACCGATGCCGATGCGTCCGACAATCCCGTAGTGCATGTTGAGCCACGTGAACATGACCACGGCGAGGATGAAGTTCATGAACGGTCCGGCGAAGATGACGGCGGCACGCTTGGAGACGGGCTTCGAGGTGAATTCCCACGGCTGGCCCGTGATTTCCGCCTCTCCGAGGTCCTCCTGCCCGGCCATCTTCACGTAGCCGCCGAACGGTATCCACCGGATCGCGTATTCGGTCTCGCCGCCCTCGAACGCCTCATCCGGAACGCCCCACCGCCATGCAAACGAGCGGAACTGCCAACCGCCGCGCTCGGCCTTCCTCACGGCGAACACGGGTCGTCCGAAGAAGATGGAGAAACTCTCCACTCGGATGCCCGCCCATTTGGCCACGACGAAGTGGCCGAATTCGTGGACGAGCACGAGCGTGCTCAACGCGACGATGAATGCGAGGATGCCCTGTGGTGTCACGACGATCCTCTCACGCCCACGAGCCTGCCCGAACAGTCGGCTGACGCTACCTCGTCGATGAGTGCCGCGGCGGCGACGTGCGCCCACTGCTCAGCGTCGAGCGATTGCTCGAGCGTCGGGGACTGAGCCACCGTGTGGCGGGACATCGTCTCCTCGACGAGGGTCGGGATGCCGGTGAACGGCAGTCGTCCGTCGAGGAACGCTTGGACCGCCACTTCGTCAGCACCGCTCAAGACGGCGGGCATCGTCCCGCCGATCTGAGCCGCCTGCCGTGCAAGTGCCAATGCCGGGAAGCGCGTAGTGTCCGGACGCTCGAACGTGAGTGAACCGATTTGCGCGAGATCGAGCGGCTTCACGTCCGACGGCAGGCGCTCCGGGTATGTCAGCCCGTACTGGATCGGCAGCGTCATGTCGGGCACGCCGAGCTGTGCCATGAGCGAGCCATCGACGTACTCGACGAGGGAATGGATGATCGATTGGTGATGGACGAGCACTTCGATCTTCTCGAGCGGCACGTCGAAGAGCCAGTGCACTTCGAGGATTTCAAAGCCCTTGTTCATGAGAGACGCCGAATCGACGGTGACTTTTCGTCCCATCACCCATGTTGGGTGCGAGAGCGCGCGCTCCGGGGTGACATCCCGCAGCTCTTCCGCCGACAGGCCCCGGAAGGCTCCGCCTGAGGCGGTCAGCAGCACGCGCCGGACTGCCTTGCTTCCCCCCGCCTCGAGGCACTGCCAGATCGCACTGATCTCGCTATCAATCGGGAGAAGCCGGGAGCCGTGCTCCTTTGCCTCCCGCGAGACGATCTCCCCGGCGACGACGATGACTTCCTTGTTCGCGAGGGCGACGTCCCTCCCGGCTCTGATCGCCGCAACGGTCGGCTTCACCCCGACGCCACCGGTGAGTGCGCTCACGACGATGTCGGCTTCCGCCCACGTGGCGACCGTTTCCAGTCCTTCCGGGCCGACAAGGATGGGGGGGATAGCGTCACGGAGCGTGCGCCTGAGCGCCTGGGCCGATTCCTCGGAGGCGACGGAAACCACCTTCGGGCGGAACCTGAGGATCTGCTCGCGGAGGACCTGCCATCGGCTTCCCGCCGCAAGCGCCACCACCTCAAAACGTTCCGGCTGCCGCGCCGCGACCTCAAGACACGTGCGTCCGATCGATCCCGTTGAGCCGAGAACTGCAAGCCGCTTCTTCATGTATCTAAAGACCTTCCCGCGGTGTTCAGGTTCCGACCGGGATATCGGCCATTTACCCTCCCGCTGGGAACTCCGCGAGTCCGACGGGACCAGCGACGATGCCGCTACTCCTCTTCGCCAATGAGGTTCGTCTGCTTGGTATTGTCGGGTGCGACGTGCTTCGGAGCCTGCTTGAAGGTCTTGTTCACGTGCCGGTGCGGCGGGTAGTCAATCCGTTTTCCGACGAGGAGTTCTTCAACCGTGAACAGTTGGATGCGCGGATGCTGGCCCCACGGGGATTCGTAGAACCCTGCGCTGGCGGCCTCCGCGCGCATCGGCCCGGTTGGCTCCAGAAAGCTGATGAGGACGCCGATCTGCGCATTCTCCCGCTCGATGACCCCACGCAGGTCCCGCACGTGCGCGACGTTCGTATGCCCGGCCTTGACGCTCAGGATGATCTGCTTCGTCTTCGTTGAGTGTGCTGCATCGTCGTGGAAGTAAATCCTGCCGTCAATGCCCTTGTCCGCGCCCTTCTTCTGGTCCACGGGACGCGCCCCGACAAGCCCGAGCGCCCACCACTGGAACTGATACGGGTCCGACCCTGCCAACGCCTCCGCGCCCGCAACGTCCGTCGGCTCACCGACGACCAGGTACTTCACGCTCTCCCCGAACGTATCCTGCAAACGGCTCTTGATGAGGCTGATCGCAAGGTGGGTCACGTCAATCCCGAGCCAGTGCCGGTTCAGCTTTTGGGCGACGGCGATGGTCGTTCCGCACCCGCAGAAGGGGTCGAGCACCACGTCGCCCTCGTTGCTCGACGCCTTGATGATCCGCTCCAACAATGCCTCCGGCTTCTGAGTCGGATAGCCCAAGCGTTCGGCGGCGACAGGGTTGATCGCGTTAACGTCGACCCATGTATCGTCCACCTGAACCGTCCCGCTGCTTTCACTCAGGTACTGCTTGTACGACCATCGCGCTCCGTCGTCTCTGGGAGGAATCAGTCTCCCTTCGGCTTTGAGCCGCTCGAAGGTCTTCTGGGAGTATGTCTTCAGCAGAGTCTTCCGGTACGGGCCCCGTCCGTCCTTGTCGTCCCACTTGAAGCGAGAGAGATACTCGTCGGAATACGGTTTCGTCGGCCCGTTCCATGTCCAGATTGCCCCGTGAGTATAAAAGAGAATCGTGTCATGGGAACGAGGGTACTGCAAAGCGCGAGCTTTGCTGCTACCCGAGAACGGGGTCCGTTTCCAGTTTATCTCGTTCCTGGAGTTCTCCGCCCCGAACACGGCATCCATGAGCATTTTCAAGTAGTGGCTGGCCGTCGGGTCGCAGTGCAGGTAGATGCTTCCCGTCGGCTTCAAGACGCGGCGGAGTTCGACAAGGCGCGGGGCCATCATGGTGAGGTAGGCGAGCATGTCGTTGTTGCCGAGGAACGTCTGAAATGCCTGCAACGCCTGCGAGACACGGCCGCCCCGCTCCACAACGTCTTGGTACGTCCGCGCGGCGACCTCATCCCACTCCCACGTATCCTCGAACGCCTTGATCTGCGCGGCGGACTGGGAGCCGTTCTTCTCGGCAAAGAGGACGTTGTACGTCGCGTTCGAGTTGAACGGCGGGTCGAGGTAGACCAGGTCCACCGACTCGTGGGCGACGTGCTCTCTGAGGACCGGTAGGTTGTCGCCGTAGTAGAGGATGTTGTCTGTCATTGCCTTTGTCTCCGCTATGCCCTCATCCCACGAATTCTGACGAGTTCGTAGCCCTGCAGAACGCTGAACCGTGCGCGCAGCTACGACCTTCACCAGAGCGGCCGTAGGTGAATCCATCCCCAGAGCACGGGCAGGCTGAAGAGAAAGCTATCGAACCGGTCGAGCACGCCGCCATGACCGGGCAGGATGTTCGAAGAGTCCTTCTTCTGCGCGTCGCGCTTCACGAGCGATTCCGCCAGGTCGCCGATCTGGCCGATGATGCCGATCACGGCCCCGAGGCCGAGCAGCTCACCGAAAAGGAGCGTTTGCGGGCGAAACAGAAACCACGCAACCACCGCGCCGAGAACTGCGCCGACGAAACCGAAGACCGCACCTTCCCATGATTTCTTCGGGCTGATGGTCGGCGCGAGTCGGTGCCTACCCCACGCGGAACCGCCGAAATAGGCGAGCGTATCGCCGAGCCAGACCATGCAGAGCGCCGCCGCGACCAGCTTCCCGCCGTCCGCAGCGATCACCGAGCCGCGCCCGTCGCTGATCGGTTTCATGAGGCCGAAGAACCCGACGTACAGAGTCCCGGTGATCGTCGCCCCGATGGAGCGAACCGCTCCGACCTCCTTCCATGGCCCGGCTTGAGCGAGGATGAACGCGAGGAACAGGACGAATATGGCCGCTGCCATCCAGCCCGCCGCGCCGCCGAAGATGCTTGCGCCAAGGAGGAGGAGAGGCCCGATGATGGTGAGGGCATACAGCGCCTTCATCCGCCTCAAACCGCACAGGTCCGCCCATTCCCACGCCCCGAGGACCGAGAGCACCCCCGCAAGCGCGAGCACTCTCCATCCACCGGAAAGCACGAGGAACAGGATGAGCGGAATCCCGACGAGGGCAACACCCACTCGCAGAGACAGATTCCGCGCGTCGAACGTCACCGCGTGGCCCCCTGTTTCGAGTCCACGAACAACTGGTCTCCCGTCTTGCCGAACCGACGCTGGCGCTGCTGGTAGTTCGCAATCGCTTCGTAGAGATGCGGTCGGCGGAAGTCCGGCCAGAAGACGTTTGTGACCCAGATCTCCGTGTAGGCGATCTGCCAGAGGAGGAAATTGCTGATGCGCATCTCCCCGCTCGTGCGGATGAGGAGATCGGGGTCCGGGAGATCCGGATTGTAGAGGTGATGTCCGATCACCTCATCGCTGATTTCCTCCGGCGAGCGACCTTCCCGGAGGATTCGTTGCACGGCGTCCACGAGTTCGGCTCGACCGGAGTAGTTGATCGCCAGATTGAGGATGAGGCCGGTGTTGCCCGCAGTCGTCTCGGTTGCCTGTTGCAGGGCCTTTTGCGCCTGTGCAGGAAGCTCAGCGGTCCGTCCGGAGGTGCGCAACCGGACGTTGTTGCGGTTGAGCTCGTCCGTCTCTTTGAGAAGGGTGCGGCGCAGCAATCGCATGAGCGCGACCACTTCCTGGCGAGGACGGCTCCAGTTCTCGGTCGAGAAGACGTAAAGCGTCAGGACTTCGATGCCGAGTTCTCCGCACGCCCGCACGATGTCCCGAACGGACTCGACCCCGTGGCGATGGCCGGCGATCCTGTTGTAGCCGTTCTGCCTGGCCCATCGGCCATTTCCGTCCATGATGATGGCGATATGGCGGGGAAGGTCCCCCCGCGCTTTCAACGCCGCCTGTTGTTCAGCGTCGGTCACTCGTGCGCCTCGTTGCTGGTAGCTGGTCGCGGTCAGGTGCCCCGGAGCCAATCATGCGGTTGCCGGAGCGGAGAATACTTCGAAATATGCCACCTTTCCCTCCGTCGTCAAAGAACCTGAGTCGGTCTCCGCTCAGCGGTGGGTGGCGCCTCGCCCCGTGAAGGTTCGATGCCCCGCATGAGGACCATCTCTGCGACGATGCAGCCAAGAGCGGCCAGGAGGAACACAAGCGAAAGCTCCGTCCCACGCCGCGCGTCCGCCACTTTGACCGACGGATTTCCGTCAAGGTACCTGACCCCACTCAGTCCGGCTCTCCTCTGAAACTCCCTCCGGTCGAGCGGGCGCAGCTCCGATTCGGCGGGACGGAGGTTCACGGCGAACATGTCGACGAGGTTCTTATCGCTGCGGATCTTCCATATCCCCACCGGCGTGAGCACTCCGAGGTCCACGACGGTCGTGCGCGTGTCCGACGAGGGCAGAAGCGCGCGCCGAATGCCGTCGGGCGACTCCAGTTCCAGACGCGACCCGGTGTGCTCGATTGACCGCCTTCCGCCGAGGCCCGCTGCGTACTCGTGGGCGAGTGAGACGGGTCGTGCGACATGGTTCACGATGCGGTGCATGAGCGGCACGACGATACCCCGGTACGCAAGGTCGCCCCAAGAGGGGTTCAACCCCGCCGTGAGCACGGCGCCGCGCCCGGCGCTGCCCTCGCCGAGGATGATCCACGGGTCCCCCGTGGTGAACGAGAGCAGCGTGTTCTGGCTCGACGACCGTGTGAGGATATAATCGACGAACTGGGGTTGGCTCGACGGCCCCGGCACGAGAAGACCGGCGAGAAGTAGGTTAGAATTCTTCCGTCGGTCGATCGTGAAGTACGCGACGCTATCCCCGCCCGTCGCGCTTCGTAGTCCGGTGAACTGATCGCTGCTGACGAGCGGCATGATGCGGCGGTTGATGTCCCGCAGATCGCTGTCCGGACCGAGGATCACTACAAGCCCGGCGCCCCGCCGGAGCGCGTCCCGCAGCCACCCGAGGGCACGGTCGTCAAGGCGCATCTGTTCGTTGAGGAGGGTCACATCAGCCCATTCGGCGTGCTGCTGCGTGAATGCTTCAGGTGCCACCTCGACGGGGTCGTACGGCGCGTTTCGATCGGCACTCGTGAAGATCGAGACCAGTGCCCGCCTCGCCGGGGTGTCCTGACCCACGATCAAGAGCCGCGTTCGCGATGGCACCGAAAGGGCGAACCATCGGACGTTATCCGGCAGGAGCGGGTCCTCGGACAGTTCGACTCGCCCCGATACCCATCCGCTCACGTCGAGCGTGGTGGAGAAACTGACGATCAAACGCTGTCCGGCGGAGAGGGTCACAGCCCTTTGCTGCACGCGCCGGTCGTTCAGCCAGAGGGCGACCGAGGCGTCCTGCACGTCGGCCTCTCCGGTGTTCCTAATCACCGCGTGAATCTCAAACGGCCCGCCCGCACGGATCAGTTCGCTCCCGACCGCAAGCGAATCCACAGCCAGGTTCATGGTCCGGCCATCCTCGGGGACCAGTAGGTACGGAACGAGACGGGATGGCCACCTGACTTCACGGAGTTCCTCCCACGGCGGACCGGCAAGGTCGGTGACGATGAACAGTTCCCGGTTGGCCGCCCCCGTCCTTCCGAGCAGGTCCGCCGCATACCGGAGCGCCGCCGTGCCGTCACCCGACCAGCTTGCCACCTCAGTGAGGTTCTCCATGGTTTCCGCGTCGAAGGGAAGCACGAGGTCGGGCCGCGAGGTCCTCAGCAGCACCGCCCAGTCATTCGGTCCGACGAGGGGGAGAAGGTCGGTGAGTTGCCTGCGCGCCCAGTCGAGTCGCCGCCCCGCTACGGATTCGTACGCCATGCTCGGACCGTCGTCAAGCACGACGACCATCGCGCTTGCGCCGTGCTCGCCAAATCCGCCGAACGTCGCCTTCATCGCCGGACGGGCGAATCCCAGCACGAGCAAGAGGATGGCAAGCGTCCGCAGGGCGAGCAGAAGCCAATTGCGAAGCTGCAAGCGACGGAACTGCTGGCGACGAAGCTCCGCGAGGAACACCATCGCGCTGAAGCGGACCTCGCGCGGTCGGCGTCGCCCCAACAGGTGGATGACGAGCGGCAGCAGCGTTGCCGCAAGTCCGAGGAGAACGAACGGGTTGAGGAACGTCATAGCTTTCGTGCACTGTCAACACTGTGTTAACGGGTCTTCCGGCACACAAGAAAGGCTTCCGCCACACCACCAGAGCCTACTGGCGGAAGCATTCCTGCCCGCCCAATCCCTTATCGCCACCTTGACGATCCGCTAGTGCTTACTTGCGCAGTTCGGTGCTGTTTTGAAGCCCGTCGTCGTGGCCGTCGGCATTTCCGAGAAAACATCACACGAGCGTCATTCCGAACGGCGAACTCACCAGGGGTGAGTTCGTGAACGAGTTCGCTATGCGAACTCGCTGGGGAATCGCTAACATACTGAGAATGAAAGAGATTCTTCGCTTCGCTCAGAATGACCTCCTCTGTTTTCCGACATGATCCACGATACGTATAGCCATTTCTGCAAGTAGACACTAGTGCCTACTTTCGTAAATGACTATATGTATTGACAAGGGAGACGGGTTGGACGTGTCGCTTGGTCCATTCGAAGGGTGCGGCGGCTTGGTTGTATGCTTCGATGAACGCATCGATGGCCGCTCG
>Ga0315282_10014638_pt1 | contig 11652 bp, 10 predicted proteins | sample YL17G07_20_MG_FD_203693 | JGI IMG/M metagenome (GOLD analysis project Ga0315282, IMG submission 203693) | Sediment microbial communities from Yellowstone Lake, YNP, Wyoming, USA - YL17G07_20 | ecosystem: Environmental > Aquatic > Freshwater > Lake > Sediment | place: USA: Wyoming | collected...
GCATTTTGCATCCTCCGCAGGTTAGACGCCCGGACACCCACGCGTCGGCACGCGCCGACCCAAGCCACACGCCGTGAAAATGCAAACAGCCCGCTTATTCCGGTGGGACAATCTCTCCGGGGCGACCGCCACCGCACTTTGGACACCGTCGCTCGTGTGCGTCGTCGCTGTTGCACCCGTACGTGTGCCCGCATTCTTGGCATCGCATCACCCAGATCAATGCATAGGCATGCGTTGGGCTTCGCGCGTGTGTCTTCCGGATTACTTCTTGGCCATTGGGGTTCACATCGCCAACATCCATCATTCCCCCTCTCGCAGCCCATCCTCTTTGAAAACCATTCTTCCGTCTGCACACGCCACCCGCGGTGTCGTCCTGAATGCCTATGGCCCGATTACGAACGAGGCGAATGAACCCCCAGTTACAACCCGCACAGTCAGTTTCTCCCCTATCACAGCCTCCTCAATCGTCACGTTGCCACTCTTCTTCTTGAGCGCCAATTTCAGTTTCAGAAGTGGCTCCATGAATTCTAGTGGTGCCTCTCCAGAAGTAAGCCACATGATGACACCATTCAACTGTATTGGCCCAGACACATCGGCACCGCTGATGTGTTTGATGTTCACTCCCTCCTTCGTGAATATGAAGTCGTTATGCGGCTGGCCATTGACGTCGAGCCAACCTCCCTTAAAGAGGCATACAATCTCCACCGTGGTGCTTCTCGGCCACTTGAATCCGGGCATTTCGGCGATACCTATCGATAACGACCCGCGTCTACTCTTGGAATTGGGTTTGTCATCCTTCATAGTAAATGACAACTCCCCGTCTTTATGTGCTCGAAGTATGGTGGTGGTCTTTGTCGGTATGGGCCACCACACAGCGCTACCGGCGTCGAATTCACCCTCCACTCCCCCTATGCGCGCCAGCAGGTTCGCCATCCTTCCGTCACTGTCCGTCCACGAACCTGCAACGCTGATCCGATAGAATTTGCCGCCTGTGACGGTGAAACCAGACTTGGTGATAGAGTCGGACGCATTTGCCACGAATTCCACGGGCCTAAACGGTAGTGTTGACGTCTCTGGACTCGTCATCAGAATGCTCTTGCCCTTATTCGGCCTCGCCTTGATCTCGACGCTGTTCGTTGGCATCCCTCCCGCCGACTTCACGCCGCCCTCAACGGCCTCCACTTGCTGGCGGACGTCCATGAACCCATCTTTTGCCAAGCCAAGATCGTGCCGTCCAAGCGGCAGTTCAACGGTGCATGGCGTCTCCACCTTCCCGGTTCCCGAACCCTTGGCCGGTTTGCCATCAACGAAGACAGTCCAGCCGTCCTCGAAAATGATGTCCACGGGAACGGTGAGTGGCTCCATCTTCACGACATCGGGCTTGGCGATGGCCTTGCCATCCACTTCCACGGCCAGGGTTGCGGTCTTGTGCGCCTTGAGCGTCAGCTCAAGCGACTGTCGGCCAACGGGTAGTTGAACAAGGGCAGGCGTGACCTTACCTGTGTCCAGTTTGCCGCCGTCAGGGGTGATGAACACGATGGCCGCGCCCACGGGTTCGGATTTGACAAAGACCTTGCCGTCCGTGGGTGTGGGTTTGTACGCTTCGAGTTTGACCTTTTCGCCGACCTTCTGCATGGCCGCGAGGCTCTGCTGAATCGCCTTGCGGCCTTCTGGTGTTTCGGGGAACCTGTCGCCGACCTCGAAATAGCGGATCGCAGCCAGCAGCGGGTCGTCCGTATGGCCCTTCGCGAACGCCTCGGCTTTGTCGAGCATGGCCTTGGCCTCGGAAGCCGGAATGGCCTTGGCGACCGTCTCGATTCGTTGCGACACCTGCGCGTCGGTCTTGACGGTCTGCGTGTCCGCCAGCGTGAACTTCTTCTTGGCCCAATACAGGCAGGAGTTGACTTCAGAGGTCTTCGCTTCATCGCCAGCCGCCTCATAGAGCGCTGCTGCCCGCGCGAGCAGCTTTGTTGCCGGCACAAGCGCCGCGTGATCGCTCTGCGCGTCCCGTAGTTTTGCGATGCCCTGTTTGTAGACGGCTTCCGCCTCTTCGGCGGAGAGCAACGATGAGAGGACGAGAGATACGACCGCAAGCCATTTCATTATCCGGCTCCTTGGCATCGAATCGCTGCGTGCGGCTGGCGTGGTGTACGGCGGATATGAAGGACGATGGAGCGGCGAAATAAACGGAGCGCCGAACCAAGCCGCCGCTCGTAGAGACCCCGACCAAGGGGCGACGTAGAACAGCAAACTTGGCCGACGCCCCTTGCGGGGCGCGGCCCAAGTCGCTGCTTCTACATCTCAAGAGCCTTTCAGCTCAGGTTGGTCGTTTCTACGAAAGCAGTTCCCTGATGCTCGCGCATCTTCAAGTTGTCACAACACAGACTTCGCTTCTGTTCCTCCCCAACACACGAAACATGGTTCAACTACGTTGACAGAACTGTACCCCGCGGGCGAAGCATGTCAATGGAGAGGGAGGCAGAAATGAACTGGCCCCGAAATTCGGAGCCGCGCGCGTCAGCAAGCGGCAGTGTCCGCTCCCTTACGGTCGCGGCTCGGGCACGACGCACGGGCAGCCAACAGCAAACAGAGGCTGCCCGTGGCACAATCATGGTTGCGTGATCCTTTCCAGCATGCGCCGATAGTGTTCGTAGGCGCGGTAGGGCACGGACGACCGCACGCGGCCGTCCGCCAGCGGAATGAAGCCGCCCTGGGCCAGCAGCGGCGGCACCTTCGTCTCGATCTCGCGCTCGATGGCCGCGTTGTCCACCAGCAGCGCGTCCAGGTCAATCCCGCCGATCAGGCTCAAGCGTGCGCCGAAGCGCCGGCGCAGCGCGCTGTAGTCCATCGCCTCGGTCTCGGTCTCCATCGCCCAAAGGCAATTGAAGCCGGCGTCCAGCACTTGCGGCAGGAGAATCGCGGCGTTGGCGTAGGTCATGAAGACAATCGTCTCGACGTTGTGACGGCGCAGCACGTCGAGGATGGGCTTGTAGCTATCCAACACCACTTCCTGATACATGCGCGGCGACACCAGCGGCCCGCGGCTGCCGCCGATGGGTTCGGAGAATGATGCGAAGTCAACCTCCACGTCCTGCAGCACCTTCTCCGCCAGCGCGGCGGAGAGCTGCGAGTATGCGTCCATCACCTCGCGCGCCAGCGCGGGTTTGTCGGCCAGCACGTACAGCACCGGTTCGAGGCTCGCCCACTCGTGCACGCCGAATGCGAGGAACAGGCCGCTGTGGAGCGGCAGTTCGAGGATGTGGTCGCGCCCGCGCCACTGCGCCACGCGTTGCGGCCAGTCGGCGGGGAAGCGCGCGGGGTCGTTCGGGTCGAGGCGCCTGCGCAGCTCGGCCGGGTCCTCCCAGACGGGGCGGTCGAGTTTGGGCCGCACGCCGAGGTCCAGTTCGACGCGCTCGCGGCGGTCGTAGTGGAACAGCGCAGCAAGATCGGCGTCCGCAGGCAGGCCTTGCGCGTGCCAGTTCTTCAGCACGTCGTCGCGCAGACCCTCGTCCAGCCACGGCACGCGGTCAGGCTGGCCGCGCGCGAGAGTCTCGCGGAAACGTTGTCGTGGGGTCATGGCGCTTACGGCAGAGCCGGCTCGTGGGAGTGCTCGTCGCCCTTCTCTGCGCCTTTCTCGGGTGGTTCGGGCCTGGCGGCATCGGGCGCCGCAAGCGCTTCGTAATCCGGCGGCAGCGGTTTGGTCACCAGCGGCGCGCGCTTGCCATGCAGGCAGTCCAGCACGACGTCGCGCGTCCACTTGTAGTCGCGGCCTTCCGTGCCAACGTGCCAGATGCGCATCCAGCCGTTGCTGGCTTCGGTGAGGCAGAAGAGCCGCTGGCCGCTGTTGTCGTGATACGGCGTGGCCTGCAGCAGGAACGCGCTGACCGGCGTCTTGTTCCGGTCTTCGAGGCGGAAGAACCAGAGCCGGCCGTGCTTCTTCGGCTCGAAGAACTCGTAGCCGATCAAGTGCATGCTCCCGATGGGAATGTAGTCGCGCGTGAGGCCTTCGTAGCGTTTGAGCACGACGCTGCCGTCTTTCTGCTGGCGCAGCCGTTCGAGCTTTTTGCGGTACAGCTCGACTTTCTCGTTGTTCGCGAGCCGTTCGTAGCACTGGATGAGTTTGCGGATGACGAACCAGTCCCCTGGCCCGTATTTGTGGAGCACTTCGAAGTGGTCGGCCGATTTCTGGTACTGGCCCGAATCGTAGGCGGCCATGGCGGCGTTCAGGCGTGTAGAGACGAATTCGGGGTGGCGCGCCAGGATGGTCTCGTAACGGACCAGCGCTTCGTGGTAGCGGCCGGCGTTGTCGAGCTGGCGGGCTTCCTCGAAAATCGCCTGCATGGCGGCGCGTTCGCGCGGGTCCAGGCCGCGGCCTTCATCGCACGCGGGCGCCACGAACAGCGCGAGGGCGAGAAGGCCCGCGCGCGCGAAGGCGCCGCGGAGTCCGGACGGCGTGAGGCGTGTTGCGCAACGCTGCACAGACGTGCTCCTCACAACATGACCGCGGGACAATCGCACCATTGCGGATATTAGCACTCCGGATTCGCCGTTGCAAACGTCGCAATTCGTGAAAAGCCGCATGGGGATTTTCATTTTTTTGCGCGCCTGTGACGAGTAGTGGTTGCAAGGATCGCGATGAAAATGTAGTATCAAGGAGTAGCCGGCGAGCAGTCGTCCACACCGAGGCGCCGGCTCTTTTTGGAAATCATGGCTTTGAGGTTCACTCCAGCAGGTGCGCCGTGACGCAGGCCGCAGCGAAGGGTCACAAGGATAGCAGTCTCCAAAGTCTGGTGGAGGAATTGACCGGAGAGAAGCTGTCCGCATGCTACCAGTGCGGGAAGTGCTCCGCGGGCTGTCCGGCGGCGTACGCCATGGACCGCCTGCCGCACCAGATCATCCGCCTCATCCAGCTCAACCAGCGTGATAAGGTCCTGAACAGCCACGCCATCTGGCTCTGCGCATCATGCCAGACCTGCACGACGCGTTGCCCGAAGGACGTGGACCTCGCGCGCATTATGGACGCGCTGCGCGAACTGGCGCTGCAGGAGGGCCGCACCGCGCAGGAGAGCGACGCGGTTGTGTTCCAGCAGGTGTTCCTGAACTGGGTGCGGCGCACGGGCCGCCAGTTCGAGGGCGGGCTGGTCGGCGAGTACAAGCTGCGCACGGGCCACTTCTTCCAGGACCTCGGCGCCGCGCCGAAGATGATGGGCAAGCTGAAGATGATCCCGCGCGGCATTAAGGGCAGGCAGGCTGTGCAGAGGATTTTCAGGAAATGCGAGGGGCCGAAGAACGCATGAGCACGCGCATCGCGTATTTCCCGGGCTGCTCGCTGGAAGGCACGGCGCAGGAGTACAACCTGTCGCTGCAGGCTATCGCGCCGAAGCTGGGCCTGGAGCTTGAGGAACTCGAGGACTGGAACTGCTGCGGCTCGACCGCCGCGCACACGCTCAACCACAAACTCGCCGTCTCGCTCCCCGCGCGCATCCTGGCGCTGGCCGAACGCGGCGGCTACAGCAGCCTGGTCGCGCCTTGCGCGGCCTGTTCGCACCGCCTGCTCGCCACGCGCATGGCGCTGGCCAACAACGCGGGACTGCGCAAGGAAGTGCAGGACATCATTGAGATGCCCTACAAAGGCACGGTTGAGGTGAAGAACATCCTGCAGGTGCTGATGGAACTGGGCCCGGACAAGATCGCGGCGGCCTGCTCGCGCAAGATGACGGGCCTCAGGATCGCCTCGTATTACGGTTGCCTGCTCGTGCGCCCGCCGAAGGTCGTGCAGTTCGACGACCCCGAAGCGCCGCAGTCCATGGATACGATCATCAAGGCGCTGGGCGGGACGCCCGTGGAGTGGGGCTTCAAGACCGAGTGTTGCGGCGGCGGGTTCTCGATGAGCCGCACCGACATGGTCTGCAAGATGACGCGGGACATTCTGGACAACGCCGCCTTCGAAGGCGCGGAAGCGTTCGCTGTGGCGTGCCCGATGTGCCAGTCGAACCTGGACCTGCGGCAGCTCAACGTGAACCAGAGGTACGGCACGGCCTTCAAGCTGCCGGCGCTCTACATCACGCAGTGGATCGGGCTGTGCATGGGTCTTCCGGCCCGGGACCTCGGGCTGGGGGGCAATTACGTTGACACCGGCGACGCGGTGGCGAAGGCTTTCGCGGTGCCGCCGGAGAAGAAGCCGCCCGCGCTCTCGGCGGCGGGCGCGGCAGTGAAGGCGTAGCTGCAGCGCGGGCAGCTTGCCTGCGGCAGTTGCAGCGTGAGAGGAAGGCAAGGAGCACACAGCGGATGGCACGGATCGGGGTCTTCATCTGCCACTGTGGCGAGAACATCGGCCGCACGGTTGACTGTGCGGCGGTGGCCGCGGCGGCGGCGAAGTTCCCCGGCGTGGTGCACGCGGCGGACTACCGCTACATGTGCTCGGACCCCGGGCAGAACCTGATCCGCCAGGCCATCAAGGAAAAGAAGCTGACCGGCGTGGTCGTGGCCGCGTGTTCGCCGCGCATGCATGAGCCGACCTTCCGGCGCGCCACGGCCGAATCCGGCGTCAATCCGTTCCTGTGCGAGATGGCCAACATTCGCGAGCACTGTTCGTGGGTGCATGAAGACCGTCCCGAGGCGACGCGCAAGGCCATTGATCTCGTGCGGGTCATTGTCGAGAAGGTGAAGCGCAATCTGCCGCTGCTGCCGGTGAAGGTGCCGATCACGCGGCGCGCGTTGGTCATCGGCGGCGGCATCGCGGGCATCCAGGCCGCGCTCGATATCGCCAACGGCGGGCACGAGGTGATTCTGGTCGAGAAAGACCCGTCTGTCGGCGGCCACATGGCGCAGCTTTCGGAGACCTTCCCGACGCTGGATTGTTCGCAGTGCATCCTGACGCCGCGCATGGTCGAGGTGGCGCAGCATCCGCGCATCAAGCTGTACGCATACTCTGAAGTGGACTCCGTCAAAGGCTTCATCGGCAACTTCGAGGTGAGCATCCGGCGCAAGGCCACGTCGGTGAACAACACGCTCTGCACCGGCTGCGGCGCCTGTCAGCAGGCGTGCCCGGCGAAGAAAATCCCCAGCGAGTTCAACCGCGGCCTGGGCACGCGCACCGCGATCTACTCGCCCTTCCCGCAGGCCATCCCGAACAAGCCCGTGATAGATCAGGCGAACTGCGCGCGCTACAAGGACGCGGCGAAGAGAGGTATTCCGCCGGCCGAGTCCAAGGTCTGCGGACTGTGCCAGAAGAAGTGCCCCATCCAGCCCAAGCCGGCCGTGGACTTCACGCTCTGCAAGGACACGTTCGTCACGGAGAAGGTCGGCGCGATCGTCGTTGCGACCGGTTTCGACGTGCTGCCGCCGAAGGAGTTCGGCGAGTACGGCTACGGCAAGTACGCGGACATGATTGACAGCCTGCAGTTCGAGCGGCTGGCGAGCGCATCGGGGCCGACGCAGGGCGCGATGAAGCGGCCGTCGGACGGCAAGGAGCCGAAGGAGATCGTCTTCATCCAGTGCGTGGGCTCGCGCGACAACGCCCGCGGCTGCCCGTACTGCTCGAAGATCTGCTGCATGTACACGGCCAAGCACACCATGCTGTACCGCCACAAGGTCCACGACGGCAAGGCCACCGTCTTCTACATGGACGTGCGCGCGGCCGGCAAGAACTACGATGAGTTCTGGCGGCGCGCCGTGGAAGAAGACGGCGCGCAGTACCTGCGCGGGCGAGTGTCGAAGGTTTACAAGCGCGGCGACAAACTTGTCGTCAAGGGCGTGGACACGCTCAGCGGCGAACTGGTGGAGATTCGCGCCGACATGGTAGTGCTCGCCACCGCCGCCGTTGCGCAGCCGGGCGCGGAACAGCTCGCGCAGCGCCTGAACATCGCCTACGACATGTACAAGTACTATTCCGAGGCGCACCCGAAGCTGCGGCCCGTGGAAACCAACACGGCCGGCGTGTTCCTGGCGGGCGCGTGCCAGGCGCCCAAGGACATCCCCGATGCGGTCGCTCAAGCCAGCGCCGCGGCAAGCAAGGTGCAGGGGCTTTTCTCGTCGCAGGAACTGGAGCGCGATCCGACCATTGCGCACGTCAACGAGGCGTTGTGCGCGGCGTGCTGGTACTGCGTGGACGTGTGCCCGTACAGCGCGATCGAGAAGAAGGAGATCAAGGACAAGAAGGGCAATCTCATCCGCATGGTCGCCTCCGTCAACGAAGGCGTGTGCCAGGGCTGCGGCCTGTGCGCCGCGACATGCCGCTCCAAGAGCGTGGAGTTGGACGGCTTCAAGGACGAGCAGGTGTACGCGGAGATTGTGGCGCTGTAGGAGTGGTTGAAAGGGGTCAGGTTATGCCGTCACTGAAGCCTATGCCACCGCCACCAACCCGGCTGCGCGCGACGGGCGAGGAGCTATTGCGTCACCGTGAATGGGGCACATGCGAGCTGATCAACGGGGAGGTGGTCATGCTTTCGCCAGCGGGCGCTGGTCACGGCGATGCGGCGATGTTCGTGGCCACGTCTATCGCGAACTTCGTTGCACGGCATCGCCTGGGCAAGGTGTACGCGTCGGAAACCGGCTTTTATCTGCGGCGGAACCCCGACACGGTCCGCGCGCCGGACTGCATGTTCGTGGCGGCCGAACGCCTGCCGGCCGAACTTGTTCGTGGTTACCTGCCCTTCGCGCCCGACTTGGCGGTGGAGGTGGTTGACCCTGACGACCCTGCGCTCGCCACGGTCGAGAAGGCCCAGTCCTTTGTTGATGCAGGCGTGAAGCTGGTGTGGGTAGTAGACTACCTGGCGCAACGCGGCTTGGTGTACGAGCAGGGGAAACCGCCGCAGCTTCTGGCGGCGGACGGAGTGCTTGACGGCCGGCACGTCTTGCCTGGGTTTAAGCTGCCGCTGAGGAAAGTCTGGCAAGCCGTTGGGACTCCGGTGGAGTCGGTGCGCGGTGTGCGGCGTGGCGTCAGCCGCAGCAAGCGTTGAGGACGTACATGGACCAGGAACCGCAGTCGGAGCAGACATCGGGGACGGGCGTCTGGCAGCCCAAGGTGATCGCCTTCGTCTGCAACTGGTGCACGTACGCCGGCGCGGATCTGGCGGGCACGAGCCGTTTGAAGTACGACGCCAACATCCGCGTCATCCGGCTGCCGTGCACGGGGCGCATTGACCCGCTGTTCGTGATCAAGGCGTTTGAGCGCGGCGCGGACGGCGTGCTCGTGTCGGGCTGCCACCCGGGCGACTGCCACTACAACACCGGCAACTACCACGCGCGCCGGCGCTGGACGCTGTTCCGGGAACTGCTGGAGTTCGTGGGCGTTGACCTGCGGCGGGTGCAGTTCGCCTGGGTGTCCGCGGCGGAAGGCGCGAAGTGGGCCGAGGTCGTCAACGCGATGGTGCAGCACGTGCGCGAGTTGGGGCCGTTCGACGGCTACCACATCATGCTGGCACACTCGGGACAGACAGAGTGGCTGAAGACGATGGCCGCGAAGGGCGGCAACGGCTCGGGCGTCCCCGGCACGCTGCCGGTCAGCCCGCGCGAAGCTAAAGAAGAAGGCGGAGTGACGGATGGCAGACGCTGTTGAGGAACTGCGTGCGTTAGCTCGCGACTTGCTGTCGAAGGGCGCCGTGCAGGTGTTCGTCGGCTACGGCGCGGGTTCGGTGGCGAACCGCACGATCCCGCTGATCATCACCTCCGCCGACCGCGCCGGCGAGCTCGTCTGGAACAAGCACTGCCTGAACAACCTCGCTGTGTACCTGACGCGGCAGGAAGTGCTGAAGCGCGGCAAGGTTGCCGTGGTGCTGAAGGGCTGCGACGCGCGCGCCGTGACCGGACTGCTGCAGGAAACGCAGATTCCGCGCGAGCGCGTGGTGCTCGTCGGCATGGCCTGCGACGGCATGGGCGAGCCGCTCCTGGAGATGTGCAGGCACTGCGACGTCCACACGCCGGCCGCTCCCGGCGGCGACGCTCACCGCCTGGCCTGCGACCACGTCATCGGCACGGCCACCGCGGCCAACGCCGCGCCCGACGACGAGGCGGCATTCGCGGACGTGGCGAAGATCGAGGCCATGTCGCCCGCCCAACGCTGGGCGTTCTGGCAGGAGCAGTTCAGCCGCTGCGTGCGGTGCTACGCGTGCCGGCAGGTCTGCCCGCTGTGTTACTGCAAGCGCTGTGCGGTGGAGAAGAACGAGCCGCAGTGGATTGCGTCGAGCGCGCACGAGGCGGGGAACTTCGCCTGGCACATGATCCGCGCCATGCACCTGGCCGGACGGTGCGTGGCGTGCGGCGCGTGCGAACGCGCCTGCCCGCAGCACATCCCGCTGACGCTGTTGAGCAAGAAGATGGCGAAGTCGGTGGCGGCGCACTTCAAGTACCGTGCCGGCACGGACCCGACGGCGGCGCCGGCGGTGAAGACGTTTGACAGTTCGGACGACAACAGCTTTTTCAGGTAGAAACGTGGCGACGATCATCTCGGAAGAGAGTCTGAAGCAGCTTGCCGGCGGGTTACTCAAAGCCGGCTGCCGTGTCATTGCGCCCGTGCGGCAGCAGGACATGGTGGTCTACAAGGCCATCAAGGACCCGCAGGAGATGGCGGCGGACACGGAGTACGTCCTGCCGCAATCGTCGTTCAAGGAGTTCCTCTTCCCGCGGTGCGAGTGCATTCTGCGATACCGCATCGGCGAGGACAAGAAGCCGGTGTACGAATCGCCGAACCTGGATGCCGAGCCGCCGCAGGCGGTCATCGGCTGCAGGCCCTGCGACGCCGCCAGCCTGCCGATCCTCGACAAGATTTTCGGCTGGGATTACCAGGACCAGTTCTACTTCAAGCGGCGCGAGAAGCTGACCGTCGTCTCGATCGCCTGCAGCCGCGCCGCGGAACGCTGCTTCTGCACCTCCGTCGGCTGCGCGCCGGATTCGGCGACGGGCAGCGACGTGTTGCTGAAGAAGTGCGGCAACGGGAAGTACCTCGCCGAGGCGTTGACCGACAAGGGCAAACAGCTCGTGGAGAAGTTCGCGAGCCTCTTCGAGAAGGCAGACGCCGCGCCGGCGGCCGAAGTGGCGCAGGTGAAGGCGGCCTTCGACGCGGAGAAGATCAAGCCATGGCTGGACGCGCATTTCGAGGACCCGATGTGGCTGGAGATCGCGGCGCGCTGCATGGGCTGCGGCACGTGCGCGTTCGGGTGTCCGACGTGCCACTGCTTCGACATTGTGGACGAAGGCGACCTGAAGGGCGGCTGCCGCCTGAGGAACTGGGACACCTGCGGCTCGGCCCTCTTCACCAAGCACGGCTCCGGGCACAACCCGCGCAGCAGCCAGGAGCAGCGCTACCGCCAGCGGGTGATGCACAAATACAAGTACTACGTCGAGAAGTTCGGGCTGCGCGCCTGCACCGGCTGCGGACGGTGCTGCGTGCGCTGCCCCGTTAACCTGGATCTCTGCGCAGTGCTGCAGACGATTGCGAGCAGGCAGGCATGAGCATGACGGCAACGATGAGCAATGTCTACGCGCCGTACCTGATGACGGTGGATGAGATCGTCGAGGAGGCGCCCGGCATCCGCACGCTGAAGCTGAGCTTCCAGGACGAGGAGGCGCGCAAGAGCTTCGACTTCAAGGCCGGCCAGTTCGGGCTGTACTCCGTCTTCGGCGCGGGCGAGTGCGTCTTCTGCATCGCGTCGG
>Ga0315282_10014639_pt1 | contig 11652 bp, 7 predicted proteins | sample YL17G07_20_MG_FD_203693 | JGI IMG/M metagenome (GOLD analysis project Ga0315282, IMG submission 203693) | Sediment microbial communities from Yellowstone Lake, YNP, Wyoming, USA - YL17G07_20 | ecosystem: Environmental > Aquatic > Freshwater > Lake > Sediment | place: USA: Wyoming | collected...
GATAATTCACAATTACAGCTCATTGAGATTTACCGTGAAAGGTCCCCGGATTTAGGGATGTGAGCGTGCTTAAACACGCTCACATCCCTAAATCCGGGAGTTCACCACGGGGATTCCCAAAGAACCAAAATTACACGAGAATCCCGGAATTCATATCAGAATTATAATAATAAATCAAAAATCTATGCTTCGAGGTTGCTATGCAAACACGATTGATTTTGGATACAGATATTGGCACCGACGTCGATGATATCCTGGCGCTGGGGCTGATCTTGGGTTCGCCCGAGCTCAAGCTGGAGGGAGTGACTTGCGTTTACGGGGACGTGCGCCTGCGCGCCCGCATGGCGCTCAAGATGTTGAATCTGCGCGGGGTGAGCGGCGTGCCAGTGCTGGCCGGCGCTGCCCGGCCGCTGCTGGGGCAGAAACCGGTCTATTGGGGTGGGCATGAGGGTAAGGGACTGCTCGAACCGGAAGACGACGCCCTGCAGCCGGCCCCCGAACACGCCCCGGACTTTATCGTGCGCATGGTGATGGACAACCCGGGCCAGATCCACCTGGTAGGCATTGGCCCGCTGACCAACATCGCCCAGGCCTTTCTGCTCGAACCGCTGCTGGCGCAGAACCTGGCCCACCTGACCCTGATGGGCGGGGTGGTGCGCAACATTGACCGGCTTGACCTGCCGTACTGCGAGCACAATATCCGCAGCGACCCGGAAGCGGCGCAGATTGTGTTCAACGCTGGCGCCCCGCTGACCGTTGTCCCGCTGGATGTCACCACGCTGGTGCGCATCTGGCCGGCCGGGGTCGAACGGATCAAGCAGGCCGGCACCCCTTACCACCGGGCCTTGGCCGGGCAGGTAGAACTGTACCCACCCTATAATGAACACGGTTTTACTTTTACCCACGACCCTCTGGCCGTGTCGACGCTGATCCAGCCCGACCTGGTGAAGCTGCGCGACCTGCACGTGGATGTTGAGACCGGCGGCAGCTTCACCTCCGGCGCCACCCTGGTGCGCGCCCCAACGACAGACGCTCCGGTTACCGCCCAGGTTGCCCTGGAAGTGGACACGCCGCGCTTCGAGGAGTTCCTGGTGGCGCGCCTGGCGAACTGAGCTCAGTCTTCCAGCAAGCGGTACTCCAGGATTCGTTGTGCGGGGTGAAAGCCAGTGCGGGCATAAAAAGGGACTGCCCGGCTGGACGGCCACAGGATGAGGAACTCCAGGCCGCGCTCAAGGGCCCAGGCCTGAAGACGCCCCATTAACTTCGCCCCAATCCCCTGGTCGCGGTGTTCCGGGCGGGTATACACGTTGGTGACGTAGCCGAATCCACGCTCGAGATGATATAAATCGGGCAGCTTCGGGACGACCTGCACAAAAGCCTGAGCGATGATCTGCCCGCCGTCTTCAGCAATCCAGAAAGCCCATCGCCCGCTGGCCAGACTTTGGCGTAGAATGTCCAGACAGCCAGGCAGGAATTCGGCTTCAGGCATGGCGTCTGCAGGCAGTTCGTGTTCGCTGCGGAAGGCCCAGCGCATCTGCGCCAGGGCAGGGAGATCGGCTTCGCCAGCCAGGCGATAGATCATCTTGGTCCTCCAATATCAGGGGTACTTACACTTAAATCTGTTATTTGCGTGCCCCTCCACCTGCTGCGAGGCTTCTTAGCCGAAGCAATCTAGCCCCGGCGGTGTGGAGTGTACCCTATTCTTCGGATGGTGAAAAGGGGATAGCCAAGCAATCATCCTCCTTTCTGGGTAGGGTTGGTTTGGCATGGGTGGCTCCGGAAAATAGATCAAGGCAGGGGTGCGGAAGGCGAGGGACTGGTGGAGACAGCAATGGGTTTAGACGTAAGATGAGAAATTTCGGATAACCTTTTACATAAATTTCAGGAATGTGTTAATATTGACCTGGTAGCCTGCGGGATATAGAAATACGCCGGCTGCAAACACCCCATGCGAAAATACAAACATAACCGGCCAACGATTGGGATTCTCTCCTATCAGGCTTATTCCAGAACCTTAGACAGCTTCCTGGATAATGTGTTCCGGGGCATCCTGGCGGCTGCCCACGACCGGGAATGCAACCTGATCCTGTCGTGCGGCGTAGGCCCTCCCTATGACATTAACCTCGGCAGAATCGCCTGGCCGCTGGTTATGCCGGACGCCGATTTCGTGCCGGTTGGACCGTGGAACACGGATGGTCTGGTGGCGGTTCCCCCGCTGATGTCGGAAACTGCCATCCAATATATGGAAGACCTGTTGAAAAGCGGCTTTCCGGTCATGTTTGCCGGGGACCGCATGAAAAGCCCGGCGGTCATCGCCGATAATGAGGGTGGCGTCCGCCAGGCGGTAGATCACCTGATCGAACATGGACACCGCCGGATTGCCTTCATCTCCGGCAGGACGGACGAAGACAGCTACCTGCGCCTGGCCGGTTACAAAGCCAGCCTGCAGGCGCATGGGGTGGAGGTCAACCCCGATCTGATCGAGCCGGGCTTCCACACCTATGATGGAGGTCACCAGGCGGTAGAAAATCTGCTCAAGCGCCGGGCCAGGTTCAGCGCCTTGCTGGCAAGTAATGACATCACCGCCGGCGGCGCCATGGATGCCTTGCGCGAGGCTGGTCTGCTGGTGCCTAAAGACGTGGCGGTGATCGGCTTCGACGACCGTGTCGAGGCTAAAGCGCAGATCCCGTCGATTACCACGGTGCATTTTCCTATGTTCGAGGTTGGCTACCAGGCGGTCGAAGAACTCCTGAAGATCATCGATGGGAAAAAAGAAGATGTATTTGTACGCATCCCAATTCACCTGGTGATCCGGGGGTCCTGTGGGTGTGTATCCAACCAGGCCATCAGCCGCGGGGAGATAAACAGTGTAGCCCTGCCAACCTCTGGCCAAAAGCCGGGTAAGCAAAAGGTTTTTTCAACGCTGGCCCAATCTCTATTTGGCGCCGTGCACGGCGAAACACAGCACTTGAGCAAGGGGGAAGTCGAGTATCTATGCCAGAGCTTGTTGGAAGCTTTAAAGACCAGCCTGCAGCAAAGCGACCCTTCCACTTTCCACCTATCCCTGCGGCAGATCCTTGAGCGGGTGGCCTCGCAAGGGGAGGATCTGTACACCTGGCAGAAAGCGGTCACCATCCTGCGCGATTGCATACCCGCTCTTCTCAAGGAGACGCCCACCGGTCTACCGGCCGGGCAGATTGAAGACTTGTTCCAGCAAGCGCGGATGATGATTGGCGAAATCGTCCAGGGTCAATCTGCGCGCCAGCTAATCCACCAGGTCGAAGCCGCCGACCAGGTCGGACAAATGGCCGCGCTGTTTTTCGCCGCTGAGGACGAAGACGAAATCTTTACAATCCTAGCCCGCATGCTGCCTTTGATTGGCATCCAACATGTGACCGCCGGCCTGTATGAGGCAGAAGGGGATGATTGCGTGGCATGGACACGTCTGGTGACCCTCCATGCCCTGCCGGAACAACTGCGGCGTTTCCCAACTCGCCAGTTCCCTCCCCCCGGCATTTATTCTCAAGACAGGCCGTTCAACCTGGCGATCTTGCCCTTCAAAATGCCAGAAAACAGGCTCGGATTCATCGCCTTCGATGCCGGTAACCTGGAACCGTGCGCTTCGATCGTGCGCCAGCTCGAAGCTGCCTTGCGGGATATTCACCTTTATCGCCAGGCCGTGGAGGCCCGCCGGTCCGCCGAAGCCGCACAAGAGCTGGCTGAAGAGGCTAACCGGATGAAAAGCCGGTTTCTTTCCATGGTCAGCCATGAGCTGCGCACCCCTCTAAACCTGATCTCCGGCCTCAGCGACGACCTGTTGCAAAGCAGCGAAAGGACTGGCAGCGACCAGATAAAAATTAATCTGAAAGACCTGGAAAGGATTTATGTCACCAGCCAACACCTGGACGGGCTGATTCGGGACGTGTTTGACCTGGCCCGCATCGACGTAGGCCAGCTAAACCTGATCTTCGAACCGCTGGATCTCAAAGAGGTGCTCAATGAAGTGGCGGTGATCGGCGAACAACTGGCGCGGGAAAAAGGATTAACCTGGCGGGTCGAAATCAGCTCGGAAGCCATGCAGGTGCGCGGCGACCGCACCCGCCTGCGCCAGGTAGTATTGAACCTGGTGAATAACGCTGTTAAATTTACTGCTTCAGGGGAAATAACCCTCACCGCCTTCCCGGAAAACAATAATGTGCACATTTCGGTGAGCGATACCGGGTTAGGCATCCCGCCCGACGAGCAAAACCTGATCTTTGACGAATTCCGCCAGTCCACCCGCACCTCGGCGCGTGGCTTCGGCGGGCTGGGCCTTGGACTGGCGATCTGCCAGAGGCTGGTGGAAAAACATGGCGGGGAAATCGGCGTGTGCTCTTCTGGAGAGGAAGGCAATGGGTCGACCTTCTTCTTCACTCTGCCACGGCTGGACCAGCCGGGACCTTTGGCCGTGGGCGAGCGATCGCTGGCCGAGATGCGCCAGGTTTTGCTGCTGGTAAAGGATGGGCGCGGAGGAGAGCAGTTGAAAGCCCACCTGGCCGGGCAGGGACTCAAGGTTGACATGCACGCTGAAGATGAGACCGTTGATTGGCTGTCCTGGCTGCTGCTGGCTCCCCCGGAAGCGGTGATCTTAGATCTCGGGATAACCCTGGAACGCGGCTGGGAAATCCTGCGGGTGCTCAAAGGAAACCCCGCCACGCGGAATTTACCGGTGTTGTTCTATTCTCTGGCAGGCGACCAGAGTTCTGGAGCGCTGCTGGAAATGGATTACATGACCAAACCGATCAGCAGTGTTGACCTGGCGAGGGCCCTGGCAGCCCAGGGTTTTTCCGGGGAAAACGGCCCGGCTGCCGACCAAAAATCGATCCTGATCGTGGATGACGATCCCAACATTCTGGACCTGCACTCCCGCCTGGTCAATTCGCAATCGCAGAATTACCGCATCCTGAAGGCGCAGGACGGGCGTGAAGCATTGAGGCTGGTGCGCCAGACGCACCCCGACCTGGTACTGCTGGATCTGATAATGCCCGAAATGGACGGTTTTGCCGTCCTGGAAGCCATGCGTGTGGAGGAATCCACCCGCAAGATCCCGGTGATCGTGGTGACCGGGCAGGTGCTGACCGAGGAAGATATGCTGCGCCTGAACAGCGGTGTCGCTAGCGTGCTGGGAAAGGGCATGTTCAGCGTCGAAGAAACCCTCAAACACATTTCTGGCGCGCTGGAACACAAGCGCAAATGGGGTTCAGAAGCCCAGCGGGCGGTGTTGAAAGCGGTGGTTTACATCCACACCCATTATTCTGAGCCAATCACGCGCCGGGACGTAGCCAGTTTTGTCGGACTGAGCGAACGACATCTGACGCGATGTTTCCGCCAGGAAATGGGCATCACCCCCATTACTTATTTAAACCGCTTCCGCATCAATCAGGCCAAGACTCTGCTGGGGGCTGGCAAGAAAGAGATCACGGAAATCGCCCTGGACGTGGGTTTTTCAAGCAGCGGGTATTTCACGCGCGTTTTCCGGGACGAGGTGGGAGTTTCCCCGAGCGCCTACGTTCGCGGCCATTGCACGGATGTCCCATAAGTGCAACAATTCGTCCCAATAATGAAAGCATTATCAGCAGTAAGGTTGTAAAGTATAGATAATCTGGCCGTTCCCGGCTGATTCCAACCAAAGGAACCTATGAATCGAACAGCTCCAGGCAGCATAATGGTGATCGGAAATGACGCCCATTTCTGCTACCTGATGCAATCTTACATTAGAGAGAATTCACGCCAGGCGTTGATCACCTCCTTTATGGATGATGTGCTGACCCTGGCCCGGCGTGAGCAGCCGGCGGCGATCATCATGGAAATCGATCACTCTGATAACGTGGGCTGGCACCTGTTGCGCGAACTCAAATCAGACATGACCACGAGCTGTATCCCGGTGGTGCTTTGTTCCTGGTTGGACGAGCAGAAACGCGGCAGCGAAGAAGGCGCGGCAGCCTACCTGCGTATGCCAATCCTGTATAAAGACTTTATCACTGCCTTGACTGACGTAGGCCTCAATCCTTGTGAGCAAAAATAATATGGTCAAAAGGTGGCTTAGTTACATCCTGGCGTACGTGATGTGGACACTCAACCTGGCGATCGGCATCTGGTTTATCCTGATCAGCCGGGAATTCTTGTTAGACTTCCTGGGGATTACCTACGCGGGGCAGAATATTGGGCGCGGCTGGCAGGTCGGGTTTCTGGATAAAGTGTATCTGATCGCCCTGGGCCTGGCCTGGTTGATTTTTATGATCGTCATGGAAGATGATTTCAAAAAGAGTGTGAAGAAGGGAATTTTGATGAAGCGCTTCACCCGCATCGCCGGCCCTGAATTCCTGCTGGTTTTCCTGGCCGATCTGGGATTGTTAATCCTGCAAGGGCCCTACTCAACCATCTGGCTGAGATGGTTTCTCCTGCTGGTTGAATTAGGTCTGGGCGCAGTATGCATCTGGTACACGCGCTCCCAGGGAAAAGGTGAGTCTGATAAAATAAAGTTGTCCCTTCCCCATTAATCCAATATCCCACTTAGGAGCACGGTTCATGTCTATTGCGTACGTTTACTATGGCCTTCAGCAGGGTTTTATCCATAACTGGTTGGTAGCGGGCCCACAGGTAATTGCCATACGGGAGGATAAAGCATTAACCGGTTACGATGAGATGAGGCTGCAAATAGCCCGCCATTACTATGAAAAGGGTTCCGGCATCCACAATCAGCCGGTCGAGCGCGGCCCGCTCAGCGAAGGTCTTTTCAAGATTGGAGAATTCCAGGGATCCTGGGAATATTATGCCTGCCGTGAAGATCACTTTGTTGATCATTCTATCTCTTACCCGGCTTTCCTGTACCTGCGCTCCTGGGCATACGTCCAGATTGAATGTGACCGCCGCCAGGAAGCCAGCCTGGTATTGACCTCCTGCGGTCCGGCAGATGTGTGGCTGAATGGCGAACCTGTCCACCGCCAGGAACATGTCCAGGACCAACCGGTGCACGGTGCAGCTTTCCCGGTCGTTTTTAATGAAGGCGAGAACGCCATCCTGGTGCGCTTTGAGCAGGTCGCGGCAGGGAACTTCGCTGGCGTAATGGCCCTGCAAGTATTAGCGGATGATTCCCAGTCGCCAGCCGCCATGCGTGTGCGCCTGCCGACCTTGATTCCAGCCATCGAGCGGCGCAATAAACTGGAGCGCTCCTTCGAAGCCATCTACACCGAAAAAGATATTTTTGCCGCCCAAGATAAGATCACCGTACATTGGCCAGAGAGCCTGAAGGAACCAACCGCCACGGATGTCATCTTCCAGACCCCCGCCGGCCGTACCTACGGCCAGGCAGAAGTGAATGGCACGCCCGGCGACAGCCTTTATTTGAGCCATGCCTACCAGGTTGACGAGGGACTTTACCGGGTGCACTTGATGCCGCGCGCCTGGGAATACTATGAAAAGGACAATCGCTTTACCAAAGATATCTATGTCTGGGGCATGGGAACCAACCAGTTTTCTGCCGGCCCGTATGCAACCTACGCTCAAAGGCGGGAAGAGGCCCTGACGGTAGCTTCTCAGCGGGAAAAAGATATATTCGCCGAAATCGCCCGTATGGCCCTGGGCAAATGGGATAAGCTGGATGCGAAAATACTGTTCGAAGCAATCGAAAGCGTGAACCAGCGCCAGGAAGGCAGCCAACTGACCCTTCTGGCCTTAATCGGAGCGCTGGCGCGTTTTGGCAGTAAAACTGAATTCCCGCGCTCGCTGAAAAAAGAGCTGAAAAGATGCGCGCTGGGTTTCACCTACTGGCCGGAGGAACCGCCCAGCGACAGCCCGGATTACACCAGCGAAAGCCAGGCCATTCTCTACCATGCTGGCGAGGTGCTGTCCGGACAGCTTTTTCCCGACCAGATTTTCACCCACAGCGGGAAAGATGGGCGCTGGCATCGCAAGCGCGCAGAAGGGCTGGCGCTGGCCTGGCTGAAGAAAGTCGGGTCGCAGGGGCTTTCGGACTGGGATTCGACCGGCCGCCTGGCCGGAGTGCTGGTGGCCCTTTCACACCTGGCGGACCTGGCCAGGACCGAAGTGGTGTATGACCTGGCCGCGGTGGTGATGGATAAGCTGTTTTTCAGCCTGGCGCTCAATTCCTTCTGGGGTGTGCCCGGCTCGACCCACGGGCATACCGACACGGCGGTTTCTTTAAAAGGCGGGCTGCTCGAACCGACGGCAGGCATTACCCGGCTGATGTGGGGCATGGGAGTCTTCAATCACTTCACCGCCGGACCGGTCAGCCTAGCCTGCATGAAAAACTACGAGCTGCCGGCCATTATTTCCGACATCGCCGCCTCTCTAATGGAAGAAATGTGGGACCGCGAGCGGTCAACCATTACCAAACCGTACGGCTCTGAAAAAGCTGAAGATGAAATCAACAAAGTCACCTATAAGACCCCCAATTACATGCTCTCTTCGGCCCAGGACTACCATGCCGGGGAGAAAGGCTACCGGGAGCATATCTGGCAGGCCACGCTGGGACCGGCGGCGGTGGTGTTTGTCACCCACCCGTGCAATTCTTCAGAACGCGAGGCCCTGGCGCCAAACTTCTGGGTGGGCAATGCCGTCCTGCCACGCGCCGCCCAATGGAAAGATGTGCTGGTCAGCCTCCACAACTTGCCCCAGGGGGACGATTGGATGGGCTTTACACATGCCTATTTCCCGGTGGTGGAGTTCGACGAATACACCCTGCGCCCTGAGGGTGGCTGGGCCTTTGCCCGCAAAGGCGAGGGCTACCTGGCGCTGACTGCCTCACAGGGGATTGAGCTGGTCAAACAGGGCAAGACCGCCCTGCGCGAGCTGCGCTCTTACGGGGCAAATAACGTATGGCTGTGCCACATGGGACGCGCCGCCCAGGATGGCAGCTTCACCGACTTCCAGGAGAAAATCCTGGCCATGAAGGTCGCCTTCGCCGGTCTGTCGGTGGAGTGCCAGACGCTGCGCGGCGACAGCTTGGCTTTCAATTGGGAAGGTCCCTTGCTGCTCAATGGGCAGGAGCAGCCCTTAAAGGGATATAAGCATTTTGAAAACCCATACTGCACGGCAGACCTGCCCGCCGAGCAGATGGAAATCCAATTCAACCAGTACCTGCTCAAACTTGATTTTGCCGGCTGATGGAAAGGAGGCGCCTATCGGAGATATTTGTCCCAAGAATCCAAGACTTTGTCCCAATAGTGAAAGAATTCAGCGATTTAGAATGCTAATGTAACCAAGGATCAGTATTTGGCAACCCTTGCCAGATAAATTCAATTCATTCTTTCCCAACCCGTAAGGAGGAACCAAATGGCCCGTAATTTGAAGCGTCGTGATTTTCTTAAGATGTCGTCGCTGGCTGTGCTCGGAGCAGCCGCGGCGGCCTGCGCCCCGGCGACTCAGCCGCCGACCGAAGTACCCCCAACTCAAACCCCTGCGGTAGTTGAAAAGGTGGTTACGCAGCAGGTACAGGTACAGGTCACGGTTGAGGTGCCCACCAAGCGTGCTGAACCCCCGATGCTGGCAGACCTGGTAAAAGGTGGAACTCTGCCCCCCGTTGACGAGCGTTTGCCCGAGAAACCACTGGTCGTAGGTGGCCGGGATGCCATCGGCGTCTACGGCGGTGAAGTCCGCATGATCCACAATGACCCGACCCAGTTCATCAGCAACTACGACTGGAACGCCGAGCGCTTCCTGCACTATTCTGACATCGACCTGCGTACCATCGTCCCCAACATCTTCGAGAGTTGGGAAGGCAGCGCGGATGGCACCACCTACACCATCCACCTGCGCAAAGGCATGAAGTGGTCCACCGGCGACCCGGTAACCACCGAAGACGTCCGCTTCACTTGGGAAGATGTCCTCAACAACAAAGACCTCAACGCCAGCGTCGACTGGCACTTCCGCTTTGGCGGCGCGCCGATGAAGGTTGACATCATCGATGATTACACCGTCAAGATCACCCATGCACAGCCGTTCGGCAACTTCCCCGCCCACATGACCCGTTTCGAAGGCGGTAACACTTTCGGTTTCTTGCTGCCCTCCAAATTCCTCAAGCAGTTCCACGCCAAGTACACCGACCCGACCAAGCTGGCAGCCGACGCCAAGGCCAACAAGCTGGATACCTGGCAGCAGTGGTTCAACAAGCATACCGGCTGGGGCTTCGGCATCTGGGGCGATTACGATCCTGGTTACACCGACAAGGGCATCTACCCGCAGCTTTCGCCCTGGCACATCGTTTCCAAGCCAGCCGAAAACCTGTACCAGTTGGAACGCAACCCCTACTACTGGAAAATCGACCTGTCCGGCAACCAACTGCCCTACTTCGACAAGATGCGCTTTGACTACATCGCCAGCGTCGAAGCTGGCAAGCTCAAGCTGGCCCAGAGCCAGCTGGATGCCCTCGGACAGCACGATGTGACCATGGCCGATTATCCGTTCTACAAAGAGAACGAGCCCAAGGCCAACTACAAAGTCGGCGACTACATCTCCTGCATGGGCGACCGCCTGGTGCTCTTCCCGCAGTTCGTCCAGACCGAAGACGCCGTACTCCAGGACATCATCAACGACCCAAGATTCCTGCAAGCGCTCTCGCTGGGCGTCGACCGGGACGAGATCAACCAGAACCTGTTCTACGGCACCGCCCGCATGGGCCAGATGAGCCCCATGCCCGCCTCCAAGTACTACAAGGAGAAATATGGCACAGCCTGGGCGACCTTCGACAAAACCCAGGCCAACTCGCTGCTGGATGCGATGGGCCTGGACAAGAAGGATGCCCAGGGCATCCGCATCCGCAAAGATGGCAAGCCGCTGACCTTCATGATCGAACACGCCGGCATCCGTGTCGGCCCTGCCGTACCCAAGCTGGCCGAAATGGTGGCGACCTACTGGCGCGACCTGGGCATCGACGCCTCATCCAAGGAAATCCAGGAAACACTCTACAACCAGCGTATGCACAACGGCCAGGTGAACTGCGGCCTGTGGCACGCTGACCGCTGCACCGACATGCTCCTGCACATCGAAATGAACTGGTACATCCCCGTGGCAAGCGACCAGGGCGGCGCGTCGGGTAAGTGGGCTCAATGGTATGGCGCGGCCGATAAGACGGCCGCCGGCCTGGTGAAACCGCCGGACACCATCCTCCACCTGTACGACCTGTATGCCAAGATGACCTCGGTCGTCAGCGAAGACGACCGTGTGGCAGCCGGCCAGGAGATCTTCGACTGGCTGGCGGATAACCCGCTGGCGGTCGGCCTGGTCCTGGAATGCCCTGCCCCGATCATCTTCAACAAGAATATGCGCAACCTGCCGCGCCCCCGCACCCTGATCGGCTGGGACTCCTACGGTGTGTCCACCTACCACCCTGAAGCTTTCTACTACGAAGGCGGGCAGCGCGCCTAGCGCTCATTACTCGACTACCGGATGCAGTCCTGTTCTTCGGACACGCATCCGGTAGTTCTTTAGAGTCAGACTGAGGGCAAACGCATCTCGAAGACGAACCTGGAGGTTATAATATCCAGGCCAGCCTGCATTGAAACGGGGTGCGTTTGCCCGCAGCACAATACTGGAAGGGTAATGAAATTCTGAGAGGAGGTCGAACTCCCGATGCTAAGCTACATTTTATTTCGC
>Ga0315282_10014640_pt1 | contig 11652 bp, 10 predicted proteins | sample YL17G07_20_MG_FD_203693 | JGI IMG/M metagenome (GOLD analysis project Ga0315282, IMG submission 203693) | Sediment microbial communities from Yellowstone Lake, YNP, Wyoming, USA - YL17G07_20 | ecosystem: Environmental > Aquatic > Freshwater > Lake > Sediment | place: USA: Wyoming | collected...
CCTTCATCCCCGGCCAAGGCCGGAACCTTGAGCCGCTGGGTCATAAGCCAGCAGGGATATTATCTCTTTCTTTTTTGTTGAAAAAGCGCCCGGAGAGAGTACCCGGCCAGGCCCGCCACCCCGGCAGCCAAAGCGGCGATCGTGGCAGCCGCGGCTACCATCAGCCAGGAGGAGCCGAGCTTCATCATCATGGCCATGCGCCGGGCGATGAGGGCGCTGCCCGTGAAATGGAAATAAATAGCTGCTCCCAGCCACAACAACCCCGCGGAGAGGGCGCCCGTCCGGAACGACCGCCGGGCCGAGCGGCCGAAGACGAGGCCGTAGAGAAACGGAACGGCCATCACCCACCACCAGAAGGGCGTGATCAAATGCAGGACCGACAGGACGACCAGACAGCCGATGATGCCGGTCATTTTTCGCCTCGCAACTCGGTCTTTGAGGTCCGGCCCGGCACGGCCTGGCCGGCTGAGCTCATGAACAGCAGCTCGTAGGTCCGGCCGGCCAGCCAATCGCCCACGCCATTGTCATAATATCGCGAGCCGGGATTTCCGGACTCGCCGCCGGGGTAAATACCCCAGGCTTTCACCTCGGGCCCCAGGGCCACCACCATCCTCCAGGAGGGGCCGTGCGTCCGGCCGATGGCATTAATAGTGCAGGTGTCTCCGGGAGTGAACAGCCTGTCCCGGCCGAAACCGGGCAGGCTCCCTAAATGACGGATGTCCGTTCCCCGCGCCCGGCCCCACTGCCAGGCCCGGCCGAACCGTCCATATTTTTCGGCCAAACGCCGGCAGGCCGTTTTAAAAGCCGACAGGGCGATATCCGCAAAAACCTCCACGGCCGGCGTCTTCTTGTCATCGAAAAAAGACGAATCCGGATGGTTCAGGGCCAAGTCCAGGAAAACGTTCGACAGCGGCCAATATAGGACATCCATTCCGGGCTTCAGCTCGTCGTTCCAGGTCTTCTCGTTGACCGCATTCCAGAGGAAATCGAAAATAAGGGGTGCGGCCGAATCGGCCCGCTCCTGACAGTCCCATTTTTCCAGGGCCTCCAGACAGGTCCGCTCTTCGGCCGCCGGCTCCGCCTGACGCAGGACGGGCAGCAGCCGGGGCAGGAGGAGGCGGGCCCTGAGGTTCAGGTTGTCGGTCTGCACACGAATCATGTCCTCCGGGGCGAAGTCCTTGCCGGCCGAAAGACTCTCGTTGATGCGCCGGCCCCTTTCAAACGGGCCGTATTCCCAGCCGAGATAGTAGGGATAGGTCTCGTCGACAGGCTGCTGGTTGGCCGAGCTGAGGAAGCCCCGCTCCGGATTCTTGACATGGGGGTTGTGGTCCCAGGGGATCCACCCCATCCACTCGTCGGCCGGCTTTGACCCGTCGAGGATGTAGCGACCCTGGCCTTTCCAGCGCAGGGGAAACCGGCCGCTGTGCCACAGGGCAATGTCGCCCCGGGCATCGGCATAGACGAAGTTCAGGGCCGGAAAGCTGAAAGACTTCATGGCCTCCAGGAAATCCTGGTAATGGCTCGCCCGGTTGAGACGGTACAAAGAAAGGAGCTCGTTCGAGACATCATGAGGCGCCCAGCGCAGGGCCGCTCCCCGGGGAACCCAGCCGGCTAAGGGCTTTTCATCCTCCAAGCAGACAACCGGGCCATGGTGGGTGTACAGGACGCGGTCGATGGAGGTCGTCCCGCCCTTGACCTTGATCTTATCCTCCCGGACCTCTACCGGCCGCCATTTCCCGTCATAGAGATATTCCCGGCGATCCTTGTCCTTGAACTTGACCTCGTACCAGTCCAGAACATCCGAGAGAGCGGCGGTCACTCCCCAGGCGGCCCGGCCATTGAAGCCGATGACCACGCCGGGAGCGCCGGTGAAGGTCACCCCATAGACGTTCACTCCCGGAGCGGCGAGCTGGACCTCGTACCAGACGGAGGGCAAGGTCAGGTCCAGGTGCGGGTCGTTGCACAGGATGGGAAATCCGCTCCGGGTCATTTTCCCCGAGACCGCCCAGTTGTTGCTGCCCGGGCCCTGGGGCCTTTCCCCCGGGCCGGCATCGTTTTGGCCGGGGCTGGCCGCCGCGGCCGCCAGCGGCTGGGGTACGGGAACGGGCCGAAAATCCCAGGCTGTGCCTCTGGGAATGACCGGCTCCAGGTAAGGAGGGAGGTCCGGAAACAGGCTATCCACGAACGCTTGGCCGAGTATGGCCCGCGTCCTGGTCATGACCAAATCCTGATTCATCCCGGAAAGAGTCCAAGCTACGGATTTCATCAGCAGGGCCGTCTTGAGTTCGGTCCAGGGCTCCGGCGCATAATCCAGGATCTTATACTCGACGGGATAATCCTGGGGCGAGAGGCTGTGGAGATAGGCATTCACGCCGTCCCGGTAGGCCCCAACCGCCTCGCTGATCAAAGAGTCATCCTGGAAAGCCCGCGCCATTTTTTCGGCCGACCAAACCAGGCCCAGCCTCCGCTGCAGGCGGTCCTGCTGAACCAGGGCCGGCCCGACGACCTCGCTCAAGCGGCCGGCCGCATAAAGCGCCTGGAACTCCATCTGCCACAGCCGGTCTCGGGCCACCACATATCCTTGGGCGAAATACAAGTCATGGTCGTTCCGGGCGAAGATATGGGGAACATGGCGCGCATCCCAGATAATGTCCACGGTATCCCGCAAGCCCGGCAGGGTCAGGGACGCGGGGGGCTTGTCCTCCCGGCTGCCGTTCCGCCAGAACCCGGCGAAGGGGTTGAGGAGCTTGCCCAGGGGCGGGAAAAGGCCGTGGCGGCCGTTGAGTCCCCAAAAAACAACTACGGCCAGGGTGATGGCCAGGACAGCTCGCAGGATCTTCACGAGCACCTCCTCGAAAAACAATGGCCGGCCGGACAGAGCCTTTATCAGTATTCCAAGACCGAGGAAAAATCAAGTTGAACAACCCGCCGGCTTGGTTTATCATCCTCTCTTTCTCAATTCAAGCGCCATGTCAACTCGGGGAGACCAGAGAATTCCGGATTCTGCGCCCGTTATCCTGGACAGGTCTCATCACCCCCTCTCCCGCCGGAACATCGACCCGGACGCCTTAAAGGTTCTCTACCGGCTCCATCGGTACGGTTTCATCTCCTACCTGGTCGGCGGGGCCGTGCGCGATCTTCTGCTGGGAAAGACGCCCCAGGATTTCGACGTGGGGACAAACGCCCGGCCCCGTCAGATCAAAAAGCTCTTCCGCAACGCCTATCTCATCGGCCGGCGCTTCCGGCTGGCCCAAGTTCGCTTTCAAGGCGGGAAAGTCATCGAAGTGGCCACTTTTCGCCGGGAACCGGAGCCGGGAGGAATTGAGGAATCCGAAGAGGTCAAGGCCGAAAAAGAAGCAGGTGAAAGCGGCCGGGAAGAGGAAACTTCTCCGGCGCCGGAAGCAGAACGGCTCGAGCGGCCGGCAGAGCCGGGGCCGGAAACCGAGCCGGGGGCCGGCCCGGAGCCGAAGGAAGGGGAGGCCGAGGAGGCGGCCGAGGAATACGGGCTTGTCCGGAGGCCGGCCCTGGACCGGTCCTTCGGCACGCCGCGCCAGGACGCCTTCCGCCGCGACATCACCATCAACGCCCTGTTCTACGACATCGCCACATTCTCCGTGATCGATCACGTGGGCGGGTTGGAGGATTTGGCCCGCCAAAGGATCCGGGTCATCGGTGATCCCGGCCAGCGCTACGTCGAGGACCCGGTCCGGATGTGGAGGGTGCTGCGCCACGCCGCCCGTCTGGGTTTCACCCTGGAGGATAAAACGGAACAGGCCATCTCCGGCCACCGCTATTTGCTGGCGTCCTGCCCCGGGTCCCGGCTGTACGAGGAATTGAACAAGGACCTTAAGTCCGGAGCGGCCGAGCCTTTTTTCAAGCTGGCCCGGCAGCACGACCTGATCAGGCCGGTCCTCGGCCGCATCGGCGAGTTCATCCAATCTTCTCCCGAAGCCTTCAACCGGACGTCCTCCCTTCTGGCCGTCCTGGACCGAACCCTGTCTGCCGGAATTTCTCTCAGCCAGGTGGAGATCTACGCTCTTCTTTTTTGGGCCTGGGCCGCCGATCAAATGGCCGAGGCCGTCGGCGACCGGGCCAAACATCTTCACGGCGCCTTCGATGCCTCGGGGACAACAATGACTTTGCCCCGGGCCTTAACCGCCAACGTCATCCAGGGCCTGATCATTGTCGAAAGGATGATGAGGGCGCTCGATTCGGGCCAGATGCGCTGGTCCCTGCGCCGCAAAGCCCATTACCCGGAGGCGACGCGACTGTGCTCCCTCCTCGTCCGGGGAGAATTGATCGAAGATAAAGATCCGTTCGACGTCCTGTTCCGGCAGAAGTACGGCAGTGCGCCGGGAGGGGAGCGCCGCAAAAGGCGGCGAAGACGACGTTGGAAGAAAAAACCGCCGGAGGGCCCGCCGCCCCGGAAACCCGCCGATTAACCGCCCGCCCGAAAGTATGAGCAGAAGAGCGGCCCTGGCCATCATAAGAAATCAGGCCAAAGTCAGCTGATGGTGGGCCACTAACAGCATTCCTTGGATGGCAACGCCGTAGGGGCAGGCCCGCTCGCAATGCCCGGGACAGGAGTGGCAAACCTCGGCCCGGGAACCGGGGATGGCCGCGTAGAGGGACATGGCATATTTTTCCCGGCCCTGAGTCTCGAAATAGTGGTTGTAGCGCATGATGGTGTTGACCGGGACGCCCTGCGGACAGCTCGGCTCGCACAGGCCGCAGGCATGACGGCAGTAGAGTTGGCCGCAGCTTTCCCGGTAGGCAGCCAGCTTAGCCTTGTCCCCATCGCTCAACCGGCTCCCGGACAACCGGACAAACCGCTCCGCCTCGTCAAAGGTCCGGGCCGAGCAGCAGACGGTGTGCACATCGGGATTGTCCAGGACGAAACGGACGGAGGCTTCCTTGATCTCCTCGGGGTTCTTCAGACCGTGCTTGGCGATGAACTCCTCGGCTTTGTCCGCCTTCTCCTTGTAGCGCTGCAGCCCCTCCCGGAAGAGCGGGTCCACGGCCTTCCCTGCTTTCTCCAGGGCCTCGATGCGCGATTTGAGGGAGTCATAAGTGATGACCGGCTTGGTCTTCATCAGGGCCGCGCCGATGTTCTTGCGGCGGCAAGCCTCCAGGACGCGCTGGCCGCCGTCCATCTGGAGGAAGTTGTAGGCAAAGAGGAAGACGTCGAAGCGGCCGTCCTCGGCGGCGGCCAGGAGGACCCTATCCATGGCCGTCTCCGGGTCGCGGAACCAGAATGAGCCATGGTGGGAGACGCCCACAAACCGCAGCCGACCTTCGGTCTTCAGTTGGCTCATGGCCTGGTGGAAGCTCGCCAGGCCGAGCGTCTCGACCTTTTCCGGCAGGTGCATCATCAGGCAGTCCACGTAGTCGGTGCCCAAGTCCTCCAGGCCTTTGCGCGCGCGCTTGAGGAGCCCTTCACGGCTGATATCTCCCTCGTCCATCAGCATTTTAGTGGAGATGAACAGCGATTTGCGGTCGAGCCCTTTAATGGCTCCGCCGACGAGGCGGTGGTGGCCGGGGTAACTTTCGGCGGTATCGATATAATTGACGCCCGCCTCCAGCATGGCCCGCAGCACGCCCTGGTCGTAGATCGATCCGGTGCCGATGTCCGAGACCCGAAACCCGGTCCGGCCCAGGGTGCGGAATCCCTTGACCTTGGGCGGCTCCGGGGTTGCGGCTGCTTGAGGGGCAGGGGCCGCCGGCGAGGCTTGAGCCGGCGAGGTTGCCTGACCGCTCACCCGTTTCGCGCCGGCGGCCAGGCCGGCCGCGCCCGCCAGCCCGCGCAGAGATGAATTCAAGAACTCTCGTCGTCCCAGATGTTTCCTGATAGTCATATTTTCTCCTTGGCCAGGCCGCGATTCTGCCGGAGCTCCTCAGCCAGCTTCTTTTTCAATCGGCGGGGATGATGGCGGCAGAAATATTCCAGGTGGCTGGCCGACCGGTGGGCATGGGGATAGTCCAGGCCCCCGGCCATGAGGCGTCGCTCATGGACCTCGTGCAGGAGGACGAACGGCCTTTCCGTCCGCGTGAGGTCGTCATCCAGCCAGACCTCGCCGGCCGGCACAAAACGATAGACCTTGTCATGCCCGCCCTCCGTGAAATCAATAAAGAACAGGTCGCGGACCCGTTCGCCCCTGATGATCCACACCCGAAGGTCACGGCTGTAGCTCCGCAGAAGTGTCTTATGGACCTGGTCGATCGTGTCGGGGGGTGGCTGGCCGGCCGTATGGCGCCGGCGGATAAAGTCCACCTTGTGTCTTTCTTTGAGCTCGGCCCGGTCCGCTCTGGCCAGGGCCTGGTCATAGCCTGTCCCCTCGGCCATAAGCCTGTTCTCGATCAGCAGATGGTCGATGAAAAAATGCGCTTCTTCCGGCCCGTGGAGGTGGTCGATCCAGAATTCATTCCGGGGGATGAAGCGGAAGCGGTAGTGCTGTCCGAAGTTGGTGAACTCCTCGTCCATTTTGGTCCGGACGTATTGGCCGTCCACCAGCCAGACCGCAAATTTGGAGATCGTGGCGATCTTCTTGATATAAGGTTTTTTCATCTCTAAAAAATTAGGCCCCTGGCCGGAGGGGCTGGGTCCCCTGATAAACCTGCGCGGTAATGCGATTCACGGCTTGGCAGGTGAGGTACACTACGGCCAGGGCAAGAGAGACATGAATGACGGAGACAATGATCGAAATGGAAATATCCACACCATACAGGAAGAAAGCGGCGACGTCGATAACGGCCACGATGCTCAGGGTCAGGTACAGGCCGGCCGGCAACCTGGGGATGTTCAGTTGATGACGGTCGGCCAGGGCGTTATATTCCTTGGCGAAACCGTAATAGACCTTGAAGAGCCAGTAGAGGTTGAACCCGGGGACGAGGAGCAAGAGGGCGGCCATCAAGGGCGAAGTGCCGGCCCGGCCGTCCTGGAGGGCCGTCCACATTTTGTAGATAAAGAAGAGGAAGATCACAGCGCTGAAGAGCGCTAAGATCGCAGACAGCACTAAAGCGGCGATCACCCAGCTTTCGTTCAACACGCCTGGAAACGTCCCCGACGGGATTGCAGACCCCGAACGAGTCAAGTCAATCTCCACGCGCACGCTGTTCAGCCTGGTCATGATGATCATAAAAGGGACCAGCTCCAGGACAGCGGCGGCCAGGAGAAGACCGAAATAGAATTTTGTGGGGAGATGATTCGTTCGAGGAGCGGTTTCCTCTCCGGTTCGGCAGAACTCCTGGCCGGCCAAGCGCCAGCCCCGCCCTCTCCTGAAAAGAATATATCCGAGATAGAAAAAGAAACCCATCAGCGTGCCTTCAATTAGAGACAGGGCGTAATAATCGAGCTCAAAATAAGGCTTGCCGCCGGCCATGACGTTTCGGGCGACGTAGTAAAACTGGGATATTAATTCCCCCATGGGAAACCCGATGAGCAGGGCATAATCCAGGCGCTTAAAGATCAGGTACAGAAGAAAGATGGCCAAAGCCAGCCCCAGGGCATATATAAAAGTGCCAACGATGACGTCGATATTGAGGATGAACTTGGCCATCAGCCTATCTCTATAAAATTCACCCGGATAGCTGAAGGTCACCCAGGAAACCCAGCGGAGGAGGATGCAGACAATCGTATAAGCCAGGCTGAAAACAACGATAAAGGCAATGTCATTCTTCACCAGATGACAGATGAGGACCAGCAACACACCTAAAAAGAGAGGATAGAATATCGACGCCCCACTGAATAATTCGGCAGTCGAGAAGGTGTGATGCCCCTTGACGACATCTTCGACGAAAAAAAACAGCAATCGAATACCAACCGCCAGCATGGCGCCGATGATCAGGCCCAGGGCCGGAAAGAAGTTGAACCCGTATTCTTTGCTTTTAAAGTGATCGACGAATTGGTTAATCATGCTGGCTCCTTCTCTTTTTTTTAGGATAAAGCCGGCCGCCTGACTCATTCAGCTGCATTAAGAACAAACCGCCAGCCTGAGGAGAATCATAATAAGTCCGGGTCGATATTTCAATAAAAATTCACCGCCCCTCGGCTAACGCCGCCCCGTTTGCAAGGGAAGATTCGACTCCCGCCTAAATGACCGGCTTTAGACCGAGGCGGTCAACGCCGGCCGCAGGCCATCCGGGCGGAATCCGGCAAGCGCCGCAAGCGGGCCATGGCCCACAGCCCGAAGGCCGGCCCGGCGGCCAGGGAAGCGAAGGCCCAGCGCCAGGTGAGGAGCCCTTCGAGCGAGGGAATAAGCCGGATTGTCACCATGGTCAACAAGAAGCCCAGGCTGGTCTGTAGGGTCAAGGCGGTTCCGGTGCGCTCGGCCGGACAGAGCTCACTCGCCCCGGCCGAGAACTGGGCCGAATCGGCCACCACGGCGAACCCCCAGACCAGGCAGACGAGAAAGAGCAAGACCGGGCTCCGGCCGTAAAGCCTTCCCACGGTGAGACAGCAAAGTCCGCTTACGGCCAGAGAGGCCATGGTGACCCGCGTGCGTCCGAAACTGTCGGCCAGCCGGCCGGCCGCCAGGCTTCCGGCTCCCCCGGCAGCGATGACGGCGAAAGAGGCCAGCGCGGCCCAGCGGGCGCTGTTGAGACCGGCCCGGGCGAAGCTCGACAGCAGGAAGACCGGCACCCAGGTCCACACAGCGTAGAGCTCCCACATATGGCCGAAATATCCCAGGTTCACCAGCGTCAGCCCCCGGTCTTTCCATAGCTCTCCGGCATATTTCCAGTTAAAGCGGGGCGCCGGCGCTCTAAACGGTCCTTCTTCGATGAAAATAACGGCCAGGAGGCCTCCCGCCGCAGCCAACGCAGCGGCAGCGTAAAGGACAAGCCTCCAGTTGCTGACGCCTCCCAACCCGTTAAGGAGATGAGGCGAGGCCGAGCCCACTGTCAGCGCGCCCACCAGCAGGCCGATGCCCCAGCCTCGATCTTCCCGTGTCCAGGTGGCCATGATCTTCATGCCCACCGGATAGACGCCGGCCAGAAAAAGCCCGGTGAGAAGGCGGAGGATCAAAGCCGCTCCCGGGCCTGCGGCCAGGGCCGGGATGAGAGCCGTGCTGGCGCCGGCCAGCAGCGACGAAGCGGCGAACAGCCGGCGGCTGGGGAGTCGGTCGGCCAGGTTCAGCAGGGCCGAGCCGAAGGCTCCGATCACGAACCCGAGCTGGACCGACATGGTCAGCCAGGCTTGGCTTGAGGCGCTCAACTTCCAAACGCGGGTGAGCTCAGGGACGACCGCCGAGGCCGAGAACCACACCGACATGCCCAGCCATTCGGCCAGGGCCAGAAGTAGAAGCGTCCGGTTCTTCAGCGCCCGATTCGTCTCTGCTTTTTGGGAAGGCACGCTTCCGGCAGCTCCTCAAGGCATCATCGTGTCAAAACCGATCTCCGGTCAGCGCCGTCCAGCCGGCGCCTTAACCCCGCATGCGCATCACAAAATCGACGACCGACTGGGGGAAGGCCTCGAACAGGGCGGCAAACCCGGACATGTAGCCGATGCGATATCGTTTCTTGGGGCGGCGAGCGGAGAGGGCGCGGGCAATGACCTTGGCCACCTCCTCGGGTTTTGTCCTTTTCTTGTCGAATTCAACCAGCTCCTTTTTTTCTCTCCCGAGCCTCTCGGCATAGAGGGCCAACCGGTCAGGGGGCCAGGAGCGGAAAGATTCTTCAAGTTCCCGCGTAGACCTGGCCACGGCCGCTGTCTTGATCCCGCCGCAACGGATCATGATGTTGGGGATGCGCCAGGGTTTGAGCTCGACGGCCAGGGTGCGGATCAAACCGTTCATGGCAAAGTCCGGGGCCTGGATGCCGGCGATAAAAGGAATAGGCAGCAGGGCCGGCGTCGTGATCCAAAGGATGCGGCCCTGGCCGCGCCGGAGATACGGAAGGAGGCCTTGGAGGAGCGTCACCGGGCCGACCACCCGCACCTCAAGCTCACGGCGCAAAACGGCCGTGTCTATAAGCTCCACGGGGGCGATGCCGCCGCTGCCGGCATTGTTGATGAGGGCATATAGGCCGCCTAACTTGCGTTTTTCGAGCTCTCGGACTATGGCTTTGACGGCCGAGGCCATCTCGTCCGGATGAGTCAGGTCGAGCGGGCAAACGGGAATGAGGTTCGACCGAGGCTCCTCCCCCGGAGCCAATGCGCCGGCCGCTTCTCGGAGTGAAGCCGCGTCCCTATCCCGGCGGACGGTGGCGAAAACTGTATAGCCCAGGCTCGCTAGATGAAGCGCCGCCGCCCGCCCGATACCCGAAGAACAGCCGGTGATGACGACGGCCTTTCCCGCCGGATCAATCGCTTTCATGGGAAATCCTTTGGCCAAAATTTAATCGAGGAAAAACATTTCAAACTCTTTGGACTTAACGATCTTTATCCCCCTGAATGTTTTTAGTTCAAGCAAATCGGCATCTCCGCTTACCAAATAATCCGACTTGGCCGCCACAGCACAAGTTAAGACCTTATCATCGCTTGGATTTCGGCAAATGCCGGAGACGCGTTCAACAGGGTGAACTATGCTGGTTGCCGCTTCAGAAACAAGCGCCAATGCCTCACCTGTCTCGCTCCTGCTCAGTGAGAATTTTGATGTGAGAATCTTTTGAAATTCTTTAAGGATGTGGGGGCCTAGAATCAGCTCGAACTGCCTTTTGCGTCCCCTGATCAACAATCTTCCGCAGAGGCCCTCCGTGATCAAAGCAGCGACTAAGACATTCGTGTCGAAAACAGCCTTCACGATACTGCCTTAAAAACATCTTCTTCGGTCACGATGCCTTTCTTTTTGGCCCGGCCGATGAGCCTTCTCTGCGTTTTCCGGAATCGGTCCTCCCAAAGGTAAAGGCTGACGGATTCTTTCACAATATCGCTTTTCGTTCGACCGGTCTTCTTGGCCAGGCTCTCGAGTTCGGAAGAAATGTTTTTGGGCAAACTGATTGACAACACAGATCGCATATCAAATCTCCGTCACTACAATACACTACAAGAAGAATTGAAGTCAAATTAGCGATTCAAGCTTATCGGAATTCCTTGTCTTAACAATATAGTAATATGATATTATGTTTATACAATCAAGGTGAAGGGGACAGCGTGACGCTCACCAAAGAGAAAGCCAAAGAGAATCTTTCCCGGCTGATCGCCAAATTCGAGGGGGAGCTTGCCGCCGGGAAAATCAGTGAATACAACGAAGAAGCGGCCAAGATTGCCTTCATCCAACCCCTGTTGAAAGACGTCCTGGGCTGGGACGTCAATGACCATGACGAGGTAGGCCCTGAAGAGAGAACCTCCCGCGGCAGAGTGGACTATGGGCTCAAAATTGAGGAGAAAATCAAGATATTCGTCGAAGCCAAGCCCCCCAAGGTCGATCTCGACAGGCATATCGAACAAGCCATCCGCTACGGATACAACCGCAAAGGCGTGCCCTTTGTCCTCCTTACAGACTTTGAAGCGCTGAAGCTCTTCGACGTCACGGTCAAGCCCGACATCCGGAATCCTCTCAAAGGGCTTAAGCTCGACCTGGAATGGAAACAGTATTTGGATCAATTCGACCGGATCTGGCAGCTATCGAAAGAATCCGTTGTCGCCGGAAAGCTGGACGAGCTGCTGCGCGTTAAGCCCAAAGACAGGCTGCCCGTCGATAAGGCCATTCTCGAAGA
>Ga0315282_10014641_pt1 | contig 11652 bp, 8 predicted proteins | sample YL17G07_20_MG_FD_203693 | JGI IMG/M metagenome (GOLD analysis project Ga0315282, IMG submission 203693) | Sediment microbial communities from Yellowstone Lake, YNP, Wyoming, USA - YL17G07_20 | ecosystem: Environmental > Aquatic > Freshwater > Lake > Sediment | place: USA: Wyoming | collected...
TTCCACCTCCAGGCCACCAGGCTGGTGGGATGGAACCTGGTTCTCAAGCGGATTTTTGATATTGTCGGCGCGGTCGTTTTCCTGGTCCTTTTTTCGCCGCTCCTGCTCACAATCGCGATTGCCATTAAGCTGAATTCCAAAGGTCCGGTCTTTTTCCTGCAAAATCGCTTTGGCTCAAATGAGAAAGAGTTTAAGATGGTCAAGTTCAGAACCATGGTTCAGGATGCCGAGGCCAAAACCGGCCAGGTCAGAGCGGAGCGAGATGACCCGCGCGTGACCCGGGTCGGAAGATTGCTTAGAAAAACCAGTCTTGATGAACTGCCTAACCTGTTCAATGTGCTTAAGGGGGAAATGAGCCTGGTTGGGCCGAGACCCGAGGCCACCAGACTTTTTGAGAAAGTCAAGGAATCAAATCCCTTGTTCAGTTTCCGCCATAAATTCAAGCCCGGAATGACCGGCTGGGCCCAGGTCAATGGTCTCCGCGGCGGCCATTATATGGAAAAAAAATTTGAATACGACATCTATTACATCCGGAACTGGTCTTTGCTCTTTGACCTCAAAATCCTGTGCATGACCATCTGGAGAGGATTCTCCAGCCCCAATGCATACTGAAAATTCAGCTTGCCCATCGATTGACTAAACGCCGGGAATGGATATAGTTAGCTGCGAAAAGAGGCTGATATTTGTCCAAATATTTTACCAGCGCAGCGCGGAATCTTTATCTAAAGTGGCTGTCAATTGTTATTGAACTCTCCCTCTCCCTGTGCCTGGCGCTCATCGTCTCTCTCTATTCGCAGGCGTGGAACTACTGCGACAACCTGACCACCATAGCCCTGGTATGCGCAGTGGCGTCGAACCTCATTGTCCTGCCCAAAGCCAAGCCGCGCTGGCCGTATCTGATGTTTGTGCTGGGCATTTTTGGCTTTTACGGTTTCAACCTGCTTTCCGTGAAGCTGGCAGACCCTGCCCTGAATCTGGGCGTCTACCAGTCAAAATGGATGCACCTGTCCGGCTTGATGCTGGCTCTGGCAGCCGGGCTGGGTCTCCGAACCCGGGGTTCCAGGGCCCGCCTTTTGGCGGTTCTTCTGGCAGCCACCGGCCTTTGGTACCTGGGCGAACTGGCCACTATTCCCTGGCGGCCTGAAGTCTGGCTGGATAACCGCTTCGTCGGTTCCAGGGAAATCCATACCATCTTGGGAATGGAGCTGTTGCCGCTGTTTGCTTTGTTCTTCGCCTGCGCCGTATTCTTGAAAAATCGAAAGCTGTCTTTTGCCTCGCTTCTCGGAGCAGTCCTGTTCGGCATCCTGCTTTTCCTCAACAAGTCAAGATTCGCCTTGCTCACCATGGTCTATGTTACGATTCCGACTACTGTCTCGCTGCAGAATCGGTTCGGCAACTTTCGGCAGCGGCTGGCAGCCGCTCTGGTCTGGTTTTTGCTCATTGGCCCGGCCGTAAGCATGGTCTGGTATCATTATGCCGGCCCGGGGAGAAGACAGACCACCAGCATTGAATACAGGGTCATCGCCTGGAACTATGTGCTGCGGATAACTGAACAATCCCCCTGGTATAGAATCATAATCGGCCACGGCAGATTCCCGCGAACTTTTGACACGCTGGCAGAATACTACGATACCGGTTTCAGCAAACTGGATAAAGCGCCCTTGTACCGGGGCAGGTTCGGCCACTGCCATAATGTGCTCCTGCAAACTTTTCTGGAAACAGGAATACTGGGAGTTGCCGGCCTGGCCTGTATTTATATAAGCGCGTTTTATCGAGCCGCGGCCGCGTGGAGCAGGCAAAAAAGGCCGGAAATTGTCTCCGGGGTCACGGTGGTGGCATTGGTCACCATAGCGGTTATGACCCAGATGGATTACAATCTGGGAGGATTTTACAGGGTCGGGGGGCTTTTTTGCTGGTTTATAACAGGCTTGGCCTTTGCTTCAGGCGCGCAGGAGGATATTCCCGGTCATGCCGCCAAGGAATTGAATTTGCCTGAATAATTAGGTTGCGCCCGTGTCTTTTGAGGTTGACCAGCGCAAATTTTATGAATTAATTTATAGGAATAATAAGCTGGCAGGCGCGGGTTCAAAAAAGAGTAGAGCGAGGCGATGGTGGACTCGATAAAAAAAAGCAGGGAAATCACTATTTGGCTCTGGTTGTTGGTTTTCTTCGATATGCTGATTAGAGCAATCAGCACGGAAAGCAATCGCATCTTTTACGACGGCTGCGGCTATATCATGCACGCCTGGAGCATTGCCCAAGGCCGGCTCACCACGCCTTACTGGATGGCTGGCATCGACCATTATTATCCTCCGCTCTATCCCTTTTTCATTTACCTGTTTCATTTTGTCATCCGCAACTGGGTGTATGCGGCCAAAACCGTGAGCATCATTTCCTCCGGCCTGCTCCTGCTGCCGGTTTTTGCCCTGGGCAAGAAGCTGTTTTACGAGGAGATTGGTCTTCTGGCCTGCGCTTTCCTGGTCGCTCACCCGCTCCTGGTTGAGGTCGGCGCCAACGCCTATTCCGAGCCGATTTTTTTATTTTTCATCGCGCTGTCCATGCTCTGGGGATACAGGTTGCTGGTTGAAAAGAAAAGCTGGCTCGCGCTCCTTTCCGGAACCGCCCTGGGCATTGCCAACCTGGGACGCGCCCAGGCCCTGGCCGGGCTTTTGAGCCTGGCCGCTATTTTATTCATCTGGTGGATGCGCCGGCAGTTGAGCCTGGGGCAATTCGCCCGGTTCGCGGTTCTTGTCCTGGCGGGTTTTTATCTTTTCGCGCTGCCGTATGATTATTACAACCATAAGAAAGACGGCATCTGGGGAATGCGGCTGCGGATGGAATTTTTCAAGAAGGGCTATCGTTTTGAGGAAGACCTGGAGTGGTTTCAGCGCGAGCGTATGCTCAATAAAAACGCGACCAGCCTGCTGACCGTTGAGCTGGCCAAGACCAATTCGCCGCTGGCATTTATCAGGGAGCATCCCAAGACCTACCTTGATTGGGTTCGCATCGACGCCTTGACTATGCTGGACCGTGAATTCGGCCAGCATAAGATAGTCAGTCCGGTTTTTATTTTTTCCTTTTTTATTTTGATGCTCGGGCTGATTTTCATCCGGGAACCGCGGCTCAAGAACCCCTCGGCTCATCTTTATCTTCTTTTCTGGTTTTTGCCGGTTTTGGTCATAGTTCCGCTTAGCGTCTGCGTGCTCGACCGGTATTTTCTGCCCTTGCTTTTCAGCCTGGCCTTCTGGGCGGCAGGAGGAGTGGAAATTATCCGGGAACGAGCGGGCCGATTTTTCTCGCTGGGCATAGGCCGTTCCCGAACCCAGGCGTCTCGGATAGGATTCTGGCTGATGGCGTTGGTTATTCTGCAAATTTTCTCCGGCCGTTTCCGTGAGCTTTACCTGCAAAAAACCAGCTATCCGAAGAAAGAGGCAAACTGGGTTGCGGAAATTACCGGGAACTCAAAGCGAAAAATTATCATGTCCAATGACCCCTATCCCGCGCTCTATTCCGGGAATTACTGGTATATGCTTCCGCTCGATAACATCAACCGCATAAGCATCTATGCCCGGAGCCAGGCCGCGGATTATGTGGCGGTGGACATGCATTTTTTCGAATGGCTGCATGCCCCGCAGGAATTGTTTGACCAGTTCTCCAGCCCGTTTTCCAAGCCCGGCCTGGTCTGGCTCGGCGAAAATGAAGCCAAGTTCCGGGCCGGGTTTGAACACAAGCTGAGGGAATTGGTCTTATACAAAGTGGAATCTGAAGAGCTTCCCAAAGCCCCGGTCAATATCATCCTGGTTTCCATCGACACCCTCCGCGCAGACCACCTGTCCTGCTACGGGTACCAGCGGAAAACCTCGCCCAACATTGACCGCATAGCCGCAGCCGGACTTAGATTCGAGCATGTGTTCAGCCAGTCTCCCAAAACCGCGCCCAGCCATATGACCATGCTTACCTCCCTCTACCCTGAAGTTCATTGGGTGCACGGCGAGTATAAAGAACATTGTTTCGATAAACTGAATCCTGCCTGGAAAACCCTGGCGGAAATCCTGAAGGAAAATGGCTATCGCACCGCGGCTTTCACCGGCGGAGTGCAAATGACCAAGGGCTTCGGTTTTGAGCGCGGGTTTGAGAGCTTCCAGGAGAACATGCTCCGGCTGGACGCCAAAAGTTTTGACCCGGCGCTCAATTGGCTCTCCAAGCTCAAGCCCGAAGAACATTTTTTCCTGTTCCTCCATACCTACCAGGTGCACGACCCCTATTGCCCGCCGCGTCCATTCAACAAGCTTTATGACCCGGATTACCATGGCTGGATTATTGACGACTGGGACGAGGTGACCCGGCTCGCGGACTCGCACCAATTGTTCTCCCGCCACAATGTCTTCTGGGGCGGAGCCAAAAACGGGGTTAATGGAGACCAGGTTAACCTGGCCCTGGTCAGCGACCGGGATGCCAAACACATGGAAGCCCTCTATGACGGCAACATCAACTATGCCGATGAGATGCTCGGCAGGTTTTTTGCCGAGCTTAAGAAGCGCGGCTTGCTCGGGAACGAAAAGACCTTGCTCATCATCACTTCGGACCACGGCGAAGAATTCCGCGAGCACGGCGATTTCCTCCATAAAAAACTCTTCCGCGAGACCATGGAAGTGCCTCTGGTCTTTTACTGGCCCGGACGCCTGCCTTCCGGAAAAGTCATCGCCGGACAGGCGCGGCTGATTGACCTTGCGCCCACCCTCCTGGATTTGGCGGGAATCCCGGCTCAACCGCAGATGCAGGGAGTGAGCCTGAAAGCTCCCATGCTCGAAGGACAAGCCGTCAGCCTCTCGGCTTACAGCGAGGACCCTTTCTTGCGCAGGGATTACGCGCTCCGCTCCGGCCTGTGGATGTATTACCAGATGATAAACGACGGAAAAGAGGAACTCTATCTCAACGCAATTGACATTAATGAAAAACAAAATATTCTGAACTTGGTAAAAGATATTGAAAATTTCCGGAACGGCGTGTTTTACAAGCCCAAAAGGATTCTTGCAGAATACCAGAAAAAAATGGAATATTTCCACAGCTATAATGCAAGGTACAAGGAGATTTTTGAAATTAAAGAAGGTCCAAGAGAAAACTTGATTCTAAGCAAAAAGCAGCTCGAAGATTTGAGGACCCTGGGATACCTTAAGTGAGGTTGCCATGAAGGAAAAAGGATTGATTTTCGCGCTGGACGCGGACAGCCTGAACCAGGCCCTGGAATGGGTGGAGCTGCTCTGGAAAGATGTGGACGGGTTCAAGGTCGGCGCGCAGTTTTTCACGCGCGTGGGCTTGGCTGCGGTCAAGCTGATTCAGGAGGCGCAAAGCAAGGTTTTCCTGGACCTCAAGTTCCACGACATTCCCTTCACGGTGGAGGAGGCGGCTTATGAGACCGCGAGGATGGGGGTGTGGATGTTCAATGTTCACGCCTCGGGCGGAACCGAGATGATGAAGGCCGCGGCCCGGGGGGCCGAGCAGGGCGCCAAGGAAATCGGCCAGACCCGTCCTAAAATCGTCGCGGTCACGGTGCTCACGAGCCTTGCGGACGCAGACATCGCAGAGATGGGCCACAACGAGAGCATGGAGAAGCTCACGGTCCGGCTGGCAAGACTTGCGCTTGATGCCGGCCTGGACGGGGTGGTGGCCTCTCCGAAGGAAGCCGCGTTTTTGCGCAAGGAGCTGGGCAAGAATTTCCTCATCATAAGCCCGGGAATCAGGTTTGAGCCGGCAAGGCATGACGACCAGAAAAGGGTATCCGGCCCGGCCGAGGCCATGCAGGCCGGAGCCAATTACCTGGTGGTGGGCCGTCCCATCCGGGAGGCCAAGGACCCGGTCAAGATGGCGCAACTGCTCAAAAAGGAAATTCAAGCCTCGGCCAGATAAATGAGCATAATTTACGGCATTAACCCGGTGAAGGAGCTTTTGCGCCGGCGGCCGTCCGAGGTCAAGGAAATTCTCACCAGCCGCAAAGGGCAGGGTCTGGAAGAGATAAGCCGCATGGCGGAAAAGGCCGGAGTCAAGATGCGGTTTGCCTTCCGCGACGAGCTTGACCAGCTCACCGGAACCACCGAGCACCAAGGCATAGCCGCGAAAGCGCCTCTGCCCGGGACGGCCGCGCTGGAAGACCTTTTGCAAAAGGCGGCCAAGGCCAGGACCGCGCTCCTTGTGTTCCTCGACCAGATTGAGGACCCGCAAAACCTCGGCGCCATCATCCGCTCCGCGGAATGCGCCGGAGCCTGCGGAGTGGTGATTCCCGAGCACCGGAGCGCAGGCATCACCCCGGCCGTGCTCAAGGCCAGCGCCGGCGCTTTGGAATGGATGCCGCTATCGGTTGTCACCAATCTCGCGCAAAGCCTGGGGAAGGCGAAGGATGCCGGCTTCTGGTCTTATGCCGCGTCCGCGTCTGGCAAAGAAAGCATCTGGCAGACCAAATTCTCGGAGAAATCGGCAATGGTGGTCGGCTCGGAAGGCAAAGGCCTCCGGCCCCTGGTGCAAAAGAGCTGCGACTTTGAGGTCAGCATCCCGCTTTGCGGCAAAATCTCGAGCCTGAACGGGTCCGTGGCCGCAGCAATTTTGATTTACGAATTCCGCAGACAATTTCCTTAAGCGCCTGCCCGGGGATGAGCCGGCGCCGGCGAATCCAGCCGCGGCACTTGCATTTTATTTCCGCACCGCTAAAATACACATCGATTGGGCGCTTAGCTCAGCGGTAGAGCGCTACCCTCACACGGTAGATGTCACAGGTTCAAATCCTGTAGCGCCCACCATTCTTCGCTCGCGAACACGGCTGCGCCGGTTCCGAGCTGCGAATAGCAAGCCATTCTTTATGGTTTCCAGTTCCTGCGAGCCAAAAATATTGTCCTTCAAATTCCCGTTGTGCAGGGCGGAGCAGGGCAAATACCTCTCGTCATCCCCCGGCAAAGTCTTTGGCAACTCTTTTTGACTGGTGATAAACTTTAGCTCAAATGAGCCTCCAAAAGCTCGGCATCGTGGGCGCCGGGCCTGCCGGAGCCTGGCTGGCTTATAAGCTGTCCCAAGCCGGGTTCAAGGTTCTGCTCTTTGACGCTCGCGCTCCGTGGGACAAGCCCTGCGCCGGAGGCCTGGACCCGCTGGTCTGGAGCGAATTTCCGGAACTGCTTCCGTTGCAGGAGCAGGCGCTGGCTAATGCCTCGGCCCGGGTGATAACCACCCGCAAAGAGCGCATCGAGATTGAGCTGAAAAATCCTATCTACACGCTATCGCGAAAGACCCTCGGCCAGTTCCTGATTGAGCGGGCGACCAAGGCCGGCGCCAATTTCGCGCGCCAAAAAATCGCGGGATTTGAGCCAAGCAGCCAGGGCTTTGAGCTGCGAGACGACTCGGGCGAAAAATTTTCAATTGACTTTCTGGTCGGCGCGGACGGCGCGGCCGGGGTGGTGAGGAACCGGCTCTGCCCGGGATGGTCCAGCCGGGACTATTGCGCCACAGTCTCGCTCAATCTTCCCGGCCGGGTAAATTTGCCGCTGACGCTTCAATATTTCCCGGGCGTGCAAGGCTATGCCTGGATTTTTCCGGGCAGGGAGCAAAGCGCGCTCGGCATGGGCGTGCGCGCCTCAACCTGCAAGGCAGGAAAAATTTTCACATACCTGGAGCAGATGGTCAGCGCGGAGCCTGCGCTTGCCCAGGCCAGGAGCAGGTTGAGGGCCGAGGCGAAAAGAGCGCTCATTCCCGCATTGCGATTCAAAGCGCTCTGCAGGCAAAAAGTCGTGTCTGAAAACTGGGCCTTGGTGGGAGACGCCTCCGGCGCGGCGCACGCCGCGAGCGGGGAGGGCATTTATTACGCGCTGAAAACCGCGAGCCTTCTGGCCGAGAGCTTGTTTGCGGGCGAGCCGGAGAGCTATCAAAGGAAATGGTGGCATCTTTGCAAGCAGGAACTTTTGGGGCCTTCGCTCTGGTCATCTGCTTTTTTCAACCAACGGGTCCAGGATTTCCTGGCTGGAAAGCTCAAGCAAAGTCCCTCGGCTCGGCAGGTCGCCATGGAACTGGTCTCATGCTCAAGGCCTGCCCGCTCCGAGCTGCTCCGCCTCATGTTCAAAATGCTTTTCGAGTGAATTTATCCCCCACTGCTCATCGGCTTCATCAGCCCTAAAAAAAGTCAGCGCTGAATAGTTGAGCCGGTATTTGACAATGGCAGAGGCTTAAGCCTAAAATGGAGTTCAAGAAACCGGGCGCGGCGCATGAGGGGCAAAACCCTGTCTATTCCAGGGTTGTTCTCTTGCTTTAAGCGGGCGGGGAAAGGTTTTAGAAGAGAGCTCAAACCAAATGGGGATGCTCATCATATATCAGCCCGGGAACTGTCCAAACAAGGGGGGAAATCTCACCCTGCCGCGCCGTAACGGATGAGACGCAACAAAGGAGGCAAAGGAAAATGGAGGAGAAAAGATTTGTGAAAAAGTCCACTGCTGTAACGGACAAGACGCAGGTCTATCTCGTCGGAGGAGGAATCGCCTCCCTGGCTGGCGCGGTCTTTTGCATCAGGGACGGCCATATTCCGGGCAAGAATATCCATATCTTTGAAGTGCTGGATGTTATGGGCGGAGCTTTGGATGGTGAAGGTTCGCCTGACAAATATTTTGTCGCTCGCGGCGCCAGGAAATATGATGTTGATGCCTTCAACTGCACCTGGGACCTTTTTTCAGCCATTCCTTCGCTGACGAATCCGAAAAAAACCCTGAAAGATGAATTCTTTGAATTTAACAAACTACACAAGAAAACCCCCAAATCCCGATTGATAGACAAAAACAGGAATAAAGATGATGTGTCCAATATGGGCCATAGTTGTAGTTGGGGAGACCGGATAAAAATGTTTTTACTCATAATCACTCCCGAAAGCTGGATTGAAAATCGCCGGATCGATTCATGGTTTGCGCCTTCATTGTTTAAGACCGATTTCTGGTATGTATTTGCTTCTATGTTTGGGTTTGGGACCGGGAGTGACCTGGTGGAATGTAGGCGGTATTTTACTAGATTTATGTATGGGAAAGGCGAGGTGGTCACACCCTACAATCAATATGATTCCATGATTCGGCCTATTACGAAATGGCTGGGAGAGCAAGGCGTCAACTTAGAAATGGGGTGTAAAGTCACGGACCTGGATTTCAAGCCTTCCCAAGATGAATTGACCGTTGAACGAATTCACTACCTACGCAATGGAGAAGAGAAAGAAGTAGTCGTGAGCAAGGGCGACTATGTATTCGTTACCAACGGGTCAATGACCGCGGATTCCCGGCGCGGGTCAATGACCGAAGCCCCGGCGCTGGAAACCAGGAAATTGGACGGCTCCTGGACGCTCTGGGAAAATATTGCGAAAAAACGGCCTGGTTTGGGCAACCCGTCTGTTTTTAATGGTCATATAGATAAAACCAAATGGATTACGTTCTTTGTTACCTCCAAGGATTCGACTTTCCTGAAATTGTATGAACAGTTCACCGGCAATAAGCCGGGGCAAGCGGACCTGGTTACTTTCAAGGACTCAAACTGGCTAATGTCCATCCATGTGCCGTATCAACCGCATTTTATCAATCAGCCCGAGAATATAACCGTATGGGGAGGATACGGTCTGTACCCGGACAAGGAGGGCGACTATGTAAAGGTCAAGATGTCCGAATGCAGCGGCAAGGACATATTGACCGAAGTCTGCCACCAATTCGGGTTCGAAAAAGAGCTGCCGCACATCCTCGAGACCTCAACCTGCATTCCGAGCTTGATGCCATATGAATGCGCCCAGTTTATGCCGAGAAAAAGGAGTGACCGGCCTCTGGTGGTGCCAAAAGCATCTACCAACCTGGCGTTTATGGGACAGTTCACCGAGAGCGGCGAGTGCATTTATCTGGTTGAGTCCTCGGTCAGATGCGGGCAAATGGCCGCGTATTCTCTTCTCAATCTGGACAAGAAAGTTCCTCCGGTTTACAAGGCAACCCATCAGATTCGGCGATGGTTCAAGGCGCTGGCCGCCGCGCTCAAGTAAGAATCGGGGGTTCGGTCTCAATTCTAAACTTAGGCAGAGAGGTATAATAAGCTGTCATCAAAATCAAAACCAAGCACCCCTGCAGCTTTCCCCTTGCTTGAGGGGGGCAACAGCCTGCTGGCCAGATGGCCCGGCTTTTTTCTTGGCGGTTATTTCCAGGAGAGAATGATGACTGCGTAAGGATGATTGGATTTCCAGTCGTGCTCGGTTACTTCGGCCTTGACCTCGGTTTTGCCGCAAAGCTCGACCAGGCGCTCAAAGCTTCCTGCAGCCTGGTGCGCATACGGCTCAAAAGGAGCCGGATGGTCGGAGCGGATGATGAGCCTGGCCTTGTCCGGCCCGAGGCTCTGCACTTCAATCGGCTGCACATTGGGGTCATCAAACTGGAACCACTGCTGGCGGATGAGCTTGAATTTTTCCAGGGCAATTGCCATGTCTTTCTCCTGGACCAGGTTCGGGTAAAAGCGTTTGATGATATCCTGGACCACAAACCTTCCCCATTGCCGGGCCACCTCCAAGCTGCCTTTGGCGAGCTCCATAAAAATGGCGAAGCTTGCGCGCTCGTAGCTCTCCACCGGATACCAGCTGCTGGCCAGGACCCGGCCGTTGATTATCGCCAGGTCCTTGTCGTTCAAATATTTTTTCCAGTCGCAGTTCTTGTTGGCCCGGATCATCCGGGCAACTTCCAGAAGCAGGCTGCCTTTAACCTTGGACATGACTTGCCTCCCTGCTCAATCGGTTCCAGAGAAATAATGCTCCATAGCCCTGGTCATGGGCAAAATTGCCGATGGGCATATTCTATTATTTGCCGGAAGATTTGGCAACCGGGATTTCAGTTGCCGGCAAGGGATAGCAGCCGGGCAAGATTATTTCCAGGAGACCATGATTATTGCGGAGGGAGGCATGCCTTTGCTGTTAATTTCCGTGACCTTGGTCTTAACTTCTTTGCCTCCGTTCAATTCCGCGATGCGCTCCATGCTGCCGGCCACCTGATGGACCGAGGCCTCAAAAAAGTCAAGGGGGTGGTCGTATCTGACGGTTATTTTCACTTCGGTTGCTCCGGATGGTTGGACTTGAATGGCCTGGAACTTGGGGTCATCGAACTTAAACCACTGATTGAGGAAGGTTTGGCATCTTTGGAAGGAACCGATGGGGTCCTGGTATTGGACCAGGTTGCGGTAATATTTTTTGCCCAGGTCTTCAATCAGGAATTTTCCCCAGAGCCAGGCGTTTTCCAGTTTGCCCTGGCCGATTTCCTTGAAAATGGCAAAAGCCGCGCGCTCATAGATGCCGATGGGATACCAGAAATTGGGCATGACCGTGCCGAATACTAATTTCAAGTCATCTTCCTGAAGATATTTTTTCCAGTCGCGGTCCTTGTTGTCGCGAATCAGCTTGGCCAGGTCTATGAGCAAAGCGCCTTTTATTTGGGCCATGATTTCACCCCGCTCTGAAGGATTATGAGAGAGAGCATAAGATGATTCAAGAGCCTGCGCAAATCGGGCGTCGTTATTCCTTCGCCTCCCCGGGACATTTTATAACACAAATATTTGGCGCGGTCAAATAACCGGCGGAAGCTATTTGGTCAATTTATGGAGGATATTATTGAGCGGTTCGGGTCT
>Ga0315282_10014643_pt1 | contig 11649 bp, 11 predicted proteins | sample YL17G07_20_MG_FD_203693 | JGI IMG/M metagenome (GOLD analysis project Ga0315282, IMG submission 203693) | Sediment microbial communities from Yellowstone Lake, YNP, Wyoming, USA - YL17G07_20 | ecosystem: Environmental > Aquatic > Freshwater > Lake > Sediment | place: USA: Wyoming | collected...
CCCTATCTTATTTCATCCGGCCAGGATTAAGTCCTTCTCTGAATCAGGTGTCTGGCTCGGCTCGCGGTGCGACTTTTGGGATTTCCTCCCTCCGCCCTTGGGTGCATTTCCCGAATTCGGGTGAAGCACCCATTGTTCCCCGGAGCATCTCACGAAAATCGGTTCGTAGTTCCCGCTTTAGCGGGGATTGCCTTCCCCACTGAAGTGGGAACTACATACTTTTCATTCCTTTCTGGGTGGCGCGAAGCGCCATGCGCGACTCTTACAATTCCTGGTTTCTCTCGATGGCTCGTGCTGCAGTTGCTCCTTGATCTGTGATACAATCAGCCCTTGCTCGAACGCACGCCAGCACGCAAGATCCGCCCGGGCGCTCTCCGTCAGTTCTATCCGGTACGGTGGTATCTTCTCTCCATCATGTCAAGTATCGGCCAAATGCGATCCGAGCAAGGGGCGATCAGCGTACCATCCTGCGCTGAACACCCAAGCTCAGCGGCGCGGTTTGTCCGCGTCCGCCGAAGCGCCCTGTTCGGCGGCCCTTTTCAGCGCAGATAAGTCCACAACTTGCTGGTCCTTGACCCTTCTCCTCGTCCGGAGATGGGCAATCAGCGCATCCATATCATATCCATGTTCCCCCGCGATGCCGTCTTTGATTTCCCAGAGTTCCTTGATGCTCTCATCCGCCATCTTCGGGCACCCCCATGAGTTCCTGTGGCGTGCAAATCTCGGGACACGCATGCCCGTTCACGACACAAACGCTTCGAAAGATCGGTTTCGTTTCCGCATTGTCAAGATGCCGGCAATTCCAGGTAAGAAGATAATCGGCCCCATGCACGGCGGAAATGGCGATGTGCAGCGAGTCATCCAAGGCCGTAGCCGGCAGCGCTCGTTGCCGGAGCGGCGCTTTGGATAATACGCTCACGGCGTCGGTGATTGCAAGGATCGGAATGCCGGCCAGCGCTTGAAGGCGTCGCGCCGCCTTGAGCCGGGGTTTAGACCTATCACCTATGTGATAATATCTCTTCAATAGAAAGGCCGATGTCTTTGGATATTTGACGGAGTAGAATGGGTGAAAGGTCTCGACCCGAATGAAAAGGAATGGAAGTACCCCGACCGTCAGGATGACGGTATTGTTTGTGCGAGCCCTTTTGACGGACCTCTTGAAACCCAAGACGCTCCAAGATTGCCACAACCTCGCGTGGCTTGAGAACCGGCACCTTGGACATGATTAGCTCACCATGACGTTTTGGATGCCAACAAACTCAGCCTCAAGCTTAGGATCGCCATCTTCGAGAAGCATTTCTATGACCTCGCGAAGATTGGCATTTAATTCATCCAGAGTTTTGCCCTGAGAGTGCGCGCCAGGGAAACCCGGGACATAGCCAACGAAAAGCCCCGTATCGGGGCAACGCTCAATTACGGCCGTGAAGTTTCTCATTTGGTTCACCTCCTTTGATACGTCTAACGTCCGCACTCACTCTCGGCGGTGGAACGCCGCGGAAGCGCCGGCTGTTTCGCAGCGCCTCGATCTCCGCGTCAAAATCGTCTGCCTCGCTGATACTGTCCCGGAGCATTTTACGATTCCTGGTTTCTCTCAACGGCGCGTGCCGCAGTTGCTCCTTGATCTGTGATACGATTAGCCCTTGCTCGAACGCACGGTAGTACGCGAGATCCGCTTTGGCGCTCTCCGTCAGTTCTATCCGGTACGGTGGCATCTTCGCTCCATCATGTCAAGTACCGGCCCAATGCGACCCAAGCAAGACGCGATCATGGTGGTATCCTGTGCCAAACGACCTGGCAATAACCTGCGGGCGCCAAAGGCGACCGTCAGGTTAATTGCCTTGTTAGAGGCTGCACCGGGATGTGCCGACACTCCCCACCATCGGAGATTATCATCGAGTTCTCCTTGTGAGGGCATATGACAGCAAGATCATAAGGATGCCACCGAGCATTGCAATGAAAGAGACAGTGTTGCCACCCAGGCCAGTGCCCTGGAGGAAAGTGACTCCACCATACATGATAGGAATGGCTCCCATTATGATCCCAACGACCCTGAGAAACTTCCGGTCAAATAGTGCCTCTACTCGCTCGAGGATGTTCTTTCGATCCTCCTCTAGTTTTCCAGCGAGAGTGCTGGTCTCAGTCTGAATCTTCGTAGAAAGCTCATTGGTGCGCTTCGAGAATTCCTCGCGCATCATCCGGACGTCGGTAGATACAATCTCAAACTTGCCGTGAAGCGTCGTTAGTTCAGTTCCGATATGGTCGAAGGGATATCCTGCCTCTTTGAGTTGCTTCTTCGGATCCAAGCGGTGGAAACTGGAGGAGATCACCTTGTCTTCAGGAATATCGACAGGAAGTTTTCGTGTGGAGCGGCGAATCCCATCCGTGTCTTGGTAACTATCTCCGCGGCGCTCACCGTAGGAGATTTCGGGTTTCTCGTCCTCACTGAGTTCGAAGATCGTTAGCTTGAAGATTGGCTCGGCGTACTCAATGATCAGATCCCTCGTCGAGCCATTTCGGAGACCCCAGTTTAGGATACCACGGAATCCGGCGTCGATCTTAGTGGAGACCTGCGAGATACCCTCGCGCATCATCGTTGTGGTAGGTGTGATGAGTCCCATAAGCATCTTGCCGGGAAGGACCTTAGTCACGGTTTTAGCCTTGAAGTCGATCATTTCAAGACTCGATATGACAACGCTCTCGCCAGGACTCACTTTGAGAAACTGACCTTGCGTGAGCACCGCTTGCTCACTTGTGGAATGAAACATAACGTGTTTGCCAAGGCGGAGTTCGATCCCGTTTGGATTAATCAGTTGCACATCGGCGTCCAGTAGGACGATTCCAACGAGCTCTCGAATATCCCTATCAGCTAAGATCCTTGCCATTTACCTGTCCTCCTGTTGGCAGCTGGGAGTGCTGCGTCTAACGTATTTTTCAGCCGCCGGGCTTTGACGGTCGGCTGGAAAAAATTGTTAGGCCTTCTCTTTCTCATCCTTTTTGCGTTTCGGTCTGATCTTCGGTTCTTCATCGGGTGGCGGCTTGAACATCATTGAATGCTCAAGCTCTCGCACAAGCATGTGTAGCATCTCTGGGTCCATGACCATTTCCTCAAACGGGAAAGGACCATGCGCCAGGAATTCGACGGCCCTCTGGAACTGACGTCTCGTTCTTTCCCCCTCTTCAGGCAAGCTACTCTTTGCAGCTCTGTACGCCTCCATTCCGAGTTCGTACAACCAGGGCATGTCCTCACGAAGCATGCTGGCGATGATGAGCAAGCCTATCGGGTCTCCCGGTTTCCCACCGACAATGTGGGTGATTTTGTGCAGCATCATGGGGTGGAATCTCATGCGCCTATGGCGCACCGACATTGGAGCACCCTCAGAAAAATCCCGAAGCCGGGAATCAAGCGAACGGACACTGGTGACAAGCTCTTCGAGAATCTCGTGTTGTGGGCGAGCGTGTTTTGCTTGCGTTGGTTGTTTCGGAATTCCCGCCACCTTCTTCTCGAACTCCGGCCAGAGGGCATCGAATAATTGCTTAGCCCGTGCGTCAGGGATGGCCTGATTGGCTGTCTGGTTTATGGAGTGGATGACCTCACTGATTCCCGCCTTATCCACCTTCTTCGCCTGGAACTGGGCCAACGGCCCCGTGATGTCGCGAATGTCCAAGTCAAGCAACAGGGGGATCACCTTACTGCCCTGCATTGACTTGGCGAGCGCGCCCGCCTCGAAAAGGACCCAAGGCGAACCAACATTCTCGCTCGTCACGCAGATGATTCCGAAGTTTGAGTCAGCGAGTTCTTTTGCAACGGCTTCAGCCCAACGGTCGCCTGCCTCGATATCTGCTTCAGACAACCACGGCTCGACGTTGTGCAAGACAAGCGGAATCCAGTCGTGAAGTGCCTGCGCAAGCGCCTGACTGCGTTCGCCACTCCAACTTATGAACACCTTCATTTCGGGCCTCCTCGCGTCTGTCGTCATCTTCTACCTCCCGCCTAACTATTGATTATCTGGGTCCGTATAAGAACGGAACTCGTGAATTCCTGTCAGTATATCACCCACATTCTCGAGTGTTCTTCTTTCCTTGTCAAGTCAAGAAATCCCAAGCCGTTCTTTCAGGTCTTGCCATTTATCATGGCGTCTTATGCGGGTCGGCATAAGACGCAACTCGGCACGTGTCGCTACAGTGTGTCCGCCGGGCTTCGCACCCCTTTCCGCCACGGTTCAGGATATGCGCGCAACGCTAGGGGTCAGGCGCGGGGTTTACCGCGTCGGCTGGATGCCCTTGTTCGCTCCAGTTTTCTCGGAGCAAGACGGACAACTTCGTGTCCTGAAGCGCTCTGAGTAGCACGGAGATCGGCACAGATTGCAGAGAGATCTCCTCGGAATTTCCGCGTATGCTCCCTACGGTACTTTCGTACCTCTTCAACAATCGGATCTCTCATTTGTCAGCCTCCAGCAGTTCCTCAGGTGAGCAGATTTCGGGACACTCATATCCTTGGGTTTCGACAATCTGCCTGACCATCATGCGGGTGAAGGGGTTGTTCAGGTGGGCAAAATTCCACGTGACGAAAACTTCCATGCCGTTGACAGCGGCTACGGCAATGTGAAGTGCATCTTCTGGATTCTCCTCGGGTACACCCCTGCCGGCGGTAATCTTCTCCGCCAGACTTCTGGCTTCGTCGTCAATGTCGAGCATACGAAATGGCTTCATGGCCGCGATTCGCATCCTGGCTTGTTCTGGATCGCCCCTTCCCGCTTCTTCGTACACCAACGCAGAAACGTAGGTTTCGTACTCCGCAGCAAGGTCGGGCCATATCTCCCGAGTGGCCTGTTGATGACCGGCAACCAGAAGGTCGCGGCTTGGTCTGGCGGTGAAGTAACTCACCACGGTCGTCTCAATGTATACTCGTTTTTTCATACGAAGATGGTAGCAGATTCAGAAACCTTGTCAAGGGAGCAGTGCGCATTATCATGCGGAACCAACCATTGATTATATGGGTCCGTATAAGAACGGAACTCCTGAATTCCTGTCAATATACCACGCACGTTCTCGCCGGACCGGGAAAGGGGCGGTTAGCCGAAAGCAGCGCGTCGGATTCTCCCAGCGCGTGCGCCAGACGATCCATAATGAACGGCAGGTTGCCAAACTTGCGCGATGCGCTCAAGACAATTCGTATCTTGTCCTCGATTTCAGTCCCCGATTCCAAGAAAACGGTTGAAACTTCCGCGTCGCGCCGAAGAATCAGGCGCATATCGCTTCGCGGAGAGCAAATGTGACCGAACTCGGCAGTCGCTACAATCACACACCCATCGAAGAGAAATGGTATCGGGTCTGGGAGCAGTCGGGTTTTTTTCATGCCGATCCGGCCGACCCGCGCCCGGCCTACACCATCTCCATCCCGCCGCCCAACATCACCGGCGTCCTTCACGTGGGCCATGGCCTGAACAACACGATTCAGGACATCCTGATTCGCTGGAAGCGGATGGCCGGTTTCAACGCGCTCTGGGTGCCGGGAACCGACCACGCCTCGATCGCCACCGAGAACGTCGTCGAGCAGCGGCTCGCGAAACAAGGCACGAGCAAGCGCCAGCTGGGCCGCGAAAAGTTCATCGAGCGCGTCTGGCAGTGGCGCGAGCAATATGGCGGGACGATCATTCGCCAGCTCAAGCGTCTGGGCTGCTCGTGCGATTGGGCGCGCGAACGCTTCACGCTCGATGCGGGTCTTTCGCGCGCCGTCCGCACCGTCTTCAAGCGCCTCTACGACGAGGGCCTCGTTTATCGTGGAAAGTATCTCGTGAACTGGTGTCCGGCGCTGCGCACCGTGTTGTCGGACGACGAGGTCGAGCATCGCGAGGTGGACGGACACTTGTGGTATATTCGCTATCCGCTCAAGGAGCGAAGCGACCTGAGAGACCCAAGCGGCCAAAGCGGTTCGGTTTGCGTCGCCACGACGCGGCCGGAGACCATGCTCGGCGACACGGCCATCGCCGTCAATCCCAACGACGAGCGCTATCGCCACCTGATCGGCAAGACGGCGATCCTGCCGCTCATGGAGCGCGAGATCCCGATCATCGCCGATCCGTTCGTGGATCCCGCGTTCGGCACCGGCATGGTCAAAGTCACGCCCGCGCACGACCCCAACGACTTCGAGATGGGCCGCCGCCACAAGCTCGAATTCGTCAACATTCTCAACCCCGACGGCACGCTCAACGAAAACACCAAGCAGTACGCGGGGATGGATCGCTTCGAGGGGCGAAAGCGCGTGATCGAGGATTTACGGGCGCGCGGGCTGCTCGAAAAAATCGAGCCTCACCACCACACCGTTGGACACTGCTATCGCACCCACGACGTGGTCGAGCCGTATCTGTCGGAGCAGTGGTTTGTGCGGATGAGGCCGCTGGCCGAGCCGGGGATCGCGGCGGTTCGCGACGGGCGCGTGCGGATCATCCCCAAGTCGTGGGAGAACACCTACTTCCACTGGATGGAGAACGTGCGCGACTGGCCGATTTCGCGCCAGCTGTGGTGGGGCCATCGCATCCCCGTGTGGACGTGTCGCAATTGCGGCCATACCAACGTCACCGACGAAGAGACGCTGAGCCGCTGCGAGAAGTGCGGGTCGGCGAACCTCGAACAGGACCCCGACGTCCTCGACACCTGGTTCTCGTCGGCGCTCTGGCCGTTCTCGACGCTGGGGTGGCCGGACGAAACGCCGGAACTGAAGAAGTACTATCCCACGTCAACGCTGGTCACCGCCCACGAGATTCTCTTCTTCTGGGTCGCGCGGATGATCATGATGGGCCTGAAGTTCTGCGGCGACGTGCCCTTCCGCGACGTCTATATTCACGCGATGATCTTCGACGAAGTCACCAAGAAGAAGATGAGCAAGTCGCTAGGCAACATCGTTGACCCGCTGGAGATGATCGAGGAATTCGGCGCCGACGCCCTGCGCATGACGCTTTGCGCCTATGCGATCCAGACGCCGGTCATTTATCTGTCGAAGAAGCGGTTCGAGGGCTATCGCAATTTCGTCAACAAGCTCTGGAACGCGGCGCGGTTCGTGCTGATGACGACCGGGGATTTGTCGGCCGAGGAGCTCGCGGCCGGCATGGACGAGTCGCTCCTGCGGACCGAGGACCGCTGGATTCTGAGCTTGCTCTGGCACACCATCGGCGAGGTGGAGTCGGGCTTCGACCGTTACGCGTTCGATGCGGCCGCGCTGAGCCTCTATCATTTCGTCTGGCACCAGTACTGCGACTGGTATCTGGAGCTCTGCAAACCGCGTCTCTACATCGGCGATCAGCCGAGCGAGGAGCAGAAGCGGCTGAAAAAGAACACGCAGCGAATTCTGCTCACGGTCCTCGAAGCCACGCTGCGCACGCTCCATCCCATCATTCCCTATGTGACCGAGGAGATTTGGCAGGTTCTGCGCGAACGATATGTCGGACAGGTTGGCAACCGGTCTGCCGGTGTGGGACGGGTTGGCAACCGGTCATCCTTGAACTCGGCAACCGACGATCCCCACGTCGCCGCGATGCTGCGGTCGCTCGCGTCCGTTTCGATCATGATCGCACCGTGGCCGAGCGCCGACGAAGTGGCCGCCGACCGCGCCCCCGAAGTCGAAAGGGAGATGGAGCTGCTCCAGGAGATCATCACCTGCGCGCGCAACCTTCGCGGCGAACTCAACATCGTGCCGGGCGAAAAACTCGATCTCTACATCTCAACGCCTGACGCGGGTCGCCGCGAACTCGCCGAACGCCATCGCCCGATGATCTTCTCGCTCTTGCCCGTCAGCGATCTGCACATTGGGGTCGAAGCAAAGCACGGCCAAGGCCATTGGGCGATGGGGATGGTCCACGACATCGCGATTGCCCTGCCGATCAGCGAGGAGTTGCACGCACGCGAGCTGGCGCGGCTGCAAAAGGAACTCGCGCGCGCCGAGGCCGAGGAGCGCCGCTTGCGCGAGAAGCTGGCCAACGCGAATTTCATCTCGCGCGCGCCGGCCGAGGTGGTCGAGCGCGAGCGCGAGAAACACGACCGCGCCGCCTCGGAGCTGGACGGTCTCAGGCGGCGTCTCGCGGCGTTGCATTAAAGATGAAACGCCGCCGGCGTTCCGTCCTTCATGCCATCGGTGGTTGATCCTTTTCCACTTGATTCAGGCGGGTTCGGGCGGTAAGAGATTAAAGAAAGCTTCGGGGCCGGCAACGGAAAGGCGGTCGTCGAATCGTGCCGATTTACGAGTACAGATGTCTGAAATGCGGGGAAGACTTTGAGGATCTGATCCGCAACAAGGCCGACGAGGAAGCGGTGCAGTGTCCCTCGTGCGGCTCCAGGAAGGTGACCAAACAGATGTCGGCGTTTGGAGTTCAGGGGGCCGTCGAAAAGCCGATCACGGCGGGGTCGAGCGGTTGCGCGGGATGCACCGCCTCGAGCTGCTCGAGCTGCCGATGACCCAGACGGTCGCCCGGTTGTAAGAGGTCGCATGCCGCGCCCTCGATCCATCACTCTGACCGGAGGAGCACGCAATGGGCATCAGCAACGAGGAAATCGTCAACCTTGTCCAGGAGAAGATCAAAGAGAAGAACGAGGTGATCCGCGAGCAGCAGTTGCAGATCCAGGAGCTCCAGCAGAAGATCGCCGACCTGGAACAGCTGGTCACCGACGTGCGCCAGGAAGCCACCGACCGCGAGGAGCTCTACAAGAAGATCGCGGAAGTGGTGGATTGACGCCGATCTTTCGAACTTGAGCAAGCAACCGCGAGTTCAGTGCGCGGGTCTTGTTTGTCCTGCTTCTCTTCGTGCATCATTCTATTTCGCGCCCCAGCATTGTCGCAGCAAACGCCTCATCCTGTTGCACCAGCGGCAGTCGGCGCAGGAGCAAAGGAAACGTTCGGGCGTCTCGCGTTCGAGCGTCGTGACATAATCAGACAACTCGCGCGCGGCCATCCAGGTCATCCGGCCCCAGGCGGTTTCAAGCGGTCGGGCGAGGCCGCGCGTTTCGAGCTCCGGTCCGAGGGAAGAATAGGTGGCGTCGCAGGGCGGGGCGACATAGCGCCTCCTTCGCCGCCCGCCGAATTCCAGCACCGTATCCACGTTGACCCAGATGGCCGGCCACGGGCGTTCGATCGAAAGTCGCGCCACGTGGATGAGCGCATTGGCGCGCTGATCGCTGCCGAGAAGCAGGACCTTGCCGTCGTGGCGCACCAACTGCCCCAGCGGCGTTTCCGGTCGAAAGGGCAGATAGACGTCGTGGTCGGTGACGATCTCGCGCGCCCGCGGGCCGAGGACGGCGACCGAGTGGATGGGGTGGTGGCTGCGGATCACGCCGGGCCGGAGGCGAAATCGTTCGGCCACGCGGCCGGTGGCGGCGGGTGTTTTCGCGCGGTCGAACTCGGCCCCGAGCGTAAACGCGGGAACGAGAACGTGCCCCTCCTCGCCGACCGCCGCCACAAGCTCGCTCAGCAGCCGATCCATCGCGGCGTCGTCCACCGATTCATCCACGTCGCCAAAGACGGCCAGCCAATCGCCGCAACGAAGACCCAAGTCTCGGAGTTGATCAGTGAAAGTCATGGGAGAGACGAAAGACGAACGATGAATGATGAACGATTGAGGCGGAGGCCATCGAAGCACTGTCCCTCCGTCTCCTTCCGTCGGCGGCTACGGTTCCAAAAACAGGATTACAGGACCTTGATGATGACCAGCGTATAGTCGTCGAATTGTTCGATCTTTCCCCGATGCGCGGTGGTGACCTGCGTGAGCTTTTCGCGCAAGGCCAGGGCGGTGGCGTCGGTGCTCTCGGCCACGATTCGCCGGAGGCGTTCGGCGCCGAATGCCTCGCCCTTTTCGTTGAACACGTCGGTCACCCCATCGGAATAAATGACCAGGGTCGAGCGCGGCTCGAGGCGGATTTCGCCCTGCTCGAATCGCCGACCGGGCATCACGCCCAGCACGCACCCCCCCTTGTCGAGAAACGTCTCCTTGCCGTCGGCCGTGACCACAAACGGATGGCAGTGGCCGGCGTTGACGTAGCGCAGCCGGCGCGAGGAGAGCTGGAGCACGCCGAAGAACAGCGAGATGAACATGTCGTTGGCGGTATCGCGGCAGGCCATTTCGTTGAGATTGGCGATCATGGTCTCGATGCGGGTTTCGCGCGTGCTCGCTTCGACCTGCAAGGCCGCGCGCACCGACGCGGTCAGGATCGCGGCGGCGACCCCTTTGCCCGACACGTCGGCCACCGCCACGCCGAGCCGGTCGGAATCTATTTCCATGAAATCGTAATAGTCGCCGCCCACGCGCTTGGCAGGCAGACTGATCGCGCTGATCTCAAACCCCGGCACGATCGGCGGTCGGCGCGGCAGCAGGTTCATCTGGATCGAGCGGGCAATTTCCAACTCATGTTCCAGGCGGTTTTGCTCGAGCAGACTCTGGTGGAGCAGCGCGTTGGAAATCGCCAGGGCGGCCTGGTCGGTGATCGCGGTCAGCAGCTCGAGATCGGCCTGGGAGTAGTCCACCTTGTAGCTGAGCGAATCAATGTAGAGGACGCCGAACACGGTGTTCTGGGCAAACAGCGGAGCGCACATGGACGAACGGATGTGCTGGGCCACGATGCTTTCCACGCCGTGGAAGCGCTGGTCGGCGACGGCATCGCTGATCAACAGCGACATGCGGTCGTTGATGACCTGCTGGACGATCGTGCGGCTGATCGAGATATCGTCGGCGTCGCTGGTCTTCACGGCGCGCGGCAGGAGCGTGTTGGTCTTGGGGTCGAGCATGAGAATCACGCCCCGCTCGGGCTTGAAGATCTCAAACACCAGCTCCAGCACCTCCCGGAGCAACTGCCCGAGTTCGAGGACCGACCGGACCTTCTCGACCACCTGCAGGAGCACCCGCAACTTCCGCTGGCTTTCACTGCTCTGGGGCGTCTGCCCCGGCTCCACCGGTTCCTTGAACGACGTGGCGCCGGCGGGAGCCGATCCGTGCATGCGGGTCGGCGGAGCATCCATCAAGCGGATGGCCGAGGTTCCGGCGGCCCTTTTCGCCCCTTCGCCCGCGGCGGCCTGGTCGGCGTCCTCGAACACGAACGCGGCCTGACCGATGCGAATCTGATCCCCGTGGCGGAGGGTGTATTCCTCGGCGATGCGCACCCCCTGAACGCGCGTGCCGTTCTTGCTGTTGAGGTCGCGAAGCCGAAAGCTCGAACCGCGGCGCACGACTTCGGCGTGGAACCGCGAAGATCGTTTGTCGGACAGCTGAATGGTGTTGGAGGGGCCCCGACCCAGCGTGGTGACGCTCTCGCTGAGGGGATACACCATCCCCTCGTCGGGTCCACTATCCATAACCAGCCTGGCCATGATCGCTTTCTCCGACCCTTCTCCGGGGCAAACCCCCCCACCCCATCCCACTGGTTGCACTTCGGACCGTGATCCTGCCACAACCACCGCGTCCGTTCAAGGGCAAACCCGATCCGAAGAGGTGGGAGGGCGCAATTCAGTTCCGCTCCCGCGAGAGTCCAGCCGGACAGGTTCTCACCAGGCGAAGCTTTGGAGTGCGGCGGCTCGACGCCGCTTTCCTCCGGCGCGGCTTGACGCGTCGGAAGACCGCACGTCCATCGGGCAAGAGTGTGGACTCGGCCCCGTCAAGCCGGGGCAAAAGA
>Ga0315282_10014644_pt1 | contig 11648 bp, 17 predicted proteins | sample YL17G07_20_MG_FD_203693 | JGI IMG/M metagenome (GOLD analysis project Ga0315282, IMG submission 203693) | Sediment microbial communities from Yellowstone Lake, YNP, Wyoming, USA - YL17G07_20 | ecosystem: Environmental > Aquatic > Freshwater > Lake > Sediment | place: USA: Wyoming | collected...
TTGGCGGGAGCGACGGCGCTACGCGGGCTTCGGCCCCGATTGGCCAGCGGGAACGGCAGGCAGCGTCGGTTCCGGTTGCTCAGGCCAGGAGGCCGGACGCAGACGCACCACGACCATCGTGAGCAGGCCGAGACCGAGGCCGAGGACCGACACGAACTGCGGAACTGTGATCCAGTCCTTGATGACGAAGGCGCTGTCGACCCGCAGGTAGCTCACGCCGAAGCGCATCAGTGAATACAGCACCAGCAGCGAGGCGAAGGCATACCCGGCCTTGAGGCGGAACCGCAGGACCATAAGCGCGATGATGGTCAGGATCAAGAGGTCGCCGATCATCTCGTAGGCCACGGCCGGGTGCTGCGGGCCGTAGCCAAAGCCCGGGCTGTGGACGTTGGTGTACTCCACTGCCCAGGGCAGGTGGGAGCTCTTCGCAAAGGTGTCCCCGGTCACCAGGCAGGCGATCCGGCCGACGGCCATACCGAGGATCAAACCCATGGCGCCGACGTCCAGCCCGCGCCAGGGGACAAGACGGCGCCAGAGACCGTATGCTAGGCCACAACCGATGCCGCCGATGATGGCACCCCAGATAGAGATGCCGCCCTCAGTCACGCGGAACATCTCCCAAGGCATGTCCATCGACTTCCAGTTCTCCATCACGTAGAGGGCGCGGGCGCCGATGATGCCCCCCACCACACCAGCAACGGCAACGCCATAGGCATCGTCTTCCCCGTAGTTGAAGCGCTTGCCCAGGTTCACCGCTAGGCCGACGCCCACCACGATGGCAGCCGCTGTGATCAGTCCGTGCCAGGTGATCGTCAATCCCCCGGCCCTGAACAGGTCCGGGTCCAGCCCGATGCTAATCGTCAGCAGTGTGAGCGTCTGACCCACCGCCACCCCTCATGGAACGGCTCATTCCGCGAAAAAATAGCAGCTCGACCGCGCCGAGCACAACTCCAACCCCCCAACTCGCGGCCAGGGAGCAGCCATCGCCCGCCCTCTCTCCGCAGCCATCATCCAACGACCTTTATCAGAAAGCCCGACGCGGCACCCAGCAGGACGAGCCACGTCGGGTTCACGCGCAACCTGAGCAGGAGGATGGCCCCGACCGCCGCGAGGACTGCGGTCGGCACGTCCATGATCGCTGCCCGGCCGAGCTGACAGGTCACGCCCGCCATCAGGGCGAGCGCCCCAACGCTGACGCCGTCCAGCAGAGCAGCCGTCCAGGGCAAACGGCGAAGGGTCGGGATCAGCGGACCGGCGACGGCTACCAAGGCGAACGATGGAAGCAAGACGCCGATGGTGGCCAGAAGCGCGCCCGGCCAGCTGCCCAGTATGTAGCCGATAAAGGTCACCGTGGACAGAAGCGGTCCCGGTGTGACTTGTCCGGCAGCGACGGCATCCAGAAGCTGCTGTTCGGTCAGCTACCCGAGCCGGTCCACGAAGTCCGTCCGCAGGAAGGTGATGAGAACGTAGCCACTACCATAGAGGATGCAGCCGATTTTGAGGAAGGTCAGGAAGAGGACGCCGAGGCTGAAGGAGGAGGCGCCGGCTGCCCCGGCCCCCGCCAGCCACGGTAGGCCAGGCAGGGCGAAGGCAGCAACTGGGTGCTCCGCCCTAAGGTGGCCAAGGCTGGCCCAAAGCACAACCGCCAGCCCGGCACCGAAAAGGAGAGCGATCTCGTTGACGCCGAGGAAATACAGGGCAAGCACGAACCCTGCGAGCAGGAGCAGAAGCGGCCTGCTCATCATGGGGCGGCTGAGGCTGAAGATCGCGTGGATCATGACACCGATCACGATCGGCTTCACCCCGTAGAGAACCCAGGATAGCTCTGGAGTCGAGCCGAACCGCACGTAGGACCAGGCGAAGGCGAGCGTGATGGCCGTGGCGGGGGCGGTGAAGCACAGGCCGGCGAGAACGAGGCCGCGCCAGCCCGCACGCAGGCGCCCGATGTGCATGGCCATCTCCGCGGCGTTGGGACCGGGGATGAGGTTCGTGGCGCCCAGGAGATCGAGGAAGTGGGCATCGGTGAGCCAGCGCCGGCGTGAGACGACCTCGTCTCGCATCATGGCTATGTAGACCGCAGGCCCGCCGAAGGCCGTCGCGCCGAGACGGAGAAAGAACAGGGAAACGGACGGTAGGCGTCCGCACCCGTCCGCGGGTTCTTTCCGGACGGCGGCCATGCCCCTTGGTTCCCCCTCCGCGCCCATCGCACCTTGGACCTGGTTACCTGATGGCGAGCATAGCCTGGATCAGACGTCCATCTGACGGGCGCCGACCTTACGTCCCTGGCAGATCGGGGCTCTGGAGCGCGTATTTGGTGCCGACGCTGGGCGGTAGAAAAGCATCGGGAAGGGCGGCGGCGATGGCATGCGTTGCCCGCCACCCCGTGCAGTGGGCAGGCACTATTATTTCCGGCGCGAACTCCGCCAGCGCCTCAACCGTCGGCCAGACCACAGTCTCAAGCGGTGAGGTGGCAAGGTGGAAACCGCCGATAACCGCGTACACGCGCTCGATGCCCGTGAGCTTGCAGGCGTAGCGTATCGTGTTGATCACGCCCGCGTGCCCACAGCCGGTGATGACGACCAGCCCCTGGCCGCGGAGGTTGACCACCAGCGCCTGATCATCATAGATGAAGGGGTCCGGCTGCCACTCCCCGTCGCGGAAGGCTTGGTGCACGGCGAGCCCCTGCTCGAACTCGGTGGTGCGCTCGATCTCGCCCGTCACCAGTAGGCTTCCGTCCAGCAGCAACGACGGCCCACGGCGCTCCGTCACAGGGAATCCCGCGGCCCGGACTTTCTCTTCGCTCGTCGTAGGCCGCTCGTAAGGCTCCCGCCCCGGGAGGGCTACCCGCCGCCTAAGCCAAAAGTCGGGGTGTACGACCAGGGGCGGCAGAGGCTGGAGCCACCCCGCTAGGCCGTTGAGGCCTGTAGTATGGTCGAAGTGGCCGTGGCTGAGAACGATGGCCTCAACGTCGGCCGGATCCACGCCCAGCACGCGCAGGTTGTGCACCAGCCCGTCCACCGTCGAGCCCGTGTCGAAGAGAACCGTCCGGCGTGTGTCGTCGAGGGTCACGGAAACTAGGAAGGACAGACCGTGTTCAGCGACTGGAGTCTCCGCTGCATGGCCTGCCTCTAGGAGCGGCGCTTCAACCTGGGGTAGCCTCTCCATGTCGCGCCCGGCGACGCCCAGGCGCTTGGCTACGTCGGTATTGGTGAGGAGCGCGTCCATCACGTTATCGATGACGGTCAGAACCTCCACCCGGTCAACGGCGGTCAGCGCTATCTGCTTGGACATCCGAAGAAGACCTCCTCGTGGCTGCTGGTGGCCGTGGCTAGGGCTCGGCGAGCGCGTCCTCGATGTACTGGCGGAACCCCTCGAAGGGCTGATAGCCAACCACCAGCTCGCCGTTTATCAGGAAGCTGGGCGTGCCACGCGCGCCGACCGCCGCCGCTTGGTCCCGCAGCTCCTCTACGAGGCCGATATGCTTATGGGAGTCGAGACAAGCATCGAATTCGCCGCGATCTAGGCCCAGGTCGGTGGCGAACTGCTTCAGCCTCTCTGGCGCGAAGGCACCGCGATTCTCCCCGCGCTGTTCAGCGTAGAGCTTGTAGTGGTACTCCCAGAAGCGCCCCTGGTCGTTCGCGCACTCCGCCGCTTCCGCCGCCAGGGTGGCTTCATTCTCGTCGGGCGGGGCGTTACCCCCGGTGATCGCGAAGCAGCGGAACTCGAGCTGTACGAGGCCCTTCTGAATGTACTCCGCCTCCACTTCGGGCTCCGTGTCGTCAACGAAGCGCTTGCAGAAGGGACACTGGTAGTCGGAGAGCTCCACGATCTTGACCGGGGCGGAGTCCTGCCCACAGACGTGGCCGTTCACCGGCACGCTGCCGCTGATGCACAGGTGTTGCGCGGCTGCCGGCGTCTGGTCGCCAGTGCCGCCCTCGCCGCCGCCGCCGCTGATCACGCTAAGGGCTATAAGGGCCCCGCCCAGGGCCAGCGCCGCCCCCGCTACCCCGACGATCCAGAAGGCGCGTGGGCGAGGCCTGGCGCCGCCGCGAACGCCTGTCCTTCGTTTTGGCGGGCTTGGCTGACTCATCGTGCTCCCCTTTCCGGGACGAATGGCCCTGCGTCTTGGGGACCGGCGGCCGGCCTTCTTCGCTGCGTCTCGCCTACGTCGAGGGGCGTCACCGCCGGCGGCGTCGCTTCGTACACTGTGAGCACTCGGAGCCCAACGAACTCCGCCCGTATGGCAGCGAGCTCGTCCGGCGTCAGGGGCGCCACAGCGCACGGACGCAGGGGTGTGTTGATCTGCACCTCGTCCGGTGCCAGCCGCCTGGCGAGGGCGGCCATCTCTGCAGCCAGGCCTTTGTTTGCCCGGACGAACATCATGTCCAGGGCCAGTTTGCCCTCGTGTACTGCCCTGAACAGGCTGATGGCGTGGACTATGTCCTGCAGATTGAGGTCGACTACCGGGCGGTTGATCCTCGCGAAGAGCTGCTGCCTGGGGGCGTCGAGCTTGGCGACGACGACATCGGCGCAGGCCAGATCCTCTCGGACATCCTTCCTCGTCATCAGCGAAGAGTTCGTCAGGACGGCCACCGGGAGGCCCAGAGCTTTGCGGGCCAGACGGATGGCCTCTCCGAGATTTGCGGCGAGGGTCGGCTCGCCCATCCCGGAGAAGGTGACGTAGTCCACGCCCACGCCGCGCGCCGCCTCCAGTTCTGTGGCCAGCGCTTCGAGAGAGACGAACTGGGCGCGCTCCGCCAGCGGTCGAGCTGTCCGGCCAAGCTGGCAGTAGAGGCAGTCGAAGGAGCAGGTCTTGATGTCTCCAGGCGTCAGGTCAACGCCCAGGGACCTGCCCAGCCGCCACGAAGGAACCGGCCCGTACACTATCGACACAGGTCACCCCTTCTTGCGTCTTCGCTGCATGGTCAGCAGGCGTACACCCCGCAACTGGCGGAAGACCGCACCCTCCGACACACAGCGCAGCGCCAGCAGCGGCTCTACGACCCGCGTGCCCGAGATCACGTCCACCCCGTGGTCGAACAGGACCGGCGAGAGAGGGGTGGTCGGACCGAGGACGACGACGAGGCTGCCCGGCCGGCATAGGCCCAAGAGCGGCTCTATGGTGTGGTTGATGAAGGCGCTGCCGGAGATTGCCACGATATCGGCTTCCGGCAGGACGGTCTCCGCCTGCTCGGCGGGGAAGTCGCCGTCCCGGGGGCGGAGCTCCAGCACCGAGAGCTCCCGGGCCGCCTCTCGTAGGGATGGGACGAAGGGGAAGTGGCCCACGAGGGCCACCCTCTTACCCCGGCCCCGCTCAATGAGGATCTGACCAGCGTTCAACTCCTCGCAGCGTTTCTCGTCAACGTCGAGGAGCGAGTTGATCGCGGCCATCCCGACGCCCGCCTCCAGCATGCTATCCGAGAAGGCAAGGTGGCAGAGCCCCTGGGCGCTGCTGCCGGCCAGCTCGCCGGACCCTCCCACGAAGGTAGCGCCATGCTCGTGCTCCTCCGGCATCACGGTGGAGGCGAGGCCGCATGCCCGGCTCCAGACGGCGGTCCAGAAAGGCCCAATGAGCACCTCACGCACCGGGGCGTCCTCCCTGAGGCTAGCTATCAGGTCCTCAAGGATCTTCAACGGGTGTCTTTCCTTCCTGAGACTCTTGACGAGAATCTAGGGACGTCTTCTCATCCCCTTCTGCCTCCCGCATCCGCCTTGCCCCTACAGCCTGAATGAGCGCATCGGCAAGGGTATTCGTCAGGTCGGAGTTGTAGCGCTCGATATGGCCGTCGTCGCAGAGTCGGGCCAGCTCGGGATCAACGGGTATCTGCGCCAGGAGGGGGGCTCCCGCTGCTTCGGCCATCTCGTCGGCCCGGCTCTTGCCGAAGAGATCGAGCTTCTTCCCGGTCTCGGGCAGCACGAGGTAGCTCATGTTCTCCACCACTCCCAGGATCGGGATGTGCATCGCCTCCCGGGCCATCCTGACTGCCTTGCGCACCACCATCGCCGTCAACTGCTGGGGACTGAACACAATGATGACGCCTGAAAGAGGCAGGGACTGCATCACGGTAAGGGGCGCGTCAGCAGTGCCCGGCGGCAGGTCCACTATGAGACAGTCCAGCTTGCCCCAGAGCACCTCTTCCCAGAACTGAGTGATGGCCTTGGCGATCATAGGGCCCCTCCAGATGACGACATCGTCCTCACGGGGCAAGAGGAGATTAGTGGACATGATCTTGATGCCCGCCCGAGAGAGCACCGGCAGGATGCCTGTTTCGCTGCCGACGGGATGAGCGCTAACGCCGAACATCTTGGGGATGCTGGGGCCAGTGATGTCGGCATCCAGAATGCCTACCTCATAGCCATTGTGCGCGAGGGAAAGCGCGGCCAGGCCGGCTACGAGGGACTTCCCCACTCCGCCCTTGCCGCTCATCACCGCAATCACGCTTCCGATTTCGTTGATGTCCTTACATCCAGCTTCCTCAAAGCTAATCTCAACATCGACTACGCCCGGCAGTCTCTTCACGACATCGGGCACGCAGGTGCTTAGCCAGTCCTGAGTCCCGGAATTCAGGGCTGTCGAGGCCAGGCTGATGTCCACTTTCCCGTCAGAGATGGCTACCCGGCGAACCAAGTTGAACTTGACCAGGCTGCCCGTCGTCCCGGGGACAATGACCTCCTCGAGGCTTTCTCTTATTTGCTCCTCAGTCGGCATACGCGCCTCCAGCAAGGATTGCCTTGGGGGGAGTCTTCTCCCCTTAGTGCAGGCGCTCGACCAGATTCGGCAGATCTCCTCTGGCATGACGCAGCGCGGCGTCCCTGGCCACCACGACGTCGGTGACGACGACCTGAATGCCGAGCTGTGCAAGGCTTTCCTGCGCGCCCCAGCCCATGCCGCCGGCGATCAGCGCCTGGCAGTCGCCGATGGCCTCCGCCATCTGCTGGTGCCGCGACTGGGCTCCCGCGCCAAAGCCGTGCCTCCCCTGCGCGTCGAGGTCGACGTGCGGCTGGCTCATGAAAGCGCCGTGACCGACCTTGGGGCGAGTCTCCTCAGCCAGGATCTGGCCATCCTCAATTGTCAGCACGACGTACATCTCTGCTCGCCCGAAATGCTGGCTGATATGCACTCCATCGTCAGAAATGACGGCGATTTTCAATTCACGCCCCCTTTCCAGACTATTCACCCACCTTTATCTCATACCTGGGTTCGCCCTCGCCCAGATGTAGCACGACCTTGACGTCCCGGCCGTCGGCGAGATGCCTTTCACACTCATCGCGCAGTTTCTGTAGCTCAGGAGACTTCAAAAGGGCCACGAGACCTTCATAGGTTTCTTCAAGCTCTTTTCCTTCGCTCCCACCCCTCAGAAGTTCCCTGAGGCAATCGAGATATTGGGCCTCAGCCAGACATTTGACACATCTGCCCGGTATCTCCTTGGTTGAGTATCTTGGCTCAAGCTCGAGGCTGGGACCCATTCCTACCTCCTCCGGCACACGTCATCCGCAGAGCAGGGTGGAGCCTCGCAGCGCTCCTCACGGCCGCAACAGGTCTTGCCCCCCGCGCGCGCCGCCTCGCTCACTACATTGAAAGACGACAACAGCTTCTCCAGGTCTTCTGCTCCGCAGCTCGGGCATTTCGCCGGCGCCGCGTCTGTCTTCTGCGCGAACACCTCGTGCACCTGCCCACACTGACGGCAACGGTAGTCGTAGATCGGCATCTTCTCCTCCAAGCGTGGCAATCAAGGCACCGAACAGGTCGCCATCGCCTCCCACAACGCCCTGATCTCGCGTGAGGCGGCGCCGTCAGACATCTCTACAACGGGCCTTCCCTGAACAATCGCGCTATTGACGTCGGGGTCAAACGGTATTCTGCCGACGACCTCGACTCCGGCATCGCCGCAGTGGTCCTCGATGCGGCGAGTGTTCTTCTCGCTGAGGTCGTACTTGTTTATACAGACGAGCGGACGCACGCCGAAATGACGGCAAAGACCGAGCACCCGCTCCAGGTCGTGGATACCGCTGAGGCTGGGCTCGGTCACGATCAGGGCCATGCTGGCCCCCGATAGCGATGAGATGACAGGACAGCCGATACCCGGCGGGCCGTCGCTCAGGATGAAGACCGCATCCGTTTGTTGGGCGAGCTCGCGCGCCCTCTTCCTGACCGCCATCACCAGCTTGCCGGAGTTCTCCTGGGCGGCCCGCAGGCGGGCGTGCACCAGCGGCCCGTACCTGGTGCGCGAGACATACCAGTGGCCCGCCAGCACGTCGTGCATTGATATGGCGCCGAGGGGGCACACGCGCGCGCAGAGCCCGCAACCCTCACAGGCCAGCGGGTCGACGCGGAAGTCGTGTATCGCGTCGAAGCGACAGGCGTCAACACAGAGGCCGCACTCGTTGCATGCCTCTGAGTCGATGTGGGCCACCTGCAGGCCGTAGAACTCGTGCACCTCCTCGGCCTGCGGTTCAAGCAAGAGGTGGAGGTTGGGGGCGTCGACATCGCAGTCGCAAAGGACGCTGTTCTCGGCGAGGGCAGCGAAGGAGGCGAGCACCGTCGTCTTGCCCGTGCCACCCTTACCGCTGAGGACTACGATCTCTGTCAACTGACACTCCCCACGGCCGCGAGCCCTTTGACTCTGTCGAAGAGCTCGCGGAATCTTTGCTGCCAGGACGGCATCGCGGCGGCCAGGGTCTCGCCGCGGCAGTAGGCCTCGGCGATCCGCCTGTCGAACGGAATACGCATCAGCACCGGTATCCCCTCCTGAGCGCAGTAGCGTTCCACGTCGTCGTTTCCCGCTCCGTCGCGATTGATGACCACCCCGCAGGGCGCGTTGATCTCTCTCGATACCTCAACGGCGATCGTCAGGTCACTAAGCCCGAAGGGGGTTGGCTCCGTCACCAGCAGGCAGAAGTCGCTCCCCCGGATCGTCTCGACAACGGGGCAGGACGTGCCGGGGGGCGCATCTAAGATGACGATGGCCGCCGGGTCAGCAAGGCCCTTGACCGCGCGAATCAGCGGCCCTGCCATCGCCTCGCCGATGGCGAGCTGCCCATGTACGAAGCGCACCCTTCCGGCTCGACCCGCCTGCACCACGCCGACCTCACGCCCTTCCTCGGTGATGGCCCCCTCCGGACAGACGTAGGAGCAGGCGCCGCAGCCGTGGCAGAGCTCGGGAAACACGAGGACCACCGTCGAAGCGACGGCTATGGCGTTATAGGCGCAAACCTCGGAACAGCGCCCGCAGTACGTGCATCTCTCCTTGTCCACCCTGGGAACAGGCACCAGCACGGGCTGGGATGACTCGATCTCGGGCCGCAGGAGGATGTGCGCGTTGGGCTCCTCCACGTCGCAGTCCAGGAGCTGCACGGCGCCTTGCCCCTGCAGGGACAGCGCCAGGCTTGTGGCGACCAGGGTCTTGCCGGTGCCACCCTTGCCGCTGGCGACGGATAGAATCATCAGCTATCTTCCTCAATCAGGACGATTGTATCTTTGCTTCTGGCCTATCGTCTGCGACCGCCACCCATACCACCGCCGCGGCCTCCGCCCATACCACCGCCGCGGCCTCCGCCCATACCACCGCCGCGGCCTCCGCCCATACCACCACGGCCTCCACCCATACCACCGCCACCGCCGCCCATGCCGCCTCTCATGCCCGCACCGGGGCCGGTCGAGGCTCTGGCGACAGGGGAGAACTCTCCTCTCTTGAATGCTTCGACCACATCGCGCAACTTGCCGGACGCGCCCACGAACACGGGAACACCGGCGGCGGAGAGCACCTGGTAGGCGTTCGGGCCGCAGTTGCCGGTGACGACCGCCTCCACGCTCTTCTCGGCGATGAGCTGGGCGGCCTGGATGCCAGCGCCTCCTGGCGCCATAATGGCAGGGTTTTCGATGGCTTCAAACTCCATGCTCTCGGTGTCGACGATGAGGAAGTATTGGCATCTCCCGAAGCGCGGATCGAGCTCGGCGTCAAGTTGCGGCGCCGTCGCTGAGACTGCGATCTTCATTTCGTCTCCAACTCGAGGCAAGCGAGGCGGAAGGAGCTCCACCTCGCCTGCCCGGCTTCGCGCCTCAGTCCTTCTCGGCGCTGCTCTCGATCTCTTCGATGCGCTTCTTTACATCCTGAAGCGCCTCTTCGAAGTATTTGGCCTGGTCCTTCAGGGCCGTCATCTCGTCCTCCGGACCGTAGCTCGGGGCATAGGCCGGTCCGTGGGCGGGAGCGTACGAGCCGTAGGGCGCGCCCCACGGTGTCGGTCCCCGGCCGAAGCCGCGACCGCGTCCTCTGCCGAAGCCTCGTCCCCAACCTTGACCCCGTCCGCCGCGGCCAAGGCCACGTCCGGGCAGGGGGTAGCCGGCGCAGTAGCCCGCGCCTCGGCCGGTCATTGGCCCGAGACCCTGGGGTCCTGTTCTGTCTCCGAATGGCATGTGATTTCACCTCCTCTCGTTAGTCGTGTTCTTCAAACATCTTGTCCTGTACCGGATCATGCTGGCGGATCCACTCCATCAGCATCGCCACGTGCTCCTTCTCCTCGTCGCGGTTGTGCTCAAGGATCTTGCGGAGCGACTCGTCGCCCGTAGCGTCTATGCGCTCTTGATACCAGTCGATCGCCTCCAGCTCCTCGCGCAGGGAGCGACGCGCCCGCATCAGATCGAGCGACTCCGGTTTGATCTTCTCGATCGGCTCACCGTAGCTCATTCGCGGATCTCCTTTTCTGACTCGCCATCGTCAGCACTCGCACCGGCGGCACCGCTCGGTTCAGCAGCGCTCACCGCGCATGGGCGTGCCGCATTTGGGGCAGGCAATGGCGCTGCACGGCGTTCCCCGCCGATGCGGCTGCGTGTGCCCACAGCTTGGGCAACGGCACACCATCGACCCGCCCAGGCCGCGACCCGTCCCTGAACCGCCTGCCGGGCGTCCTCCTTGACCTCTGCCTCTTGCCAACATGACATGTCTCCTTTTCCGTTACCGACCCGCTACCGACCGCGTCCTCCCCGCCACCGCCGCCGGATCCCGGGCGAGCCCGTTAGGGGAGTCGCGGGTAGCGTTCCGCCTCCGAGACCACGTCGGGCCACTGGACTGGTTCTCCTGGCCCACGTGGACAGGCGCCTCCTGTCCAGCCACCAGTCGGCAAGACCGCCGACAAACCGGGCCGCCAGCGGGAGAACGCCCACCCACAGTGGGGATGGCGTTGTCGTTGGAAACGCGAGTGCGGGAGTTCTCGCTGGCTTGGCAGGCCGGGTGACGGCTGCCGTATCGGCGCGCAGAATCGGCTCCGCGTTGGCGTCGAACGCAGCCACCGGCGCCGGCTCAACCTCGTAGATGGCGCCGACCGCGCAGAGGCGCAGACAGGCGCCGCATTCAGCGCACAGATCGCGGTCGATCACGAGCTTGGCGTCTCTAAGCGAAAGCGCTTGCCAGGGGCAGGCTTCCGCGCAGTCGCCGCACAGCGTGCATTTGTTCTCGTCAACGAAGATCATCCTCTTCCTCCTCTCCAACGGTGCCCCCGCTGGCCCTGCCCTCCGCCCCACTCGCGACCGCCCGCGCCGCCGGGGAACACGGGAAGGACCTCCGGGGTGCGGCAGTCGGGACAGACGATGGGCCGGCGCGATGCCAGGGCGTCGAACGGGACCTGCCACTCGTGGCCGAGAGAGGCACAGC
>Ga0315282_10014645_pt1 | contig 11648 bp, 14 predicted proteins | sample YL17G07_20_MG_FD_203693 | JGI IMG/M metagenome (GOLD analysis project Ga0315282, IMG submission 203693) | Sediment microbial communities from Yellowstone Lake, YNP, Wyoming, USA - YL17G07_20 | ecosystem: Environmental > Aquatic > Freshwater > Lake > Sediment | place: USA: Wyoming | collected...
CCGCCTTAGCTATTTCATTCAGGAAGTCTTCTCCAGGTCTCCAATATTTAGTGGCTAGAGCGAGAACTTTCAACCCCGTCATTTGCATCGCACTGGTTCATGAACACAACAGTCTTTACAGTCTTCGAAATCTTGCCCTTATCTCTGAGATGCTGCACTCCTGCGGCTTCATTTTTCCTTCAGGGCAGTATCCAAGCTCGACGCATGTGGGTCCGCTGTTCTCAAACAGCGCGGGGGCAGCTTTCTTCGCCTGCTTCAGCATTTCCGTGGCGACTTCTCTTATCTCCCACTGCGCGCGTGCGCAACATCGCAGGTTAAAGAAGTGCCGCAGTTCCCGCGCGTTCATCGTCACCATGATGTTGGTTTTCGCGGCGTTCGGCAAGATAAACCTTGCATCCTCTTTCGGAATCGCCATCTTCAAAAGCTTTTGATACGCTTCAGAGATTTTCTCCAGTGTCTCGTCGAAAACTTTCTTGGCTTCCGCATTACGAGCTATGTTCGGCGGCGTCACGTACTTTTCTATCGTGTCATACGTTACATAGCGCTGGCTCTGCTGCGTGTACGAAGCGATGCGATGTCGAACGAGCTGGTGAGTCATGGCTCTGGACACGTCTTCGACGCTGAACGTGAAGGACGCGTGTTCAATTACCGACGCGTGGCCGTAACCTGTTACCTGCCTGATTTTCCGCTTCGCCGTTTCTAATTCCATTTTCTCCAAGATTTCCGAGGGCCTTCCGCTCTTTATGGTTGTCGACGCCGCGGCCCCGCATAGAAGCTCTGAATCTGCCGTGTGGCGGAGAAGCTTAACCTTCAACTTTCAACTCACCCTTTCATTCTGACACGTGAGCATTAGACTAATGGAAACAGGTATAAATTATCAGCAAGAGCATATAAAACAATATTCAACGACACTTGCAAAGAAAAAAAGGATTTTCAGAATGGGTTTTCGGTCTCCAGTGTTGCTGCTTCTAGAAGCCCATCACCAGCGTTTCGGAGAATTCTACTCCTTTGATGCCCCTTATGCAGTCAGTGACAAGCCTGCCCAATTCTTCCAGGGTTCTTGTTTCCACCTTAACGACGAAGTCGTAGCGGCCGAAGACTCCGTAAACGTCTTTGACGCCCTTGATCTTGCAAAGTTCTTCTTTCACGGTTTTCATGAAGTTTAAGGTTTCACTTGAACCCACGCGAACGAGAATCAGAGCTTCCACCATTCATAACACCACAGAACGCATAGTCTTTTTACACATATATCTCCGTCTGTCGCATTGACTTCGTAGCGCGCATGCGTGTTCCAAAATTGGCCAAAAATGGCTTCTATTCTTTTCTTGAGGTTTGAAAACAGTTTGAGTTTCCAGGGTTTCCGCGTTTTTCTTGCAGGAACAGCCTACTCTCAGACGCGAAGGCCTAATTTTAACCATTTTCGGAACAGACATGCGCATGCCAGCTCCCAATTTCCCGTTAACCCCTGCAAGCCGAGTGCCAGCGACTGATTCAACAGACACAGGCTGTCTTTACCCACCTGGAATGGCAAAAAACGACCGGGTAGGCGAATTTTGTGGGCTCAAACACCTCACAACATTCCCAAACATGTTCATCGCGCCAATCGTGTCAACCCAAGAGCCGATGGCGTAGCGAAGCAGTTCTTCCTTGTCAAGCGGTCAAACCCATCAGGGTGGAAACAGGAAATTTCGGAACACCCATGCGCGCTGGCCCGCGTTTTATGGTGGGAGCAAATTCTAATCCAGAACGGCAGTGGAACATGGTTGTGCGTTAAACGTGTGCGTAGACGCGGTCGTTCGTGTATTTTCCACTCTGCATTTCTTGTTCTATTTCGCGCAGCAACATTATGCGTTTGAAGGTTGGCGGGTGGGTTGAGAACCATGTGTTGACTGTTTTCCACGAGGACTTCGCTTCTTTCTCCATGGCCAACTCCAGCTCTTTCTCGTTCAGTACACCGTCGTGGTCCAGGTCGTACTCACTCTTCTTGTCAATGATATCGTGGATCTCCTGTTTAGCCTGCACTGGGTCGCTTATGTAGAACGCTCGGACTCCAGAGGGCGGTTTCGGTGAGAGTGAAAGGCCGTAGGTGATTTTTGTGAGGGCGCTTTCAAGGCTTCTAGGCGACCCCGTGACGTAGGCTGAGTACGCATCTGAGTAGTGCTCTCGCAGTCTGCTAAGGCGCATTACACTCAGCTGTGAGATGAAATAGACTACGAACGAGAGTACGGCGATGATGATCAAAGCTGCTTCCATGCTCCCCTGGTCTTTTTTGTTCGAAGACCCGCCTGACATCCACGCTGCCGACATTGTTCCCCGCGCGACAAGATAGGCCACTAAAGGCAACGCGGAAAGCAGCGTCATGATAGCGTAGTCCTTATGTTTTATATGCCCCAGTTCGTGGCCGATTACGCCTTTAACCTCGTCCTCGTTCAGGTTTTGCAACAATCCTTGGTGAACTGCCAACGTGGCCGAATGGGCAGTTCGGCCGAAAACGAAGGCGTTGGGCGTGTTGTCCGGGACGATGGCCAGCTTCGGCATGGGCACCTTGCTCTTGTTCGCAAGCTCCTTCACAGTGGATTCGAGCCACGGGTTTTCACCCGGCTTGAGGTATCGCAGGTGCGTTGACATCTTCACGATTGAGGGTCCAATAGCGTACTGAAACAGTACGAAGAGGAGTGGAAGGGCTACCACGAGAATCAAGTCAAAACTCAGCGTCAACGGAGCAACAAACGCTTGGATGATGAGCAGCACCAACGCTAGAAAGGCGGCGAATATGAAGGCTGTGATGAATATGCCTGTTCCCATTGCAAACTTCAACTGTGCTAGACCAGGCAACGAGTTTCACCCCTTTGTTCTTTATGACAGGAAATCCTGCGGGAATTAAAGCTTTCTAGAAGCTTTCAGAGGAAAATTAAGATAGTAGATGATTCGTACATTACCTAAAATAACCGACCTGTGCTCGCCCATATTGAGGTGAAATTGAGTTTGAATTGGGGGCTAGTAACGCTTTTGATGGAGTTTGTGAGCGCTCTTATAAGCTTCATCATCGGATACTACGCGTTGAAGGGCTACAGGGCGTCTGGTTCTCGGGGACTCTTCCTGCTCTACACGGCGTTCATGGTTCTCGGCATCGGCATTTTCCTGCGGCTGATAGCCCTGACTTACTTCGCCGTCATTCTGGGCGTTCACGAAGCATCGCAGAGTCAGCTGCTAGGCCTTGTCAACGACACTGTTTGGATTTACTCGGTGACTCAGCTCATAGCCTACAGCCTATTCGCGGTTACCTACATCCTGCAGGCGAGGAACATCGGAAAGCAGAGTGCCGCAGCAGTTTCAGTTTCCGCCGCCGCCACTGTTCCCTTCAGCGCAAGACTGTTTTTCATTCCGTCCCTTGAACTCGTCGCCATAACATTGCTCGGCTTCGTGACCGTCTATTCCTTCATGAACCTGCTTCTGAAAAAGGGCAGCGATGCCGCACTCGTGTTTTTTGGCTTTGGCCTCATGATGCTAAGTCACGTGTTCTTCCTGCTGGAGGTATTCAGGAAGATGTCCAGTTCGTTCCTGTTTCTCGGGCAGTTGACGCAGTTGGCCGGTTTCGTCTGTCTGCTGATTATGCTGGCGAAGGTGAGCAAAATAGATGTCCCGAGAGCATAAAGAGTACCGCTCGAAGACCCGCATCTACGCCGACATATTAAACTCTATAATGAAGCACGGCGGAAAGTCTGGGCCAACGCGTATTCTTTATGGTGCAAACCTCTCTTACGACCGGTTGATGAAACACCTTAGCCAGCTCATCGAGTTGGGGCTGGTTCAAGAGGAAAAAGAAGGCGACGAGGTCGTTTTCAAACTCACCGACAAGGGCAGAGCGTTCGTGTTAGAGTTCACTAAGGTGGAAAAGTTCGCTGAAGCCTTCGGAATAACCATCTAAGCTCTAGGGCGCGCTGCCTTTTTTCGGATGACATAGATTCTTATTGGCCTGTTTCCCCTAATAACAGACTTGCTTCAACGAGGGTGAATTTGTAACGTCAGCAAAAGAGGGGTGGAATATTATTTCCCGAAGCTATCAGCGGAAGACGAGAATTTCTCTTGAGGATGTGCATTACGGACCGATTTCACCTGGAGAGCGTGAGCTGAAGCTGCTTGGAAGCGTGAAAGATAAAGATGTTCTGGAAGTCGGTTGTGGCGGTGGACAAAACGCTATAGTTCTTGCCAAATGGGGCGCCAGATGTGTCGGTCTGGACATTTCTGAAGAACAGATAAAGCATGCCCGGAAACTCGCAAAGAAGGAAGAAGTGAAGGTTCGATTTCACGTTGGCAACATGGAAGACCTAGGTGTCTTCAAGGCCGAGAGCTTCGACATTGTTATCTCCTCATTTGCCATCGAATATACAGATCATCTTCAAACAACTTTTCAGGAAATCTTCAGAGTGTTACGGAAAACAGGACCGTTTGTTTTTGCGGTGGTTCATCCGATGATTGGCAGAGGCAGACCGTTACGTCGTGGAAAGAAAAGGGTTTGGGCAGTGAGCAACTATTTTGACCGAAGAAAACGTGCCTGGAAGTGGAAGGTCAAGGACGGCGTGGCTGAATTCCGCGGCCGTCAAGTAACAATTCAAGACTATTTTGACCTGCTTGTTAAGGCCGGTTTTGCTGTGGAACGAGTCCTGGAGCCCGAACCATATCCCGTTGAGAAGATGAGTGAGGCTGAACTTGCAAAGATTCCTTATTTGGAGGCTGGATACTTGAAAGACTACGACTTATGGCGGAAAGTGCCTTACACTATCATCTTCAAAACTAGGAAGAACCTCAAACGCGCGCACCACGCGCTAATTCAAGGTCGCAACCACTACTGAGCGTAAGCCTGTCTCAAAAAAAAGAGAGAGTACCTGAAAAACGCATTCGATATTCAGCGTTGACTACAGTTAATCTTATATACGTCAGCTGCAATACCGAACCTGTAAGTCATCTGGTGTCACATGGGTGCTGGTTGTCTCAAACATCGATTTACCGACAAACTTGCACGCAATGAAACCGACTGCGTTCCTGAACTCGTCAATCAAAGATTTTACTCTCAACCTTAACAATGACTATCGCTACTTGAAGACAGGCTACTACGTGTCTATGCACGCAGAGGTTTTGGGAAACCGTGTGATTCCCTCAAGCGAAAGCATAATTGACGCCAGCAGAACGCCTATTTTACTGCTTAGAGCTTCAAAGGCAGGGATTCCAACCTTGCCCTATCTGGTCACCGGATCTGTGAAACAGATAATCTCAGGACTCGGCTTTCCACTCGTCGTTTTCGCAGTCAACCCATTCTGTTACGACGGTTTCAGCATCGCGCAGAACAAGAGCGCACTGTACAGAGCCGTCAAGAGCCTGAGCATGAACTACAAGTTCGCCGTCTGCGCTCAGCCGCTCAGAGGCGAAATGGTTTCGTTCAAGTCTGTCTTTGGAAAGTGCAAGATGGAGGGGGAGGTCGCAGATATCTCGATGAAGGTCTACGAAGTTTTTCGACTTCCAATATGCAAGTTGCATGTCCAAAAGGTTGGAGACGAAGCGTACCTGTGTGGGCTCCAGCCTTTGAGGATGGAGGAGATTTTACCCGCCGATTTGGAGATGGTTAGTGAAGAAGTTTCTCGGATGTCGAGAAAGGGTGAACACCTAGTTGGCTAGGATAGCCTGTTTTGTTGAGAAGTACAACTTTTCAGATCAAAGAGAAGCAATTGCACTCCAGAATTTCCAGCGGACAGCGCAGAGAATGGGCCATGAATTCGACTTCCTGTTCAGAGAAGGCATACCTGAAATTCCAAGGTACGATGCAGTTTTCATAAGAGCCACAACTGACCCGCTCTTCACGTCTTACGTGGTTTCCAAGACGGCGTGGGAGCTGGGCAGAAAAGTGATTGATGATCCAGAGTCGATACAGATTTGCGGCAACAAAATCCACCTGTACGATCTCTTCAAAAAACACGATGTGCCACACATCCCGACGGTTTTCTTGAACAAAGAGGATTTGCATCACAAACGACTCTTGGAAGTGTTTGAAACCCTCGGAAAACCCATAGTCGTGAAAGCCCCCTACACAAGCTTTTCAAAATACGTAGAAAAGGTCGCGTGCGAAACAAGCTTCCGTGACGTGGCCAAAAGATACTTCAGAAAATCCGACATGCTCGCCGTTCAAACATTCATGCCCACAGCCTTCGACTGGAGAGTCGGCGTTCTAAACCGCAAAACACTGTACGTGTGCAAGTACATGATTCCCAAGGGCAGATGGAAGCACGGAGCCAAACGGAGAGGCAAACCGACCTTCGTCTGGGGAAGAACCGTAGCACTTAAAACAGAAAACGCCCCCTCCAAACTGAAGGAAGTGGCACTCAAAGCCTGCGATGTCATCGGACACGGACTCTATGGAGTGGACATAAAAGAATTCAACGGCAACTACGTGGTAGTGGAAGTCAACGACAACCCCAGCATCTACGCGGGCTACGAAGACTCCAGAAACAAGGATCTCTACGGAAAAATCATAGAATACCTGGTGGATTAGACTCAAATTATCCAAGAAGCATTCGCCCATTCACACAATTGCTTTATAAAAGCCAAAACCTAATTGCTTTCAGAAGTGTCATAATGGTTCACATAGCAGTTGCGGGAACAGGCCGCGTCGGCGGAGAAGTCGCCTTCAGCCTAATCTTCGAAAGATACGTGACAGAACTCTCACTCGTCGACAAAGCTCCAAGCGTGGCTGAAATGACCAAAGAGGAATTGTGCCATGCCATCGCCAGCCACGGTTTTGACATCAAAATAAACGCGTACGACGACGCCAAACAGGTGAAAGACGCGGATCTTATAGTGATAGCCGCGGGTTTCCCAAGAACACCCGAAATGAGCAGAAGAGATCTGGCGACGAAGAACGCCGGAATAGTGAAGGAAATAGTGGAAAACACGCTTGAAAACAACCCTGAAGCCTGGTACTTCGTCATCACCAACCCCGTTGACGCCATGACCACACTAGCCAACAACGCCGCAGACTACAAAAGACAAATAATCGGAACCGGAACATGTCTTGAAACCTCGAGGTTCAGGACAATAATCAGCAGAGAACTGAACGTCCCAATAGGAACAGTCGAAGCGTACGTGGGTGGAGAACACGGCGAAGCCGCCGTTCCCTTCTGGAGCCTCGTCAAAATCAACGGCGTCCCGCTGGAAAAATACCTCAGAAAAACCACGAAGACACTGGACAAAGCGAAGTGCGAGAACTACGTGAAGGAAGTCAGCCGCGAAATAATACGCGTTCTTGGCGGGACCAGGTACGGCCCAGCTGGCTCCTTCATCGAAATAATACGAGGAATCATGCTAAACACTGGTAAAGTGATGAGCTATTCCAGGCAAAGCCAGTTCAAGACCACGCCTGAACCCGTGTACGTCACGGTGCCCGCGAGAATCGCAAGGTCACTCAGCCCGGACCTGTGGGACGTGCTGAGCGAGCCGGAGAAAAAGGCAATCAAAGACGCGGCTGGAGTCATCTACAAAACCTACCGTGAAGCAGTCGAGGGACAACGTTGACGTGGAAGAACGCCGTTGAAGACTACGATTTTTCCGATAAGATGTCCGTGGACGAGCTTGTTCTGCAGATGGAAAAAGCGTGGGGGTTCACGGCTGGAAAACTGGCCGTGGGCGTGAAAATCCTTGAAGATATGGTCAAAGACAAAGAATGCGTGAAGTTTCTCTCCTTCACGGGAAACCTCGTGGCCACCGGAGCCCGAGGCGCCTTGAAAGAGCTTGTGAAACGAAAGCTCGTCGACGTTGTCGTAACGACCTGCGGCACATTAGATCATGATGTTGCTCGAAGCTGGAAAGACTACTACAGAGGCTCATTCGTCATGAGCGACTCCAAGCTGCGCAAAAAAAACATCAACCGTTTAGGAAACGTCCTTGTTCCTAACGAAAGCTACGGCCTCATCATCGAGAAAAAAATGCAAGAACTGCTGCAGAGGCTATACGAAGAAGGCGCCAAGGAGGTTTCATCAGCCCAGCTGTGCCGCGAGATTGGAAAACGCATCTGCAACGAAAGCTCCATCCTCTACTGGGCAGCTAAGACCAGCGTGCCAGTCTTCGTGCCAGGCATCACCGACGGCGCAGTCGGATACCAGACTTGGCTTTTCTCACAAGATCACGATTTCAAGCTCAACCTGCTGAAGGATTCGGGACAGCTGAGCGACATAGTTTTTTCAACAAAAAAGAGCGGCGCCCTGCTCATAGGCGGTGGAATATCGAAGCATCACACGCTCTGGTGGAACCAGTTCAAAGACGGCCTAAACTACGCCGTGTACATCAGCACGGCCGTGGAATGGGACGGCAGCCTGTCGGGCGCTAGGCCCCGAGAAGCCGTTTCATGGGGTAAGATAAACGAAAAGGCTGACAAAATCATGATTGAAGGCGACGCTTCAATCATCCTGCCGATAATGGTAGGCGCGCTGTTGCCAAGGGTTGGAAAACCTAGGAAACACGGGTGAAAAGCCACGAGAGATCCGGCGCCTTCCTCTTCGCCTTCACCCTCTCATTGAGCGCATGAGTTATCAACGGCAACGCAATTGTCGCGTCACAGTAGCAAACGGCTCTTTTTCCTCGTTCATCGATTTTTCCCCAGCTTATCGCCTCTTCAAACGTGCAGCCTGACAAGCCTCCCCACTGCGCCGAATCGGTTGTTATTTGAATCGCGTAGCGATGCGGGTAGTAGTACTCCTTTATGCCCTTCCGCAGGAAACCTTTCCTCCCAGGAACCCCCTCATCCATCGTTTTAGGCGAGACAGAAATGGCCAGCAGCTGAGTAAAGTCTTTGGGCACGCCGCCGCCTATGTAGATGACGCCTACCTCCTTGGTCTTCTCACCTATGCCCACGAACTGGTCAAACTCTTTAACCGCGTCCAGTATGATCGGGTGCCCTTCATTCTTAGCCATCAAGAAGGCCTCGCCGTAAGCGCTGTCAGTTATCGCCGGACAGAACACGGGAACCCCATGGGCAGCCGCCGTCGCGACTATGCTCTTCACACCTTTCTTGTTCAGGTACCTGCCGAACACGTACAGAAGCTCAGCGGAAGTGTAGGGATACCCTTTTTTCAGAGTCTTGAGCCCTTTGGTCATTAGCATCTCCATCTCTCGGTAGTCGGTCTCTTTCCCGTAAACGTCGTAGTATCTGTTTACGTCCGCCTTCAGAAGCTTTTCATCGTCAGCGTAATGTGTGCCCTGCCAGTAGCCGAGTCCCATGGCGTCGACGATGTCCTCTGAAACGTTCGCTCCAGTCGAAACAAGAACATCGATGAAACGGTTCTCAATCAGCCAATTGACGATCTTCCACTGCCCAGCCGTGCTCATCGACCCTGAGAAACCCATTATGATGACCAGATCCTTCTCTTTCACCATCGCTTCCCAAACATCAACAGCCTCACCGAGCTTCCTGCCCTGGTAAGCAGTTTCGCTCATTTCAGCCAACAGCTTGGATACACTCTTCTCTTCAACATCGATGGCTTTTACCTTCCTCTTGAAATACGAGGTGGACATGCTGAAACCTCTCGTTCTAGATTAAGAGTGCAGTATAATAGATTTTTGATGCTGAAGCCTGTCACAGGCACGGAACGCGTGTTCACCTGTAGCATCGAGAATCAGCGCCTCTGCTACGCCTCTGCTAGAGTTTGACAGCTTGCCCTTTCCGCTGTTTTTCTCTGCACTGGTCAAGCGTGTCAACTGCTCGTCTTAAGTGAGGAATCGTGATTGAACCACCGACTACCAGCGCCACGTTTAAGGCTTCGAAAAGCTCTTCGTCCGATACTCCCTCTTGAACGCAGCGGATCGTGTGATAAGTGATGCAGTCGTTACAGCGCAAAACAGTGGAAGCGACCAAACCTATCATCTCCTTCGTCTTAACATCCAGAACGCCTTCCTCGTACGCACGACTATCCAAAGCAAAAAACCGCTTGATCCCAAGGTTTCCAGCAGAAAGAATACGCTCGTTCATCATTTCGCGGTACCGTCTAAACTCTTCAAGATCACTCAAAACATTTCACCGATTTCCATAACTATGATAGCTGCATAAAACGCTTTTGCACTCTGCCAAACAACTTCAAGAGCGGCCCGCATCAAATGTCCAACTGGATTCTTGCAGAAACGCCTACCACTGCAGCTCGAGTCAGGGCGCGCGCTAAATCCACGCGCTGGTCAGGGCGGGTGTCATATATAATTGGATGTAATTACTTATTTCGGGCGTCTCGATAATGAATAAAGGGAAGATTCTCGTAGTTGGCGGGGCAGGCCTTCTTGGTTCAAAGCTTGTCCGTGCTTTGCTCAACGGAGAACGCAAGGTTAAGGTTCTCGATACAAGGTATGGAGAGCTCGAAGATGTAAAGACCCGCACAAACCTGGAATTTGTGGGCATAGGGAGCGATGAACTGCGCGGAGGGATGGCAGACAAACATATCGTCGGAGAAGCGGTTGAAGATGTCGACGTTGTCTATCACTTGGCAATTAACTGGGATGGTGCAACCTGGAAACATGGTCTTCCTCCTGCAGACTTGTTCGATGCCAACGTCAGGGGAACGCTCAACCTGCTTGAAGCGTCAAGATCTCATGATGTAAACCATTTTCTCTTTTCAAGCAGTGCCGCAGTGTACGGAGAGACCGAACGAACAGTGTCCTTGCAGCGAAGGGCTAGGAAGAGCAGGGCAGTGGACGAAGAAACAGTGTGCATGCCTGAACTTTGGAATGGTGATCCTGGACCTGCTTACGCCATAATCAAACTAACAACTGAGAAGCTCTGCATGATGTACCATCACCATTATGGATTGCCCGTAACGACCTTTCGGATTGAATACATCTTCGTAAGCGAGAAGGAACTGGGTGACTACGCGAACATTCATGTTGACGATGTCGTGCAAGCCTTCTTGCTCGCGACGCTAAACGACAAGGCCTATGGCCAGGTTTTCAACCTTGCCTACCCTGCCCCGTACGTGTCCGTGAAGAAGGTAACTGAACTGCTAGGTTGGAGACCTCTAAGGACTGAGCAGTTTCGTAGAGAAAAAACGCGATAGAACGGAGGCCCTGCCGAACTTGCTCGTGCACGCATCATCAAGCGTGCAACGCGAACGCCTTGGGGTCAGGATGGGTTCTCCCATAAACATTTTATAGAGATTGATTAGAGACTGTATTTGCAAAACGGAGGAAGAAATGTATGCCGAGAGTTGTTCATTTTGAGATACTTGCAGATGATCCGAAGAGAGCGGCGAAATTCTACGAGAAAGTTTTCGACTGGAAAATAGCTAAGTGGCAAGGGCCTGTGGACTATTGGCTCGTAACAACAGGCCAGGACAAGGAACCCGGGATAAACGGTGCGATAATGCAACGCATGAAGAGAGAAAACACATGGAACACGATAGACGTTCCCTCACTCGACGAATACCTTAAAAAGATAGCACAGGCCGGCGGGAAGGTTGTACAGAAGAAAACGACGGTTCCAAGAGTAGGTTACATGGCTTACTGCAAAGACCCTGAAGGAAACGTTTTCGGGCTCATGCAGGCAGACGAAAACGCAAAATAGCATATGCAAACGGATCGAGACCTGATGCATCCCCCTTTTTGTAGTTGGCGCCATTGGAGCC
>Ga0315282_10014646_pt1 | contig 11647 bp, 8 predicted proteins | sample YL17G07_20_MG_FD_203693 | JGI IMG/M metagenome (GOLD analysis project Ga0315282, IMG submission 203693) | Sediment microbial communities from Yellowstone Lake, YNP, Wyoming, USA - YL17G07_20 | ecosystem: Environmental > Aquatic > Freshwater > Lake > Sediment | place: USA: Wyoming | collected...
TTACGCTCCCATCGAGATTGTTCAAAGCGATCTACGATTTCGGTATCAAGCCTTCACTCGGAGAAGAGTACTCCGAAGATCGAAATAAGAACCAACGACTACGGTTCAAATCCCCGCGGGCCCGCCAAACTACTTGGGCGAGTCCTGAGAATCGGCCTGGGACCGGCTTTTATATCAACCAGAGAGGAGGCTCGAGGCCGCATACGGTGGCGCATAAAGCACTCCTGAAGGACACACAGGTCCGTCGATGGTACGATAACGTGAGCCGCGCGTCGGAACTCACCGCTGAAGTGAACCTCCGCCGACTCGGACTATTCTGCAATAAGCTGCATCTGACGCCGCTGAAGCTCTTGGAGAAGCAACCGCAAGAGATTCACAGCCTGCTCGTGGACACAGTCACGGAGCTTGAGAAGAAAGGGTGCGCGGGCTCCTACCTGCAGGGAATCGTGAAGGGAGTCAAATCTTGGTTAGCGTTCAATGATGTCAGCTTGGGCGAGAGGAAGATAAACTTCACAGACCCGGACGACACGCCGACTCTGCGGGAAGAGAAGGCGCCTGAGCCGGACGAGTTCCGCAGAGCTCTCGAACACGGCTGCACGAGGACCAGAGCCGCAATGGCACTATCTGGATTCTGTGGCTTCAGGCCAGGAGTTGTAGGCAATCACAAAGGAACTGACGGTTTAGAGATACGTGACCTACCGGAGATTCAGATAGACCGCGAGGCGATGACCGTCAAGTTCACAGTGGTCCCCACGATGGTCATCGTTCGGAGGGGACTCAGCAAGGCTGGTCATCGGTACTTTGGTCTTCTCAACGAGGAAGGTTGTCGCTACCTTAGTGAAGAGCTCGAACGTAGACTCAGACTAGGCCACACGCTAGCGCCGAACTCGCCTGTTATCTCGCACTTCGACGCAAAGAAGGAACGCCACATTACTACGAAGGCAATCTCAGCCCGCATCCGTGAAGCCTTCAGAGCGGCCGGGTTCAACTGGCGACCCTACATACTCCGCGTCTACTTTGACAACAGAATGTTGATTGCGGAATCCAAAACCAAGGGATTCCTTAGAGACTACCGCGTCTTCTTCATGGGGCATACCGGCGACATCGAACACGTGTATACTCTCAACAAGTGTAGGCTCCCCGAAAGCTTGGAGGCAGACATGCGTGAAGCTTTCAGCCGGGCAGCACATTTCCTCGACACCATTCCGAAGCCTGAAGATGAGTCTCTCCGAATCGAGCAGTTGAGAGAAATCCTTCTCCTCACAGTCGGCTACACGGAGGAAGAGCTGACGAACCTAGACCTAGCTCAGATGAGCACAGACGATCTGAAACAGATGCTCAAACGGAAAGTCGTCGATGAGCATCCAGCTGAAAACGTCACTCATGAGAATGGAAACGGAAACAGCGCGAAGAGGCAGCGAGTACTCGACGCGCCTGAAGCTGCGGAGCTCATAAACAAAGGAACCTGCGAATTCGTAGGCAACCTACCAAGCGGAAAAGTCGTCGTCGCAGACCTGCAGTCAGCCTGACAGCTAGGTCAGACCGATGCCATCATCCTGTCCCATGAGACAGCGAGTTCAACAAAAGCAGAAACTGACATGTCATCAGGCTGGGACAGGATAGCCTTTCGAACTGCATCGTCAGCGGGCAGATGAATTCGAACCCACGATTTCAGCCTTTCCAGGTTTACCGAAGCGTTGCTCAATGCTTGTCGGAAGAGCTTCTCTTCTGGCTTAAAAAGGGCCGAGGCTACTCTTCTTGGTAATCGGTGACCCTGGTCAGGATAACTCTGGCTGCAGCAAGGCCAGCCTGCAATTCACAAGTCGACAATATCAAGCCATCATGTTCCCGAAAAGTCAGGATCGAGCAGAAGCCATTCCTCAAATTACGATGCGTAGCCTTGGAGTTCGGACAACGTTATTAGCCGAAGCCCTCTGCGGATGATATGGTTAGATGAAGAACTTGCCAATCAAGGTGCTCCTCATTGATTTTCCAAGAGAGGAGATTTTTCGGAACCCATCCAACATTGAGATTTCCAACTGTAAGATAGCGAGTGAGCCAACGCTGCATGACTATCATGCCATCATCATGGATATTGACGAGCTTGTCAAGAAGCGGCTTTCACACCCTTCGTCATCAGACCTAAGTGATCTCGGTATGGGAATTAGTGCTCTACGGGACAAAGCGCGAGAACAGCTCCAGACTGGAGGCGTAATCATTTGTTTTGCAGGAGAGGAAAGTCGATTTGCGGCCTATGGAATCAAGTACACGAGTTACGGCTGGTGCCCGGTCGATCTTGCGGTCACAAGTCTCTCAGGGGACACCGTCTACCCCAAGTTCGAAGAACTGAAGTACTATGCTCCACTCTTCAAGGGCCTTCCCGACAAATCTGTCTATTGGACATGCTACTTCTCAGAAGCTGCGCTTCCAAAGGGTTCGAGAGTTCTCGCAACAAACAGAGCTGGCTATCCGATATTCGTGGAGATCCCGGTAGGTTCGGGGAAGCTAGTCATGTTGCCGAAGTTCAAGAACAGAATTCAAGCGGCGACAACGATTGTCAATGAAGTCTTGCCACACATAGTCCGAGAAGAAGAGTCAACTTATGTACCCGAATGGCTTTCCGAATTCGTTCCTACAATTGAGGCAGACACTAGAAGTCTGCTCAAGGAAATCGACACCGCAAAGAGGTTGCTCTATTCAAAGGACCGGGCCTTGAAGAGAGCGGTTGCCTACGCTCTGGAGAAAATCGGTTTCACTGTCCAGATCCTTCCAGACGGCACCCTTCCAGATCTTCAAATCTCAACAGATGAAATGAACGCTGTGGTCGAGGTTAAGGGCCATGAGAAGGAGCAAGCTGACCGGAAAGACGTTCTTCAACTCCTTGGTTACCTCTCAGAAACTGATTCCAGAGTGAAGGGCGTTTTCATTTGTAACCACAAGTTACTATCATCGCCTGTTTCGCGAGGCGAGGTAGCATATACAGCGGGAGCTATCCAACTTGCTCGTGCGAATGAAATCTGCTTGCTCTCCACCTTCGATCTATGGAAAAGAGTCTTGTCAATCCTTGAGGGCGGAACTACGCCAGAAAGCCTAGAAAAGACTAGGAAGGCAGTAATGGCAGCTACGGGACTTGCAACGCTAACCTAGGTGTTTGATCAAGTGCTGATCATTGGTCTTACTCACACCTCGGCACGAAGATTGGAATCTGAATCGCCCTCACATGCTCGGACTCGATCCGTTCTCAGACTTTCCTCTTGCACAAGAAAGCTCCGCGCTCTTAACTGTCAGCAGGTTGTGAGCAGTCGGCATCGCGTTCTTTGTTTGTGCCCTCCTTGGTGTGGCACTGTGATCAACTCAAGATAACAGCTGATCTAGCGAAGAAGTGATAGTTCCGAGTGTACATCCGCGGTGATCTGAACCGCCGTTTGTCGTCGTTGAGGTATCTTGTGCGTGTGGGTGGCCTGTGCGGGCGCCCAGATTTGAATCGTCGTCACGAAGTGGTTTCGTGTACGTGCGGGAAGGATGAATCTTGCGTGTCAGCACGTGACTTCTTGTGGGCAAAGAAACTGAGAGAACTGCATCTCGAGAAATCGTGTATTTTACCGACAAGATTTTCTGATTTAGTTATGTCTTTCCGCCGAAATCTTGCGAGAAAGCAAGGCGGCCGGCAACGATGGCTATGCACCCCCGGTGAGGCGTAGATGGGTTACCTTGTCATGTCCACAAGCAAAGTGTTAAGGTCTCCAACGCGGATCAACTGAGGGGGTCCTCTGACGGGTCTTTCTTCGTCGGCCCTTCGAAAACGGGATGCGCACAAGCACCGACGACCGATGCCGAAGAAACGACGTCGCATCCTTCGAACGCTCGAGGCGTTCAGACGTGACGGAAGGCGATTTGGTCCGACGCGTAGAACCCCAACGGGTGCCGCTGAAGCTTTCGAGAATGTTGTCTCGCAGGACGACAATCACATCGAGGCGAAGGTCGAGTGCCAAGGTCCGCCAGTTTCGATTCACTTCAAATGCGGTACTGTAAAAGGCCTTGAGATTGTCCGCATCACCGACGACTCAGGTAGGGACAGAACCTCGGAGTTCCTAACAGATCCGAGGGTGGCCAAGACAGTAGAGTCCATACGGCTCCGGCTTCGGGCTTCTCATGCCCCAGGATGGTTCATGCTGTAGCCGCACGTTCGCTACCTAGATATCGCACTCTTCGCACTCTGTGTCTGGAGAACTTGCGGTTGACTCCGAAGCTTGGCATTCGGCTGAAAGGGGTTTTTCATCTTTTGACCTTGATCCTTGCAACCGTTGTTGCTCCCGTTGCCACAGGTGCCCTCGTTGTTCTCGGCTACCGGACTTTGCAGTTGCAGACACAGAATCAAGAGTTACAGAATATGATCTACAACTATCCTCCAAGAATCTTTGCATACCCAAAGGACGAGTTGCGTTGCGACCTCAACAAGCCTGGGCCGGACGGGATGATGCGTCTTTTTGTAGTGATCGTGACTCCTCACAATGGATACGCAGTCGTGAACCAGACCTTCTTCCAGCTGTCATACGGTTTCGATTCTAAAGATTTCCTGGATCCGGATCTCTTGAGGTATAACGATGCATCCATGTATGGTGAAACCGTGTTCGCCGTCCCTGCTGGGAGTGTCCAGACGACTTTGGAGATAGCTTTCTTGTGTGATGTTCGGCTCGGTTTCAAATGGCTACAGCCGGGACACGGTGTCGAGTTCCCGATGGGAACTGTTGGCATCAGAGTGACGTTCTATGACGTCCAGGCAGATAGGACGTATGTAAGTGACGCAACATCGACTGTCTGGGTGGATTACAGCACTATCAAGTATCAGACCTAACCGAGCGCCTTGAAGCGTCGGAACTGACCACCGTAGACATTCGCGGAATCCGGCAGCCGACCCAGCCAGAACTGAACCATGGGATTCTCAAGAATATGGTCGACAACTTCTGGAAGCGCAACAGTAGTCGCCTCGAGGCGACGCCCGGAAGGCTTCACCGCCGACATAGTGAACAACTATCTCAGGCGAAACTATCTAAGGCGTTCCATTGACAAAGTTATGTCTTTGTGCGACCCACACAAGGTACCAGTTGAGCAAACGAACCTCGAGGCCGACTGTCAATATGGCGCCCTACACGAAAATCCGAGCGAAAATGGGACCCGGCTTATTAATCGCACCAACCGGCCCGGATTAAGAACCAAATGTTGACGAAACGGCTCGGTTTAAGAACTTAATTCGGGCCGGTCGGTCAAAATCTACTTCTTTGTCACAAGATGATGCGATCAGGCGAGCCGGATCTGATCACGTTCTCCTCATGACAGACCAGTGATCTTCTGCCCATGCCTCAAACGATCGGAGTAGATTACGGTTGTGCGAACGACCTTGTACAACGGGTACTCATCCCCTGAGATGAACCCTGAAATGAACTCGAATGACTAGGACCAATCTGAGATCATGTACAACAGAATCGTTGATCCTGATCCCAGCTTCTATTGGAGGTGAAGCTAGAAGACATGTCTCATGAGCAAATGGCTCACGAGAATATGGGTCACGGCTTGAGAGGCTTGGACTACTATGTTCGCTTATACGGGGGAAATGGGCGAATGTCTTAATTGAGAAAATCCCGGTTAAGTGAATTCTTATGTGGGAAAATCTCATCTAAGCATACCCTTAATCGGATCTTCTCACTCAAGGAAGATGTCCAGATAGGCATCTGAGACAAATCCAGCTCATATCTAGACAGGAATCGAAAACAAAGCCGGCGCTTTGGCATAGCAGGAGTGCGCTTGGGCAATGGAGCGCATCTTGAACCACGTGTGTCCAAGTGATGCGGCCAAATCGTCAGCAATGTCCCGGCGGATCACGTACGAGTCCGGAAGCTCGGAGGTACGGGCGGCGCGGCAAGGGCTTTCTTGTCAAGCTGGACATCAGGCTAGGCGTCGTTAGTTGTCGGTTCCTCCACGTCTATCTTCTTCACGATGACATCGCCACCCCTCGTCTTTATGACCTCGATCGTGTCCCCAGTCTTCAGCCCAAGCATTTCGACTATTCTATCCCCAAGCGAAGTAGGATTAAACGGGTCCTTCTGTTTCTTCTCCACCGGACAAACCACCGAGTTCCCCCATTTCCTCATGATAGCGAGGCAGTCGTAGGAGACTCTACTCGACCATACAGGGCGGCAGCGGGAAAAAACGTTGCGATCGCCTCCGTCCCACAGAACGATCGCACGAAATGCTCCTACTTCCCCATCTTTCAATCTCATTTGACTAGCCTTGACTGAGGAAAGATCAGAGGCATTCACTGAACCCGATCCAAGTGAGACGGCCCGGAACTGGGTCGTTGTTGCACGTGGAACGGAGTAACTGTTCAGGGCACCGAGGGTTTCATCAATGCCTCCGGCGGCAGTTTGATCCACTCGTACTCAGCGGTTGCCGGTTCCGAGTCGAGGAGATGCGGCGTGAGAAGATGACCGAGAACCTGCTAATGCCAGAGCTCGGAGCTCAGAATGGGACAGCCGCATCTGGGATGCCTGGTAGCCGCCAGTATGCCCGCGGGCGAAGCGACAAAACAGCCTCTCCTTGATTTGGCTGCTTGATTGAAAGACTGTACCCAAAACCTGAAATCGCTACACGGGCAAGACAAGATGCGGCTTCTGAAAATTGGCGTATCCCACTGATGAAATAGGAGAGAGGTCGTTCTACCTCAGCTATTTTTCCCGCAACAATATCGAACTGGACGCTCTTAGGATCTGTTTTTTTTCGAACTTGACTGGCAGGACGGCCCATTTGGACTGGATTCAGCGAAGCAGCGTATTCAAGTACGTAAATCCCGACGTCCTCCTGAAATGCTGCAGGAACGGATTCTTGGCACAGGAAAGGCCATTCGAGTACGTTGTTATGCTCAAGGGCGCCCACGGCTTCTTGTACGTTGTCGCGGAGGCTACAGGCAGAATACTCCAAGAAGAGAAGTCTGCACGGTCGATCGCCGAAGAGATACAGGGGTATGGGCTATGCTTCGGGGGGCTAGCCGGCGACACAACCAGCCACCACTTGATCTTGCAGCGGATGTTGACGGATTTGCTAAGGGCGGGGATTGTCAATGTCAAGCAGGGCAGATATGGACTGACACAGCCAGCCGATGAGCGCGCAAGACGGGCACAAGAAGCAATCATCGGTTTGTTCTCCCGGATCAGGCTCAGAAGACGGGACTTCGTGGATAGGCTACTATCTCATTTCAAGGAAGCTTTTCGTGTCGATCAGATCACCACACGGACCTTGGTAGAGTTTGCGCGAAAGAACGGCCGCTACAGGTCTGCTGACCTCCTACTGGACCACATAAGTCACACCGACCTACCGATCGAAGACATAGTACATGATGCAAGGCTTAGCGCAATCGAGAAGCAAGATATGCTCACAAGTGCTGCCCTTGCGTCCTTGGAGGCACAGGTCGTTGGTGATAGTAGAAACAAGGACAGACTCTACTGCGATTCTTGGATCCGCCTTGCAGTTTTCTGCAAGAGAATCGGCTTACTCGAAAAGGCCAGGGATTTCTATCTCAGGGCCTCTGACATGTTTCAGGAACACTCGGAAGACACAAGTGCACAGCTGCAAATGGCAAATGCTCTGGAGTGCGAACGCAAAATCAGGCTGAGGGAGGGCGACTACGAGGGCGCAATTCAGACATGCTCGAAGGTGGAGGCTATCTGGAACGGGCTGAAAAGGACAAAGGAGGCGGTCTATTGCAGATGTATGAAACTCGAGATCCAATCACGCGTTGCAGAAGACATGGGGAACTGCGTCAAAGCATCCGAATTGATGCTTGAGTGCTCAAAGTTCGCAGGGGGTCTGTCGGAGCAACGCAGGATTGGCTACTTGGCCGCGTCTATGGAGTTGAAGGCCAAGCATGTCGAGAGACTCGGAGACCACAACGAAGCTGCGAGACTGCTTGAAACGGCCGCTGGCCATTATGAGCAGATCAAGAATCTTGAAATGGCAAATAGGCTGCGAGGAAGGGCTCACCAATATAGGGCCGTTGGATACAAAGAGAGCCTTGATCACTCCTTCGCAGATGTCGCCTCCGAATTCTTAGCTGCGAAGGAAGAGTACGATCTGGCGAAATCTGAGGAGGCTGCAAGGATCTGCGAATCTGACTATTGCAAGTATAAAGGCCTCCAAGAAAAGAACATCAGCAACTATGATGTAGCTATCTCACACTTCATGAATGGACGCGCGATCCAGCGTAAGCTCGCAGGACTCTTTCCGATTTACCGAAACATGTACCTGACGGGCGCCGATTGGTTTGAAGGAATGCTTCTGGAGACTGAAGCGAACAAGCACATGCTATCACTCGTCCAGAAGAGAGAGAGTCTCAAGGGGCCGATAGAGAAGCTGAGAAGTGCCGCGGATATATTCGCGCAACTAGGAGAGCAGAAACACGCGGACATTGACTACTGCTTAGCTGCAATATTGATGGCAGTCGACGAATTCCACGCAGGAAACGTAAGGGAGGCGAATCAGCTCTTGATCGGAGCCAAGCAACAATTGCCACCCGACTTCACCTTGGCTATGCTAGAGGACGAGGTTAGGCAGAACTGGGAACCGTTCAGGTATACGTTGCACATGATCGAGAGATTCAACAAATATGCGCGCACGATCGAAACGGAGAAAGGATTCAGCTTCGAAAGCAGAGTCAGGGAAGTACTGGGACAGGAATATTCCACATGTGGCAAGATTGAAAGCAAGAACTTCGTCCCAGAGGATGACGAGATCGGAATAGTTTTCCCGGATAGGAGTGCAATCCAGATTGACGCGTTTGGGTTGCGACAGCACGAACGCAAGATCTACTTGTTGGTAGCAGAAATGAAGAACCAGCAGCAACTGGTGGACGGGGGAGCAATCTCTCTTTTCGAGAACAAAGTGAAATTCGTGAGACGTCGCTACTCAAAATTGGCCAAGCTGGAGTCTCTCCGCGGAGCGGAAGTCGAGGAGGCACTGTACATATCCAGGAGCGGGTTCACAGCTGAGGCATTAGACAGAGCGCGAGCCGCCAAGATCGTCCCGCTTGACAGAGGTGGGATAAACGACATGGCGAAAAGGCACGGCATACAGACTATTCCGTGATCTTGTCTCTCAGACGTCCAAGGAAACACTAGGCACCCACATTCAAGACAGCCTCGAAATCTAGCCGCTTGCCTTTTCTCTCCTCAGGCGTGGGCGTGGCAATTTGAACTCTTGAATCCTTATGTGTGTGGGCCGGCTGGCCCCAGCGGAGAATTTGAACTATCATCCGTCGTCGTTCGTTCTTTCATGTGTGGGTAGGCTGGTGCGAGCGCCTAGATTTGAACCATCATGGGAGGGGCGTGTTTTCGTCCTCGCGCACCATGATACCCGCACACAAAACAACGGTCCTGACGCCCGCGCCAAGCGACACACAGAGATGCTAGGTTGCAGAAGCGCGCGACAACCCTGACGCTGTCATCGAATAGAGGTCCTCTCTGCCCTGCCTTCGCTTTCGCACGAAATGCTTCGCTGCGAGCAAACCGAGCTGCTTGCGGGTCCACGATTTCTTGTAGCCGTACTTCTCATTGATGATGAGCGCGATCTCCTTGAACGGGACCTCTTGGTCTCCAATAACCTTCCCGAACACATACACCAGCAGGTCCATGTCTGCATGGTCCATCAGGGTCTTGATGATGGGCGACGCGATGTCAAACTTCCTGCGCAGTTCCATGAGCTTTGTCCCGAGCATGTAGGCCCATCGCCCGCTGCGCTTCTGCGAGAGGCACTCGGCCTCGATGGTCTTCCATTCCAGCCCGACCTCGGCAAGTATCCGCATGTCGTCCAGATCAGCCTCGCGCTCGGTTATGCCCTTAAAAAGAAAGATGTCCTCGGGCGCCATCAGATGTACTTGGAGACTGCCGAAAGTCCGATACGGGCGCGCCCTCGACTTCATCCCTGTGCTCAGCTCCAGCGCCTTGCACACCTGGCGGTCGAATATGTCGAAGCGCATCCCCCTGCTGTCCTCCACGACGGCGAACGTGCCCATTGTTGCGTAAGGTCCTGTCAGGCTCTTCACGCTGGCAAACCCGAGCTGGCTGAGTGCGTTGGTGAACTCCCTGGCGTCGTCGGGGGATCCGAACACGACATCGATGTCTTTTGTCGCGACTTTCCTTCCCATGAATGTCATTGCGCACCCGCCTATGAGATACGCGGACACTTTGCGGGACAGCTTCGCTCCGCTGTCGCTTAGCGTCTTCGTTAGGTCTGCTTCCCCGAACATGTGCGGCTGGGTCATTGGATTCCGTACTCCCTCGCTCTTGCGAGAAACTCATTCCATGGCGGGAGCCTCTCCGGCCGTTGGCTGCCTTGGCTCTCGAAATAACTGACTATCTCGGCTACGGACGCGGCTGCATTGTATTTCTCAGCCTTGCGCCTTAGGTACTGCATGTTCAGCGTCCCCTCGTTCTTCTTCCATGCCAGAAGCGTCGGCAGCGCGCTGCCGTTTGGCACCAGGAGCGAATGGATGATCGCATCCTCCAGCCTCAGCTTTCTCGTGAACGGTGAATGGAAGAAATGCGATTTGGGCGCCAGCAAGGGCACGCCGAACCTTGCGAACGCTGAGACGCCAGTCAGGAGGAAGCCATCCTTTTGCTCGGATTTGGAGCTCTCCACGATGAATTCCTCGTTGCACTCCCAGACTATTACCGCATCAGGGGCGAACTCCAGCGCAAGCTTCTGGTTCATGTATCTCCTGAACTCCGCCGTGAATTCCGCCAGAATCTGGAACCTGGGGGAGATGCGGTACGCACCCTCCTTCTGAATGATGCCCAGCTGCCTCAGGCTTTCGAGGAACCGTGCTGCCGTTGCCTCCGAGATTAGCGAGTTCTCTGCGATCTGTCTCCTGTTGGTCAGTTGCTGGGAGCCTATCGCTGAGAGGACTTCGAGGCTTCCTCCCGAGAGCAGTTCGTGCAGCGGCATGTGGCGGAACTCAAGGGCCAGCTTTCTCCAGAGCGCCGCATGCTTGGTCTCTGAGAGAGAGATGTTTTTTGAAAGGCCCAGCCTCTCTGTGCTGAGGAAACCCTTGGCCACAAGCTCGGAAATAACGCGCGACAGTTGGGCTTTTGATGTGTCCAGTGCTGAGGCTATCTCCGACGCGCGCGCAGCCCCATGGCCTGCAATGAAGCGCAGGCACCTGAGCTCATCCCGCCCTAGTCCAATCCGCTGCATTCTCGTGTCACCTTGTTTCGCAGTGTATGGTTTTTGTTAATTAGTATTTAAATAGTTAACATTTTTGACACACCATGATGCCAGCTGCAATCCGCTTCATTGAGCAGGCGTCCGGCGCGCGCTGATGCCTTTTCAATCATACTTTCGTTTGCCACGAGGATAGCTACATGACTGTTGGCTGCGGAGCTCAAAGTTTCAAGTATTTCCTCTGCGGTATTGTTTGGTGGCGGCGTCCATGACGAAGCGTAGACGGGACCCGCCCAACAAGTCTGGCGAGTACCCGCGGACCCACGACGCGACATTCTAGGGATTTCCCGAACCGGGGAAATCCATCGCTAGTGGTTCAGATCCCGCCCGGTCCACCAATCTGAATGTCGAGCCCATTCTTCACGCAAACCAAAGAAGA
>Ga0315282_10014647_pt1 | contig 11647 bp, 8 predicted proteins | sample YL17G07_20_MG_FD_203693 | JGI IMG/M metagenome (GOLD analysis project Ga0315282, IMG submission 203693) | Sediment microbial communities from Yellowstone Lake, YNP, Wyoming, USA - YL17G07_20 | ecosystem: Environmental > Aquatic > Freshwater > Lake > Sediment | place: USA: Wyoming | collected...
CCTGCGCCGCTCTTTCTGAAGAGTAGAGGGAACGGTCGCAGAGAAAAGCCTCTTGCCCCAGGGCCAGGAGGAAGTTCCCTAATTGAACGGCCAGGGCTTGGGTAATATCAGCTTCTTTGGTCCCGTAGGGTCCAACGGCTCCGGGATCCCCGTCCTTCCCGTGTCCGGCATCGATGGCGATCTTCATTTTATCCTCCATCTGGCGGAGCGCCTGGCGTCTTATCCCCCTGAACCTTATTCAAATTCTGCACAGCGGAGATCACCCCGTGGGCGTTCCCAAAGACGTAGCCTAAGGATGCAGAAAGCAAGGCCACCACGGCCTGGGAATCCAGCTTTCCGGCATACCCCAGAATAATAGCCGCCGCGCAGACAATCACCACCACCGCCAGCTTTGTCCAGTTTGAGATTTCCATCTTTACCACCTCCTAAGTGTTTCATACTCTTTTGAGGAAGCGGCCTCCCCAGCTTTCCCCGGCGACTTCAATTAAGGGGCGGGATAGACCCGCCCCTCTCCCCCAATTTGCCCCAACTAGGGCAGAATCCCGGTTACTGTCGTTCCTGAGATGTAGGCCTCCTTGATCCCCGTGAGCTCCCCGGAGCTTGCCAGGATGATGTTCCTGGAAATCAGGTTCTGCATCACCTGGGAAACCTGAGTGCTCGTGAGGTTGCTCTTGGGATCCCGGAGGGAAATCGTGTGCGTCCCACCTTCGCTGGTGGTAAAGACCAGCTTGAGGTAAGTCCTCGTTTCCGCCATTTTTCCTCTCCTTTCTTCAGGCTTTTCCTACTCCTTCAAGCGGTGTGGAAGCGGAGCAGAAGCGGTGTTTTAACACAAACATGCAAGTGTTGTTGCGTTTAAGGAAAGGGTTGGAAATGAATTTCTTTCCCCTTTAGGGAGTAGGAGTAGAAGTGGGCAGGAAGGGGCTGGGTGGGTTGGTAGTGTTCACCTTCACCCAGGAAACGAACTTCCCCACATAGAGGTTGAAGGCGCTCAGGGGCCTTCCTGCAGCTAAAGCCGCGGCCTTCCAGGCGTCCTTGGTGCTCTGATCCTCTTGGTGCCACTGGCTTACCGCATCAGTGAAGGCGTCTCTGATCAACACCTGGTTTTGGGTCCTGGGGTTCATGGGGATGACGTGATTCCTCACGTACCTGATCCCCTTCCACTTGGCATAGGTGAGCTGGTTGGCGTAGGTCCCGGACGCGTCAATGGACATCAAAGGTGCGTATACCTTGGCCATTTTTCCACCTCCTTTCTGTTAGCTTAGCCCTCGAGAAGCTCCACCGTGGTCACGGCCTGCACATCGTAGAGCGGATAGAGGAGGAGCCCGGCGAGATCGTTGGCAGTAGCAAGCAGAGCGTCAGCATCCGCTTGAGGAACGATCTTGGAGAGGGAAACCGAAGTGTAAATCGGCTTCCCGCTCTCCGGATCCGTCCCCTTGGAGAGCTTCAGGGTGAGCCTCTTTCCAACTGGATTTTCAATTGCCATTTCCTTTTTCTCCTTTCCTTCCTTAAAAAATTCCTCCAAAACAAAAACAGGGCCGACTTGCGCCGACCCTATAAGGGAGAAGCTGGGGGAGGCCATGCTTCCTGCCTCTTACTTTAGAACATCGAACAAATGTTTGTCAAGAGGGAAAATTCAGATACATGCAAAACACCCATAGACAACAAAAAAGGAGCAATCCCGGCCGCTGTGATATAATTTTAAAAACAAACTAAAGGGGTGGATGAAGGGAAAGAAGGAAAATCGAGGGTAACGGCTATGCGTAAACTTTCAGAACAAGAGATTGAAAGGATTGTAAGCCTCCTCAGGGAAGGCAGGCCTCTATCGCGTGAAGAAAATGAGCGCCTTGTTAATCAGCTTGAAGACCTCAAGTATGCCCTTCTTTTTGACTCCAAGAAGGAATACGAACTCATCTACGCTGATAAGGAGCGGGAGGAGGACATCCTTGCGGACACAATGGCAGTGCCCTTGCAAAAGGTCAAGACCTTCCGAAACGGCGAAGACGGCAACGGCTGGACGAATATGCTTATCTTCGGCGATAACCTTCAGGTGCTTAAAACTCTTTTGCAGATGAAGAAGGAAGGGAAACTCAAGAACGCTGATGGGACGCCGGGGGTGAGGCTGGTTTATATTGATCCGCCGTTTGGCACAGGCGACGAGTACGAAGTTACTGACAATGCAAAGGCATACTCAGCGAAACTCAAGGGGTGTCGTTTTATCGAATTCTTACGTAAGCGGCTGATCATGTTGCGTGAACTCCTGTCGGATGACGGAAGCATTTTTGTCCGCATCGATTATCATTTTGGCCATTATATAAAAGTGATGATGGATGAGGTGTTCGGGGAACAAAATTTCCAGAACGACATAGTGATTAACCGCGTGAAGAAAGGACTCCAAGGTATCACGAGATTCAACGTAAGCAAGGAATCGATCTACTTGTACTCGAAGACTGCCAGTTTCCGCTTTTATAATCCCAAGGTGCCAAGGCGCTGTAATTTCTGCGGTAGAGAGAAAGAGCCGATCTGGGACGATCTCACATCTCCTGGCCTGAGACATCCACCCGAAAGAATAATTTTCGGGAGGAAATATTTGCCGAGGCGGGGGAGGCATTTTACATACACGCAGGAGAAGATTAACGCTTTGGAAAAAGCCGGAAGATTGCGTATGAATCAGGATATTCCGTATTACGACCTTGAGGGGAACAAGATTGAGGCTCGCCCCGAATATTTGCAAACGGAGGCAGTTCCAATCGATGACAATTGGACGGATATCAAAGGATATGCTTTCACAACCGGCTACCCGACAGAAAATCACGAAGACCTCCTTAACCGTGTAATTCGTACAGGAACACTCGCGGGTGATATTGTCCTCGATGCCTTCGCCGGATCAGGCACTACCCTTGCGGTGGCGGAGAAGTTAGGCAGGCGGTGGATTGGCGTGGACTGCGGAAAGCTTGCCATCTACACCATGCAGAAGCGGCTCTTGAACATTGCCGAGAGCAAGGATCTGGAGGATCCTCAAAAGAAGAAGAAATACGGCAAGCCCTGTAAGCCTTTCGCCCTATATAACGCCGGTCTTTATGACTACAAGAAGATCAGGGAACTCCCCTGGGAGCAGTATCGGGATTTTGCCTTAAAACTCTTTCAGTGCCGGGATAGTAAGCATGAGATTTCCAAGATCGAACTGGACGGCTACCTGGGGGCGGACAGCGTCATGGTTTTCAATTATCAGAAGCACCCCAACGCCATGCTGGACAGGGGATTTATTGACGATCTCCACAAATATTTGGGAGAGAAGATCGACAGACGCTTCTTTATCATCGCCCCTGCTGCCTCGGTGCAGTTTCTTGAGGACTATATCGAGAAGGGGAAGACAAAATACTTTGTCCTCCGCATTCCCTATTCCATTATCGAGGAGATTCACAATCGGGGATTTAGCAAGATCAAACAGCCGGTGAGCGAGATGGATGTCAACGACACGGTGGATGCCGTAGGCTTTGACTTCATTCAGACGCCGACCGTGGAGTGCAAATACTTTTTGGATAAACCCAAGAAGGCTGACCTTTTCAATCAGAAGACGAAAGAATGTGTCATCAAGATTGAGAAGTTTGAGAGCAAGGTCATTTTCCGCAAGCCTCTTGAGTTCGCCCACCTTGAGACCCTCTCTATGGTCATGCTGGACTATGACTTTGACGGAGAGGTCTTTGACTTAGACGAGGTCTTCTATGCCGAGGAGTTGAAGAAGAACGGCTACGAGGTGCGCTTTGCCGAGGATAAGGTCAAGGGGCAAATCATGGTCATCTATATTGACATTTTCGGCAACGAAAAGCGGGAGATCAAGACTTTGAAGGATTTTGGCGAAATAGTTCAGCAATAGGGTATTAAGAGAGGGGGAATAAAAATAACAATGTTGGATGACATCGCTCTGAAATTGATGGCTCAGATAATGCAGGAGGGAATGACGGGTTATAAGATCGCCAACCTTCTAAATGATGCAAATAAAAAATTCAACTTCTACAAAGAAACTTTTTTGCCACCCAGTCAAGCGCAAGAACGGAAGGAAAACTATGCCAATAAGTGGCTATCTGCTTTAAAAGAGAAAGGTTGGGAGCAGGCAATCCAGTATATTGCTGAACAGTTAGTGGATGAAAGCCATGTTTACTTTGCAGAGGATGAAAGTCATCCTTACCCAGAGGAGAAAATAAGACGATTAAAAGAAAAACTATACCCCAAACAAGAGCAGAAAAAAGCACAAACTGTCAAAACTCATGGCAAGATACTCAAGTCTATGCTTGATAGTATAAGCAATGAGGATTTAAAAGACAGTATATATCAAGACATAAAGGATATTGAAAACTGCATTTCCATCGGTGCTTGGAAACCGGCAGTTATTATGTCGGGCAGTATTTTGGAAGCGATCTTATCAGATTGGCTTGGTCAAGTGAATGGAGAAGACTTGAAAAAGGTCTTCCAAGAGCTTTATCCTAACAAAAAGGTAAAGAAGGTAACGGATTATACTTTAGAAGAATTAATAGATGTGGCTGAGAAGGATGGAATGATTCATGGTTACCATGCAGCAATAAGTGACGGAATTAGAAACTTTAGGAATCTAATTCATCCTAATATCGCCTTAAGGCAACAAATAAAGCCAAACAAAGCTATCGCTGAAATAGGCAAACAAATTATTTTTGCAATTCTTCAAGAGGGAAGGAAGATTAAGTGACAGTGGATGTAATAATGCTTGAGCGGCAGACCTTTCAAAACAAGGATTTAGTCCTCAAGGTATCTCACAACTACGATCCGAAAAGGTTTGACCCGAATAAATACGAGGCTTTTCTGGATGCCCTCTGCGGGGACAGGGAGTATCAGAAAGAGGCGATCTGGGAGACGATAAGGTATTTCTTAGGCGGTGAATACAAGAGCCTAAAAGACCTGGCGATTGAAAACTATCACAAAAACCCCAAGCTTCAGGAGAAGTATTTATCTTTTGAGGATTTCCTAAGCCGCCTGCAACTGCCGGAGAAACTCTCTTGCTCCCTGGATCATGCAACGGCTACCGGAAAGAGTTATGTGATGTATGGCATTGCCCGCATTCTGCTTGCCGAGGGCGCTGTGGATCAAGTGTTGGTTTTGTGTCCTTCCAACACCATTGAGGCCGGATTGACGGAGAAGTTTCGGAGCCTCTCCGCCGATAGAACTCTCAAAGACCTTTTGCCTGCCGACGCTAAGATAGCCAATCCCCGGATTATCAACGCCTCCAACACTATTCAGAAAGGCGACATCTGCATTGAAAACATCCACGCCACCTACATCAACACCAAATCCGCCATTGAGGACAGCCTTGCCGGGAAAGGGGAGCGGACGCTGGTATTAAACGATGAAGCCCATCACTTGATGAGTCCCTCCGATACGGCGCTCAAGAAATGGAAGGAATTTTTGCTTGATCCTAAATACGGATTCAAATTCGTTGTGAATGTTTCAGGCACTTGCTATATCGGAGACGACTATTTCACGGATGTCATTCATCGCTTTTCCTTGAGGGATTCCATTGAAGAGAAGTTTGTCAAATCCATCCGCTATGTGGCTGAGGACTCCTCGGGGAATGAGGACGAGAAGTTTCAAAAGATTTACGATAATCACATTGAGAATAAGACAGTCAAATATCGCAAGGTAAAACCTATCACCATCCTAGTTACCAAGAACATCGCCGCCTGCAAGCGCCTCACCGAAAAACTGATCGCCTTCCTTGCTAAGAAAGAAAAGATCAGCAAGGAGCAAGCGGCGGAGAAGGTTTTGATTGTTACCTCTGCCAACGAGCACAAGAGTAATATCCCCATCCTGCGAAGGGTGGATGACAAGGACAATCCCATTGAGTGGATTACTTCAGTCAGTATGCTTTCCGAAGGCTGGGATGTAAAAAATGTCTTTCAGATCGTCCCGCACGAGGAGCGGGCGTTTAATTCAAAGCTTCTTATCGCTCAAGTCCTGGGAAGGGGATTGAGGGTGCCTGAGGTTTACAGGGGCAATCAACCTGTTGTAACCGTTTTCAATCACGATAAGTGGTCAAGTAGCATCAAGCACCTGGTAGATGAAGTTCTGGAGATTGAGAAGCGCCTGCATTCCTATCCGGTGGCAAAGAAAGAGGATTACAACTTTGACCTCTATAACATTGATTACAAACGCAACGACGAGGAGGTGGCATACCCCCAGGAAGATCCCTTTGAACTCCTGAAGAAAGGGTATATCACCTATTCGAGCCAGGCGGAGGAGGTTGAAAAGAGCACTACCTATGTCAGGGCGGTCTCCGGCGAGCAGGATGTCAAAAAAACCCTGATTGAGTTCAAGATGTATTCCGTTGAAGAAGTGGCGCAGGATGTCTTCAATCGCCTTCTCATCTTTGATCAAGAAGCAGGGACCCATTATAGCGAGCAATTCCATAAGAGCAAGATCGCAGAGATTATTAGAGGGTCTCTTAAAAGAATCAAAGATGATAGTGGCAAGGTGAGTGAAGGGAATCGTAATCAGACTTTGGCGGCATTTGGTGTCATCAGAAGAAAGGGAACAAAAAGCCTCCGGTTTAAGATTGAGGCACAGGAACTTATCAAAATAAACACAAGGGAGATCGGCAAGAACAGCCTTGGTGTAGGATCACTTCGGCGCGATAGCACGATCTTCTACGATGATTATTCCATGAGCCTGGGGGAGGCGGCGGATAGAAAGTTGCTGAAGGAGCTTGAAGAGGATGAAAGCCTTCCTAGATCAGCCCTGATAAAAGTGGCTAATAAATACAACTTTAAGACGCCCCTCAATGTGGCCCTGGCTTCCTATGAACCTGAACGCAAGTTTATCCGGGGGTTGACCACCGATCAGACGGGCAAGGCGATAAATGCTTGGATTAAGTCCCTTGATGTAGGTTTCTACAGCATTGAATACTCCTGGCAAAAGGGCACTCATCCCAAGCAGGGAAGTTTTAACCCTGATTTCTTCCTCAGGATCGGTACGGATATTATTGTAGTGGAAATTAAAATGGATAACGATGTCTCCGACGAAAATAGAGCTAAGCTCCGGTATGCAAGGGAGCATTTTGAGAGGGTCAACGGGTTGCAGGAAGAGCAGAAGTATTATTTCAAATTCCTCTCCCCTGGGAGCTTTGACCTGTTTTTCAAGGCGTTGAGCAACGGCACTTACAAGGATTTCAAATCCGAGCTTGAGGCAAAGTTAGAGGAGTAGATTAAAATATAAGGAAAAACAAATACCCCAGGGCCTTAATCTAAATGGGTCCTTTAATCCAACAAAATTTCCCCTGGTTTGGGAGAGTAAATAATCGCTTGCTTATTTAACCCTGTCTAAGTTCTAAAATTCATCTCTTTCTTCTTCAATTCTTACCCGTTCAATTTCTCGATCCAATGAAGATATATACTCATCAATCCAGCGTTTTACATTTTCATTATCTTCCCCTTTTTTAAATTCGAGGAATTGTTGTTTTTTTTCTTGATAATGTAAACTTGCCGGACCAGTCCAGCCTTCAGTTGAAAAATTTGCCATTAGATTTCTTCGCACATCTTCGCGTTTGCCATACCTTATAAGCAATTCTCTTGCCAAGCAGATTTTTCCTTCCTCTCTTGAAAGTCTTCTAGGCACAAAGTTAGCAAGGTACCACGCGTGCTTTTCTACATTCTCGTCGACCCATTTCCAAATTTCTTCTGTAGGAATAAGAGTAAGAGCCCCTTCTTTTTCTTCAAAAAACGTACTACCTCGTAACCATTCTATAATGCGATACGCTCGCGAATCTATTGGTGGACCTAAATACTTTTTAATTTTCCCCCATACTTCCTCAGGATACAGCCGTGCAATTTCATTAAGAACACCCAGCGTTGGTGAGGAGAAGCCCTCAAAAAGGGTGCCATCTTCTCCAAAATGTTCAAGTATCCTGTCAGCAAGCTCTAAACTTCTTTCAGGATAAAGCTGGACAAAAATTTTCCCAATCTCTGTCCAGTAATATTCGTCCATCTGGTCCCATTTTCCATTTTCAGTTTTTTGAAAAAGCAAAGGGTGCATCAATAGTCTCAGAGTTAATTCCTCTGGTAAAGTTCTTTTGCGCTCGTTTCTTAGATAGTAGAAATTGTATAAAGCCAGAGCGATAGAAATAGCATGGGTATCCGAACTGTTGAGTAAGAACTTGATCCATTTTTTAAAAACATCCTCGGACAAGTCTTTGACCACACCCCCAAAACAAAACATCCTGAAATGGCCTATACCGATGATGCCTTTTTCTGCGAGACTCAGAATGCGTAAAGCTGCTTGGTCGGACATTCCTGACCTCCAAGTCAATTCAGGAACCCAAATGACAAATTTTTCATCATGGGTAAGAGCGTCCAGTTGTTCTTCCCATTTTTGTGGGTTTCTTTCGAAGAGCGCTCGAAGATACCCACCCAGAAACCAAGTGCTGGAATTAGCGCCTGTCCTTTGTTGTGCTTCAAGAAGTACTGGTAAAAGGGAAAAATCTTTGTCTCTTTTCCCTAATTCGTAGCCAAATCGGTAGCCATTTTGTGCTTCAGTTGTAACTAGCCAGTCTAATTCTTGTAATAAACGGTTAATATCTTCAATCGCTTGTTGCGCAAGCTTCTCTATATGTACTTGTACCTGATCTACTTGATTGCCTTGTTCGTCAAATTTATCTTCTATTAGATCCATACCTACGTAGCGCCTCATTAGTGAAGAGAAATCATTACCAGTAAGGCGGTTTTTAAGTTCTTCCCAACGTTGGCCTATTTGCTGCGCCAATTCTTTGCGGTCATAGTGTAAAATTTGAATGATTTGAGCAAGAACTTTCTTTTTATCTACGTATGGCTTTTTCGTTAATTCGTCTACTGTGTTTATTACCATATCAGCCAGGTTTGATATCCTCCCTAAACCCCTTGAGCGGTGAAGCAAAATGTCAACCGCTTGTTGTTGCTCATCTTCCGGCAAATTATCTATTTTTTCACAGAGTAGTTGCCAAACTTGGCGGTAAGCATCAAATATCTCCCCATAAGTCTGCGGCTTCCAGAGGTTGGGTTCTTTCCGTAAGCCCTGATACTCAGCACCGATCCCGCGGCTAAAATGCTGTGATTCTAATGCTTGATTACAAGCGCTCAAAGCAAGCTTTCTCCGTTCTTTTGAGTTAGATTCCAATGCTTCTTTCAAAATTGGAAATCGTTCTTGTGGAGATGCTTCTGTCGGAGCAAGTCTTCCATACCCAAGAGAAAAAAGCTCTGCAAAAACACCACTGGCATTATTTGACCAGGTTTCATTTTCTGCTTCCCCAAGTGCCAGAAGCAATCTTGCAGCATCTGGAAACAAATCTTTCCAAATTGCTATTTTCTCAAGCGCCCATATAACCTCTCTGCGGCCCGTTGTGAATTGCAAAAGTTCCTCTTTACTCCAAGCTCCCACTGTATTCTTTAGGCACTCTAAAGCTGATTTTGGATCAGCTTCGGCCAGTGCTAAAAAAAATCGTGCTCCTGATTTCGTTTTTAAATATGTCCTGTTTTTAAAAGGACCTTCCTCTCTAAGAAGCTCTTTTACAATTTGAGGAGCAACTTTAGATTCTAAAGCATACCTGAACATATCAAAGAACCATTCCCGTAAAGCATCTGGTAAATCTTTTGAAAACTCCTCAAAACTAAAATCCTCACCATATGTATCCCACCAATCACTCCATAGTTTTATATGGAGCAATTCAGGTGTGATATAAAGTGTGTTCTCTCCTTGAAGTATTTTTCTGGCTTTCAAACTTTTAATAATTTCTTGGAATTTTGGCCAAGTGATTTGTGGATCTGACTTCTGGATTATCTTGGCGATGGCTTTTGCTTCATTGATAATAGGTCTTCCATACCCAAACCGCTTAAAAAGCGCAATATATTTAAGCGCCAATCTCCTTTGGTGTACTTGGGGACTATTGGGATCATCACTGCCTACAATATAACGATCCCAGACATCAACAGTATCTGGGGATCTTAATAAATCTTCTGGATTATTCAGTAAATTTTGCCCTAAAACATGTGCAACCCCAGGGGAACCACTGCAATGTTCAGACCATCTATCCGCTTGGTCTTTGGGAATTCCGTATGTTTGAATAATTTGGCTGATTTGCTCGTTTTCCAAGGGTGGAGCATTTAGATAATATGTGCTTCCCGAGGTCTCTTTAAGTTCATTATAGTCATTATAGATTGATACAAGTTTAATCCTTGGGCCACGATATTTTAGTTTACTCCAAATATACGACCTACTATCTGGGTCGCATTCGTCAATTACTAATATTGCAGTAAATAAATTATCATCTCGTAAAATCTCGTTCATTAAGTCGCTATCTCTAAATTTGCTTGCACTTTCACAATAGATAACTAAAGGCTGGAGGTCTTTTGCTCGTGTTGCTTCTAAGACAAGCCTCGTTTTGCCGATTCCGGACTCACCTAAAATGCGAACATGAATTGCCTCAGTATTTTGACGCAGTTCATTTTCTAAATTTTGAATAAATTCTTTTTGCTTTGGTCCTGCAATGAATTCTTTTTTCATTTCAGCGTCTTGAGACCAACTTCTGTGGGTCCGGAATCTTAACTCTCCACGCCTATTTACCTTGAGAGCTAAGGATGGAAATACTTTTAGAAAGCCAATAAGGTTATTTTGACCCCAGATTTCCACTTTCGGATCGGAATATCCACATTGCTTAAGATTATTCTTAAAAGCCCCCACCGCCTTGGTGTGCTGTTCTTCGGTAAGGTCATGCTTAAAACAAACTAAAATATAAGTTCCATTATTATCGAGGCATTTTCTTATACTACTACCCAAATTTCCTTTGCTCACAAGCCTTTTGCCAAATAGCTCTCTTTTAACTTGGGAATCTTGCCATGGTTCAAAAGAAGCCCCCGCTTTTATTTGATAACCTGTGTACCCAGCCTTAATTAAGTCGCTTTGCGCTCCAGAGATATTTTCTTCAACCATCGCATCAATTCCGCCATCTGCCACATTGATCCAACTTGAAATATGAACTTTACTTAGCGGTATTCCTATTCTTCTTGCCTCAGCCCAAAGTAGTTCGCTGAAAAAATCGACTGCTTCTTGAGGGCTGTACCGCTCTAAATCTTCCTTTTTAATTGTAAATATCGTCTCCCCATTCATTTCTCTCATCAATTTTATTTCAAAACGACATGTACATAAAGATTTTGCGGTTAAAATTTGTCGAAAGCAATTCTATGAAATTTGTAATTTACCTCCTATTGCAATTTGATCTAACATAAGTGTACTCCTCATTTATTATTTATTTATTCAATAAAGTTTTTTGATGCTTTTTGTGTATTCTCGCCCTAATACTTACCTGGTGTTCATCGATTCACCCAATAGGTCTCTTGACTGTTGCTCTATCCTTGATGCGGCCGCTCGGTATCAAGGTGAAGTAGAAGCATAAAGCTCCGGAAAACTCCAAAGGGCCCGCCGGGTCGGCGTGCGGCGAGCCCCCTGAAGCGCGCCAACCAGGATCCCTAGAATCTACGCCGACCGGGACCTCCTTTATCTCGCCTCCATTCTATTTTCCAGATTTTTGAGCACCTTGCCAATAGTCTCCAGGTAGCGCCTGCGTTTTTCCTGGGCCTCCTCCTCAGTCATGGGAGGG
>Ga0315282_10014648_pt1 | contig 11647 bp, 11 predicted proteins | sample YL17G07_20_MG_FD_203693 | JGI IMG/M metagenome (GOLD analysis project Ga0315282, IMG submission 203693) | Sediment microbial communities from Yellowstone Lake, YNP, Wyoming, USA - YL17G07_20 | ecosystem: Environmental > Aquatic > Freshwater > Lake > Sediment | place: USA: Wyoming | collected...
CAGGCTTTGAGGCAATGGCCTTTCGGCGTCCATATCGTCAATGAACGCCTCCACGGCTCTCAGTGTCAGCCGTCCCCGCTCCCAAGCATCGAGCTGTCGCAGCACCGACGTGTCCACAACCCGATAGCGAACGAGTGACTCGTCGATGAACAAGGACTGGTCTCCGGATCGCCACAGCACCTTCAAGTTGACGTGATAGTCCTCTGTACCAGGCAAATCGGCGCGATACGGGTGTTGCTCCAAGAAGCGTCGGCGGACGACGACCGACGAGGTCACTACGTGATGGCCCCCGGTCATCGCCGTGAGGCAGGTCAAGGGAGGGTGCGACGGCACCATCAAAGCGCGCACAGTCGATCCGTCTGTTCTAACGGACGTGGCGTTCGTGTAGCAGAGCCCCGCATCCGGATTTCGATCCAAAGCCGCAACTTGACGTTCGAGCTTGTCCGGAGCCCAAACATCGTCGGCGTCGAGGATGGCGACGAACTCGCTGTCGGTTCCCTCGATGCCACGGTTGCGAGCCGCGCCGGCGCCGGCGTTCGGCTGGCGAACCAACGTGACATCGCCGATGTACCGCTCGGCAACACTCGCGGTGTCGTCGGTGGAGCCGTCATCGACGATGACATGCTCAAAGTCGGGGAACGTCTGAGCGCGAGCGCTCTCGATGGTCTCGCCGAGATACGGCGACGCATTGTAGGCGGCGGTCACCACCGTCACTCGCGGCACGCAGGTCTCTCCTTTACGCTTTCAGGCCCAAAGCATCGAACAACCCGACGAATCGGCGCTGGTAGGTATGGCATGCGAGCGCCCGGCGTCGGCCGGCGGCGCGGATCTTGTCGGCCTCTTCTCGATGCGCGACGTAGTATCGCACCTTCTCTGCCAGCTCGTCGGCGCCCTCCCAGACCACGACCTCGCTGCCGGGCTCGAAGTACTCGCCGAGCTCGTCGCAGTAGTTCGTCGCATACAGGGCACCGCTCATCGGCGCCTCGAACTCGCGCAAATGCACGTGACGCAGCACCGGCGCCGCAGCGTCGTGGCGGTCGTAGACCTCGAGAAACCCGAGCGAGACGTGACTGGCGCTGTAGAGCCTGATGACGGCGTCGTCGTCGATCGGGTCGTGGAGGTGCGCAGGGTAGCTTCCCGTCAGCGTGCGCGTGACGTCGATCTGCCGGGCGCGCGTCCGCCACGCTTTGCGCTCGCCGCGGTAGCTCGTCCAGGCGCGTGCCAGCGTGAGGTCGCGGCGCAGGCGGCGCTTGAAGCGCCGCCTGCGCCCCGCCAGCGTCCAGCGCGGTCCGTACGCGTGCACGTCCACCCCGCGTTCGAGGAGACTGAGCACGTAGCGCGCACGGAGCGCGTAGTTGCCGCCCACGAACGACGCCTCGAGCGTGCGCGGCACGTCTACCGGGTGCGCGTAGCGCGGATTGGCCGCCATCGGCCACCAGAGCGGCGTCGCACCAACCGCATGGAACTTCTCTGCTACATCGCGTTCGGCGTGCAGGTTGCGGTCGAAGTGCGGCGCAAGCTCGTCGACCAGGTCGAACTGGTGCACGTTGTTGCAGGAGAAGTTCACCGTCGGCACACCCGCCGCGCGAATCTGGTCGATCACCGCCGGCTCGACCATGCCGTCCATGAGGTAAGCGAAGACGAGGTCGAAATGGCGCTCGGCGTGGCCACGGGCAAACTCGGCGGCGAGGCGCTCCGAGAACGCGGCCCGCAGCGCCGCGTCTGCCGTGGCCATGGCCCGTTGCCCGTCTTCGGCGCGACAGAGCACCACGTCGTGCCCCATCTCGACCAGCGTCTCGCGGAGGTAGCGGTCCCAGACGCGGTTGCCGGGAGCCGCTGCGTTGGTGGCGACCGCCAAAGTCAGGAAGATGCGCACGCCACGTCCTGCGGGTCGACACTGGGTGCTTCGCCTTTGCGCGCCACGACGACGACCTGGCACCCGAGCCCAAGGACGTCGATCAAGCCCACGAGGCGCCTAAACTCGCCGTTAGAACGGCGCGCCTGCCCATCGAGGAGATCGTTGACCTGCGACAGAGCGTCTTCGGCATCGCTGCGGCCAACGAGTGCGCGCCGAAAGGCGGGCGGGAACTGAGAGTACAGGTCTCGCGGCGTCGGGGTCTCGGTGCGAGCCTCGACCACCTGCAGCCCGACGGCGCCCATGGCGCGCGCCAACGTGTCCGGACAGAACGAGAAGAGGTGCCGTGGGACGTCCTCTGTCTCGCGGAACGCGTTGGCGACAAGACCAACGTGGTTGGGAACCGTGACCACGACCACCCCGCCGGGCCGCAGGATCCGGGCGACCTCGGTCAGGACTGCGAGCGGCGAATGCACATGTTCGAGTACGTGCGAGAAGCGCACAACGTCGAAGCGTCCATCGGGAAACGCGGCCTGGATGAGATCGCCGACGTGCACGTTGAGGCCCTGCGCACGCGCCGCCTCGGCAACGGCGCGGTCCGGCTCGCAGCCAACGCATTCGAAGCCCCAACGACGCATGGTGGCCAGCCAGTAGCCGCGGCCGCAACCGACGTCGAGGACCGCACCGAGGCCGGCGATAGCTTGCAGGTGTTGCTCGCGCAGGATGCGCCGCCATTTGCGTTCCCAAGGAACCACAAGCCGCACCAGACGGCGGCCCGCCGGCGAGGGACCGTAGCGGACCCGCAGCAGGCGACGCAGCATCGGCGTGACCACACGCGAGACCGGCGGCTCGAGGTAGATCCCGTGCATCGCCTCATATCCAGTGTCGTAGAACCGGCCGATGCTCTCGGGCGTGGGCCGCGGGGATACGTAGGCAAGGCCGCAATTGCCGCAGTCGTACAGGATGCACTCGACTTCGCCGACTTGGTACCGTTCACCCGCACGGCGACGCTGTGACCCACAGAGGTCACACGTATCGACCGCCTCCCATTCTGGCGAGGGCGCGACGCTCGCCGCCTTTGTTCCCGCTGGTGACGACACGCAGCTCACTCCTCCCTGGCAACGAGCGGCTGCACGAACCGCACCAGTCTGTCGATGCGTTCGAAGTACGTGTGCTCGGCGAACACGCGCCGCAACGCCCGCGCGATGAACGCGTAACGCTCCTCGGCGTGGCCGAGATAGTGCTCGAACTTCTGGAGGTACTCGATCGGCGTCGCGGCCACAGCGATCTCGTCGGCGGCGAAGAAGCGGTCGAGCACGGCGCAGGGCGTAATCAGGGCGAAGCACCCGCAGGCCGGGATCTCAAACGTCTTGGGCCCGATGTCAGAGGGATGCTGAGCGATGCGATCGGTGAGGGGGTAGGGCGAAATGCGCGCCCGCGCCATGAGCGCCGGGACCTCGGCGTGCGGCAGCACGTCGACACCAGTGCCCCATCCCGCCCCCGCGAGCACGCCACGATGGGCGACGAGGATACCGCTCATATATCTCTCGGTGAGCTCGGCTCGCGCGCCGTCGTCGGCGTTGTTGGTGACTAACGTCCAATCAAGGTCTTTGGCAGCGAGCCGCGGGCCGACCGTGAGGGGGTTGACCCCCATCGGCAGCGACAGGCACTGGACACCGGTGCGACTCCACTCCGGCATGTAGTCGACGTAGTGTTCCTCGACCATAGGCGAGAAGAAGGCGTCGGCAGTCATGCCCTTGTCGAGAAGCGCGAGCCGCCAGCGATCGTCGGCGCTCAGCGCCGGTCCCGGATACCCATCCTGAGGGTAGGTGCAGAGCAGGCGCAGAAGGCCGTGCCGGCGCTTGAAGTCGGCGATGAACCCGAGGTGGAGTGAGCGCAGGTTCGAAGCCTCGTCGAACCCCAGATAGACGTTGGGGCGAAACGCGCTGAAGTGGTCGTGATACCCCGGGCTGCGGCCGACGAACGAATCCACCGCGATGCCCGTGTGCCGCAGGCAGGACACCAAATCGTTCATCCAGACGTGGCCGGCGCCGAACGGCGGCACACAGACGAGAATCCGCAGACCGCTGTCGGAATACCGCTCGCGATACGACTCCGCAACGCCCAGAGCGAGTGCACGCCCGTTCTCGACGAGCGGCCGGCTCCACTCGAGTTCGTCGTCGCCATATCCCACCGGCGCCGAGTGGGAGAGAGCAGCCTGCGCCACAGTGTAGGCGTCGACCAGCCGTTCCGTACGACGCGGCCAAGTCGATCGCACCTCCCATTCGTGCCGCACGGCGCCGACGAAGCCCCTCTTGGCGACATCGGCGCGGAGCTGCGACGACAGCCGTGCGAGCCTTCGCCTCGCAGCACCGACTGCCGCCGTCAGACCGAGCGCCATTTCGAGTCCATGGTCGCCAACTCCGCAGTCCGGCTCTCTCGCGCGCGTCAAGCCCAACGGATCAGAGGATCCGTCGGAAGTACTCGACTGTCTCGCGCAGGCCGTCGTCGAACAACGTCAAGGCGAAGTCTGGGAAGTGCGTGCGGAAGAGGGTGTCGTCTATGACCTGTTTCGGAGCGCCCCCAGATAGCGCGTATTGTCGACGATCTCGCCGTCGCAGCCGACGATGCGGCGCAGCGCCTCGACCAGCTCGATGACGGTCAGGCCGTGCTTCTGAGCGATGCTTGCCGAATCCTCGAAGACGGTCTTGCTCCAGACCACGCGGCACACGATCTCGCCCGCCGAGGATCGCGGCGCGGGCGACTGCGGAATCGCGTGTCATGACCAGCCTCTCGTTGACGTCGTCGCCGGGGACAGTGCGCAACCTACCACACGGCCGCCGGCAACGCGTGTGCTGACGTGGCACGAGAGGAAGCCAAGCGGCGTCTTGTTGAAGTCGTATTCGGAGACGCCGACTAGCTAGTCGGCGTCACGAGGCTGTCGACATCGGAGCGGGCCAAGCGGTTCGACGTCGGTTGGGGCTTCTTGATGATCATGCCGCACACGCCCATGCCCGGCATATCCCCCCACGATGCGTACTCGCGAAAATTCTCGGCCATGGCAATCGGGTCCTGAGCCGTACAGGAATCCCCTTGCTGCATCCACCGCTGCTCGTACTCGGCGAACCAGCCTGGTGTCGTCTCCCCATACCACCGCATGACGGCCGCTCGCGAGCCGGGCGAGCCGAGAAGACGCTCCTCGATCGCCCCGGCATCGTAGAACCGCTGGAAAAAGTACTCGCCACCCGCGGCCTGCTCCTGCGACAGACCGTAAACGTCTTGAGCCCGATACTCCAACCACATGGTCCGGTCCACTGGAAACGTCAGTACGAGGCTGCCGCCGTCGGCGAGCAGGTCGTACATAACTCTGACGGCATCGCGATCCCCTTCGGGCCCGGGTATGTGTTCGACGACACTCAAACACCAAATGCAGTCGTATCGCTGCGGTTGTCCTCGCAGCTCCTCGACCCGCAAGCTCTCGACCTCGAGTCCGCGAATCCCGAGCGCGCTGGCAATCTCCGCCGTTTCTCGAGAGTCCCTGAGGTCTGGGTTGATGACGCGGATCCTGGCCTGCGGGTCATGCTCGGCCACGAAGAGCGACAGGAGTCGGGGAGAGCCTACGTCGAGGTATGAAGATGCCGGCGACCGGGAGATCGTCTCAAGGGCGAACGCGAACTCGAAGTAGCGCACGCAGTTCACCGGCGTGACCACGTAGCTGAACCACACCGGCAGGCCCTGGCGCCGCATACGCCAGCCAAGGCTCCGGCCGTAGCGGCCGAACACGACGCCGGGAAGACCGCGTGCGGCACCGCGACGGCCGGCATTCCACGACGTAACTACGAACGCCAGCGTCCTCATCCGACGGACTTGGGACTTCACCGCGGACGCACGTCTTCTCAGCGTGTCGGTCACCGCCATGGGCCACCATATGGGCTATCATGCGAGGTCTCGAAGCCCTCCGAGAAGGCGCTACGCGTCATCGTCATCCACCGATTCGCGGACGCTTGCCGTTACAGAATCCGCCGGTAGTACTCGACCGTCTCGCGCAGGCCGTCGTCGAACGAGGTGAACGCAAAGTCGGGAAAGTGCGTGCGGAAGAGGGCGTCGTCCATGACCTTCTTGGGGGCGCCGTCCTGGTAGCGCGTGTTGTAGACAATCTCGCCCTCGTAGCCGACGATGCGGCACAGCGCCTCGACCAGCTCAGTGACCGTCAAGCCATGCTTCTGAGCGATGCTCACCGGATCCTCGAAGACCGTCTCGGTCTGGACGATGCGGCGCACGATCTCGCCGAAGTCGCGCGCGTACAGCCACTCGCGCACCGGCTTGCCGGTGCCCCACACGTCGATCGTCGGCTCGCCCTTCTTGACGGCGCGCACGAACTTGATCACCAGGGCGTTGAGGGCGTGCGTCTTGTTGGGGTTGGTGCTGTCGAAGGGCCCGTACATGTTGGGCACGATGAGGTTGGTGGTGCGCACGCCGTACTGCGCCTGGTAGCAGCGCGCCAGGACGTCCATCATGCGCCGCGTGCTGCCGTACGAGAGCACCGACGGGTGCATGGGGCCGTCCCAGAGGTGGCTCTCTTCGTGGATGTCCGAAGAACCGGGAAAGGCGCAGTTGGCGAGCGGATTGATGACCACGACCTCGCGCATCTGCTCGGCGGTCCTGTAGAGGTTCAGCAGCATGCGCATGTTGACGTCGACGACGTCGGCGGCGAAGTCGGTGACGTAGTTGACGCTGCCCACGTGGGCGGCGCAGTTGACGACGAAGTCGGGGCGGAAGGCGTCGAGGTGCGCCCAGAGCGAGCTTCGCTCGAGCAGGTCACAGCCGGTCGTGCGGCTGAACACGCCGACCGTCATGCCGGCGCCCTCGAGGACCTCTCTGGTGTTGCGGCCCACGAACCCGGTCCCGCCGAGGATCGCGATGCGGGCGGCTGCGGTATCGCTTGTCATGACCAGCCTCTCGTTGACGTTGACGTCGTGGACAGTGCGCAACCTACCATAGCGCCCGCGGGCGACGCCCGCGGCGCCGCTCTATGAGAGGAAGCCGAGCGGCTTCTGGTTGGCCTCGGCCAGCCAGCGCTCGGCGCATGCGAACGTCTCGAGCCAGGCGTCGATGCCGTCTGAGGTACGCAGAATCTGGCGCTCGGGGCCGGCGGGAGGCGCAGCGCCCCGCCGAAGCGAGCGCCGCAGGTCTCCGGCACGGGCGCGAAGTCTGCGCGCCGTCAGGTTGACGGAGTGGGGCTCGACGGTGTCGGTGCCGGCGTGGACGGCCTCGTAGCGAGCCTCGTGCGCCAGCCGCCGCAACTGCACGACGCCGCTGCTCTGATCGTGACCGATGCGCAGCCAGTCGTAGCCCAGGTGCCAGGCCAGACGCGCGGGTCCCTGCGTGACCCGCAGCGCGAACTCCATATCGACGCGCACGAACGCGGGATTGAAGAGCCCCACCAACGGCAGCGATGAGCGGCGCACCATGATGCCGAGACCGCAGAACTGGAAGCTGCGATGGTCGTCGCGCCAGCGCAGGAACCAGTCTTGGAACTCACCTACGCCGAACTTCTCATCGAGCTCGGGGTTGGTCGCGCCGCCGTTTGAACCAAGCACGTCGATGCCCGGATGATCGAGCATGAACTCGCGACACGCCTTTACGCCAGGCCAGTAGTAAGCGTCGTCGTCGCTGACGACCTTGATGAGCTCGCCGCAGGCGCGCAGGAAGCCGCGATTGAGACCGTGTGCCTCACCGTGGTCGGGGGCTGAGATCACCTCGTCGATAGCGCCCGCGGCGGCAAGCTCGTGCAGGTACTCGGTGGTGCCGTCGGTGCTGGCGCCGTCGGCGACGACGATCTCTTCGTCGTCGCGCCGGTTCTCGATCAGTCGGGCCAGCGTGACGCGGAGCATGGGCAGCCGGTTGCGCGTGGTCAGAACGTAGCTGAGGGTGGGCGTGTCGACGGTCATCGCGTCAGCTCGTCTCGAACTCGGTGTAGCCGAGACTGCGCGCGGCGGCGAGCATGCGCTGGCTGGGGCGCGCCCGTACCGGTCGCGCAGGAACGCCGTGGTAGATCGTCCACGGCTCGGTGTTGTGGGTGACCAGGGAACAGGAGCCCACGACGCTGCCCACTGCCAAGGTCACGCCCGGATGCACGACAACGTTGGTGCCCAGAGAGGCGAACACTTCGAGGGTGACCTCTCCGAAGGTGACGTCGTCGCGGAACTCGGCGGGGATCGTAGGGCCCACGAGCCCGGCGCCCAGGTGGGCATCGCTGCTGCAGGCGATGCGACACCCGGCCGCGATGGTCGTGAAGGCAGCCATTCGCAGAAGCCCCTCTCCACCGCCGATGACGGTCACATATGGCCCGATGTGGATGTAGTCGCCGATCTCGGCCGCGACCGTGCAGTAGAAACCCGTGTCGATGGCGACGTGATCGCCGACGCTCACCAGATGCGGCCGTCTGATCTCGACGGCGGCGCTGATGAAGACATCGTCGCCGCAGCGCTTGAGCAGCGTGTGGTCGTACTCAGCGACCATCGGCGCCTCTCTCCCCCGTGGCTCGGCCCGGGTCGTCCACAGCCGTCACCAGCCCATTCTGATGCGGCCGACGACCGCCTCGACGTCGTCGTCGCTGAGCCCGTCGTGTACCGGGATCGAGACCTGTAGGCGATCGAAGCGCTCCTGCTGGGGCAGGTCGTCGCGCAGCCCGCCGAAGACCGAGTTGCGGTCGATGCGCTGGTGGACGACCGAGGCCGGGATGCCCGCGTCGGCCAGACAGCGGATGAGCTCGTCGCGGCCCTCGGCCAGCAGGGTGAACAGCCAGTAGGCGTGCTTGCGGTCTTCGCGACAGTCAAGCAGCGTGATGCCTGCGACGCCGGCCAGCTCACGGCGATAGCGCTCGCCGTGAGCCCGCCGGCGTCGCAGGCGCTCGTCGAAGTCGCCGAGGTTGCCCAGGCCAACCGCCGCCGCGAGGTCGTTCATGTGGTACTTGTAGCCGCACTCGGCGATGTCGTAGACGCGCTCGCCCAGCGGCGAAGCCACGCTGCTCTGACGGTCGATGCCGAACCAACGCAGTGCCTTGACGCGGCGCTCGTCGCCCTCGTCGCGACAGCACAGCGCGCCCCCGTCGCCGGTGGTGATGTGCTTGATGGCCTGGAACGAGAAGGCCGTGAACGGCGACACTGCGCCGATCGGCTGCCCGTGGTAGCCGGCGCCCAGCGCGTGAGCGGCGTCCTCGATCACCGTGACGCCGCCGTGGGCGTCGCAGACCGCGGCGATCTCGTCAAGGTCACAGGGATACCCGCCCCAGTGGACCGGGATGACGGCCCGGGTGCGCTCGCCGACCTTGTCGGCGAGCGCACCCGGTGAAAGGTTGCCGGTGTGCAGGTCGATGTCGGCGAAGACGGGTGTGGCCTTCTGCATGAGCGCCACGAGGCCCGTCGCGACGAAGGTCTGCGCCGGGACGACGACCTCGTCGCCGGGACCCACTCCCGCCGCGACCAGGGCTAGGTGCAGTGCCGCGGTGCCGCTGTTCACGGCCACCGGGTGCGCGACTCCCAGCCGCTTCGCAAGGGCGTGCTCGAACTGCTGGACGCGCGGCCCCTCGCTCAGCCACTGCTCGCGCAGCGCCGCGGCTGCCAGCTCGGCTGCAACCGGCGACACGTGAGTGTTGAAGAAGTCCATGCCGGGCCGCTCTTCACACCAGCTCGTTCCAGCGTTTGCGCCGGAAGCGCGCCAGTCCCTGCGCCGCGAACGCCGCCCGCCGCCGCAGCGGGAATTGGAACGGGCGGCCGCTGCGGCACGGCTCGCTCAGACCCTCGTCGAATGTCAATCCCCAGCGTTCCCAGAGGGCAACGAACTCGCGCGCCTGTTTCTCGAGCGTGAGATTCTCGAGCACGTACTCACGTGGCCGGAACTCGTCGCGTCGCGCCACCATCTCGTCGATCGCCGCAGGAATCGCGTCGCCGCCATCGGCCATCAGCCCGCAGCGCGCGTCGAAGTAGGGCGCCGGTGTGACCGCGACAGCGTCGGTCTCCGCGCCGAATTCGTAGGTCCCCTGCGTCTCGCTGAGCTTGAACCCGGCGCACACCAGCGCCGGTACGTCGCAGGCGAACGCCTCCTGCAGCGCCAGACCCTGCGTCTCGGCGGTGCCGTGCCAGATCACGAATGACGCCTCGTCGAGACACCGTCGGAAGCGTGTCTCGTCGTAGGACCCGTAGAGCAGTAGCCGGTAGCGCAGCCCGCGCTCGTGCAGGACGTCGAGAATCGGCGGAAGTTCGTCGATGTCGCGGTGCTTGTGGTATATGAGCACGCGGCGTTCGCTAGCCGGCGTCTCGGCCGGCCGAAATGCGCCGGTGTCGACTCCGACCGGCCATACCACCAGCGGACAGCGATCGAACCCCTCAAGGTTCCAGAGGTCGACCTTCCACTGCGACGGCTGCACGTAGACGGCTCCTCCGAAGTCGCACTCCGGCGGGATGTCGTGCGGCATGACCCACATGTTGGGCCCGAGCACCGTCTTGACGCGTTGCCGGTCGACATAGGGAATCGCCGTCGTGGCGTCGTGGATCCAGAGCCGCTCAGTCGCGTCGAGGCGCCGGTTGACGACGTAGGGATAGCCGATGAGCTCGAGCCCCTTCACTAGGTTGCGGTAGACCTTGACCGAGCCGTTGGTGAGCGTCGAGTCGACCGCGCAACTGATGATGTTGATCACGGCCGCGCCCCTCCGCACCGCAGCAGCGCGTCGACGTGGGCGCGGCGCAGCCCGAGTCGCCTGAGCAGCCCGCGGGGGGCGGCCGTGGCCATGCTCAGCGCGGCCCTGCGGCGCTGCGCACGCTCCCAGGCCGCGAGATCAAACTCGGGCTCGTCGCCGGGGCTGCCGAACACGCGCGCAACCGTGGACGCGTCGGCAGCGACCTGCACGCCCGGGTACTCCAGCGAGTACTTGCGCATCAACGAACGTGGCGCCGGCGCGACGCGATCGAGAATCCCATGGCGTAGGAAGACAACGTTGTTCTCGCATGCGTGCAGCGGGTGACCGGAGGACGACAACCCGCCTGGGTGGCGTACGAAGATGCCGCCGGTCCGGCGGCCCCGAACGAAGTCACAGTGGTCTGTCGCACGCACGCACCAGTCGAAGTCGCCTACGATGCGAAACTGCTCGTCGAAGCGCCCTACCTGTTCGTACAAAGCCCGACTGAAGAGGAAGAACGGACCGGTGAGCATGTCACGTCGGAACTCGTTGCGCGAGAACGCCGGCGCGTCTGAGAACGCCGCCCAGACATGCCAACGCGGCAGAAGACCACCGGCGGCGCGCACTTCGATCCAGGGGAAATACACCAGCGCAGCACCGTTCCCCCGCAGTAGACCTAGGCCTTCGCACAGCGCGTCTGAGTTGCGCAGGTCATCGACGTTCCAGAACCCGAGGTAGTCCGCCGAGGCGGACGCCACGCCACGATTCCACGAGGCATAGACAGACTCTCGACCAACCTCTTTGACGACCACCTCCCCGGCCCCGTCTTGAGTTGCGGCATCGCGTATTCGAGCGACAGCCGCTCTTTCCCTGGGCGAAGGCGCGTTTGCGATGACGACCAGCTGAGGCCGCACACCACGTCCCACAAGATCCCAAAAGACGCTCGAGATGGCGTCAGCAAACGTGTTGAGGTGCGGCTCGGAGGCGTACAGGGACGTGATAAGCGAGATGTCAGCCTTCATGGCCTTCGCGGACGGCAGGCGAGGCCACGATTGTTGCAGCGTCCGCACGGGAGACCTCTTCGTTCGCCAACTCGCGGACGCCTTGGTACCAGA
>Ga0315282_10014649_pt1 | contig 11646 bp, 8 predicted proteins | sample YL17G07_20_MG_FD_203693 | JGI IMG/M metagenome (GOLD analysis project Ga0315282, IMG submission 203693) | Sediment microbial communities from Yellowstone Lake, YNP, Wyoming, USA - YL17G07_20 | ecosystem: Environmental > Aquatic > Freshwater > Lake > Sediment | place: USA: Wyoming | collected...
TCGAGGGCCTTGAACTTGGATCGGAGAGTTGTGAGGTCCATGTTCTCCGATATCGGCCAAAGAACGGAAGTTCTACAGTTATTCTTTTACGAGCCCTTAGGTACCTTGAGCAGCACGGCGATGGCGCATGCGCCATTGTTGTGTCACAGGACGGTACTGCCGAGGTGCTACCCGACCTGCGGCAACAGGTCCGACGTGTCGAGATTGAGGGTCGCATCAGGAAACTGCGCGACTTGGCAGACTTGACGGACCCCCCCGTGCGTGAGGTTAATCGCGTCATGGGTTGGCTTGTTGAACACAGGCACTACCTCACCGCGGATTACTGCGAGAAGATCAACGGCCTATGGCGGCAGATTCAGTCCCGTTTCATTGACAAAGATAAGCCGCCGCCGCCCAACGAGACGTTTGAAGAGGAATTGGCAAGGGTTCAAAGGGCGGTCCTTACCCTTCCGTGGCCATGGCCGGAATTCGAGCCACCGCCTGACTGGGACCCAACTTGTCTCATCGATTAGGAAAAGGGGAAATTCCGAAACCTGCGGACACTACAGGTTTCCTGCGCTCTTCCCGCCACGCCAAGTTGGCAGGTTCTTCACGGCCCGAGCGGACGGCCCACGGTTGACGGGAGTCCCCATCCGAAGGGTGCCGCGTGAAACCGATTCGCTACCGACGCCCGCCCTCGGCCGGCTCCGGGCTCCTGAACATCCAGATGCGGTGCCGGTTGAAGACGACCACTTCGTCCAGGCCGTCGCCGTCCAGGTCGCGCGCCAGCACGCCGTACCGCAGCCCGTTATCGTACGAGCGCGATGCACGAATGGTGCACGGCGGTATCGCGTACTCGTCTTTCCACGGCAACACATCGTGCAGTTTGCCCGTGCCATCGATGAACTGCGGCCAGAGGGTGCGGCTCTGGGCGGGGTCGCTGGGGCGCGGCAGGGCGCCGCCCGGTTTCAGTTGCGGCCCGAAGATGGCCCAGGTGCCCTGCCCCGCCCGGCGCGACCAGCGGACGCGGCACGGCGTGTACCCGTTTATGTCCTTGCGGTTCCAGAGCGGTTTGCCGGCGGCGTCCAGGCCCCACAGGCCGGCGTTCTTCTCGGCCATAAAGATGCGAACCTCGCCGGCGGGGCCGAACGGACCCGTCAGGCTCTGCTGGCTGTGCCCGGCGTGAGAGGTCCACACGATTTTCCCCGCCAGGTCGCAGGCGAAGAAGTCCTTCGACGCCGAGTAAAGGACCTCCGGCTTGCCGTCGCCGCCAAGGTCGTAGACCTCGATATGATCGGCGTGCTCGTGTTGCGGGGCGGCCTTCATGTCCACCTGCCGGATTTCCCTGCCGTCGCTGCCGATGAGGCTGTAGCCGAAGAGGAGTTCATCGCGGCCGTCGCCATCGACATCGAGGATGACGGCGTTGTGGCCGGGCAGAAGCGCGGGCAGCGGGTCGCAGATCACCGACAGGTCCTTGCCCTCGTACAGGATGCCGCGGCCGTACGCGCCCACGTACACGATGTGCATGCCGGCGGAGGCATCGCCCTCCCGCAGCAGGTAGAGGCTCAGGCCCTGGCGCGAGACCGAACGCTTGCGCGCGCCGGTCGCGCCATCGACGACCACGAGTTCCTTGCGACCGCGGCAGAAGACGACCTCGGTCTTGCCGTCGCCGTCCACGTCGCCGGCCACCGCCATGTTACGCGTGGAGCCGTGACTCGTGAACGGCACATCGCCCGACCACGGCGTGCCATCGCGCCAAAGGACCTTGCCGGTCAGGTCCACCGCCGTGAGGCAATGCAGGGCGATGTCGGCCTGCTCGACGCCCAGGCCCTTCTTGCCCACCCACGTCTCATCGGGTTCGCCCGAAGTCTGGAGGATGAGGGCCTCGGTCTTGCCGTCGCCGTTGATGTCGGCCAGGTACACGGCATCGGCGCCGAACGCGCCGACGGGGAACTCCCCCGCCAGAACGGCCTTCGCGGGCTCCGCCGCCCACGCCCCCCCTGCCGCCATCAGAACGACCGCCGCTCCCAGCCACAACCCGTGTCTCATGGTAGTCCTTTCGCAGGCCCAATCGTATGAAGTTCAGCGGATGGTACTTATCTCCTCCGACTGCGGCATCGGGGGCCTGGGGCGGTGCGTTCGGCGCTCCGCAATCCTTGATGCAGCCTATCGCCGCATGGGCGCGGCGTCAAGGGAAGCCGCTCTTCCCGCCACGCCAAGTTGGTGGGTTCTTCACGGCCCGAGCGGTCGGCCCAGGGTTGACGGGGGTCCCCATCGCGGGTAAGAATGGGCCGCGGCGGCGACACGGAACACCCGGCAGGCTGATGCCCTACCTTCCCTCCGCCGGCCCGACAAGACAAAATCAGTATGGGCGTCCCCGGAAATGTCCGGGTGGAGGAAGGCGAGAAGATCTTCAACCCCGATGAGAGGTACGGGCCGAGGTGACGCCGGCCCGCGGCGCGGCCCGGTCGAACATGCCCGGGCGCCGCCAGGCCACCATCGCCGCCACGACCGCCGCCTTCGCCACGCCTCTTACGCTGATCATCGTCCGCCCCCTTTCATGCCATGCGGTCCCAAACAAATAGGGGAAACCGGTCCGTACGGACCGATCTCCCCCGGACATCCTCTCTTATTCTTACCCGTGCCGCCCGGAACCCCGCCGGGCGGCGCAAAGAAAGAGGCCGCGTCTGCTCTGCTCCCCCGAGCAAACCCGGCCAGACTGCCCCCTCGCAATATCCAACCCTGACAGACAACATTATACCACAAGATTTCGGGATGTCAAAAAGGAACGGGCAGGAGTTTCCCCACGCCGTTTCAAGGCGGGGCAGTTCCGGTGACGCCTTGCGCGTAAGTGGTTGTCCGACAAGGGCTTAGGAGACGCCCGCCACGGCGCGCCGCGGAACACGTTGGACGGGTCGCCTGTAAGTCCTTGATCCACAACCGCTTACGCGAGCCGCCAATCCGCAATCCGAAATCGGAATTCCGAAGTCGCCACAAGTCCTTTTGTGGCCGCGACTTAGCACTCATGCACTTTGGCGCATAGGTATTTGCTGCTTTTCGCCTCTCATAACCCCTTGTCCTTGCCGTACTTACCATCTTATAGTGTCCCTCCAATTTATTTTCGACCGTTTTCGGGAAAATTGACGTAAGTGGAAAAAATGCATCAAATTATAATATATATTTTGGCATTATAAAGTGCGCGAAAAACGTCCAAAAACGTCCCAAAACGACCAAAAGTGACAAAAAACGAGACTGTAGCAATGCTACCGGGCGGAAGCCTGTCCGAAAAACCGCGGGTCAGGCATATTTATTGAAGCAAACGCGCCTTGCCGTTTGATTCAAGAAGGTTGTTGCAGCGCCCGGGTCGCCGCGCTGCGCGGATAGGCCAACCAAAGCCCAACGGCGGGCTTTGGTTGTATATATGCCTGACCCGCGGTTTTTCGGACAGGCTCTTGACTCCCGGCAACGGTGCTACAGTCTCCATTCTTGCGCCAATATTGAGGGTCCGGCTGGCGCGCAAGAATGTGACTTATGAACGGCGCTTGGCGAACGGCACGCCGATATCCGCCAGGATGACCTCGCCCGTGTACTCCGCCGCACCCGCCTCCCGAAAGCCCACCTTGATCGCCGCCAGGGTGACCGTCTTGGTGGCCCGGATGGTGGGCCCGAGTGGCCGGCCGGTGTTGCAATCCAGGCCGCTGGGGATGTCGATGGCCAGGACGGGTCTGCCTGCCGCGTTGACCGCCGCAATGACGCCGGCGTACGGCTCGCGGATTTCGCCGCGAGTGCCGGTGCCCAGGAGTCCGTCGACCACGAGGTCTGCCGCGGCGAGGCGGGGGGCAAGTTGCCGCAGAACCTCGGCGGTCGGGCTGTCGATAGCGAGGACCGGCAGGCCCAGTTTTTCGAGGATCGCCAGGTTTGTGGCGGCGTCGCCCTGTTCCTGGTCCCGCGTCGCCAGGAGCATGACGTTGGTCTGGATGCCGGCGATGGCGAGGTGCCGGGCGACCACGAAGCCGTCGCCGCCGTTATTGCCGCAGCCTGCCAGGATGAGCGCCCGCCGGCCGCCGGCGGCGAGCATCGCGCGGGCCACGTCGGCGATCTGTCGGCCGGCGTTTTCCATGAGCACAATGCCTGGTACGCCGAGCGTTTGGATGGCGTATCGGTCGAAGGCCCGGACTTCTTCGCGTGTGGCGATGGGTTGCGTGGGCATGGCGATTCACCTCGCGGCTGGTAACTGGCGTTCACACGACTTGGCGAAGCAGGGCGACGATGTCGGCCTTCGTGACCGGGCGCGGGTTGGCCCTGGTCGAGCCGCTCGGCAAAGCCTCGTCGGCCATCACGCCGAAGAGTTTCGGGTCAAGGCCGTACTCGGTCAGCCGCGTCGGCAGGCCGCAGGCCACCAGGAGTCCGCGGGCGTAGCCGACCGGGTCGCCGCCGAGCATCTGGGCGAGCGTCGCGAACTTCTCCGGCACGGCCGGGCGGTTGAATTCAAGCGCGGGCGGCAGCAGGACGCCGCACACGAGGCCGTGCGGCACGCTGCATCGGACGCCCACGGGGTGGGCGATGCCGTGGATGACCCCCAGCCGCGCATTCGTCAGGCCCAGGCCCGCCATGGCGCTGCCCCAGGCGGCGCGGGTCCTCAGGTCCATGTCGTCGCCGCGGCTGACGACGGCGGGCAGTGCCCCTACGAGTTCCCGGACGGCCCCGAGCGTAATGGCGTCGGTCATCGGCGTGGCGAACCGCGAGAGGTACGACTCGATGGCCTGCACCAGGGCGTCGACGCCGCTGATGGCGGTCACTCGCGGCGGGGAGGAGACTGTGACGGCGGGGTCGATCAGGGCCACCGCGGGCACCAGCGATTCGTCGCGGATGCTGGCCTTCCACGAGCGCTCGCGGTCGGAGATGACGCCGTTATTGGTCATCTCGCTGCCAGTGCCGCTGGTGGACGGGACGGCGATGTTGGGGAGACCGGGGCGGTCGATCTTGCGGCCCTGATGGAAGTCCCGCGTGGGCTGGTCCTCGCGGGCCAGGCCTGCGGCGACCTTGGCGACGTCCAAGGCGCTTCCGCCGCCCAGGCCGATGACGACCTCGGCCGCGTGCTTGCGGACGACCTCGCGGCAGCGGTCGACGGTGGTGACGTCGGGCTCCGGCTCGACCTGGTCGAAGAGGGCGGTCTCGACCCCTGCGGCGGCGAGGATGGCGAGGCATCGCGGCGTGATGCCGGCCTCGACCATGGCCCGGCGGCCCGTGACGAGGACGGCCCGCCGGCCGAGGCGCCGGGCCTCCTGGCCGAGCGATTCCAGGGCGCCGACGCCGAAGAGGATCTTTCCAGGCGTGCGAAACTCGGATGCGGGCACGGGGGCTCCTTTGCGATACGCGGCGCGCGTGCTCAACGGCACCCCCGGCTACCGCCGGGGGCTAGTGTACCGTCAACGTTGAATCTGTGGGTGCCGGCTTGGGTTACACAGCCTTTTCAGGCTGTGCCGCACAGGCTTGAAAGCCTGTGCCACCCGCAAAAACAAAATTGACGGTACACTAGTCAGAAAGCGCGAGGCTCACGAGTCGATTATAAGGTTCGGCGGGGCGGGTGCAACGGCGGCGTCGTTGACTTCGCGGCGCGGGGGGCCTATCATGCTTCCTCGCGTGATTGAGAAGAGACCGGGCCGCATGGCCGAGAAAACGCATCGCGTGATTTTCCAGCCCGACGGGCGGACGTTGTACGTCCCGGCGGGGCAGACGCTCCTGGAGGCCGCCCGCGGCGCCGGCGTGCACCTGGAGTCGCCGTGCGGCGGAAAGGGGACGTGCGGCGGGTGCCGGGTGATCATCCCGGAGGCCCCGCCCGAGCCGTCGGAGGCCTGCCGGCGGGAACTTTCCGGCGAGGAACTCGGCCGGCACCTGCGCCTGGCCTGCCAGATGCACGTGCGGCGGGACATGCGGGTCATCGTGCCCGAGGAGACGCGGCTGGGCGTCCAGAAGATCCTGACGGAAGGGATCGAGCGTCCGGTGCCGCTGGCGCCGAACGCGCGGCGTCTGGCAGTCCATCTTCCGACGCCGTCGGTGGCCGACCAGCGGTCCGACGCCGACCGCCTGCTCGACGCCTTGGCCGAGAAGGGTCTGCCGCATCTTGCGGTGAGCACCAAGGCGCTCCGCGACCTGCCGGGCCGCCTGCGCGAACTCGATTTTCATCCGGCCGTCGTCGTCATCGGCGACGAGGTCGTCCAGATCGACCGGCCGACCACCCTCGAGGCGTGCTACGGCATCGCCTTCGACACCGGCACGACCACGCTGGTGGGGTACCTGGTGGACCTCGTGACGGGGAGGTTGGCGGCGGTGGCCAGCCGCGCGAATCCCCAGGCGGCGTACGGCGACGACGTCATCGCGCGGATCGAGTACTGCGGCCGCACGAAGGACGGCGCCCGCCGGCTCCAGACGCTGGTGATCGACGCCCTGAACGGGATGGTGGCCGAGACGTGCCGGCGGGCGGCCATCAAGCCGTCGGCCGTCTACGAGGCGACGGCCGTCGGCAACACGACGATGAATCACCTCCTCCTGCGACTGCCGGTGGATGCCATTGCGCGGGCGCCGTTTGTGGCGGCCTCGGCGTCGGCCCACTCGGTGCCGGCGAAGGACCTGGGCCTGAGGATTCACCCGCGCGGCCGGCTGTACACGGCCCCGCTGATCGCCGGGTTCGTCGGCGCCGACACCGTGGGCGTCATCCTGGCGACCGGGATGCACGAGGGCGAGCGGCTGCGCCTGGCGATCGACATCGGCACGAACGGCGAGATCGTCCTCGGGACGCGCGACCGCCTCCTGGCCTGCTCGACCGCCGCCGGGCCGGCGTTTGAGGGCGCCCGCATCCGCTACGGCATGAGGGCCACCACGGGCGCCATCGACCGCGTCGACCTGGAGGGCGAGCGGATCGTCCTGCATACGATCGACGATTCGCCGGCGGTGGGCCTTTGCGGCACGGGCCTGATTGACGCCGTGGCGGCGATGCTCGAGGGCGGTGTGGTGGGCGCGAGCGGCATGATGCGATCGCCCGCCGACCTGGCCGCCACGAGGCCGGCCCTCGCGCGCCGGATCGTCGGCGCCGACGGCGAGACGGGCTTCCTCCTGGCATCCAAGGCCGAGACGCACACAGGCCACCCCATCCTCCTGACGCAGAAGGACATCCGCGAGGTGCAACTGGCGAAGGGGGCGATGGCGGCGGGGGTCGAGACGCTCCTGGCGGAGTACGGCGCCCGCGTTGGCGACATCGAGGAGGTGCTCCTGGCGGGGGCGTTCGGGAACTTCATCCGGCCCGACCGGGCCCTGGCGATCGGCCTTATTCCGCGGGTGCCGCAGGAGAAGGTGAAGTTCGTCGGGAACGCGGCGGGAGCGGGGGCGAGGATGCTCCTCGTGAACCGGCACCTGAGGCGCGTGGCGGACGACGTGGCCCGCGGTGTGGAACACGTGGAACTCTCGCAGCGGCCCGATTTCCAGGCGCGGTTCGCCGAGGAGATGTTCTTCCCGACGACTTGACGGAGCGTGGATGGGGTATCTCGAGCAACTCGGCCGCATCGCCTACACGGTCATCGGGCCGATCGTGGTGCTGGTGGGGGCGGGGTACCTGATCGGGCGTCGCGTGCCGGCGGCCGCCGAGGTCCTCGCGAAGGTCCTCCTGTACCTCCTGATCCCCGTCTTCGTGTTCCAGAACATCCTGGGTTCGTCGCTCCAGGAGGCGGAGTACGGGACGGTCATCCTCTTCTCGGCCCTGGTGCTGGTGATCCTGTGGGGCGTGGCGCGGGGCGTGAGCGCGGTTCGCCGGCACGACCCGCCGCTCCGGGGGGCGTTTGCGAACACGGCCATCCTCTACAATAGCGCGAACTTCGCCATTCCGGTCATGGCGCTGGCGTTCAGTTTCGATCCGGCCCGCGAGACGTACGCGGTGGCCGTGCAGGTGGTGGTGGCGGCGTGCCAGGGGTTTGCGGCGTACACGGTGGGGGCGTTCATCGCGGCGGCAGGGTCGGGGCCCATCGGCCACGCCTGGCGGAAGGTGTTCCGGTTGCCGTTCATCTACGCCCTCTTTGTGGCCCTGGTGATGAAACACTTCGGCCTGGACGCCGAGGCCATGAAGCAGGTCAGCATTCTCTGGAAACCGGTCACGATCATCTCGGCGGCGTACGTGCCGATGGCCCTGATGACGCTGGGCGCCCAGATGGCGTGCGTGCGTCTGGTCCGGGCGCCGGTGGACCTGGCGCTATCGTTTGCGGTGCGGCTGCTGGCGGGACCGCTGGTGGGCCTGGCCCTGGTGAAGGTGATGGGGCTGGAGGGGATGCTGGCGCAGATCCTGATCATCGGCGCATCGGGGCCGAGCGCCATCGCGTCGGCGGTGGTGGCGATCGAGTTCAAGAACCGCCCCGATTTTGCGGCCAGCGCGGTGCTCTTGTCGACGCTGGGGGCGGGGCTGACGGTGCCGATCGTGATTTTCCTCGCGCAGGTGTTTCTGTGAGGCCGCAACACGCGCCCGCCAAGGCGGGCGGCCAAATGGTCGAGTGGCCCGGCGATTCATCTAAAGCCCGCGCGGCCATCCGCCGATAAAAAAGCGGACGGTCGCCACGTCGTACGCACCCCCAGCGGCGGCTCCACACACACCAGAGCGAAGCCCCTGCCGCGCGAGGAGACGTCCGCATGGACGCGTCCGACGATCCGATGGCCGGTTGCAGGCACGACCGCGCCCCCCTGAAGCGCCTGGGGAAGATCACCCACGAACGGAGCGGCCAGCGGGTCTACGTGCTCCTGTGCACGGCGTGTGGGTTCACGGTGACGACGGACGAACTGCGGCGGATGCGGTCCGGTTGCGAAGCCGGCGCCGGGGGCGCGATGCGGCGGGCGCCGCGGTGGGCGCCGGGGATGCGGTTTGATCCGGCGTGCTAGTGTACCGTCAATTTTGTTTTTGCGGGTGGCACAGGCTTTCAAGCCTGTGCGGCACAGCCTGAAAAGGCTGTGTAACCAAAGCCGTCACCCGCAGATTCAACTTTGACGGTACACTAGCGCTCGGGCGCCAATCGATGGAGTCTTGCGCGGCCCGTACGGGCCGCGATTGTTTTGTGGGACTTGGGTGGCACGGCCACGGGGCCTTTGCCGTGACCGTGCGTTGCCGCGGGCACGGCCGGACAGGTCGGCCCCGGCGGATTCGACGCGGTGAACCGGCCCTGCCTGCCGGCAGGCGCGGCACACGCACAGGGAAGGGCCTTTCACTCGCCGCCGTAGAGTGCCGCGCGGCGGCGCATCGTTTCGAGCAACTCTTCCGGCGAGGTCTGCGGCCGGAGGTTCCCCCGGCGGAAGGCAGGGCGCTCGTCCAGGACGCCGAAGCCGAGCGTGATCTCGCCCGTGCCGCGACCCGGCGCCAGGACGTGGAAGTCCGAGGAGTAACTGGCCACCATGAGCGGTCCGGGGGCCGCGAGTTCGCGCTTGGCGATGCGGGCGTTCAAGTCCTCGACGATCTCGAGCCAGATGCGGACGTCGGCCTCGGTGTCGCGGGCGCAGCCGACCTCGATGCCGTCGAGGGCCGCCTTCGACACAAGGTACTCGATGGTCTTGGCCACCTGACCGATGGACATCTTGCCCTTGGTGACGAGTTCCTTGGGGTGGCTGAGAATGGTGACGGGCATGCAGTGCGCGCGGCGGAGGGCGGCGAGTCGTTTGCGGACCGCCTCGGTCGAGTCGGCCAGGTCGATCCGGCCGATGGAGGCGCCCGAGAGGCGTTTCAGGGCGGGCGTGACGACCTTGGTGTTGAACGCGCGCGGGTCGCGGATCGCGAGGGCCGCGCGCTGCGATTCATCGAGCCGCTGGAGGCCCAGGACGGCCAGCGTGCCGGGATAATACGGTTTCTGTCCGCCGAACCAGGCGTCGAGTTCCTCGACGGTGATGAGGTGCTCCGCCGGGATGCCTTGGCGGCGGAGCCAGCGGTTGACGCTTTCGAGGACCTCCAGGGTGGCCTCGTGGATGGCCTGCTGTTTCTCCTCCAGGTACTTGGCGAACGTGACGCCGCGCGGCGTGGTGAGGAAGTCGAAGAACCGGCCGGCGTCGGGGAAGTAGACGAGGATCTCCAGGCCGCTCTGGTCGGTCGAGAGTTCGACGGCGGGGACGGCGGCCAGGTTCAGCAGGGCGGCCTCGCCGAAGAGGTCGCGGGCGCCGGAGATGCTGTCGTGGTCGGCCAGGGCGATGGTCTGGAGGCCGATGGCGCGGGCGAGCCAGGCGAGTTTCATCGGCGGGACCTGGCCGTCGGAGTGCGTGGAGTGCAGGTGGAGGTCCATCGGCACGGGCACGTCGACGATCTGGCGGACGCGGGCCTCGGGCAGGCCGCGGGCGTCGAGGTTGGCCAGGAAACCGTCCCATTTCTCGGCCGTCTCGAGCGCTTCGCGGAGTTGATAGAGGACGCCTTCGCGGGCGCGGTAGGCGGCCACGTCGCCGCCGGTCTCGGTTCCAACCACTTGTGTCATTCGGTGTTGCCCTCCGGCTGATACGAAACGAAATGGCGCCCCGATTTGCAAGGAAAATCATAACGGCGGGGACCGGGGACCAGCGATTCGGGATTCGGCACATGTGACTTGGCATTCGGCAGAGGCGGGCGGGAACCGGGAACGGGCAACCGGCAATTGGGAACGGCGACGGCAACAGGGAACAAGAGCACGGCCGGGCAAGCCGGCCCTCCCCGCCGGCAGGCAGGCGTGGCACACGCGCCAAGGGGGCTCGCCGTCACGGCTTCGGCGCATCGGCCCAGCCGGGGGCGCTGATGACCGGCGAGACCGGTTTGGCCTTGCCCCGGTCGCTCAACTTGTGCTCCGCGAGCCATTTCCATACGTTATCGTCGGCGTAGGTGGTGTCCCACGAGTTGTGGCCGACGCCGGGGACCTCGGTGTACCGGAGTTCCGCGGCCTTGGCGGCCACGAGCGCCGCGGCGATGCGGCGGGAGTTATCGACCGGGACGGTCTTGTCGGCGTCGCCGTGCCAGATCCAGATGGGGAGGTCGCGGATCTCGGCCATGCGCTCGGGCGGCCCCCCGCCGCAGATCGGCACCACCGCCGCGAACTCCTTCGGGTATTTCAGGGCGAAGGCGAACGACCCGAAGCCGCCCAGCGAGAGGCCCGTCAGGTAGACGCGGTCGGCGTCGCAGGCGTACTCCTTGAGCGTGGCGTGGAGGGCCGCCATGGCCGTCTCTTCCTCCGCGCCCTGCCAGCCGCCCTTGCGCTTGGGCCGCTCGCCGGGCGGCGGCGGGGGAGCGCTCTTGTCGATCTCGAACGAAGCGCACTGCGGCATGACGACCAGAAAATCGAACTGCCCGCCGCGCTTCTTGATCTCCTTCGGCAGGCCCTGGATGAGGACCTTCTCGCCGTCCGTGCCGCGCTCGCCCGCGCCGTGCAGGAAGAGGATCACGGGCCACTTCTTGTCGGCGGTGTACGGGAGGGGGACCCAGACCTGGTAGATCCGCTCGGTGCCGTCGGCGAGTTTGAGGGTCTTACGGATGAAGCCGACCTTGCGGTTGGGGTCTTTCATGATCTCGTCGAGCGCCGTGCCGGCGGGGGCCTTGGCGGCCTCGTCGGACTTGGCGGGCGCCGCCTGGTCGGCGGCCAGGACGGCCAGCGGCGGGGCGAACACGAGACACAACGCGGTCAGTACGGTCCA
>Ga0315282_10014652_pt1 | contig 11646 bp, 9 predicted proteins | sample YL17G07_20_MG_FD_203693 | JGI IMG/M metagenome (GOLD analysis project Ga0315282, IMG submission 203693) | Sediment microbial communities from Yellowstone Lake, YNP, Wyoming, USA - YL17G07_20 | ecosystem: Environmental > Aquatic > Freshwater > Lake > Sediment | place: USA: Wyoming | collected...
CGGCCTCGGGCGGGGGGCCGGCTGACACGGCTGAACGACGGGTGGTATGGCGCCGGGACGCTGTTCAGCGCGGACATGACCGCCACCCGCATGCTGGTGATGGCACAGGGACTGCCCACGCTGGAGGTCCAGCGCCAGACCCAGCCGCAGGGACGACTCCCGTGGCAGCGGTACCTTCGTGAGAACGCCCTGATGTCGCTGTCCGGACGGCAGATCGTGATGCTCGACGTCGGGGCCAAGTGCATCCTGGCCGACGTCCCGGCGGTCGCCGTGCTCTCCGTCTCCGGCTGGGACCAGCCCACGGTCACCGCGCGGCTGACGATCCGCGACGTCGTGTCCGGCGAAACGGCATGGCAGGTGAACCTGCTCGAAGAGCCCGTGGCAGGGATGACGGACGAACGTCGGGCGGCGCTGGCCGCGTTGGGCGGCGAGTGGGGACGGGGCGGCGGGGAAGGGGTCCTGACCTCCGCCGGGCGGACGCTCCTGGCGACGGTGGCGGACCGCGTCTTCGTGCTCTCTCTCTCCGACGAGCTGATCAAGAAATGTCCGCCGCCGTTCGAGTTCCAGCCGTTGAGCGATACCCCCGTGATTGACCCGGCGAAGAACAATACCATCCCGCTCGCCATGCGCGGGGGACAGGCCCCCTTCGAGTTCGAGCTGGCCATGACGCACGATGGCGTGAGCATCGACGCGAAGACCGGCACGCTGACCGTCGACGGCCCGGGGCTTTTCAAGGCCGCCTCGGAACTGGTGCTCAACACTCTCGGCCGCGGCGCGGGGGACGAGGGGGGCCGGCCCGACATGGCCGCCACTCCCCGCCAGCAGATCACCGCGCTGGCCCAGCAGACCAAGGAGCGCTACAAGCAGCTGACCGGCCGCGACGCGAAAGGGATCCCCGTCCTTCTGCCCGTCGGCGTGGCGGCGTCGGATCGCAACCAGCAGATCGCGTCGATGGAATGTCAGGTGGTCGTGGAGGTCCCGGAGACAAGGCTCGTCGGGGAACTGGCCCAGGCCGAGCAGAGGGCGAAGACCGAGCGGGATGCCCAGCAGCAGGAGTACGAGCGGGAGCGCAAGGAAGAGGAGCGTCGCATGGCCGAACTTGAGAAGCGCCGGAGGGATGAGGCCAAGACCGCGACCGGCACGGATGAACGCATCCGGGCCCTTGAGGAGCGCGTGCGTACGCTCGAAACCAAGATCGACACGCTCATCCAGCTGCTTGGCGAGCGGAAGGGCCAGCCGAAGCCGGCTCCCGAGAAGGACAAGAAGCCGGAGTGACCGGGAAGGCCTGGACCCGGCGACGCTCCGATGAGGCGTCCTTCGCCCGGCCGCTCGGCGACCGTCTGCTTTCCTGGCGGGCTTCCTCTCCGGCGTCGGTGAGAGGCAAAGCGTTCCATTCGGTTCGATTCACGGCGACCGGTTCTCCAAGGGGCCGTTCCGATTCGTCGGGACGGCCTCTTCCCTTTTCACGAACTCGCATCGGCCCGCCGCGTGCGGCACTCTGCGGTTGATTTTCGACCAGGGTGGGATATAATATTCCTGTTGGTTCTCGGGGAACGAAGGGAACACCGGGACATGAAAAAGGCGATTGCCATTGTCGTCGTTCTGGGGATCGTCGGCGTCCTTGGCTGGGCGGTCTACCGGAAGGTGCAGGCGTCGCAGACGAAGGTCCGTAACAACGAGCGCGGACGCCCGGCCGCCGCTGTGGCGCTCGCCCCCGTGACGAAGGGCGTCGTCCGGGACATCGGCATCTTCAGCGGGACGCTCTCGCCCAAGTCGCGGTTCGAGGTGGCCCCCAAGGTCACGGGACGGCTGAAACAGATCCTCGTGAACATCGGCGACCCGGTGAAGAAGGATCAGTTGATCGCGATGCTGGACGACGACGAACTCACGCAGCAGGCCGAGCAGGCACGTGCGGAACTCGACATGGCCAAGGCCAGCGTGGAGGACGCCGCGAGCGCCATCGAGGTCGCCCGCAGCGCCGTCGAGGTCGCCCGCAAGGAGTTCGACCGGCTCACCATCCTCAAGCAGAAAGGCATCGCGTCCGTCGCGGACCTCGACGTCGCCGAGGCAAAGCTCCTGTCCAGCGAGGCGACTCTCAAGGCGAACGAGGCGAAGAAGCGCGTCGCCGAAGCGCTCGTCAACCAGCGTGACGCGGCGCTCAAGGCGGCGGTGATCCGTCTCTCCTACGCCCAGGTCCGCGCCGAGTGGCAGGAGGGGGACGAAAAGCGGGTCGTCGGCGAGCGCTTCGTGGACGAGGGCACGCTGCTCAAGGTCAACGAGCCCATCGTCACCGTGCTGGAAGACGGCACCATGACCGCGGTCATCCACGTGATCGAACGGGACTACCCGAAAGTACAGATCGGACAGGAAGCCGTGGTGACGACCGACGCGTATCCGCTGAAGACGTTCTCGGGAAAGATCGTCCGCATCGCGCCGCTGCTCAAGGAGAGTTCGCGTCAGGCCCGTCTCGACATCGAGATCCCCAATTCGGATCGGCTGCTCAAGACGGGCATGTTCATCCGCGCGCAGATCGAGTTCGCACGACACGACGACAGCACGCTGATACCGGTCGCGGCGCTGGTCACGCGAAGCGGCAAGCGGGGCGTCTTCGTCGCCGACGAGGCCGCGGGCAAGGTCACGTTCGTCCCTCTGACGCTCGGCATCATCAGCGGGGAACAGGCCGAGGTGGTCGAGCCGCCTCTTTCGGGCCGGGTGGTCGTGCTGGGCCAGCACCTGCTGGAAGACGGCGCCGCCATCTCGGTTGTGGAAGCCGGCGAGGGACCCCGGCCCGTGACAGGCCCCGACGACAAGGCGTCCGAGAAGCCCGAGGGGACGCGGACGGGAGCCGGCCCATGAGACTCTCCCGGGTTTCTGTCCACCGTCCCGTCTTCACGGTCATGGTCGTCCTGGTCGTGCTCATCCTGGGGGGCGTGTCGCTGGTGCGGCTCCCCATCGACCTGATGCCGGACATCTCGTACCCGACGCTCTCGGTCAGCTGCACCTACGAGAACGCCAGTCCCGAGGAGATCGAAGAGCTCATCACGAGGCCGCTGGAGCAGGCGTTGAGTTCCGTGCCCGGGGTGGAGGAGTTCACCTCGTCGTCCACGGAAGGGCAGAGCCGGGTCCGCGTCCTGTTCACCTGGGGGACGGACCTCGACGCCGCCTCCAACGACATCCGGGACCGTCTCGACCGGATCATCGACCACCTCCCCGACGACGCCGAGCGACCCACGCTTCGGAAGTTCGACCTCGCCAGCTTCCCCATCATGTTCCTCGGCGCCTCCAGCAACCTGGACCCCATCCAGATGCGTCGCGTCCTCGACGACCAGGTGAGGTACCGTCTCGAGCGCGTCCCGGGCGTCGCCGCCGTGGACATCTGGGGCGGCCTCGTCCGGGAGATCCACGTGGACCTTCTCCCCGAGAAGGTCAAGGCCCTCGGCCTGCCCCTGGACCAGATCGTCCAGCGCATCAAGGACGAGAACCTCAACCTCCCCGCCGGAACCATCGACCAGGGCAACATGGAGGTCACGGTCCGTATGCCCGGCGAATACACCAGCGTCGACGAACTCCGTCAGACCGTGGTGGCCATGCGCGAGGGCGTCCCGATTCAACTCGGAGAGATCGCACAGGTGGAGGACTCGTCGCAGAAGGTCCAGCAGATCATCCGCATGAACGGCCGGCCGGGAGTGCGGCTCGCCGTCAACAAGCAATCCGGCAAGAACACCGTCGACGTGGCCGACAGGGTCCGCAAGGAAATCGAGCGGATCAACCGCGAGATGCCGCAGATCCAGATCATCCCGCTCGTCGACACGTCGCAGTACATCAGGAACTCGATCAGCAACGTGGGGGACTCGGCGCTTTACGGGGGACTGCTGGCCATCGCCGTGCTGCTCTTCTTCCTCCGCAACGTCCGCAGCACCTTCATCATCGCCACGGCGATCCCGACGTCCATCATCGCGACGTTCGTGCTGATGTACTTCGGTCACTTCACGTTGAACATCATGACGCTCGGGGGACTCGCGCTGGGCGTCGGGATGCTGGTCGACAACGCCATCGTGGTGCTCGAGAACATCTACCGCCTGCGGGAAGGCGGCGAAGCCGCCGAGCCGGCCGCCGTCAACGGAAGCGAGGAGGTCACCGCGGCCATCGTCTCCAGCACCCTCACCACCGTCGTCGTCTTCCTTCCCCTCGTCTTCGTGCGCGGGATGGCGGGGGTCATGTTCACGCAGCTTTCCATCGTCATCAGCTTCGCTCTCTTGTGCTCGATGGCCGTGGCCATGACGCTCGTGCCGATGTTGGCCGCGAAGATCCTGCCGGCGGACATCGGCGTCAGGGGAAAGGAGAAGCTCGGCCACAGGATATTCCGGGTGACCGCGCTCATCTTCGACCGCATCGAGTCCGGGTACAAGCGCCTCCTCCATTCCTCGCTCAATCACCGCTTCCTCGTCGTTCTCGGCGTGGTGACGCCCGTGGCGGCCAGTCTCCTCCTCATCCCGCTCATCGGCGTCGAGCTGATGCCCGCCGCCGACGAAGGGGAGGTGCAGATCAACGCGGAAATGGCCGTCGGCACCCGTCTCGATCTGGTCGACAAGACCTTTGCTCCCGTCGAAGCGATCGTCCGGGAGGCCGTTCCCGAGGCGACGAACATCGTGACGAACATCGGGGGAGGAGGGGGATATGGCGGCGGGGGATCCCACGTGGCGAACATGCGGATTGTCCTCAGGCCGGCGAAGGAACGGACGCGCTCCAGTGAGCAGGTGGCGGCCGACCTCCGCAGGAAACTGCAGAATGTTCCCGGTCTCACCGTGCGAACGCGCGCGGGACAGGGTCTCTTCCTCCTGCGCATGGGGACTTCGGGCACCGATCGGGTGCAGGTCGAGATCCGGGGACACGACCTCGACACCGCCGACGCCCTGGCCGCACAGGTCGAGCGGGTCGTCGAAGGGGTGGACGGCGTCACCGACGCCCGGCTCAGCCGTGAATCCGGCCGTCCGGAAGAGGAACTCGTCATCGACCGGCAGAAGGCGGCCGACCTGAAGCTCACCGTCTCCGGCATCGCCAACGCCATCCAGACGATCCTCGCCGGGACCCAGGCCGGCAACTACCGCGACTCCGGCGACGAATACGTCATCCTCGTGAAGATCAAGGAGGCCGAGAAGCTCGACCTGCGCGAGATCCTCGACCTGACCATCACCAACGCCGACGGACAGCCCGTGGTCCTGCGCAACGTCATCTCCTCCGGCCCCCGCACCGGCCCCATGAGGATCGAACGCAAGAACCAGGAGCGCATCGTCACCGTCTCCGCCAACATCACCGGACGTGACATGGGCTCCATCCTCGAGGACATCCGTCGGGGCCTCCGCTCCGTCCCCGTCCCCGAAGGCTTCAGCATCGCCTTCGGCGGCGACTACGAGGAACAGCAGAAGGCCTTCAACGAACTCCTCCTGAGCATCATCCTCGCCCTCATCCTCGTCTACATGGTCATGGCCTGCCAGTACGAATCCCTCGTGGACCCGTTCGTCGTGATGTTCTCCGTGCCGCTCGCCGTCATCGGCGTCGTGCTCATCCTCTTCCTGACCAACACCACCTTCAACGTCCAGTCCTACATCGGCTGCATCATGCTCGGCGGCATCGTGGTCAACAACGCCATTTTGCTGGTGGACCACACCAACCTCCTGCGTCGGCGTGACGGGATGGAACTCCGCGCGGCCATCGAGGAAGCCGGACGCCGACGACTCCGTCCCGTCCTGATGACGGCCCTCACGACCATCCTGGGTCTGCTGCCGCTGGCGTTGGGATTCGGGGAAGGCGGCGAAGCACAGGCTCCCCTTGCCCGGACGGTTATCGGCGGGCTGACCAGTGCCGCGCTGATCACGCTGGTCTTTGTGCCCGTGGTGTACTCGCTCTTTGAGCGTGGGCTGGGGAAGGGCGAGCCGATAGGCGAATCCCAGGAATTGACATCCTCCCCGATCTGAACCGGAACGACCTCATGGGTTACGCGTACATGCTGGTGGTGCTGTCGGCGTGGACGGCGATCGCGTTCGTCTATCGCTGGGCCGAGCGCACACAGGCCAACCGGTTCCTGATGACCGCGGCGATGGGACTGGCCGGGACGTTCTGGATCCTGCTCTACGCGCTCTGGGCGGGAATCGATTTCCGCGGGGCCCACGCGAGCCAGGTGATCCTCGGATGCGGTCTCGGACTTACGGTGATATGGTCCATCCCGGTGTTCCTGGCGGCGGTGGCCCGAGGGGACCTCTCCATCACCTGGACCGTGCTGACGCTTTCGTTCGCACTGGCGTCGCTGATGGTGACGATCTATCCGGGCGAGCGGCCGACCGCCACGGGCGTCGCCGGTCTCCTCCTCGCCGTGGGCGCGGTGACGCTTCTCGGGTTCGACATGGCGGAGCGACACCGTGCACCCGGCCCCGGAAAACCCCGCAAAGGCTGGGGACTCTTCATGTCCCTCTCCTTCCTGAGCAACGCGCTCAGCCTGTATGCCTACTCGCTCGCGGCGGAGCTTCAGCCGGACAACGCCCCGGTTCACAAGTTGACGTTCCTTCTGACGACGTATGTCGTATACGGGATAGGGAGCCTGCTGCTGGGGTTCCTGGTCAGGCGCCCGGGGTCCGTGAAGGCGGCCTTCCTGACGGGTTCGGTCGCGGGGACGCTGCTCCTTACCGGAGGTCTCTTTACCCTCGAGGCCCTCACCGTCGGGAACGTGCCGGGTTACGTCCTCTATCCCATCACCTCGGGCGGTTCGAACGTCGTTGTCGTGGTGCTCTCGGTGATCCTGCTGAAGGAACGTCCCGGACGCTTCGGCTGGACGGGGATTGTCGTCGGACTGGCGGCGCTCGTCCTCTTGGGCCTCTCGGCGTAGGGCCTGTGCGAATTGCCCAGCTCGGCGAAGCCGCATATCGATAATCGCCATGTCTTTTTGGGGAGATGCATGCGCCCGCCCTACAGTCTCGGTCAAGTGCCTGACTTCCTGGTTTTTCACGGGTTCAGGCGCAGATACGCGGGGGCCCCCCAAACGCGATTCATTGCGTCTGGGGACCCCGTCTTGAGCAAACTCCGTTCAAGTTTCGACTTGACAACCGAGCACAAAAGCGATTATCCTACCCTCGTCGAGCTTGTTGGAGTGGAAGCCCGCGGAATGACGCGCCTTCCGGATGTGTCCGGACTTCGGGAACGCCTGCATGAGTGAAAGCCGGAAGTGTGTCGCGGTTGTTCTGGCCGCCGGACAGGGCGTGCGGATGAAGTCCGACAGGCCGAAAGTGCTTCACGAGCTCTGCGGGCTTCCGATGCTGGCCTTCGTCCTGGAGGCGCTGCGTCAGGCGGGCCTGTCCGACATCGTCGTCGTCATCGGGTATGGCGCCGATGAGATCCGCCGGACGTTCGCCGCGTGGGACATGCCGCTCCGCTGGGTCGAGCAGACGGAGCAAAAGGGCACCGGTCATGCCGTGATGACGGCAAAGGGGGAACTCGCCGGTTTCGACGGCGACGTGTTGGTGGTCTGCGGCGATAATCCGCTGCTTTCCGCCGACACGCTGTCGGGAGTGCTGGAGCGGCACCGCCGGGAGCGGGCGAGCTGCACGGTGGTGACGGCGGAGGTGCCGGAGCCTCATGGGTACGGGCGGATCGTCCGCGGGACCGACGGGAACGTCGAGCGGATCGTGGAGGAACGCGCCGCCTCGGAGCCGGAAAAGAAAATCTGCGAGATCAACTCGGGCAACTACGTGTTCGACGCGAGGCTTCTGTTCGACGCGGTCCAGCGGATCGTGCCCGACAATCCGCAGAAGGAGTACCTGCTGACGGACGTGGTCCATGTGCTGCGGTCCGAGGGGAAGAAGGTGTGTTCCCATCGGGCCCCCGACGCGACCGAGGTTCTCGGAATCAACAGTCGCCGTCAGCTCGCCGAGGCCGGGAGAATCCTCGAGGACCGCATCCAGTCCCGGTGGATGGCCGAGGGGGTGACCATCGTCGACCCGCGGAGTTCGTTCCTCGGGGCGAATCTCGACATCGGACGTGACACGGTCATCATGCCGTTCACGGTGATCATGGGACCGACTCGGATCGGGGCGTGCTGCCGCATCGGTCCGTTCGCGTACATCAAGGGGGGAACGACGGTGCCGGACCGGACGGAAGTATCCGGCTTCAGGGAGTTCGGGCCATGAAAGAGCAGCAGCGGATGCAGGTCTTCGCCGGGAGTGCCAGCCGGGCGCTCGCACAGGAGATCGCCGACTACCTCGGGATGAAACTGTCGTCCGTCGCCATCGGGAGGTTCCCCGACGGGGAGACGATGGTGAAGGTGGAAGCCGACGTTCGGGGGTCGGATGTGTTCGTGGTGCAGTCGACGTGTGCTCCGGTGAACGACAACCTGATGGAGCTGTTGATTGTTCTGGACTGTCTGAAGCGGGCGTCGGCGGCACGGATCACCGCGGTGATCCCCTATTTCGGATATGCCCGGCAGGACCGGAAGGACGAAGGACGCGTCCCGATCACGGCGAAACTGGTGGCGAACCTGATCACGACGGCGGGGGCGAACCGCGTGCTCACCATCGAGCTGCACGCGGCACAGGTCCAGGGCTTCTTCGACATCCCCGTCGACCATCTCTACGCCGGGCCGGTGGTCGAGGACTACCTCGAGCGGGAGGCGATCCGCGACATGGTGGTGGTCAGCCCGGACGTCGGCGGGAGCAAGCTGGCACTCGCCTACGCCCAGCGGTTCCGTGCGGACCTCGCCATCATCGAAAAAGAGCGCGTCGGCGGAAGCGAGGTGAGAACCAGCTTCATCATCGGGAACGTCAAGGGCAAGAACGCGGTGATCGTCGACGACATGATCACCACGGGCGGGACCATCGTCTCGGGTGCGGAGCTCCTGAAGGAACGCGGGGCGAAGGACATCTACGTGGTGGCGACCCACGCCGTCTTCTGCGGCCCGGCACATGAGCGGATCACCCAGGCCCCCATCAAGCAGGTGGCGGTCACCAACACCATCCCGCTGGGCAAGGAGTGGGCCCAGGACGGAGTGAAGGTGCTGTGTGTGGCTCCTCTTCTGGGAGAAGCCATCCGACGCATCCACGAGAACGAATCGGTCAGTATGCTCTTCCACCAGAAATTTCCGCCGCACTGAGACGTGCGGGCGGCTCGTCCTGCGCGGCGCTCGCGAGGGCGGTATCGGACGCAATTCCTTACATGGAGTCGAATGCAACCATGCGCGAACCTGTCATTCACGCGGAACGTCGAACCGAAAGCGGCAGTCAGGCCTGTCGTCGTCTTCGAAGGAAGGGGATCATCCCCGGGGTGGTGTACGGGCACGGGGAGAAGGGGGTCCACATCGCGATGGACGCCCACGACCTCGCGAAGAGTCTGCACACCGGGGCGCACATCTTCGACCTCCAGCTCGAGGGACTTCCCGACGAGAAGGTCCTCGTCAAGGAACTTCAGTATGACAGCATGGGGAGCGACATCGTCCACGTGGACCTGCAGCGCATCGCTCTCACCGAGACCGTCGAGGTGAGCGTGCCGGTGGTCTTGGTGGGACACGCCATCGGCGTGATTCACAAGGGGATCCTCGACCAGCCGCTCAAGGATCTGCACGTCCGGTGTCTGGCGACGCAGATTCCCAATGAGCTGCGGCTTGTGGTGACGGATATCGACATCGGCATGATGCGGATGGTCAGGGACGTCCCGCTGCCGGAGGGCGTGGTGGCGACGAACGTGCCGGACCAGGTCGTGGTGACGGTGCATCCGCCGGTGGCCGAGGAGGTCGCGGAGGCCGTCGAGGCGGCCGTCGCGGAAGGGGCCGCCGAGCCCGAGGTGATCGGCGGCGCCAAACCCGAGGAAGAGGAAGCGGAAGAAGCCGAGGAGGGAAAGGGAAAGGAAGCCAGGGGTCGAGAGAGAGACCGAGACAGAGAAAAAGACAGAGACAAAGAGAAGCGGGAAAAGGAGAAAGGCTGATCCGCCGGGTGAGGCACTCCGTGCGGGTCGCCGTCGAACTGACGGACCACTCGATGAAAGTGGTGGTGGGCATCGGCAATCCGGGCAGACGGTATCACCGGACGCGACACAACGTCGGGTTCGAGGTGGTCGACATGCTCGCCCGTTCCGACGGCATCGACCTGCGGAAACGACGTTTCGACGCCCTTCTCGGGGAAGGGAAGATCTCCGGCGAGGACGTCCTCCTGGTCAAGCCGCAGACCTTCGTCAACAACTCCGGCTCGGCCGTCCGACAGGTGCTCGACTGGTGGAAACTCCCGCTCGGTGAACTGCTGGTGGTCTCGGACGACGTGAACCTGCCGATCGGAGTGCTTCGGTTCCGGCGGGGCGGCTCGGCGGGCGGTCACCACGGGCTCGAGTCCATCATCGCCCACCTCGGCACCGAGGCCTTCCAGAGGCTGCGGATCGGGATCGGACGCGAGGACGAGAAGGACCTGGTCGACCACGTGTTGGGCCGGTTCACGCGCTCCGAGCGCAAGGTGATGGACGAGGCATCGATCGACGCGGTGCGAGGCATCACGGTCTGGATCGCGCACGGGATCGACGAGTGCATGAACCAGTTCAACGGCTGAACGCCGGTTGTCCAAAGCGAGGGAGTGATCTTGAAAACCTATGAGGGGATGTTTCTGCTGAACAGCGTGGAGTCCAAGCGGGACATGGAGGCCGCCACCGGCCACGTCAAGGACATCCTGAAAAAACACCACGCCGAACCCGGCACGAACTACGTCTGGGACGAGCGGAAGCTGGCCTACGAGATCCACCAGCAGAAACGCGGGACCTATTACCTCGTCTATTTCCAGTGTCCGCCGGAGAACATTGCCGCACTCCGTCGGGACTGTGAGCTCAGCGAGGTCATCACGCGCCAGCTCATCCTTGCGTGGGAACACGGGATGCCTGCCATGCCGACGGAGGAGGAACTGGCCAAGCACCGGGCGGAGCTAGCGGCGGTGGGGCAGCCGGGATTTCGCACCTGACGCAGGCCGACGGCGGCGCGACGCATCACCGCGGGATCTGACGAACGGTCGTCCATTCGGAGGGGTCGGTCATGGCGAGCCTGAACAAGGTGCTCCTGGTGGGGAACCTTACCCGGGACCCCGAACTGCGCTATCTGCAGAGCGGGACCGCCGTCTGCGATTTCGGCATCGCGGTGAACCGCAACTTCCGCACCGCCTCCGGCGAGCAGAAGGAAGAGGTGCTGTTCGTCGACGTGACCGCGTGGGGCAAGCAGGCCGAGGTGGTGAGCGAGTTTCTGCAGAAGGGCAGACCGGTCTTCGTTGAGGGGCGTCTGAAGCTGGACCAGTGGACGGGTCAGGACGGACAGAAGCGGAGCAAGATCAGCGTGGTGCTGGAGCGGTTCCAGTTCATGGACGCACGCAGGGGAGCGAAGGAGGGCGAAGGAAGCGCGCCGGGCGTCGCCGGGGGTGCCGCCGGCGGCCGAGGGGAAGCCGGGACACCCGCCAAGGATGCCCCCCCCGCCAAGAAGCAGTCTCCCCCCGAAAACGATTTCGATGCCGGCGACGATTCCATCCCATTCTGATTCGGTTCGAGGAGCATCATGGCAAAAGGCAAGGCCAAGATCAGGAAGAAAAAGAAGAGCAAGCGGCGTCGTCGCGTCGCGCAGTACGGCCGCGACGGGAAGTGTCG
>Ga0315282_10014654_pt1 | contig 11645 bp, 9 predicted proteins | sample YL17G07_20_MG_FD_203693 | JGI IMG/M metagenome (GOLD analysis project Ga0315282, IMG submission 203693) | Sediment microbial communities from Yellowstone Lake, YNP, Wyoming, USA - YL17G07_20 | ecosystem: Environmental > Aquatic > Freshwater > Lake > Sediment | place: USA: Wyoming | collected...
ACATAAATAAGCTCCTTTTCGAGGTTGATCTATCTCCTGTGGTTATTGTTCCACCAGGCTATGTAGCGGTAATTGTTTCAAGCGTAGGAGAGGAGCTCTCATCCTCAGCTCGTGCTCCTGAGATATCTACTACCCCAGATCTCAATCAGCCTGTTCATGAGACAGTAGAGTCCCTCCTAATCACGGATAAAAATCAGCGTGGTATCCTGAAAGATCCCATTGCACCTGGTAAGTACAATCTAAACCAGATTGCATATAGAGTTGAACTTGTTCCAACAAGTGCCATCACAATTGATTGGGCATCAAGTCAGGGGCCAACTGAGACCAGACTTGACATAAAGACTGGTGTCCGTCCTATCACAAATGATCCAAAGATCACCGAGTTCTTCAAGTTTAGCCAACTACGAGTAACATCAAAAGATGGATTTCAGCTCGATGTTGATGTACGACTAATAATTCGCGTACCTCCAGCTAATGCTCCTTTTGTTATAGCACGTTTCGGAACTGTATCAAACCTAATCGAACAAGTAGCACATCCACTTATTGACAGCTCTTTCAGAAACGAGGCTGGCAAGGAGCAAGCTCTCCAGTTCGTTCAGAGTAGGACTGAGTTGCAAGAGAATGCTCTGAGTAAAGCGCGGGTAGAATTTGCCAAGTATCATGTTGAGGTTCAGGGTCTCCTTATCGCCTATATCGATATGGACAAGCAGCTACTTGAGACACAAACAAGAAAAGAGATCGCTCAGCAACAAAAGGCTCAATATGAGACGGAAGCAGCGGCTCAGGAACAACGTATCGCTGTAGAGGAAAAGAAGGCGCGAGCAGATCAGCAGGGTAGTGTGATCACTGCTAAATTAAGTATTGACATCGAGAATGATAAAGCTGAAGCTCTACGCCGTCAAGCACAAGGTGTCCGGGATTCAACTAAGACTAGGGCAGATGGTACTGCTTATGAGGCTGAGCGAATAGGGCAAGGTCAAGCTGCAGCGTACCTTGCACAAGCTAATGTGCTTGGATCTGATAATATAGCAGCTCTGAAGCTCTTCCAAGAAATTGCTGATGGCAAAATAGTGATAACCCCAGAGATTCTCGTAACTGGAGCAGGCAGCGACACATCTTCTAACATATGGAACGCTTATCTTTCGACCTTATTAAAAACGCGAGCCGCAAAGAGTCAGGGTGAATCTAAATCAGGCTGAGAGATTTGACAAATTGTAATAAACCTAAGCTATTTACTCTAAATTATATTCAAATTTAAATTTTTTCCCTTAAATGTAATGCATGTGAAGCTAGTCTATATAATTTTGATTCATATATCAGAAGAGAGAACTTATCTGCGTAATTCTTATTCACCTTAAAAAATGTGGATTATCTTGATCATCCTTAGAATGTGTTTGCCCAAAAAATTGTCTTATTCTCAGCTCCACCTGATATATTCTCACTTCTGGTAGCTTAGTTATAGGATTTGAATAATAATTTGGCGGGCCCGGGGGGATTTGAACCCTCGACCCCAGACTTAGGAGGCCTGTGCTCTATCCGTGCTGAGCTACGAGCCCGCAATATCTTCGGTATCGGTTCTTTGAATTTAAAAATATACCTTGAGGCTACCGGGCTCCTCCTCCACCACCGCCAAAGCCACCTCCACCTCCGAAGCCACCTCCGCCTCCAAATCCTCCTCCACGGCTTCCGAACCCACCTCCACCCCTTGGAGCTGGCGGACTGGCTATGAAGATTGGATAGAAATATAGAGGCAGCATCGGGTAGATTCGTACAATATCTGCGGAGATATTCAGCTCCTTCATAGCTTGCTCTACGTGGTCTCCGACGCCCAATGATGTCCCGTAAACCAACCAGTCACCCCACATTGACAAGTCCTCTGTTCCATATTTCTTCAGTTGTGCCATATCGCTGAGATGATGGCGGAAAGCATTCCATTCAAGTTTCTCTTTGTAGATGCCTGGCTTCCAGTTACCGAATAGGTATGGTGGGAAAGCTCCAGCAATAATACCTTGAATTATGATTATGATTGATAGAGCCAAACCTGTTAAGAGAAGCTTCCCCATGAGCGACCATATTGACATTAAGATAAGGCTCACTACTAGGGCTGCTACCCCAAGGAGGATGATTGGTAGTACTCGGCTACGACCTTCTACTGCGAAATCCTTTTTCACACTTGTATCTACACTCGTTGTTAGGTTATCCAAATCATTCTTGATATCCTGTGCAGCACTGGCTCCAGGCTTTCCGCCTTTAATGTTATCTGCTAACATCTTAAGTCTATCAGTATCGAGAACACCATTCACACCTGCCTTTTGCAGCCAACCTATAACCCGTCTTTCATATGTATCGTTGCTCGTCGGGTCAAGAACTTGAATAATCACACCACCCTCTTTTGGGGAAAGTTTGATTTTCTTCTTGGCATGCAGGTCTAATAGAGTAGCATAGAATCCGTCTTTATCAAATTGAGGTGTTTCATGCTTGAAAATAAAGTTGACAAGCCAAGGCTTTCTGTCTGGGTTGGGAACTGCAGTAATATAAGTTGGAACAGTCGCTGGCTCCTCACGTCCTACCCTAATCCAGATACCAAGAAGGGTAAAGGGTGAAAAGATTGCAAGAACCATAACTGCGTAACCAAACCATATTGAGCCATTGTACTGGAGGCTGTAATAATTATTTGCAGCCACTGTCTGACTTTTAACATCAGACATCTGTGTAACTACTCCACTCCACTTCGACAGGCTAGGCGTCATCAATAGTTCTACTTCAAGCAATTCATCATTTCCAGAGCTGCCAGATATCATAACTGTACTGCCACTATTAGTAACAGTCAGACTCAAGGGACGGACATAGACTGCTTGAATGTACTCCGAGTTTTCTAGGGTGATCTGCACAGACTTGTAGGGAATGTGTGTGCTGGCAAGCATTAGGTTGAGGTGGATAACTGTTCCATCGGTTTCGAGTGGGGGATAGATTCGGTATAAATAACTTATACTCTGGGTTCCAGGTGCAAAGTGCCCTGGATTATAACACCCAATCTCATTTGTGTAAGCTAGGTAGCCTATAGTATTTACAATATTCGGAGTATTTGGACCAGCAACAATTTTGACATTGTCATATTGATCTTTAATGTATGCGGTAGTACCAGACGGTGCAGTGATACTCAAAGGCTGGATATGTGTTGATGAAATTGATGTGACTGACACAGGTACATTCCAATTACGGTACATCATCTGGTAATTATGATTAGTAAATGTGTATGTGAAATCCTCACGTACTGTTCCATTGGAATAAATAAACGCCTTATAACTATCAATAGATACGTCGCTTGGGCCTCCACCACCTTGAACAACTGGCACCAGCAGTATACCGATTACACCAATTGCTAACGTTAAAACAACCAGAATAGCTATTTGCTGGGTCTCATTCAATTTGGTCCAATTCCTTCAATTTTAGGTGCTTTCTCAACTTCATCTGCAAATTGTAGGTACTCCAGTTTTCTCATACTGCTAATTCCAGCAATAATGTTTGAAGGTATAGTTGTAACCATTGTATTGAATTCCTGTACGACGTTATTGTAAGTATACCTCTGACGAGCGATTTCATCCTCCACACTAACAACTGCATCCATTAGCTTAATCACAGTTGTTGACGCCTTAAGATCAGGATACGCCTCCACTACTGCTCTTATTGTAGTTAGAAGACTTCTGGACTCAGTCTCAATCTTAGCTAAATCTTCAGGTTTGGCTGTGAGAACACCTGCCCGAAGCTCAGCTACCTTCTCCAAAACTTCACGCTCGAACTTTGCATATCCCTGAACAGCTCCAAGTAGCTCCATAATCATATCGAAACGCTTCTGCATCGCAACCTTAATTTGTCCAAGCTCGGCATCTGCAGCATTTCTAAATGTCTGCAATCTATTGTAAAAGTAAATGTATATTCCAAGGACTACTATCAGTAAAGCTAGCAGTCCACTCAACAATGTTATAGTATCCAATCTATCCGCCTATACAGAATTTTGTTAAGGTAGATTAAAGGTTGTTCTATTTAGATGCAAAAGAACCCCTTACTACATGATCAATTTGTTAATTTCATGCTTTAAAGTCAGAAAAACAACAAGAAAGAATATAAACTCATAAGAAGCTGAGAATCTTTCAGAACCGAAATGGAGCCGGCTCTCAGAGGAATCATAGAGAAAGTCATTGACGATGAGCTTAGCGAAGAAGTGATTAGTAGTAACTTCGGAGTTTTTACAGCCTTCAAGAACAAAGGTCTAATCGAATCAGTGAGTAGCGCTATGTTCGGTCGCATCTACATGCGTGCATACTCATCATGGCTCCAGTATAAGGATAGTAAAGGAGAAGAGTACCTCCCCGAGGAGGCTATTGAACTCGTGCGCATTTTTGAAAGCCGAGCAATAGAGATTAAAAGTAGAATAAATGAACTTGCATCCTTATAGAAGATATATAGTTCTCTCTGTATTCGTCATTAGCTTTACGCCCTTTTTTGTGACCAACACTGTATCCTCCATTTCAATTCCACCCCATCCTAAGTCGAGATAAGGTATGTCAATGTTAAGGACCATCCCCCCCTTGATCTCATATTCCATACCCTTAGTTATCCAGGGGTATTCATTGCATTCAATACCTATGCCATGCCCAAGGAGATTGGCACATTGCTTTACGCCTCCCTTTAAAAGCTCCTTCTCAGCAGCAGCATAAACATCGCTAATCTTAGCTCCAGGTTTTATCATATCAAACGCAGATTCCTGGGCATCTACAATAACTGCTAGCCTTTTCTCTATCTCAGAGGAGGCTTTACCGAGAACTGCTGTTCTTGCGACATTACCATTGTAATGATTCCAAGTCGTACCAAGAGTTAGCCTAATCAGATCACCTTTCTGAGCCTGTAGACTCGAGGGCAATGGATTAGGGTAAGCACTTCTTTCCCCAAAACCTATAAAGTCGTAGGTAACTTTTCCTCCATCTTCGGCAACACTATAATTAAACATTCCCGAAAGATCTAACTCCATTATGTTCGGTTGTGCAATCTCCAATGCATCTTCCATAGATTTCTCAGTAATTTCAGTAGCATGCTGAATGCGATTGATTTCCTCAGGGGTCTTCACAGCTTTAAGATCATTAAGAAGCTCTGTGCCATTAACAAATTTTACATCTGGAAGATTTTTACGTATAGTTTCCCAACGGAGGGGTGAAAGCTGATTCAAATCAATCGCTATTTTCATCCTTGCTAAGCCTCTTTGGGTTACAACCATGGCTAAAACATCACAGGGAGTATCTCCAGCCTCTTTCTTTGAAGCATCAATTATTCTATTTGTAACTTCAGATCCTTTTGGATTTTTAGAGACATTCACATTAAGAGAACCAAAGTAGTGAATATCCTTAATCCAAGACCCCGACTCAACAACTAAATCAACTTCGCTAAGAGGTGCAATTAAAGCAGGATCATTGTCAAGTGGCAGTAGAGCATAAGACTGCAAACCTGGACTTAACTTCATTGATATACTATCATAATCAGAAATATAGTAGATATTTGCAGCTGATGTAGCAAGCACAGCATCTACTCCTGCTTTCTGAATTAATTCCTTAGCACGTTCCTTGTAGAGAGGCATAACGGACGGAATAGATTCATCTTGGTTATTTTTAAAATAAGCGGGTTAGACAATTAGGGAAAATGGATAATTAGTTGCATCTGTTTTTATTTAATTATGTTAGAGATTCTTCCACTTGTAGGTGAATTGATTGCAGGATTATCAGCTGCAATAATAGGTTTAATTATTTTAATTCTGATTGGTACCGCTATAATAGCCGTACTTGGAACACTCTTTATGTTGATCCCAGCATTTATTGTTGCATATATCGTGTGGTGGTTAACGGGAAGTGAGTTACTTGCTGGCGTTGGTTTCTTGCTCATTGCATTGGCGAGTTTCTTGAGAAAAAAGTAAATTGAAGATGAAGATATTATTGAGAACTTGTTTACATGCCCGCAATACATACTAAGATCAATCAATCTAACGATTTTATCTTTATAACAGAAACAAAAAGGATAGAATCAGTCAAAGAAAAATGCTCTTTAAATCATAATAGCAAGTTTGCTTCGAAAAAGAATTATGGTATATGAAATTAAAATCGTATTTTAAATATGTTTAAGCTTGAATGCAAGATTGTATTATAGTTTTTCCACTATAATTAAATACGCAGAAAATTTCTCAGGTTAAAATAGAAGGTTTTCAATTTGGGAATTCAGGAGAAGGTTAAATACAATGCAATGTTGTTAACCCTTAGCCTTATCCAAGCCCTCAGAGGAGTTCGAGATAATCTTAGATCAGTAGTATGGCAACCATATGCTCTTAGCCTTGGACTTGATATGAAAAGTGTTGGCGTGCTTGAAAGCATTCTAGACTTATCAAAAAACCTGATGGAGCCAGCTTTCGGTACAATATCCGACTCCATTGGTCGAAAAAAGCTAACAGTCTTCAGAGAAGTACTCATACTATTAGGAACTATTTTAGTTCTATTCGCCCGTGATTGGCATTTCCTCTTTATCGCAGTGATCTTCATCGGTGTATCATCAGCAATAACTAGTGTTTGGAATGCTGTAATAGCCGATTCCACTGAACCTAGCAAGCTAGCGTATGTATATGGTGTTATTGGTACATTCTACACTGGCGCCGGACTGTTAGGCACGCTGGGAGCAGGTTTAATCGCAGACACCTTTGGATACACTTGGGTTTATACAATCGCTACAGTTCTCTCGTTTTTTACCCTTATTCTTGTATTTTTTAAACTCCCTGAAACTAGAAGTGGTATAACAAAACCAGTAAATTGGCGCAAGGCAACTACTGCGTTCATTCATGCTCTAAAACCGCCAAAAAAACTTCGAAGATTCTATGCTGTAATGGCTCTCGACCTATTTGCTTTCAGTACTGGTCTACGCCTTTTAAACGGTATGTTAGTAAAAAACTATGGATACACGCCAGGTATGATAGGATTTTACGCAACTGCTATGACGCTTACTTGGGCTATAGCTCAAATACCGATGGGGCGATTAGCGGACAGATTTGGTTACAGCCGATTTATGGCTATAAGCCAATTCATAGCCTGTATAATGCTCGGCATCTGCATTTATTCAAAAACATTCGAATATATATTCATAGCAAATCTAATTCTTGGCTTAGCAAATGCCCTTTGGATGCCTGCAGAACAAGCCTGGATAGCAGCAAATATAGACCCTGATGAAAGAGCAAAGGCAATAGCCAGCTACTCAACTTTCAGAGGATTACTCGCAATTCCAGCCCCTATATTTGGAGGGTGGCTTTTTGACTCCTATGGCTTCGACATACCAATTGCAGTGAACCTAATACTTGCTTTACTCGATGGACTCCTTTTACTGCTCGTAGTAAAAGATAAGAGAAGCGCAGAAGCGCTTTAACTTAAATATCCCTGGGCAATAAATAAGATCTTAATCGTGGATTTGTAACAAATTCACACTCCTACTTAGTGGTAAAAGCAACGTCAACTTAGTGTCTACTTACACTAGTCTTAAAAAAACTGTAAAAATCATTTTTTAATATTTTCATAATTTACCAGGGAGCTTTTTTAAATACCGGATACTTATGAATCTCTGTGAAATAACTTTGAACTTAGAGAAACCGATTAGCAACTTCGTTAAACCAAATCCTCTTTTCGTCTCTCCATATGCGACACTGGGAGAAGTTGCCAAAAAAATGGCTGAAGAAAAGAAAGAGGTTGCTATAGTTAGAGAGGATAATGGCGAAATAAAGGGGCTTGTAACTTCAGCTGACCTATTCGACGCTCTTCGAAGCTATCTACTTGGGAAAGACCTTCTCGAGCAAGTGCCTTCCGATATACGTGACCTAAAAGTAACTACTGTTATGAAGGGGTATTACACTAAGGAATTCATGGAAGCATGTGGTCTCACTGGATCAAACGTTTGTATAAGCCTTGGCGCTGAAGAAAACATCTCCAATGCTATTCGAGTTATGTCAGTTGCAGGAATTAACCATATACTCATTACTGGCGAGGGTGGTGTTATTGGCACTCTTAGCGATAGCGACCTTGTGAAGGTCTTCCTTGATTGATGAATGTTACTCTATTTATTCGATTAACGTACGTAAAGTTACATCCTTATGTGTATAAATTAAATGGTATTGTAAAAATGTTGAATCTATAGAGTATGTAAGCACGATTTGATTTGGAAACTAAAATATAGATTTATGATTTAGCTTACATTTATTTATCTTTCTGGTTGTTTTCTAATAATTTGCTCCAATCAATTTTCAGTAAGCCAATTATTATCAATATGAGTAATATTAATGAGCTGACTTCACCTAAAATACCTGAGGACTCATACAACTTCCTGACAATGTGGAAACTATAAAGACCAGCATATGCAACGATCATACACATTAATGTTTTCCCTGCAAACATAAAAACTAGGATTTTTCGCCAATCATACTTGATCATACCGAGCGGAATCAGTAAAAGATCATCTGGTAGAGGAGTTAACGCAAAGATGAATACAATTAAGCTACCGTACTTCTCTATTAGTTGCTCCAAAACATCCAGTCTTTTTCCATATTTTTCTTCGATGATTTTTCTTCCACCTCTACCAATTAGGTAGGCTGAAAATTCACCTATTGTAGATCCTATGCCACCTATTAATCCTACAAGAAGAGGGTTCAGAATTGAACCAAAAGCATAGATAATTAAAACGAATGGTATTGGTATTAATATGGTAATATTACCTAAAATAGATACGATGAGGATGCCAAGATACCCGTAGTTTATAACTAGTTCTCGCATAATTTGCCCGATGTCAATCAATTGAAATATTCTAATCTAATTATACCTATGAGTTTATAGATTTTATAGAGTTTTAGATATATGTTTGTGTTGTAAAAAATATTAGTAAAATGCTGCTGCATATTTCCAAATTTCTATTTCACTTATTATTTATCGTTGTGTACGCGTTTACAGTTTTTCACCCTTAAAGAACTTAGCTACAAGCCTTTACTTGCGTTATTGAATTAAAATATTTTGGGTATATGAACTCTTAGAGGATTAACTCATGCGTGCACTTTTTATATGATTTCCATCGTCTCATCCCTGTTCAAGGGAGTTAAATGATTTGGGTCAATCGAAGGGGAATCTCTGGTATTTTACATTCTTCCCCAATGGTGTTGCCCTTGGAATTATTGGTGTTTTAATTCCTTTATACTTTATTCAAGTACTCAATGCTAGCCTTATCGATTTAGGCACAATGACATTTGTTGCAAGCGTACTACTGATCCCAACATCAATGTACTTTGGATCGCTTCCTGACCGATATAGGATTTCGAAACCATTTATTCTGATATCATTGCTTGGTGTATCAGTAGTTCTTTATCTAATGGCGAATGTGACAAGCGTAATTATATTTGAAGGACTATTTGTTGCTATGGAACTGTTAGATTATCTTAGAGGTCCCTCAATGAGTATCTTGATTGCTGAATCGTTCGAAAAGGCTAGTAGGAGCTCTGTTTTAGCGAAGCAGGCTTTTGTTGAGAGCATTGGAAGTGTTGTTGGTCTTGTCATATGTGTACTTGCTGTAAACATGTTGGGCTACAAGGTGCTGTTTTCATTTGCAGCTCCTCTTGTCTTCGCATCATTCATCATGGGTCTCATTACTCTATGGGATTCTCCGCTCTATATTGAGCGTTCAATGGACCGTGTTGATAGCGTGATTGAAGAGATGGAGGGCTTCTCTTATCATCTCACTAATAGAGGAGCCTTAGCACCAGACTTTGATGGTGAATGGCGATTTGGACACCAGCCCAATATGATGCTCTTTGGGATAGGTCGAGCTTTATTTTCCTTTGCTGCTTCTAATGCCTTTATAACAATCACGATTTTCCTAATTCAAGGTGCAAAGTTTTCAAGTTCCACGGTATTCGAAGTTTTTCTTATTCGAAGTATCTTCGGAGCTTTAAGCTACCTTTTTACTAACAGATTAGCAACTGGTAATGGGGATAGAGCCGTTAAAGTAGGCACATTGTTAAGAATAATTATAGTTGGATTGTTTCCTCTTATTATCTGGCTCCCAATGCCCTACTCTATCATAATAGCTGCGATTTTTCTCTCGATCGTAGCCCTTTCATATTCGGTATATACGGTTGGCGTTGGGATAGTTAGCCTGCTCTATGCAGCTCCAGGAAGTCTTGGATTCTATGACGCTATCGCAAATATTGGAGGCGCTTTTGGGAGTTATAGTGGTGGTCTGATCCCGACACTATATGGCTTCGAGACACTCTTTGTCGTATCATCAATTTTATTTGCCATTGCACTTGTGCTGTTCTATATGAGTATGAAATAAAATATGTGATAATAATTTGAATTAAAGTAAACTAAAAGTGTACTTTAGCCTGGTTAATTGCATGTTAATTATGAGTGAGTATAGGATTATTCATTGTTACTATGTTTTATAGACTAGTCTTCCTTCTACTCGCCTTAGGGCGTTTTGGTTATTCTTAAGGAACTCTTCTAAAACGTCGAATGACGAAGTTGATACAACTTTTGTATTATATGCGTTAAGCTCCTCCTGCGATATATCTAGGTAGGTTTTACTGTTCTTTGCATGATATCCTTGCAAGCAGATTGTATAGAATTTTTCGGGGTCAACATCCTCACCGTCTATCTTCAGGGATAATAGTCTCTTTTCGCCATCACTGTATATTGCCCTAACTCGGGAATTCACTTGGTAGCATTCTCCCTCACTATTTCTATTCTCTTTCTGCATGATGTGGGAGAAAATTCTTGTCAGCTGTGCTCCTGTAATCGTGTATCTGGTAATCACATCGTTATAGGGAAAACATGTTAAGAGGTCTCTTAATGTAACTAGGGGTCCCATCTGCTTTGCCCTAATTGAACCACTTGCAACGAACATTACATGACATTCTCCATTCTCGGCGAAAGCATCAGCAAAGAGGTTTCCAAGCGAAGTCTCGATCTCACGTTGGGGATGTGTATGTTCGACTGCGAGTTTGCAGACAATGGCATTGTACTTCTGGTCCACTTCGTTTTGATAAGACTCCAAGTATTTAGCCAGTGCCAAATCAGGCTCTGCTATGTTTTCATCTATGGGTATTAGCTGCCACTTGTACTCTACTACGCTGTTTGTGTCGTCATCAACTACTATATCTAACCTGCCAACATGGTTAGTACCAACGCCTGCTTGAACTATTATTATGCCATTTTGTATCGCTGGCTTCTCAAGTATCGTGTGAGAATGTCCACCTACTATGATATCGACTCCCCACTCTGAGTTTAGTAATTTTGCGAGTTCAATATCCGAGTCGAAGCCGATATGTGTGAGTAAAATGGTGAGATCGATATCGTCATTCTTGTAGGCATTGGTTATCTTACCAACCTCATTACTTGCGTCTTCTAGAGTCACGAAGCTGCTTATGAGGGGGTCAGTTTTAATTGTGTCCATCACTTTCTCAGTTATTATACCGATGAATAATATATCGAAGCCAGCTTTTTTAAGTATGAGGTAGGGCCTCATCAGCCTTTTATTATATGGCTTAATGTAGAGGTTAGCATTAACTATCGGGAAGTTCGCAACCT
>Ga0315282_10014655_pt1 | contig 11644 bp, 7 predicted proteins | sample YL17G07_20_MG_FD_203693 | JGI IMG/M metagenome (GOLD analysis project Ga0315282, IMG submission 203693) | Sediment microbial communities from Yellowstone Lake, YNP, Wyoming, USA - YL17G07_20 | ecosystem: Environmental > Aquatic > Freshwater > Lake > Sediment | place: USA: Wyoming | collected...
TATCGTCGGCGCCCCCGGGGTTCCCGGGGCCGGTGGGTCGAGTCGCCCGCGGCCTTCGCCGCGCGACTTCCGGGTCACATTATAGCCGAAGTGAGGTGTTTTGTCTCTACCCGGACGCCACCCCTGATGGTGTACACTGGTGGTGTCGTGGTGGACGGCGTCGAGGTATCCGCGTGCTCTGCTGCCGGCGTCCCGGCGTGCAGCATCCGCGTCCAGACGTGTCGCCGACGCTCGGCCGGGAGGTCTGACAGTGCGCGCGGTGGAGCTGATCCAGAAGAAACGCGACGGCGGTGAGCTGACGACCGCCGAGATCGAGTACCTGATCGGCGGTTACGGCGCCGGCGAGATTCCCGACTACCAGATGGCTGCCTGGCTGATGGCTGTCTGCTGGCGTGGGATGACCTTTCGCGAGACGACCGACCTGACCCTCGCGCTGGCCCGCTCGGGGGAGATGATCGACCTGGGCGAGGTCGCCGCCCGGGCGGCCGACAAGCATTCCACGGGCGGCGTCGGGGACAAGACGACGCTGGTCGTCGCGCCGCTGGTGGCGGCCGCCGGCGTGCCCGTCCCCAAGCTCTCCGGACGAGCCCTGGGCTTCACCGGCGGCACCCTCGACAAGCTGGAGGCGATACCCGGCTTCCGGTCGGACCTCAGCCCGGCCGAGTTCCGGGAGAACCTGGCCCGGGTCGGCCTCGTGATCGCCAGCCAGTCGGCCGACCTCGCGCCCGCCGAGGGCAAGCTGTACGCCCTCCGGGACGTGACCGCGACCGTCGCGTCGATCCCGCTCATCGCCAGCTCGGTGATGAGCAAGAAGCTCGCCGGAGGCGCGGAGGCAATCGTCCTCGACGTGAAGGCCGGTCGAGGCGCGTTCGTGAAGACGCCCGAGGAGGCGCGGCAGCTCGCGGAGACGATGGTCGAGATCGGCCGGGGCGCCGGGCGGCGGGTCGCGGCGATCGTCTCGGACATGAGCCAGCCGCTGGGTCTGGCCGTGGGCAACGCGCTGGAGGTTCGGGAGGCCGTCGAGACCCTCCGGGGCCGGGGGCCGGCGGACGTGTCGGAGCTATGCCGCGCGCTGGGCGTCGCGATGCTCATGACGGCTGGCGCCGTCGCCGACGCTGCGGAGGCGGGCCGGCGCCTCGACGCCGTGTGGCAGTCCGGGCGGGGGCTGGCGAAGCTCGCCGAGCTCGTCGCCGCGCAGGGCGGGGACGCTCGATTCGTCGAGCGTCCCGAGTTGCTGCCGCGGGCGCCGGCCGTGGCCGACCTGCCGGCTCCCCGGGAGGGGTACGTCGTGGCCATCGACGCCGAGGAGGTCGGGCTGGTGGTCGCCGGGCTTGGCGCCGGCCGGCAGCGCAAAGGCGACCCGGTCGACCCCGCGGTCGGCGTCGTCCTGCGGGCGAAAGTGGGCCGCTGGGTCGAGGCCGGCGAGGCGCTGCTGACGATCCACGCCCGCTCGGCCGAGGCGCTGGCGACGGCGGCCGAGCGGCTCCGCCGGGCCATCGCGATCGGTCCGGAAGCCCCGGAGGAGCCGAGGCTGATACACGGAGTGGCGAGCTAACCCGACGATCGCCCCTCACCCCAGCTCTCTCCCAAAGGGAGAGGGGGTGGCTCGCCCACCTGCGCCGGACTCCCGTGTGCGAGCGCTAGAGCGCGCCCGCCTGGCGGCGGGCCACAGCGCGTTCGGGCCGCAGGCAAGGACCCGCCCCACAGGTGACCGACCGGCGTCCCACGCCGCAGACGGCCCACCGCGCCGGTGGCTGACGGACGAGCGTTCTAGCCTCCAGCCCCCAGCCCCTCCGCCAGCGTGAAGCTCACCGCGCCGCTCGTCGGCAGCGTCTCCACGAGAACGCCGCCCCGGGCGACGGCGACGACCAGGCTGACCGTGTCGCCAAGCTCCAGGCCAAGGTCGGCGAGCGGCACCCGCAGCTCGAGCACCCGCTGTCCCGCGGCCACCGCCTGCCGCGATCGGACCGTCTCCCAGAGGTCGTTGCCGGCCGCCCGGCTGATAGTCGCCGAGGACGCGCCCGGCGCGACGGCCACCTCCCAGTCGAGCGAGAGGCCGTGGCTCTCCACCTGGGGGTCCTCCGCGCCCCAACGGACGTGTGCGTTGCCCCGCTCGCCGCGCTCGCTCGCGAAGTAGACGGCGACCGCGTGGGAGCCGAGGTCGGCGTTGGCCTCGACTCGGAGGCACAGCTCGGCCGGATTGTAGCCGAAGTACAGTCGCCGGAGGAGGGTCGCCGCGCGCTGCATCGCTCCGGTCGAAACCTCCGGCTCGACGTAGCCGGCCCCGGCCCACTCGGGGGGCGCCGGCTCGTCCGCGGCGAGGCGCGGGGAGACGTAGGCGCTGATGCTCCGGGCGCGCTCCGGCGGGGGGCTGACTATCGGGCGGGACAGCCAGGCCGGGCTCGGCAGCCCCATAATCCAGTAGATGTTGGCCAGGTGGGCCCGGAAGTCGGCGTCGAACGGCTGGACTTCGCCCAGGCTGTTCCGGCTGTAGTACCACCAGAACCAGTCGCTGCCCTCGGCGATGTAGAGCTCCTTCCACGCGGCCTCCAGCGTGCGCACGTCTTCGATGCCCGCCTCCCGCTGCCAGGCCGTCAGCCTCGACCGCGCCAGCGCCAGGTACTCCCAGGCCCGGTTCTGCGCCGGCTCGCCGATCCAGGTTTCCAGGTTGCTCGCGATCCAGGAGCCCGCGTGGATGCGCGTGAGCGCCCGACGCGGCGGGTGGGCGTCCAGGTGCTCGGAGACGGTGACGGCTCGCAGCTTCGGATCGCTCTCGATCCGGGAGTACAGCGCGTGGAGGAAGTCGTGGCCGTTGTTGGCGTACTCCTCCCAGCAGTTCTCGCCGTCGAGGATGATGGGCGCCAGGTAGTGCTCGGGGTCGTCGGCCAGCTTGTCGGCCATCGCGTCGAGCCGGCCCACCAGGTCGGCGGCGGCATCCTTCGGCGCCCAGTGCTTGTAGACGAACCCGATCCGGTCGGAGAGAACCTGGTCGCGGAAGACCAACGCGGGTGTTAGGTGTTGGGTGTTGGGGTTTGGGGGTTGGTCCTCTCCCCGTCCCCTATCACCCATCACCTGACGCCTATCAGCCATCACCCAGCGGTAGGGCTGGTAGAGCGGCCGAGGGTCCAGCAGGCTCCCGTAGCCATCGCGGGGGAACGACGTCCCGAGGCTCCGGGCGAGGATGCCCTCGTCCGTGGCCACCCACTGGAACCCGCCGCCATTGGGGAAGAGGTTCCGGGAGGAGAGCAGGCCAATCGCCGGGCCGCTGACCGCGCCCTCCGGCGGCCAGACCCCCCGCGGCGGACGGCCGAACACCTCGACGTGCAGTTCCGCCGCCTGGCGGATCTGCTCGCGGGCGTCCTCGGGGTAGGCAGACAGCGTGCTCGGGAGGGGGAGCCCGGGGCTGGCGACGCGCGCCGAGCGGGTGTCGTCCAGAAGTGGGAGGATCGGGTGGTAGTAGGGCGAGGTGGTCAGCTCGACCTGGCCGGCGTCGGCCAGCTCTTTATAGAGGGGCAGGACGGCCGCGCAGATTCGCCGGTGCTTCTCCAGGATGAGGTCGATGTCCGCCCGACTGAAGCCGCGCCCCTTCTCGACGAGTGCCGACAGCTCGGCGTCGCGCAGGAGGTAGCTCGGGTCGATCCAGACCAGGTTGAACCAGGCGATCAGGTCGCGCCAGTAGACGTCGGAGAGCAAGCCGACGTCGCCGCCGAGCTCGCCCCGGACGCGCAGCAGTTGCCAGTACCGGGGGTAGCGCCGGACGAAGCGGTCCCAGTTGATCGAGAAGAAGAAGCTGAGGATGAAAGCCTTGTCGTCGTCGGTCAGCTGCTCCTTCCGGCTGACGACGAGACAGCGGTCGGGCGCGCGCCCGGCGGCGTAGTCCCGGAGCTGCTCGACGAGCGAGGGCACGAAGTTGAAGGTCTGGTGGATCCGCGGGTGCTCGGCCAAGACCTCGGCCATGTGCAGGTAGTCCTTGGTGGCGTGCAGACGGACCCAGGGGAGGGTGTAGGCCTCCGTCAGGTTGCACTTGTAGTAGGGCTGGTGCATGTGCCAGACGAAGGCCACGTTCAGAGGGAGCGCCAAGACTAGACCTCAGTCTGTCAGGCGACCCTCACCCGCAACCGCTCTTCGGCCGCGCGGGAGAGGGGCTGGGGGTGAGGGCGCATCAGATCGTCCGCAACTGCGGGAACAGGATGACCTCCCGCAGCGAGTGCTGGCCGGTGAGGAACATCACCAGGCGGTCGACGCCGACGCCGAGCCCGCCGGTGGGCGGCATGCCGTGCTCGAGGGCCAGGATGAAATCCTCGTCGAGCAGGTGAGCCTCCTCGTCACCCGCCGCCAGGTTCTCGAGCTGCTGGAGGAAGCGCGCGCGCTGGTCCTGCGGGTCGTTCAGCTCGCTGAAGGCGTTGGCGAGCTCGAGCCCGCCGGCGAATGCCTCGAAGCGCTCGACCAGCCCCGGGTTGTCGGCCTTCCGCTTGGCGAGCGGCGAGAGCTCGACCGGGTAATCCAGCAGGAAGGTGGGCTGGACGAGGCTCGGCTCGACGTACCGGGCCAGCAGCTCGTCGATGGTCTTGCCTCGCGGGCTCGTGGGCTCGATGGGCAGGCCGAGGTCGGCCACCCGGGCGTACAGGCTGGCCTGATCCGGGTACTGCTCGAAGTCGACGCCCGCGTAGTCGACGATGGCCTGGCGGAGCGTCATCCGGCGCCACGGAGGCGTCAGGTCGATCGTCTGGCCGTCCCGCTCGACGACGCGGGTCCCCAGCGCCTCCTCGGCCACCCGGGGGATCATCTCCTCGACCATCTCCATCACGTCGTGGTAATCGGCGTACGCCTCATACGACTCCAGGAGCGTGAACTCCGGATTGTGCTTGACGTCGACGCCCTCGTTCCGGAAGACCCGGCCGATCTCGTAGACCTTGTCCAGCCCGCCGACGATGAGCCGCTTCAGGTACAGCTCGGTGGCGATCCGGAGGTAGAACTCCCGGTCGAGCGCGTTGTAGTAGGTCTTGAAGGGCCGGGCCAGCGCGCCGCCGTAGAGGGCCTGAAGGACGGGCGTCTCGACCTCGACGAAGCCCCGCTCGTCGAGGAAGCGCCGGATGGCCGAGATGGTCGCCGTCCGCACCCGGAAGATCCGCCGGGTCTCCTCGTTAGAGATGAGATCGAGATAGCGCTGGCGGTAGCGGGTCTCGACCTCGCTCAGTCCGTGCCACTTCTCCGGTAGAGGCCGGAGCGCCTTCGCCAGGAGGGCGAGCTCGGAGACCTCGACCGTGATCTCGCCGGTCCGGGTCCGGAACAGCTTGCCTCGGGCGCCGATCAGGTCGCCCAGGTCGAGCAGGTCGCGGAAGAGGGCGTACGTCTCGGGACCGAGGACGTCCTGCTTGAGGTAGAGCTGGATTCGGCCGCTGCCGTCCTGGATGTGGCAGAAGGAGGCCCGGCCCATGACCCGCCGGCTCATCATCCGGCCGGCGACGCTGACGAGCTTGTCTCCCAGCTCCGGGAAGCGCGCGACGGCCTCGGCGGCCGAATGCGTCCGCTCGAACCGGCTGGGGTACGGGTTGATCCCCGCGTCGCGGAGGCGCTCCAGCTTGGCCAGCCGGGCCCGGAGCAGGTCGTCTGCCGCGTCGGCCGGCTGGTCCTCCGGCGGCTGTGCCCCCTTGCCGCTATCCACCATTCTCTCAACCATGCGTTCTCAGGCAAGCTCCAATGTACAGGTTCGATGCTTGGTCGATGTTGACGCCGACCGGGCTGACGCCGACCGGGCTGACGCCGAAGGGGGGGTTACTGGATGGCTGTCACGCTGAGCCGGAGAACGCCGGCCGGCACGACGACTTCGACCGCGTCGCCGATTCGACGGCCCAGCAGCGCCCGGCCGACTGGCGACTCGTTGGAGATCCTGCCCTGGCGGGGGCTCGCCTCGGCCGAGCCGACGATCGTGTAGACCTCGGGCTGGCCCTCCTCGTCGATCACCGTCACCCGGGAGCCCAGACGGACGACGTCGTGGGCGGCCGACTGCTCGCTGTCGATCAGGACGGCGTTGGCCAGCAGCTTCTCCAGGGTGAGGATGCGCCCCTCGACGAAGGCCTGCTCGTTCTTGGCCTCGTCGAACTCGGCGTTGTCCGTGGTGTCGCTGAACTCCTTGGCGGCCTTGATGCGCTCGGCCACCTCCGGGCGTCGAACGTCGCGCAGATGCTTCAGCTCGGCCTCGAGCTTCGCCCGCCCCTCTGGCGTCAGAAAGACAGGTTTGTCATGCATGTGTGACTCCTTCTCCGTGCACGGTCCGCTGCGCCCCTCCCAAGTCCCTGCCGGCAATCCCGAGCCCTGCCGGCAAGCAAAAGAACTGAGAGCCGTTCACTCTCAGTTCGACCGCCAGGCAAATCGTATTATATACCGGAGCCGGCAGGTTTGCAACCAAGCGTGTAACCTGGCGAACCTAAGCTTAGAAGTGTTGTGCCGGCGGGCGGCGCCACCACAGGTGTGTGCCACACCCTCCGGCAAGCAGCCGGCTTGCGCCCGGGGCGAGGGCTGGTATCATGGTCTGGCCAGGTGACCGGGACGACGAGGTGGGCCGGGGCTGGCTGGGGGGACTGCTTGCTGGTCGTGCTGCGGAACCGGAGCTTCCTCGCCATCTGGCTCGCCCAGCTCATCTCCAGCCTGGGCGACTACTTCTACTGGCTCGCGATGCCGCTCACCATCCTCAAGCTGACCGGCTCGACCGTGGCGATGGGCACCGCGATCATCTCCCTCGCGTTGCCGGCCCTGTTGCTGGGCCCGGTCGCCGGCGTGATGGTCGACCGCTGGGACCGCCACCGGACGATGCTCGGCTCGAGCCTCGGGCGCGGGCTGGTCGTCTTGCTCTGCCTCGCCGTCCAGTCCCCCGAGCAGGTCTGGATCTTCTACCTCGTCGGCGCGCTGGATGCGACCTGCGGCGTGTTCTTCTTCCCGGCGCGCAACGCGGCGGTGCCCCTCGTCGTCGAGGAGCAAGAGCTGACCGCGGCCAACGGGCTCCTCCAGGTGACGATGACGTTCTCGATGATCGCCGGAGCCGGTCTGGCCGGCGTGGCGATCCAGTTTCTCGGGCTGAGCTTCGCCTTCGCGGCCGACGCCGCCGCCTACGCCGTGGCCACGGTCTGCGTCTCGCTCGCGGCGGTGCCCCGGACCACGGCCGGGCGGGCGGCGATGGCCACCCACCCGGTCCGGGCGGTTGCGGCCGAGATGCACGAGGGGCTGCGCTACATCACCGCGAGCCGGACGCTCGTCGGCGTTCTGGCGTGCAACGTAGTGCTCCAGCTTGGCCTCGGCGCGCTCAACGTGGTCTGGGTGCCGTTCATGCAGCGGACCTTCGGCGTCGGGCCGGCCGGGCTCGGGGCGGTCGACGCCGCGCAGGGGGTGGGGATGGCCGTCGGGGGCGTCGCCGTCGGATACCTGGCGCTGCGGTTTCGGAAGGTCACGCTGGTCGGCGGCGGGCTTGCGTGGGCCGGGCTGATGCTCGTCCTGGTCGGCACGTCTCCGGGATTCGGGTGGGTCATCCTCTGGGCGGGGCTGGCCGGCCTGGCGATACCGCCCATCATGGCGAGCCTGACGACCATCACCCAGGTGGTGGTGCCGGATCTCAAGCGGGGCCGGGTCGGCGCGCTGATGGGCTCGCTGGCGACCGTCGCCTCGATCCTCTCGATGGTCGCTGCCGGCCTGGCCGGCGAGCGGGTCGACCTGCGCTGGATCTACAGTGCCACCGGCTTGCTCATCGCGCTGGCTGGAGCCGTCTCGCTGGTCGCCGTCGAGGAGCCAGCCGGAATGGTCCAGGAGGGCGCGCCACTGCCGGCGGCGGAGGAAGGCTGAGCAGGTGCAAGAGGAGAGGTCCGGCGACTGGCGGCAGCTCCTGCGCAACGGCAACTACGTCGCCCTGTGGATCGGGCAGATGATCGCCCAGATGGGCGACCCGTTCCGGCAGATGGCGCTCCAGGTGTTCGTCTACGACGTCACCGGCTCGGCGGCGGCCCTCGGCGCGCTGGCCACCGCGACCGCGCTGCCCACGCTCGTCCTCGGGCCCATCGCCGGCGTCTACGTCGACCGCTGGGACCGCCGCCGCATCATGATCGTATCACAGGTGCTCCGCAGCCTGCTCGTCCTGGCGCTGGTCCTGCAGCCCTCGCTTGCCGCCGTCTACGTCGTCGGCATCTCCACCGCCTCGATCAGCCTGTTCTACCTTCCCGCGCGCAACGCGCTCCTGCCCCGGCTCGTGGGCGGCGACCAGTTGCTGCTCGCCAACTCCTTCTCGATGACCACCGGCACGCTGCTGATGATGGTCGCTCCGGCCCTGGCCAGCGTCGTCATCGCCTGGCAGGGCACCGCCGCCGCCTTCGCCGTGAACTCGGCCAGCTTCGCCGGGGCCGCGCTCGCGGTCCTGGCGATCCGGCTTCCGCCCGGCGGCGCGGAGCCCGCCGACCAGAGCGACGAGGGGCACGCCTGGTGGCACGACGCGCGCGAAGGCATCTCCTTCATCCGGCGCACGCCGCTCGTCCGCGGACTGCTCATCATCTTCGGCGTCCAGACCATCGGGTTCGCGGTGATGCCGGTGCTCCAGATAGTCTTCCTGGACAGGGTGCTCGGGCTCCCGCCGAGCGCGCTGGGCTACCTGATGTCGTTCTTCGCGGCTGGAATGCTCGTCGGCGGGCTCGGGACGGCGACCCTCGGCAAGCGCGCGCCCCAGACGCGGCTGGTCACACTCTCGTCCGTCGCCTTCGGGGTGCTCTTCGTCGCGATGGCGAACGCGACGTGGCTGCCGGCGGTCCTCGCGCTCGTCACCTGTATGGGCGTCTGCGAGGCGGCCATCGGCGTGGCGGTGCCGACTCTCCTCCAGCAGCGGGTGCCGGACGAGCTGAGGGGCAGGGTGTTCAGCGTGCAGAACGTCATCCTCACCGCGCTGATGATCCTCGGGATGGGTCTGGCCGGCGCGGCGGCCGAGATGATGCCGGTGCAGGTCGTGTTCTCGATCGGCGGGGTCATCGCGCTCGTGGGCGGGCTCCTCGGCCTGCGGGCGCTCGCCGAGCCGGAGGCAGCCGGCGCGCCGGCCCCGAGCCGGGAGAGCTGACGAAAGCGGCGCGAGGAGGACGCCAGCACGGTCCGCGTCCTCCTCGCCTCTGTCGCCAGGCGGCTGGGCCGACCCGAGCCTCAGGCGGGCTTCTGCCCGTTCGGGGTGACCTGGACGTGCAGCTCGCGCAGGCGCTCGGGCGAGGCCGGCGACGGCGCGCCGGTCATCAACTCCGTGCCGCTCTGCGTCTTCGGGAAGGCGATCATCTCCCGGATGGTGTCGCCGCCGGCCAGCAGCATCGTCAGCCGGTCGATGCCGAGGGCGATGCCCCCGTGCGGCGGCGTGCCGAACTCGAAGGCCTCGAGCAGGTGGCCGAACATCTCCTGCGCCTGCCCGTCGCTCATCCCGATGAGGCGGAACACCTGAGCCTGGTCGTCGCGCCGGTGGATCCGGATGCTGCCCCCGCCGAGCTCGTAGCCGTTGCAGACCAGGTCGTACTGCTTCGCCCGGGCCTTCAGCGGGTCCGTGTGCAGCAAGGGGCGATCCTCGTCGACGACGGAGGTGAACTGGTGGTGCTTCGACTGGTAGGCCTGTCGGTCGGGGTTCCACTCGAACGCCGGCATGTCCGTCACCCAGCAAAAGTGGAGGACGTCCCGCGGCATCAGGTCCAGCCGGCGCCCGATCTCGAGCCGGAGCTCGCCCAGCGCCTCGGCCGCCACCTCCGGCCGGTCCGCCACGAACAGGAGCAGGTCGCCGGGCTGGCCCTCCAGCCGGGCGATCATCTCGGCGAGCAGCTCCGGCGGCAGGTTCCTGGCGAGCGGCCCCTTCGGCTCGTCGGCGGCGATCGCGAGCGTGGCGAGGCCCCTGCCGCCCCTCGCCTGGGCGAAGCGGGTCAGCTCGTCGAGCTGCGACCTGGTGTAGCCAGCGCAGCCCGGCGCTCGGATGCCCTTGACCTTGCCCCCCTCGGCGAGCGCCCCGGTGAAGACGCGGAAGCCGCTCTTCTCGGCGAGGTCGGAGACGTCGGCGAGCAGGAGGCCGAAGCGCATGTCCGGCTTGTCGCTCCCGTAGCGGTCCATCGCCTCGGCGAAGGTGAGTCGGGGGAACGGCTTGCGGGCCAGGCGCCTCACTCCCAGCCCCTCCACCAGGTCGACCATCAGCGCCTCGGTCAGCGCCAGCACGTCCTCCTGGTCGACGAACGACATCTCGACGTCGAGCTGGGTGAACTCCGGCTGGCGCTCCGCGCGCAGGTCCTCATCTCGGAAGCAGCGGGCGATCTGGAAGTAGCGCTCGACGCCGGCGACCATCAGGAGCTGCTTGTACTGCTGGGGCGACTGTGGCAGCGCGTAGAACTCGCCCGGGTTGAGCCGGCTGGGCACCAGGAACTCCCGGGCGCCCCCCGGCGTCTCCTTGACGAGGATGGGCGTCTCGACCTCGAGGAAGCCGCGCCGATCGAGCCAGTCCCGGATGTGCTTGATGGCTCGGTGGCGCAGGATCAGGTTGTCGCGCATGCGCTCGCGCCGGAGGTCGAGGTAGCGATACCTGAGCCGCAGCGACTCGTCGACCTCGGCGTCCTGGTTGACGTCGAAGGGCGGCGTTCGGGCGGGGTTCAGGACCTCCGCGCGCTCGACGACCAGCTCGACGGCGCCGGTCGGCAGGCTCGGGTTCTCGGTGCCGGCCGGCCGCGGCTGGACGGTGCCGGTCGCCGCCAGGACGTACTCGAGGCGGCACTCGTTGGCAACCCGGTGGGCGTCGGGAGAGACGCTCGGGTTGAAGACAAGCTGGGTCAGGCCCCAGCGGTCCCGCAGATCGACGAAGATGAGACCGCCGTGGGTGCGCCGGCGGTGGACCCAGCCCATGAGTACCACCTGCTTGCCGGCGTCCTGCGCCCGCAGCTCGCCACAGGTATGGGTCTTCTGCACTGACTGCCTCCACAGAAAAGCCGCCACGCCAACCCCGGCGTCGGCAGCACGCGCCATATTCTACCACACCGCGGCGCGGCGTGTGTGCGCCGAGCCGTGGCGAGGTGGAGCCAGAATGGCGGTCGAGCGGGCACGGGTGACGCCGGGGGCGTGGCACACATCTGTGGTGAGGCCGCCCCCTCCCCAGCCCTCCCCGCGTGCGGGGGGGAGCCTGTCCCCCCGCACGCGGGGGGACCACAGGGGGGGCAGCTACCACAAACGTGTGGCGCGCGACGCCGGCCTGGCGCCTGCGACGGGTCCCGATTTGTGGTAGAATCGCCACAGACGGTCGCGCGTGGCGTGGCGGGATGGCCGCTCGTGGTGTGGCGGGCGCGGCTACGCCAATAGTAACAGGCACAAACAACGAACAACGCCCGCGGAGGGGCGGGCCTGGAGGTGGTTCCAAATGCCAATGGTCCCCATGAAGCAGATCCTGGATGAGGCGGGCAAAGTACCGTACGGCGTCGGGGCTTACAACGTCAACAACATGGAGCAGCTCCAGGGCATCGTGAAGGCTGCCCGGGAGAGCAACTCGCCGGTCATCATCCAGGCTAGCCGCGGCGCACTCAGGTACACCAACCTGGTCTACCTGAAGCACCTTATGCTGGCCGCCGTCGAGGACAACCCCGAGATCAAGATCGCCCTGCACCTCGACCACGGT
>Ga0315282_10014656_pt1 | contig 11644 bp, 7 predicted proteins | sample YL17G07_20_MG_FD_203693 | JGI IMG/M metagenome (GOLD analysis project Ga0315282, IMG submission 203693) | Sediment microbial communities from Yellowstone Lake, YNP, Wyoming, USA - YL17G07_20 | ecosystem: Environmental > Aquatic > Freshwater > Lake > Sediment | place: USA: Wyoming | collected...
TCGAGCTCGTTGCGATCAACACCGATGTGCAGAAGCTCTACATGATAGCCGCGGACCGCAAATTGCTGCTGGGCCAGAACATACTCCACGGCCTCAGCACCGGCGGGTCCCCTTTCATCGGCCGGAAGGTCGCGCGCGCGGCCCGGAAGGATATCGATTCGATCCTCAAGGGCACCGACGTCGTCTTCCTTGTCACCGGCCTCGGCGGCGGCACCGGCAGCGGTGCCGCCCCGGAGATCGCGTCGAGGGCCAGGCTCATGGGCGCCGTGACCATCGGGCTGGTCGTGGTCCCGTTCTCGGCCTCGGGCCGACTGCACCGGCGCAGGGCCGAGCGGGCCCTGCGGCAGCTCCGCAGGGACCTGGACGCCATGATCATCGTACCCAACGACCACCTGCTCGAGGTCCACCCTTCCGTTCCGGTCGACAAGGCCTTCGGCATGGTTGACGAGGCCCTGAGGTCCATTGTGGTCGGCATATCGCGCGGCATGACCCGCGCGAGCCTGCACGACCTGAGGCGGGCCCTCGGCCATTGCGAGGTCGTCCTGGGCCTGGGCCGCTCCGAGGACATCGGGGAGGCCGTGGACCAGGCGGTGGAATGGCCGCTAAGCGAGTACGGCCTCGAGGGCAACGACCCGGTGCTGGCCTTCCTCGAGGGCGGCATAGAGCTGGACCGCGGGGCCGCCGAGGGCGCCATGGCCAGGCTAATGGACCAGCTCGGGACCGGGAGGAACTACTACTGGGCCGCGGACCAGGGGCTAAAAGCAAAAGGGACGAGCTCGGTCACGCTCGTCATCCCGGCCTCGTCCATACGGCGCGAGGAGCCAACGGCCATGGAGGACTGGATCCCGGCCGTCGATGGCGCGAGCCTGATGGGGCCAGAGCGCATCTGAGGGATGCGACCTCTTCGGGATTTCCCATACTAGATTTAAATATCCGGCCACCTATTTTTCCGGAAAACCGAAATGGACCGGTGGGTAGATGGAAATGTTTAGATGGCCTCAAACCGTTATCAACGCTGAACCAGACCGGTCCTTAGATGGGGGCATACGATGAGGAGACAGGATTTCCCGTACCTTGGGCGCAGCGAGAATGGAAGGAAGTCACCATCATGGCTCATGCCTCTGCTACTGATGGTCATGGTCACGGGGCTGTTCGGCCCCCTGGCCGGGACCGTCGCTGGCCTGGGCCCCGGGACCGGCACCTACTTCAGGTACGATTACCACCAGAACGTGGATTCGGGAACCGGGCAGTACTCCGGCTATACGGACCAGACCCTGGGCACGGCCCACTACTGGGTCACCGGAATTGATTCCACCGAGATCCGTATGTCGGCCACCATCATCACCGATTATTCTAACAGCGAGAGCAAGTACGAGCACAGCCACAAGGCGCCGGATTTCGCCTTCTCGCCCACGACAAGGCATTACACGACAACCAATGCGGACGACCCGGACTACGAGGGCATGGACGGTCATACCCTGTGCGTGTGGTTCTGGGTACCGACCACCGTGAGCACCGGCAACCATGTGTGCATCCTCGATGACGAAGGGATTGTCATCTCAACGAGCGCGTCGCTCTGGTCCAAGTACGTCCCGAAGCACAACCTGATTCTGATCTCGGAGTCCGGGACCAGCAGCAGGGACGACGATTACGGCCAGATGACATTCAGTTACACGGACAATCTTTATTTCGACAAATCGACGGGCATGTTCGTGGCCGAGAGGTACGAGGAGAAGGACAGTGGGACATGGCACAGCATGTCCGCGTCCTTCGCGTACCACATACAGATCGACGTCACGAGCGCCAGCTACAACTTCGAGACCAACTGGGGCATGGTGGCGGCCATGATACTCGCCGTCATCCTGATGTTCCTCGGGATATGCTACCTCATCTACCTCATCCGCTGGAGGACCAAGAACGTCCAGGTCAGGGACCTGTTCGCCATGGGCGTATCGACGGTGAAGATACGCAGGATAAGGAAGAAGGAGCAGTTCCCGAGGCTGCCCAACAGCGCCACATCGTTCTTCGAGCCGTTCCTGCAGCACTGGGTCGAGAAGGCCCTGGCGTCGAAGGACCGTGTCGCCGTGGCCGTGGACCCGCAGTACGGCCTCGTGGGCGTTGCATTCTACGTCAAGGAGGGCCAGATAGGGACCATCCTTTGCAAGCACACGGAGCTGACGGAGGTCCTCAGGTCCTACATCGGCTGCAAGGACTTCTTCAGCGAGATGATGCACTCCATCCAGCTGACCGCCGAGATGTCCCAGGACCCGTACCTGATGGCCCAGCTGAACCAGTTCGGGACCCAGGCGTTCAACGTCTTCGAGACGCACAACGTCTACAGGCTCGACCAGATACGGCAGACATCGTACGACGCGGACCTCGTCAGGCCCATGCGCGACGAGGACACGCTTGCCGTCATAGAGCTCGCCCAGAAGGTCTACCGGGGCAAGGCCCAGAAATGGATCACCGGGAACCTGAAGTCCGGCGATATGGGCGTTGTGGCGGTCCTCGACGGGAGGATAGTGGGCTTCGGCTTCGCCTGCATATGCGGCAGGTTCGGCCGGCTGCACACCCTGGGCGTCGACCCGGCCTACCGCGGCCGCGGCATAGCGAAAGAGCTCCACCGGGCCAGGCTCGAGGCCATGCGCCTGATGGGCGTGACCACGGTCATAGACGAGATCGCCGACTGGAACCTGCCGTCCATCAGGATATCGACGCTGTCCGGCTTCCAGCCCATCGGCAAGATGTACGTCGAGACCGTCAGGAAGAAGCGGATCAAGAGGGACATAGTGAGGAGATGAGCCGGTTGGCAAGGAACCCGGGCCCGATAGTTCTGGGCCACGCCACGGAGAGGCTCTGCGCCGTTCCATCGGGCACCTCGGGTCCTATCGTGCCGTCCAACATGAGGGCCGTTGTAACTGGCCTGGAGGACGTGGTGCTCGTGCCGCCGTCGCTGAAGCCGCCCACGCCAGGGGCGTTCCACAACGCGGTCCCCGACGGGAACCGGGGCGCTGTCCTGCCCGGCCTCAAGGTCGAGGTCCACGGCCGCACATTCCTCGTCGGCCTGAAGGGCGTCGGGGCCCGACACCCGATGTACGACGCCGGCCCGCTGGAGGACGGACCTCAGGGCCACGTCTTCACCTCCGAATCCTGGTTCGGCGAGAACCCCTGGGGGGCCATGTCCGAGAAGGCCTGCCAGGAGGACCGGGCCGTTACCGAGCTCGCGGGCCCCGACGGCATCAACGGCTTCCACATATGCCCCATGGCCAGGGCCAACGCGCTGCCGGAATGGGTCATGCAGGCGGCCCGACCGCTGTTCTGGTACCGCAGGCTCAACGGGCCGGTGCCCTACTACCAGGAGGTCCGCCTCATGCCGTCGGACGTGAGGCTCTTCTACCAGTCCGAGGCGGCCCTTGGCCCGAGGACGAGCCGCGTGCTCGAGGGGTTCAAGGTCCAGGGCAACGAGGACCTCGACGGCTTCATCGACAACTACATCCGGTCGGGCATGGCGGCCCTCACGCTGGCCGCCAGGACCGCCAGGGCGCACGAGGCCTGGGGCCACACGGCCCTGGACTACGACGATGTCTGGCTCGACAAGGACTCGGTCATCGCCCCCGACGGCACCATATTCTTCGCCGACATCGAGGGGCTGGACTGGGTCCCGCTGAGGGACGGGGCCGAGGCCACATCCCGGTTCCGGAAGCAGTTCGACAGGAACTTCTACGAGTTCATGTACGGCCTCGACCGGCTCCTGAACGAAAGGGACCGCATGTCGGGAAGGCATCCGGACCGCGAGGCCCGCCGGCAGGAGCTGGCGGCACGGCTGGGGCTGGCCCTGGACAGGGACCGGTTCATCACCGTCGAGAAGGGCCCGGGGCATCTCGACGCCATCATCCGGCCCGCCGCGGGCCCGGTCAAGGAGGTCCGGACCAGGGTCCTGGACTTCGAACCCGTTCGCTCTCACAATACCCAAAGGGAGGTTGAACCATGAAGTGCCAAGAAGCATGGAAGGTCCTCGTGGACGTGTCATCGGGACTTGAGGTCAAGGCCTCGGGGGGCGATGCCCAGGAGCTCAGCTCCATGGGGCTGCTGGCCCCATTGAAGCCCAACGGTGACGGCTCAGGGGCCCAATCGGGCCCCGAGATGGAGAACATCAGGAACCGACTGGGGCAGATCGCCGCCGAGAGGGACCAGCTGAACGCGCAGCTCCAACAGCTCGCGGCCACGGACCCCATGAGCTCGCCGGCGAGCCTGGGACGGAAGTACCCCAACTACGGCACCGATGTCAAGAGGCTCGAGGACCTGGAGGCCGAGGAGAGGTCCCTGAGGACCAAGTTCATAGGCCTGGTCCAGGCCTCAATAGAGAAGGTCCGCAGGGCCACGCTCAACGGGGAGCCGGTCCGGCTCACATTCAAGGGCCGAGAGACCATGACGGTGCTCGGACAGCGCATGGCCCGCGCGGGCCCCATGGAGCTCGGGGCCTTCCTCGCGGAAGTGGAGTCCGTCGGCGGGTTCTTCGACCAGAGGGCGGCCAGGGCCAAGAGGATCCTGGATATCCTGTCCCCGCGGTTCAAGCAGACCGACGAGATACACATACGGCTGGTCTCCGTCGGGCTCTCGGGCCGGCAAGGCTCCCCGGAGGAGGCCGCCGAGATGTTCACGCAGGTCTTCCAGTCGCTGTCGGCGGCCACTTACATGGACAGCCCGACGGCCATGCTGTTGTCGGAGGTCCTGACGCTCAAGGCCAGGGACCAGGCCGAGCTCGGCAGCCTGATACAGAGCGCCCGCAACCTCATATCGGTGTCGTGGTCCGAGAACCCGGTCGAGGAGGACCAGATCCGGGCCGCGGCCATACTGCTGGCATCGGGCAAGGACCTCAACACCATCGTTGTGGCCACGCAGGGCATCCACGCGAACTACACACCGAACTCATGGAGCGGTGCCGCCGTGCTGGCATCGGCCGAGGGCCAGGGCCAGTCCATGGCGCCACCGACGCCCGACGGGTTCGCCGAGGGCAACTACAACCCTGAGGCCCAGAGCGAAGTGGTCATCCAGCGGCACGCCGAGATATTCCGCGCCATCCACACCGACTACGGCGACGACGTTGGCGACACCATGTCCGCGGCCCTGATGGCCGCGTCAGGACTGCCGATACCCGTCGCTGTCGACCGGTTCGGCAGGGCCTACCAGATACTGGAGAAGTTCAACGGCGGGTCCATGAGGGTCCCGTCGGCCATGATCGCCATCCTGCCTAACGAGGTGGACGAGGCCATGGACAACGTGAGGATCGCGTCGGCGGCCATCATGAGGAACAAGCTGTCCCTGGGAGGGGCCGAGAACCTGAGCCTGGGCATCAAGATGCTGGTGCACTCGGCGGCCATCGCAGCGGGCAGCAGCGGCGGGGGCGTGGCCCCTGCCTACGGTATAGCGGCGCCGAACGTGCTGGCCCTGACGGGGATATCCATAGCAACGGCCTTCGCCATAGGGGCGAGCCTGCTGGCATTCCACGAGTTCTCACTGCATAAAATCGCGGTCCAGGACTACGTGTGGCACCCGGTGCATACGCACTATGTGTACGGGTGAGAAGCTGGGCTAGGTCTTCCATTCGAGGTCGATGGGCTCGGTATCGTAAGATTTCGGGGCCACTAGTCGGAGCTTGTAGTATTTGCCCAGTTTACAAGTAACCTCGAACCGGTCCCCAGCATTGAAATATCCATTCCTATCGTGATCTACGAAGACCAGAACGGTCCCGTTTTTCTTCCCGACGGTCCCATTGACCAATGTCGCGTTGATAACGCTCAAATAATCCTCGAACAGATGGGCCTCGAACTGGACGTAATCTGTACTATTCGTTAAAAGGCGGCCTGGTTCTCCGTAAATCCTTTTCACCACCAATGAAACATTATATGGCGATAATCTAGTAATGTTGTAGTCGATATTTTGGTGAGAGCCGGTAATGACGCCCACTCCCCGCAGCCATGAGATTTGACCTACAGTATTGCCTGTTTCGGCCGATTCGACTCTGAGCACTTGTCGATTCTCGTTAGTTACAGTACTTTCGTAAGTTATTTCGTCAGGTGAATTCAAAATAATATCATGATCGTAGTCCCTATAGGTGATCGTGCGGGAGTTCCGGTCATCCGTACACACCAATCCGTGTGTGATCACACCCTTGCAACCAAGTGGTAGCCCATTAAAGGTTAATTCCAGCTCGTACCATTTTAATTCATGATGGTACGGAGCTATGACCCCAGGAATGTCTGTAACCTTGAAGACGGTCTTCCAGACGCCTCCGACATAGCTATCGTTTATCATTGTGAGATGGACCCATTCCATCGGGCCGGATGGATAATCTAACACCCCCAAATGTCCGTTCGCGAAGTAAGTGGCACCGGAAATCAGGTTCTTCTCCGCTCCAAACATAAGCGCATAGGAATTGAAACTATAATTGTCCGAAGTCGGCGGAAGCTTGAGGCTTATCTTGTCCCCCGTGTCCAGCATACCTGGGTTGATGATATCCTTGAACTCCACGATCCCGTTCAGCGAGGGGCCCGAGAGATTCTCGTTAACGTCCACGCTGCTTCCATAATAGTTACCGCCCCCTGGATGGCTCACGGTCTGGAGGTCTATTATATCCGAAGTCCCGAAATGGTTCCCCTTCGTGAGCGACAAGGAGAAGAGGCTCAGCGGATATCCCGAGCGCTGCGGGTCCATTGGTAGGTAAATCGTGAATTCCATCCCAGCGGCCGTCGGCATCGGGACGAGAATTATCCCTCCGACCAATCCAATACCGCTCACGACCGTTTCTATACTGAAAATATAAAAATACAACGGCGTGAACAGCTCCTCCGCGGCGATGAATGTGTCATTATTGAATTGATATTTCTTGAAATGCAGCGTGATGCTGATGCTGTTCCCGACATGGTACGAGCTCTTTGATTTGACGAACACCCCGATCGTGAGTTCCTTTATTTTCGGGGTGTCATCGAGCGTTAAGAGCGAGTAATTTCCGTAAGTGGTGTTGTAATATTCTATCTTCGTTATCTTGCCCTGCAATTTGACAGTATCCCCTTCCTTGTGGTTCGTGAAGGACATCTTCTTGTCATCGAAGCCCGCGTAGACCTGGCCTATGGTCTTGGGCCCGTAGACAATCCACCCTCCGATGATCAAGGGCGCAATGATCACGAACGCCACGAAGAATACAATATACCCTTTTCCTTTCAGGGCCAATCAAATCACCGCAATGTCTGGTAGTATCATTATATTTGTACAAATATATTGTTGTAGATTAAAGAACCATCTCAAAAACGATATTTACCTTGTAAGACCATGCCTACTTGTGAACCTCAGGAAGTTCCAGGGGTCGCTTATAGGCACCTTCGTAGGCGACGCCCTCGGCATGCCCGTCGAGGGCATGACCCACGAGGCCATCCTGGCAAGGTTCGACGGGCCCCTCCTGGACATGGTGGAGGGCCGCCTCCAGGCCGGCTCCTACACCGACGACACCGAGATGATGATAGGCCTAGCCGAGGCCCTGGCCGATAAGGGCGAGGTGGACTGCGCCCTCATCGGCGAGAGGTTCGTGGACAACTTCCATTCGAACCGGGGCTACGGCCCTGCCACCAAGAAGATAATCGCCGAACTTCGAAAGGGCGCCCAGTGGGACGCCCCGGCCAAGAAGGTCTACGACGGCAAGGGAAGTTACGGCAACGGGGCCCCCATGCGCATCGCTCCCCTGGGCTGCTTCTACTATGACCGCATCTCGGACATACGCGAGGCCGCCGAATCCTGCAGCCGGATAACGCACACGCACCCGCTCGGCATGGAGGGGGGCGTCGTCCAGGCCACGGCCGTGGCCCTGGCGGTCGGCATGGACCCGGCCAAGATGTTCGATTCGATCGAGTTCGCGGACATGGTCATCAACTTTACCAACAAGGCCGATTTCGGGAAGCCGCTGGTCCTTATGCGCGAGCTCCTGAAAAGGAAGAAGACCCCCGAGGTCCACGAGGTCGTCAAGACCTTGGGCAACGACGTCCGGTCCTTCGCGTCGGTCCCCGCGGCCATCTACAGCTTCCTCTCTCACCCGTCCACCTTCGAGGAGGCCGTCGTCTACGCGGTCAATCTCGGGGGCGACGCGGACACCATCGGGGCCATGACGGGTGCCATCGCGGGGGGATACCATGGCATCAACGCCATCCCCAAGAGATGGCTCCAGGTCCTGGACAACGTGGACAAGGGACGGGACTACGTGCTGGACCTAGCGGAACAATTGTGGGATGTCAAGGCGCGCAAGACGGGGGTGGCATGACGGCAAGGAAGAACTTCGATGCCAGGACCCGCCGGCGGGGAGCCTTCTACACGCCCACGGAGATCACCGAACAGATGGCGTCCCTGTCAATCGATGCCAGGCTCCTCGACAGGCTCAATGCCAAGGCCTCGAGGCGCTACGCATCCCTTTCCGAGGCCATCAAGGAGGGGAACACGAAGGACCTGAAGGCACTTGCCGACGCACTCGTGCACATACGGGTCTTGGACCCGGCCTGCGGCGACGGGGCCTTCCTGCTGTCGTGCCAGGAACGCCTGGCCGAGGTCTGGGACGGCTGCCTCGCCCAGCTAGGTCGGTCCGCCGTCAAGGCCATCGGCAGGGCATCCGTGGCCCATTTCATCGTGACTCACAACCTTTTCGGCGTGGACGTCGACGAAAAGGCCGTGGAGGGCTGCCGGAGATCCCTGGCCCGCAGGGCCGGCAAGGGCGGCAAGTCCCGGGATGCCCTCGAGGCGAACATCAGGTACGGCAATTCCTTGCTCGGCTACGTCACCGTCCCCGAGGACGCCAAGGCGGACCCGGACAAGGCATACCTGGACTTCCTCTCGAGGAGCATCGACGCGCCCTACATGAAGGAGCTCCACGGCCAGCGGCTCTTTCACTGGTCCAAGGAGTTCCCGAAGGTCATGGGTTCGGGCTGCTTCGATGTCATCATCGGCAACCCGCCCTACGGCGACGAGACCCTGTCGCACGGCGAGCGCGCCGCCATCAGGGCCAGCTACAGCCTCGGGACCACCACATCGGACTGGCAGGGCAAGGGCTCCGCCAACCCCATGTCGGTCTTCATCGAGCGGTCCTATGACATACTTGCGAGCGGCGGCCAGCTCGCCCTCATCCTCCCGTCCAGCATAGCCCGCGTCAAGGAGTTCCAGAGGACCCGGAGGTTCCTCATGGACCACATGGCCCCGTGGCACATCGTTGACGAGGGCTCGCCGTTCAAGGGCGTCACCCTCGAGATGCTCACGCTCTTTGCACGGAAGGGCCCGCCTCCCGAGGTGCATGACATCGAGGTCTCGGTCCGGCGCGCCGGCCCCGGGGCCTGGAAGGTCCCGGCCGCGGTCTTCCGGCGCTTCGACCGCTTCATCCTCTACTGGGACGCCTCGTTCGAGGCCATGACATCCAAGGCCGAGATCGGCCTTCTGAGCAGCCGGCGGGGCCCGACGGTCCCCAAGGAGAGGCGCTCGCAGAGGGTCGACGGTGTTCATCCGGTACCGTTGCTGGTCTCGGGCAAGGGCGTCCAGAGGTACCGCCTGGTGCCCTCGGAGTTCGTCCATGTCCGCGAGGATTCGCTGGCCTCGCCCGAGGCCAGGGCCATCCACGGGGCCACGCTCCTCGTGGGCGCGAGGCTCATGGACCACTACCGCGTCTGCGTCAAGCCCCCCGGGCTCCTGGTGGGCGACAATGTGATAAGGATCGACCTCGACCCGGCCAAGGCCACCTTCGAGGCCATGTGCGTCATCCTGAACTCGTCCCTCATGCATTACGTGGTCCGACGCTACCTGTTCAACGAGAGCCGCCTTACCATGTTCATACAGTCCGTGGCCGAGGCCACGCCGATCCGGCTGCCGCGGGACATGGAACTTTTCACACAGCTGGGAAAGCTCATGCTGGCCCTCGGCCAGGCATGGCCGGATACGAAGCAGGCCATGGACTCACTGGACCGCCACGTCCTCGACCCGCTGGTCTACGACCTCTACCTGCAGGACGGCGGGGCCGGCCTCGCCGAGGCCGTCAAGCCCCTCGTGCCGACAATGTCGGCCAAGGCCCTGCCCCTGGCCCGGGCCGAGACGCTCCTGAGGAAGATCGCGGAGGACAGGGCCATCAGGGCCATCGTGGGGCGCATACGCTCCGAGACCGTCGTGGAAAAGGTCGAGGCCGCCCTAGCGATCTGGAAAAAGGGTGCCTAGGTCCCTATTTGAAGATGTCCGTGACGCCCTTCACGAGGCCCGATCCCTGCTGCACCGCCGGGCTCCTGTAGCAGTAATAGACGCGGCCGCAGGTGCATCTCTGGTTGTTAGGCAGCGCGTCCTGGGCGATATAGAAGAACTTCTGGCATGCCGGGCACTTGAAGACATCCTGCTTCTCCCAGTTCATGCCCGGCTTCCGGGCGCCCATGAGGCATCCCTTGTAGCCGCCGGTGAAGAACGGATAGACATAGTATACGGTATTGCAGCCCGGGCACTGGTGATATGCCGGCATCTTGTCCCAGCCGATGGTCCATGTCCGGCTGCAGCGCTGGCATGTCAGCACATCGACGGACTCCCAGTTCTCCCCCGGCTGCGTGATGCCATGCAGGACCTGGTACTGCGACAGCGTCCTCGGAATGTTCTTGCATTTGGGGCACTTGTCCTCGGGGACATCGCAGGTGTCGCACTTGCACTGTTCGCAGGCGGGCGTGTTGAAGACCGTGCAGATGGTGCACGGATAGCGGTGGCGCTTCTTCTTGAACTTCGCGTGGATGTCGCCGTCCAGGGCTATCTGGCCGCCCAGCTTCTCGTCACTCATGGCGACGAATATATACCGGCCACGGATACAAAACCTTTACGGTTATCTGCGGCCAGGGCCCTACTCCTCCTCGCCGGTGCCCTCCTCGTTCTCCTCATCGCCCGCCGGCTTCTTCTTCTTGGATTGTGAGACCTTCTGGTAGACGAGATATATGATGGCCGCGAGCACCACCAGGAACACTATCATCAGGACCCAGCTGAGGTAGACCGAGCTCATGTCCGTGCCCTTGCCCTTGCTCCTCTCGAGTGGGAAGTTAATGGTCATGTTGGCGTTCGCCGTCAGGGTCTTGGTCACGGTCATTGACTTGTGGTCCTTTGCCGTGACATTGATCGTGTATGTGCGGGGCGGGACCTTGTCGAACTTGAAATAGCCCTTGTCGTCGGTGAGGACCTCCCGGTTCAGCTCCACCAGGGTCACATGGGCCCTCGGCAGCGGAGAATTGTTCTTGGCGTCAAGGACGAAGCCCGAGATGGTCCCGTTGTAGTCCGGCGGCGCGTGTATCGGCACCAGGGTCACGTTCATCCAGGTTGTCCTCTGGGCGCTGATGAACACCGAGACCGATTTGGCCTCGTAGCCGCTGGCCGAGATGTACACGCTGTAGCCGCCCGACGGGACCCCCACGAAGATGTAGAGCCCCTGGGCATCGGACTTCTGGCCCATGATGGTGCCCAGCATGAACGTGGCATTGGGCACCGGCTTGCCGGTCTCAGAGTCCTTCACCGTGCCCTGCAGTATGCCGGCGTCCCTGAGGAGCCAGAATCTTAGGCTCACCGTCTGGTTGACGATGACCGTCGCGTTGTGGGTCTGGGCGAG